>Ga0116141_10005048_pt1 | contig 11061 bp, 6 predicted proteins | sample AD_UKC097_MetaG_FD_89744 | JGI IMG/M metagenome (GOLD analysis project Ga0116141, IMG submission 89744) | Active sludge microbial communities of municipal wastewater-treating anaerobic digesters from USA - AD_UKC097_MetaG | ecosystem: Engineered > Bioreactor > Anaerobic > Digestate | place: USA... | reverse complement strand
TTTAATATTATTGGTATTTGTCGGATGTGTAGCAGGAACCGGGATGGTAAGTCCCGGTGATAAACCGGATAACGTTCCGCCAAAGATTATTACGGGTCCTGACAATGTCAAAATATGGGATCGCCCGAATGCTTTTGGTCCTGTTCCCGCAAACCAGATGGAAGAAGGCAAAAAAGTATGCAGTCAGATCGACTTGGTAGCGGTGGGTTACCATCCGAACGCCCAAGATGAAAATGGCAAGAAATTCCCGAACGGCGGTTTTCTTTGCGTTCCGAAAAAATAATTATCTGATTTACATTCAGGGATAGGATCATCGTACAATGTGTGATCCTATCCCTTGTCCAGCATCAAATCTTATTCAGCATCCAATGTTTCTGCCCAGAATATCAGTTGACAATCATTCGACTTTTGTTTTACGTTTTACCTGCTTCACAAAGAAGCCGCACAAGACGGTGAAGCGAGTCCCGTCCCACAGAGTGCAGAATTTGTTCTTTGTCATGTAAGAGGTTGAATTAGTTAAAGACGCAAAATAATTCGCAAAGCGAGGTAAGGCATATGAAGTACATAGACCAGATTGATTTCAGCGGAAAGAACGTTTTGGTTCGGGTGGATTTCAACGTACCGATGGACAAGACAGGCAAAGTTACGGATGATACACGTGTTAAAGCCAGTTTAGCCACGCTCAATTACATCCGGGAAAAGGGAGCCAAAGTCATCGTGACGTCGCATCTGGGCCGTCCCAAAGGTAAAAGGGTTGAGGAATACTCCTTAAAACCGGTGGCGCCGGTTCTGGCCGGACTGCTTAAAATGGAGGTTCCTTTTATTGAAGATTGCATCGGCGAAAAAGCCCTGCGGGCCGTCGCCGGAATGAAGGCGGGAGAGGTGATTTTGCTGGAAAACCTGCGCTTCCATCCAGGCGAAGATAAAAACGACGAGGCGTTTGCGCAGGAGTTGGCCAAACTCTGCGATGTGTATATCAATGACGCCTTCGCCGTTTCGCACCGCGCGGCTGCCTCCAACACCGCCATCACCAAATTTGTTCCTCTGTGCGCGGCCGGATTCCTTTTGAAAAATGAAATTGAATATTTCAACAAAGCTATGAAAAATCCCGCGCGTCCTCTGGCGGCGTTGATCGGCGGCGCCAAAGTATCGGATAAAATTAAGGTATTGGAAAATGTGCTGGATAATGTCGATCGACTGATCATTGGCGGCGGCATGGCTTTCACCTTTCTGAAAGCCCAGGGCTTGAATATCGGCAAATCCCTGTGTGAAACGGAAATGCTGGATGTGGCCATCAAAATCATGGATAAAGCCAAAACCAAAAACGTTCAGCTCCTGCTTCCGGTGGATGCGGTGATTGCCCAGACGCCGACGGCGGATGCCGAAACCAAAGTTGTGGATGTTAAAAGCATTCCGGAGGATTGGATGGGACTGGACATCGGCCCCGCCAGTATTGCGGCTTTTTCGGATGCAGTGAAAACTGCAAAAACGATTGTCTGGAACGGACCACTGGGCATGTTTGAACTGGCACCTTTTTCGACCGGTACATTTCAAATGGTGGATGCAGTTGTGGATTCCGGTGCTCTGACCATTGTCGGCGGCGGCGATACCGATACCGCCATTCACAAGACCGGCAAAAGTGACAAAATATCGTATATTTCCACTGGAGGCGGCGCATTTTTGGAACTTCTGGAAGGTAAGACGCTGCCGGCAGTGGCCGCGCTTGATTGAAAGGGAATAACTTATGAGACAGTGGATTGTGGCCGGTAACTGGAAAATGAACAACACGCTTGCAGAATCTCTTGATCTGGCTTCAGCGATCAAAGAAGGCGCGAGGGAGGTCAAGGGTGGCGAAGTGGTTGTTTCTCCGCCTTTTACGGCGCTGGTCGGCGTCGGCCAGGTTCTCAAAGGAACTGGTGTTGCTCTGGCTGCGCAAAATATGCACAGTGAGGATAAAGGAGCGTTCACCGGTGAGGTTTCGCCGGTTATGCTCAAGGATGCCGGTTGTACGTATGTGATTCTCGGACATTCCGAACGTCGGAAATACTTCGGGGAAAGCGATGAAAGTGTCCATGCAAAAGTTCAGAAGGCGCTGGCGTCCGGTCTGAAGCCGATCGTCTGTGTCGGTGAAACAGAAGAAGAAAGGGCAGAAGGAGTCACACAGTCTGTTATTGAACGTCAAATCCGGGGCGCTCTGGCAGGTGTTTCGTTCACGGATGATATTGTCATTGCCTATGAGCCGGTATGGGCCATCGGAACCGGAAAGGTGGCGACGCCGGAGCAGGCGCAGCAAGCGCATGCCTTTATCCGAGGTCTTCTCCGGGAACGTTATGGAGCATCTGCTGAAAGTGTACGTATCCTTTACGGCGGCAGCGTCACCAGAGAGAACATCGGCGAGTTGATCGCCATGGAAGATATTGACGGAGCTCTTGTCGGAGGGGCATCTTTGAAACCAGAAGGTTTTTTAGGTATTGTCAACAAAATGCCATGACCCGAATTCTCATTGTTTATCATTCCCAGACGGGACACACCAAACAAATGGCCGACGCCGTCGCCGCAGGCGCCAAAGCGATCGACGGTGTCGAGGTCACTCTCAAAAAAGCAGCCGATGCCAATCTTGACGACCTGCTGGCCTGCGACGGGCTGGCCTGCGGCACACCCGAAAACTTCGGCTATATGTCCGGTATGCTGAAGGATTTCTTTGACCGCACTTACACAGAGGCCCAGGACAAGGTTTTCCGTAAACCTTTTGTGGTTTTCATCAGCGCGGGCAATGACGGATCGGGCGCACTGCGAGCCATTGAACGGATTGCCTTGGGCTACAAATTGAAAACGGTTTTTTCACCGGTTATCGCCAAAGGAAAGATCACCGAAGAAATCCTTGCAAATTGCAGGGAATTGGGAGGCACACTGGCCGGCGGTTGCGCCATGGGTATTTACTGAAAAAACCCGCGGACGAATGAAAATAGCCGCCGCAGACGTCGTATGGCGGGCGTGAAAGAGCAGGCAATCCGTTTCGGAGTCGTCTTATCCATTATAAAGAAAAACCATAGAGTGGCGTCATGAACATTTTGCAATCCGCGAAATGGCTGTTTTCAAAAACCTCAACGTCCATTGATTTTGAAGAGTCGGTCAGGCGCAGGCTTTTTGTCTTGTTCTCGATCAGTATTCTGATTCCGTTGATTCCCTTTGGAATTCTTCATCTCGTCAACGGGGCCTATGTTTGGGGCTGCTCCATTTTCCTGACCTCCGCCGCCATCATCGGCCTTGTGGTCATTGTGCGCCTAAGGAAATGGCGAAAGACCATCTACCGTCTTTCCGTTATGTTATTTCTCTTCCTTTTCACCTACTGGACATACACCGGAACGATTCAAGGTTTGGGCAGCCTCTGGTTTCTGGGAACTTCCCCCTATATTTTCTTTCTTCTGGGCAAGCGGGAAGGCACGGCATGGTGCATGGCGGTTGGATGTATCATTGCCGTCATTTTTTTCAATCCTCTATCGTTGCCGGGCGTTTTTTCCTACTCGCTTGAGTATTCCGCAAGATACCTGATTCTTTATTTTATCATCTTTCTCTTCACCCATTATTACGAATCCACGAGAGAACGATACAAAAATGCCATGCTGGAGGAACATGGAAAGCTTTTACTGGAGAAGGAACAGCTCCTGCAAACGAAAAATGAACTGGAGCATTCCAATACACTTTTAAACGAAGAAATTGCCGTAAGAAAACAAGCACAAAATGAACTGATGGAACATAAAGAAAACCTCGAAAGAATGATTACCGAAAGAACCTCCGAGCTTTGGGAAAAGAATACTGAACTTCAGGCCAGTGAAAAACGCTATCGTTTGCTCGCCGATAATATCAATGATGTCATATGGATGGCGAATAACGATCTTTCGCTTACATATATTTCGCCCTCCGTGGAAAAAATGCTTGGATATTCCGCCCCGGAGGCGATTTCTCTTGGACTGAAGCAGTTATGTGTTCCTGAGTCTTTCGACCAGCTTTGGCATCTCTATGAGGAAACTCTCAAAACAGTGAAAGAAAAAGAAGACGCCAAGGAACGCCATCTGACGCTGGAGTGTAAATTTTTCAAAAAAGATAAAAATATTGTGAATGTGGAGATCACCCTGTCCCTGATTATGGGCCACCAGTCTGAAGTGATCGGTGTTGGAGGTATCACCAGAGACATCGGCGAACGGGTTAAAAGCCAGAGGGAAAAGGAAAAAATGCAAATAGAACTTGCCCAATCCCAGAAAATGGAGGCGGTGGGAACCTTGGCCGGCGGCGTGGCACACGATTTCAACAACATGTTGAGCGCCATTATTGGATATTCAGAGCTTTCCTTGCAGGAGATGAATTCTTCCAATCCCCTTCGCAAAAATTTAGACCGGATTCTCGATGCTGCCAGGCGCTCCGCCAATCTCACCCGTCAACTGCTGGCCTTTGCCCGCAAACAGACCATCGTGCCCGAAATTCTGGATATCAATGAAGCGGTAGGATCCGTGCTGAAAATGATTCGACGCCTGATCGGTGAAAATATTGAATTGGCCTGGCTGCCGGGGACTTGCTCCTGCAGAATAAAAATGGACCCCACCCAAATTGATCAGATTCTTGTCAATCTGTGTGTCAACGCACGCGACGCCATTTCCGGCGTTGGACGAATTACCATAGAAACCGGCATGGTTTCTTATGATGGCGAGAACACTGAATGCCGTCCCGGAACCTATGTTCTTCTTTCGGTCAGCGACAACGGGCAAGGCATGGACAGAGAGACACTGAATCACATTTTTGAACCTTTTTTCACAACCAAAAAACTGGGCGCGGGAACTGGTATGGGCCTGGCAACCGTTTACGGCATCGTGAAACAAAATAAGGGGATGATCAATGTTTACAGTGAAGCACAGCTCGGCACGATATTTAAAATCTACCTGCCCTGTTATTTTGCCGAACCACAGATGTATAAAACTGAAAATATTGCCGAGATGCCTCAAGGTAGAGGAGAAACCATTCTTATGGTTGAGGATGATCCGATGATCCTGGAGATGGGAAAAGAAATGCTTCAAAAAATTGGCTATAAGGTTATCTCTGCCAATACTCCGTTCGAGGCAATGCGCCTGACCGAAGAATTGAAGGATAAAATTCATCTGGTCCTGACGGATGTCATCATGCCGGAAATGAATGGCCGGGAATTAATGGAAAAGCTTCAGAAGATTCGTCCGGATATAAAGTATATGTATATGTCCGGCTACACGGCGGACATTATTGCCCGCCAGGGTGTACTGGACCAGGGTATACAATTCATTCAAAAACCGTTTTCCCATTCCGGGCTGGCAGCGAAAGTCCGTGAAGCAATATGCGAGTGAAGGTTGCGTGGTCGATCCTCTTCCTTTGTCATCCAAGCGGAAATTCTTAAGGGTCCCCTTCTTGCCTTTTCATCCTCCAAAACGGGACACCGGCTATGTTCAATGCCTGCTTATTTCTGACACCCCGCACAATAATAGGTACTTCGTCCGCCCTGTTTGACTCTTTGAATAACATCGCCGCATCTGGCGCAAATGTGGCCCTCCCGGCTATAAACCTGAAGTTCATACTGATTTTCACCCGGGTGTCCGTAAAGGTCGCGCCAGTCAGAAATGGACGTTCCCCGTTTTTCAATGGCTTTTTCCAAAATGCAGCGGGAAACGTGAAATATTTTTTTCCATTCAGCTCTTGTAATGGTTGAAGATGATCGCCAGGGAGAGATTCCTGCGTCATACAGAATTTCACAGGCGTAAATATTGCCGATTCCTGCTATCGCCTTCGGGTCCATCATCAGGGTTTTGACGCAAATTTTTCTTTTGGACTGCCCAAGCAGAAAAGCTCGCTCGTCAAAACGGGTTAACACTTCCCGGCCAGCGTTTTCGTAATCCGTTTTTTCAAGTTTTACGGTTGCAAAGCGGCGCGGGTCAACCAGATCGGCATGTCCCGAGGTGAAGTTTAGACGCCAGCGGGTATGGGGAAGCTTTGTTTTTGAAGCATGCCAGAATAATCTGCCGCTCATGCGCAAATGGATGACAAGACTTTGTCCGTTGTCCAGATCAAGCAGAATGGTTTTTCCCCGACGTCGAACCCTCCTGACTATGCGCTTGGAGACATCCCCGATTTCGTAAAGCTTTTGATCATATGCTTTCTGTGCCAAAATGGTTTCACCTGCAATTTTGGCGTGCAATTGACGGCAAAGGGTTTCTACTTCGGGAAGTTCCGGCATCTCTCATTTCCAATCACAAACTTTATTTTTCTTCGTTACCATGAATTCCGGCGACTTACAACCGGCTGTGCCACGGCATCAGGCACGCGGCAAAAATCAACAACAGATGTTGTAGTTCAAAGGCTACAATGAAGCCGCCCGACAGTCCGTAAAGCGCATCCAAAATCATCTCCGGTAAAGAACAAAATCAAAAACCCCAAATGCTGCGGGGCAAGGCGATCTTTAAAAGATAATAAAATATTCCATAAGATATTCCGGAGGATAGGCATGCGCTCAAAACGGCTGAGAAATATTTCCGGAGATTTTCCAAAACAGAATCAACATGAAAACTCTTGTTTCCACCATATAGCCCGCAACGGGAAGTGCCACCATATAAACGGCCAGAACAGTATAAACAATGCCCGCATTTCTGAACGGGACATCTGATCCGTTTTTGTCTGATTTTTCTGAAACTCTGATTGAACCTTTTTAACGATCTTGCTATAAACCGCGGTCCTGAAGTTATGGATAGATTAGGAAAAAGCACTTTGTTCTTCCCGTTGTCCCGATTCAACCCTTAAAGGACCAGGAACGGGAAGAGACGAAAGAAGAGGCGGTATGAAATACATCATCGGCATTGACATCGGCTCGGTAGCCCTTTCCGTTGTCGTCATTGACATTCAAGGAGCGGTCATCCGTACCTGCTACGAGTTTCATCACGGCGCCATTGGGGATACCCTGCATGCCATGCTCAACGGTATAGACATCCGGCAAGTAGGCGGTGTGGCCATGACCCAGTCCGGCCCGGATTTACTGCAAAACGTTGAGCGTTACGATACCCAAATGGCCATGATCGCAGCGGTGAAGCGATACCACGCCGAAGTTGGCTCTATTTTGTTTGTGGGCGGCGAAAATTTTGGTTTGATTACTTTTAATCAGGAGGGAGATTATGTGCGGTTCCGTTCCAATTCCTCCTGCGCCGCCGGAACCGGCAGTTTTCTTGATCAGCAGGCCAAACGGCTCAATCTGAAGAGTATTGAAACCCTGAGCACCGTTGCGTTCTGCAACCAGGGCAACACTCCTAAAATTGCTACGCGTTGCGCCGTCTTTGCTAAAACTGACCTGATCCATGCTCAGCAGGAAGGCTACTCTGTCGGTCAGATCAGCGATGGTTTGTGCGAAGGTCTGGCCAAAAATGTAATTGACACTCTGATTCCGGACTCCAGCATCGAGCTTCCGCTGATTCTGGCCGGAGGGGTTTCCATGAATGCCGCCGTGGTCAAACACTTTCGGAATCTTCTTCAAACCGAACCGGTGATTGGAACCCACAGTCCGTTCTATGGCGCAATCGGTGCGGCTCTCTTGTATTTGGGCGACATTCAACCCGCACCGTTTGATGCTAAAAACTGGGATGAATTATTTATCCGTGAAGAAAAGGAAAAGATTTACGGCTACCCCCCCCTGCAAATGACGCTTTCTCATTATCCGAAACGAACAAGCTTTGCCGGCTATCCCTTTTCGCCCAAAAACGGCCACACAGTAATTGAAGTGGATATTTATCAGCCCCTGCAAGAACGGCAGGAAGTTTACCTGGGGATCGACATTGGTTCTACCAGCACCAAAGCAGTGTTAATCAGCCATCAAAACGATGTGCTGGCCGGATTTTATACACAGACTTCCGGCCAACCGGTCCGGGCGGTTCAGGCCCTTTTTGAGGCCATCACACATATCGAGCAAAGTCGGGCCTGTGAGTTTATTTTCGACGGAGTCGGAACCACCGGATCCGGCCGCAAATTTATCGGTCGCATCATCAATGCGGATCTGATCATCGACGAAATTACCGCCCACGCCCGCGCAGCGTATGAACTGAACAATGCTGCGGACACCATCATTGAAATCGGCGGACAGGATGCTAAATTTACTACCATGCAAAATGGCATGGTAACCTCCTCCGTCATGAATAACGTCTGCGCTGCCGGTACCGGTAGTTTCATCGAAGAACAGGCCGTCAAACTCGGGGTTTCCCTCGATGATTATGCCGCACGCGCCCTCCATACGCCATCGCCTGTTTCCAGCGACCGCTGCACGGTTTTCATGGAAAGGGATATCAATAACTATCTGACGGAAGGGTATTCTGTCGATGAGGTTCTGGCCAGTGTCTTGCATTCGGTTTGCGAAAACTATCTGGCAAAAGTCGCTGTGGAAGCTGCGATCGGACAGAATATCTGCTTCCAGGGAGCCACCGCCCGCAACCAGGCTCTGGTCGCCGCTTTTGAACACCGCCTGAACAAACCCATCTTTGTGTCTCAATTTTGCCATCTTACCGGCGCATTGGGCAGCGCGCTCATTCTGTCGGAAAATGCCGTTTGCAATTCTGCCTTTCGGGGGCTTTCGCTTTGCCGCGAACACATTCCCGTGGAAAATGAGGTTTGTGAACTGTGCCACAATAACTGCAAAATCAACAAGGTGACCGTTCAGGGCGAAACCGTGGCATTCGGATTTCTTTGCGGGCGCGATTACGACACCAAGCATTATGTCGGTGCGGGCAAAAAGCACTATGATCTGATTAAATTGCGAAGCCAGGCGTTTCCAGCACCGAAAAAGACGGATCCCTTCAAAAAACGAGTAAAAATCGGCATTCCCCATGCCCTGTATCTGGCCGAGGAAATGCCCCTGTGGAAGCATTTTTTCAACATGCTCGGCGTGGAAACGGTCACGTCGGAAGGCATGAAAAATCCCATCAAGGCGGGAAAAAAATTGGCGGGCGCGGAATTCTGCGCCCCGATGAATGCTTTTTTCGGTTCCGTCCAGTATCTGGCCGACAAATGCGATTACATTTTTTTACCGGTATATCTGGAAGCCGAAAAGAGCAAAAACGAGGATTACCGCTACTACTGTTATTATACACAGTTCGCCGTGACGCTTTCAGCAGGTATTCGAAGCCTACGCATGAAAAACAAGTTGATCATGCCGATTATCGATCACCGGTCTTTTCAGTCGCGCATCGAACTTTTTTCCACCCTCAATTCCGTTCTGAATACCCGCTATTGGGAAATCTACAACGCTTATGAATCAGCGCTTTCCTTTTACAATGAGGGACGGAACAATCTTCTCAATATCTTCGAGCGGGAAAAACCCACGGACGGCAAGATCTGCGTGGCGCTTCTGGGCAGGCCATACGCGATCATGCAGAATACGATGAATAAAGGCATACCGGATATTTTCAGCGTCCTCGCGGTGAAAACATTCTATCAGGATATGCTTCCCGTCAACCGGGAAAATTTATCCGAAATCGACCCTCTGCTCAAACGGATACACTGGAATTATTCTGCGCGCATTCTCAAGGCAGCGCTCCTGATTGCCCGTACACCGGGACTCTATCCGGTTTACGTCACGTCATTCAAATGCAGCCCCGATTCCTTCACCCTGGATTATTTCAAGAGAATCATGGATAAATACAGCAAACCCTATTTGATTCTTGAGCTTGACGAACATGACTCCAATGTGGGCTATGAAACACGTATTGAAGCGGCTATCCGGTCATTTCAAAACCATTACAAAAACAATAATCTTCGCAAAACGCCCTCCCGGCTTCTTTCGCTTCCATCGGAAAGCACGGATAAAATTAAAGGAAAAACGCTTCTTTTCCCTTGTTTCGACCCGATCACTTCCCGGCTGCTGGAGGCCGTGTTTATTCGGGAAGGCATTGATGCACGCATGACGCCGCTTACGGAGAAAATCATTCAGCGAGGTCTCAGGACCAACTCCGGCCAGTGCCTGCCTGTTAATCTGATTGCACAAAGCTACATGGATTATATTGAAGAAAATTTTCTCGATCCCGCGCAAACGGTCGGGTGGTGCTTTGACAGCCACGTCGCCTGCAACATCCGCCTTTATCCGCAGTTCATCAAAAGCATCATGGAAGCGACCGGACACGGCATGGAACGGGTAGAGATATACGTTGGCAGCCTTTCTTTGTCCGAGCTATCGATGCAGGCGTCGATTGAAGCCTATTTTGCCCACATGTTCGGTGGTATGCTGCGTAAAGTCGGCTGTCGGATCAGGCCCTATGAAAAGGAAAAGGGAATGACGGACAAAGTGATCGCTCAGGCCGTCAACATTCTATACAATACGTTTCTTGGAGGTCGGAACAAGGATGATGATCTGAACCGCGTTGTCAGTCTTTTTCAGAAGATTGAAACCATTCCCGCACGCCGTCCGAAAGTGGCGATTTTTGGAGACATGTATGCAAGAGATAACGATGTTTTCAATCAGGATTTGATTCACTGTATTGAGGAATACGGAGGGGAAGTCATTACCACGCCGTTTAATGAGTTTGCCAAGCTAATTGCCGGCCCTTACATGCGCCGATGGTTTCTGGAAGGACAATTTCTGGATGTCTTGATCACCAAAACGCTGATTGCGCTCGTCAATCAGCTGGAAAAAAGCTATTACCGAATATTCAACCAACTGCTCAACGAAGTTCCCAGGGAAAGCGATATCGATTACAAAAAAATCTATGATCACTTTAATGTAACCGTGCAGCATTTCGGCGAGTCCGCCGATAACCTGCTCAAGATCACCGCTCAAATGCAGCATTATTCTGATATTTCTCTTTTTGTGCAGACGAATCCCGCCTTTTGCTGTGCAGGCCTGGTGACGGAAGCCATGTCTGCCCGTATTGAGGAATATACGGGCGTGCCGGTCGTAACGCTCAATTATGACGGCACCGGTAAAAACATTAATTCCAAAATTATTCCCTATATCCAATTTCCCCGCCGGAAAGCGGCGACCCGGACGGTGCATTCTATGAAATAATGATGTTGTGT
>Ga0116141_10005047_pt1 | contig 11061 bp, 4 predicted proteins | sample AD_UKC097_MetaG_FD_89744 | JGI IMG/M metagenome (GOLD analysis project Ga0116141, IMG submission 89744) | Active sludge microbial communities of municipal wastewater-treating anaerobic digesters from USA - AD_UKC097_MetaG | ecosystem: Engineered > Bioreactor > Anaerobic > Digestate | place: USA... | reverse complement strand
TTTGAAATCGATCAGACGGAGCACATCGGAGTTTTCAGGAGTGATGACTATTGTCGTTTCAGGTGAACCGTTTGCGCTCACTTTTACAGTCGCATCAGCTTCAGAAGTTCCGGCATTAAGCGATTCGATCATGAATCTCAAAGCAAGGATCGTCCCCTGAGTCGTTGACCAGTTGCCGAAAGAATCTTTCTGTCTTACAAGCCAGTTGAGTATCTGACCCACAACATCGCTGTATCCGCCTTTGTCAAGAAGGAGAAGTCCTATAAGAGCGGTCGTTTCAAGATTTGCTCCATCGCCACTGCTGTAAGTCTCTGTATTTACAGTCTGTTCCCAGTGTGCGCCCCCTTCTTCATCTTCAATTTTCTTGTCAAGGATGTCGCTGATGAGCTTATTTATGACAGTTGCACTTCCACCATTTTTAACAAGTGCGATTGCGGTCATTGCCATTGAATATGTGTCTTCAGCTTTTGAAGCATTGTCCTCAAGGTATTTTACAGCGTTCTTTCGTGCAGTTTCTTCTTTATCGGCCCTTGAAAGTGCCCAGACACCGTAAGCTGTCGTTCTAAGAAGTGAATTTTCAAAGTTGTTTATCGCACCTTCTGCAATTCCTCCGCTAGTAGGAATAAATGACCCGTCAGAGTTCTGTTTTGACGCCATCCATGCCGCAGTTCTTGTGATAATGGCAGGATCGACCTCGTGGACTGCGCTCATGTCAACAAATTCAAGAAGTCCGTAAGCAGTGAGAACAAAATGTGCCGGCTCAGCACCGAACCATTCAAATCCGCCGCCAGTGACTTCATAAGTGAGAAGACGCTGATAACCCTGAGTTATGAAATCCCTTGCCTTAAGCTCGATCTCAGGGGTCAGAGTATCCGTTGCGATCATATACTGAAGGACAAGAATGTTCGGATATGTAGCTGATGAGGTTTGCTCAAAACAGCCGTATGGCATCTGGAACATCGAATCAAGCCCTTCAACTGCCTGAGACATGATGCCTGGATAGATCTTAACGAAAAGTTCAGCGCTGTCAGCGATCGCATTTTCAGGAATTGTGATGGTTATGCTCTTGTTGCCGTTCAGCAGTGCACTTTCCGATTTATCAGCCATTATGCCGTCGGGTTTAACGGTGACACTTCTTTTCACAGCGTCTGACATTTTTGAACCGTGTGCGAATACTGTAAGGTCGTGTTTTCCTATTTTAAGAACTTTTATCGGGAAATATGCGGCTGAAACCGAATTTGCGGGAACTGTCACTTCAATTGCGGATGCGCCTGTCATCTCAAACCATTCCTCAGGATCCGCCTCAAGAGTGATCTTTTGAGATTCATTAAGGTAATTGTAAATTCCGACAGGAACAGCAACTTCATCGTTTTGCGTAAGGAAAACAGGGAAATCAATGTCAACGAAGAAATCCTGGAAAACGCGTATGCTGTCAAGAGAGCTGCCAAGCCCGCCGTTCATGCTGTTTGCAAGAGATGTAACTCTCCATGTGGTAATTGAGTCTGCCATGAGAACTTCAAGTTCAGCGACACCTTTCTCATCAGTAATGAGTTGAGGATTATAGTAAAGCGTTTCAGGGAACCATTCACGCACCTTGACCCCTTTTCCTGTGTCACCGTAATCTGAATCACCACTGTCGCCTGTATCACCTGTATCTCCACTATTACCGGTATCTCCTTCAGTCGGATCTCCTCCTGTGCCGTCCTCCATTCCATTCCAGCTTGCTTCACAAACCTTTATTTCCATTGTTATATCATCTTTTGTTCCTGCGGTCTCATCTGGTCCTGCCGAGATCAATGTTGCAACGGCTTTCTCATAGCTTGCCGCTCCGGGAGTTCCCGACATTATGTTATCCCACGGGTCGGTGTTTTCCGGCTTTGCAAGTATTTCATCAAGTTTTTCCTGAGTTATCGCTGAATCAGTGCAGTCAGAGGTTTCACCGTTATCAAGAGCTTTAAAAATGGCATCAGCTTTTGCTTTTGCCGCAGTGGTAGAAGCTGAAAGATATGCATTCTCCGGCTCAGAATAATCATCAGCCGCAACTCCGTGGCTTAAATTGCCCGCATTTCCTGCAAAGAACGCATCGGCTTTCTTTTCTATTTCTTCTGCCTGTTCTTCATCTTCAACAGGGGTTACGATCTCTTCATAACTTGTTCCGTAGATCGCATAAGTCGATTCCATCACAGAACTTTCGATGTTGAAATATGTCTGCTCCATTCCCGGAATGAAATCCATCACATGGAAAACCGCTTCATCGACCATTGCAACTCCGAGTGCCGCAACGACCGGTTTCCCTTCAGCATCTTTCACCATAAACTGAGCTTTTGCCGTTTCCCTTGGTTTATATTCCTCTTTATCGGTTGTGAATTCAATGTTAAGCGAGCTTGATCTTCTTACATACACTCCCTTGGAAGAACGGATAATGTTTCCTTCTTTTGTAAGGTAATAAGCAAGAATTTCAACAGGTCCGTGCATTGTTTCATCAAGAGTGATATCTGTGCTCCCTTTTCCTTCCTTGAATTCGACAGTCTGCATCAGCCGTATCTGTCCGTCGGCAATTACATCAATATATGCCCTGTCGGGAAGCATTGACGGCTGCGGCATTTCAGGGTCGTATCCCGTAAAAATGTTGACGGTCATCGTATCTCCGGTGCCATAAATAGACGAATCTGTCGAAAGGAATACAAATTCGCTGTTGCCGTCTTTGGTGAAAACCACATCGCTTTCAAATGTCTTGTCTTCGTATTTTACTGTAACTTTTACAGCTTCAGTATCGGTGAGCACCATTTTAAACTCTGCAAAACCGCTTTCACCGACAGTGATCTTTTCAGAATTTTCACCTGCTTTTACAGTGACTTCAGCCGCGAGCGGAGTTCCGTTCGGATCGGTGAGTACGAGATACATATCCTGAGTAATTCCCGGAAGCATTTTTCCGGCGGCGGGAACAAGTGTCGCGATCACAGGTGATTTCACCACTTTTATTGTTTTAACTGTGGATTGTTCGTGGTTTGCTGTGTCTGTGACAGTTATCTCGAATTTTACGGTTGCCTTGCCCTGATCGAGCTCGCTTCCTGTAAAATAGTCAGGAAGTTTTGCTTCAAAATTATATTTTCCATCTTTAGTCAGAGTTGCGTCAATTATTTTCACAGTATTTTCAGATACATCGAAAGTTTTTACTTCGATATGGACACTTCCTCCGCTCACCGGCTTTCCATAGAAATAATTTGAAGTTATAGAGCCCTTTACAGTTTCACCCGGCATGTAGAATCCCTTGTCGGCTTTGAAATCTATCCCGAACTTAGGAAGGACATATCTTTCGACAGTTATGGTCTTTTCAGAAGAGATGCTGCCGTCAACTACAGCGGAAATTGTGTAATTTCCGAGAGTTACAAGATTTGCAAGAGTAAAGTCAGCGGCAAATATTCCGTATCCGCTTGTTTTTCCTTTCTCTTTATAGACCTTGTTGCCTTTCGGATCGGTTATTTCAAGAGTTATATCGCTGTCTGCGATCGGGTTCTTTGCAGGAAGTTCAAGTGAAAGGGTGCGGATGTGAATTGTCTGACCGGGCTGATAGAGAGGTTTGTCAGTGGTCAGAAGTATTTTGCTCAGTTGTTCCGCAACGACTTCAGCTTCAACGCTTCTTGTTCCGTATGCAGTCTCGGTCGTCACCACCATTTTAAGAGTGCCGAAAACAAATTCATCAAAAGAAACAGGGACGGATGCCATTCCGAATTCATCAGTTTTTGCAGTGAATGTTCCGACAAGCTGCTCTCCGCTGAAAAGTTCAACATTGAGGTCTTTGCTCATGATCGGATCGCCGCTCATTATCGGATCTCCCGAAAGAACATCATTAACAAAAAGACGGAAAGTTGATTCTTCGCCCTTAATTATCTGAGCACTTCCAAGTATCTGGGTTTTTATTCTGGGGGATATTCGAAACATCGAAAGTTTGCCGTTGAGGTCGTAATCGCTCCATTTTATTGAATATTTCATTAACAGATTGGAAAGTTCCTCAAGTCCCGGAACATAATCTTTCCCAAGTTCCATGACTATTTCACTGGTCAGCGAAGTTACCGTTTCAGACTGCGATCTTGAAAGGTTGTCCATGGCTGTTCCGTCAAGTTTATTCACATTGACTGAAATTTCCGCATTTATCGAGGACGATCCTGATTCCAGTTTGACAGGAATGTTGAGAAAATATTTATCAGATTCGTAGGAAATATAGATCTTAGCTTCATTTACTTCAAGCGGACCTGTCTTGATTACACGATCGCTTTCGTCGTCAAAAGGGTTTTTCTTTTTTGAAGATGTTGATGTTGACGAATTCTCACAGGAAAACAGAAAAACAGCAAAGATCATCATAATTACTGTCAAAAACTTAACTTTCATGGTTTTCTCCCCATATTGTTAAAAAAAACAAGTGGCTATTTAGTTCCATAAACAGCGGAAATTTATTTAAATATTCTACTCCGGAGCATTTTTTTTACAAAGAAAACGGGGAATAAAAAAACGGACTTCTTTTATTGTGTCTTAAAATTGTTATTTATGTTAAATTATGTAAAATGTTTGCGTATTCAGGTTTATTACTTTTTTTGATAGGGAGTGGAAGATGAAACTCAATCTGTTTATCGCTGTTATTTCAGCGGTTTTCTTTTTTATGGGCTGTTCAAGTGGTGAAAGCAAAACAAATGATGATTCCAAAACTGATGATTTCGTGAAGACAGACGACGAGGCGGTGATAGATAATGAAGTCCAGGATGATGCGGTTGATCCGGTCTGCGGAAACGCAACCGTTGAAACTGGTGAAGTTTGTGACGGCGGTGAAATTGACTGTGCAAAACTCGATTCCGCTAAATGGGGTTCAGGGAAAGCGGCATGCAAAGCCGACTGTTCAGGATATGATGAAGCGAACTGTGTTGAAATAGTTCTGTGCGGAAATGAAACTGTCGATACAGGCGAAGAGTGTGACGGAACCGGCTCGCTCTGCTCAGAGCTTGGAATGGGTTATCTGACAGGTGTTGCAGAATGTACGGCGGACTGCAAATTTGACACTTCAACATGTCTTCCGCAGTGCGGAAACGGTGAACTTGAGGAAGGGGAGGAGTGCGAATACAAGGAAGATGAAGAGACGCAGGATTCCATCAGTTGTCACAAACTGAGCTGGCTTGAATACAAAAGCGGTGACGCTGTCTGCGGAACTGACTGCAAATGGGATAAAACCGCATGTGTGGCTCTGGATGTTGTTCCTCAGTACGGAATTCTTACCAATATAGGACTTAATGAAGTTGGCACAATTACTGATTCAAAAAAGTTGTGTGTACCAAAAGAAGGCGAGGATGGATGCGATTTCGATGCTCAGTATGCTTTAGGCGCTGTTGTTAAAAACCCAACAATATCAGGAAATTATGGGAATGGCAAGAGTTTTCTCGAGACTCCGAGTATTTTTACCGGCAAAACAGGTGGTAAATACAGTCTTGCAGTAAACAAGGGATTCGATCCGCTTCCTGAGAAGTTTTTTACGCTCTTTGCTTCGATTGCATATACTCCAATTACTTTTGATAATATTGAGATGTTCGGACCGCAGGTGGTGCTGATGTTCAATTCCGAAACGATTCCCAACACAACGCCAGGCACAGAAGATTACTATAATATCGGCGGAATAGGAGATGATGATATAATTATTGCTATCGGTGAGCAGTTTGTTTCTTCTGATACGATAGATGTGGATTCGCTTTGTATTGCGGCAATTGCTTTCGGCAAGAAAATGGTAGTTTCCAATGCATTTAATGTTATGGCTGACGGTGGCGGTGGATCCATAACTTTTTCCGGCTTTGACATCCCTCTTTACCACCCGACCGAAACTCCGCTTGGAGACCTTACTGAAATGGTTAAGGAATACGGACTTGAGAACATTTGTGACAAATAGAACAGGGGGCAAAAATGAAAATCAACAGGACAATTTTCAGACAGTATGATGTTCGTGGACATGTCAATGTCGATCTGACAGAGGATTTTGCATACAGTCTTGCAAGGGGCTGTGCCGCATATTATAAAAAAGAACTTCCTTCAATTAAAAAAGTGAGCATCGGTCACGATGCAAGGGAAAGTTCACCACTTTTTGCTAGTGCACTCATCAAAGGATTCAACGACAGCGGAATAGATACAGTTTTCATCGGAATGGTTCCCACTGGTCTTCTCTATTTTTCGATGTTCACGCTTGATGTACAGGCATCGGTTATGATAACGGGAAGCCACAATCCGCCTGAATACAACGGTTTTAAGATCAATCTTGTTGACCTTCCTGTTTACGGAGACGGCATTCAGAAGATCGCCGACATTATGGAAGCAGATGATTTCATTGATGCCGAAGTTAAGGGAAAAAGCAGTGAATATAACATCATTCCCGATTTTGAAAAGTATATTCTCAAAAACATAAAAATCCAAAATCCTGAGAAATTAAAGATAGTTGTAGATTCAGGCAATGGAGTTGGCGGTTTTGTTGCAGTTCCGATCTTAAGAAAAATGGGTGTAAATGTCATCAGTATCTTTGAAGAGCCGGATGGAACTTTTCCAAACCATCATCCCGACCCGACAGTTGAAAAATATATTCAGGACATGATAAAGACAGTCATTGCTGAAAAAGCCGATTTCGGTATCGGTTATGACGGTGACGCAGACAGAATCGGACTTGTTGACCGTAACGGAAAGATCATCTGGGGTGATAAGATCCTCACCATTTTTTCAAGAAGCATCCTTGAAGAAGTTCCCGGTGCAACGATCGTTGCCGAAGTAAAGTGCAGTAAAACGCTTTATGACGACATAAAAAAAAGAGGCGGGAAAGGGATCATGTGGAAAGCGGGACATTCGCTTATCAAAGCAAAAATGAAAGAGGTTGGAGCCGCATTCGGTGGAGAGATGAGCGGACATGTTTTTTTCAAACACCGCTTTTTCGGATATGACTGTGCTATCTATTCAACTTTCCGGCTTCTTGAGATAGTTTCAAAGATGGACCATGTTGATTTTGACAAGCTTCTTGAGGGTATTCCTGAAACTTTTTCAACTCCCGAGATCCGGCTTGAAGTTGATGACCTTAAAAAATTTGGAATTGTAGAAAATGTCGTCAAATATTTCAAAAATGAAGGTGCCGATGTTAATGATATTGACGGAGTAAGAGTAACCTTTAATGATGGTTGGGGACTTATGAGACCGAGTAATACCCAGAATGTAATAGTGCTGAGAGTCGAAGCTGATTCATTGAAAAGAATGAATGAAATCAAGGATCTGCTTGAGAAAAAACTTGACGATTTTAACAAATAACCGGAGTAAGATATGTCAAAAGCATTAGCGATGATACTTGCCGGAGGGCAGGGGAAACGGCTTGTACCACTCACTCTTGACAGAGCAAAGCCCGCTGTTCCATTCGGAGGAACATACCGGATAATTGACTTCGTTCTGAGCAATTTTGTCAATTCCGGTTTCATGCAGATCAAAGTTCTGACTCAGTTTATGAGCAATTCACTGAACCAGCACATTTCAAGGAACTGGACACTTTCACCGACATTCAATCAGTATGTTGATTCTGTCCCTGCACAGATGAGAACCGGTGACAACTGGTATCTTGGAAGTGCCGATGCGATATTTCAGAACCTTAATCTGATAAAGGATGAATCACCGCGTCATGTGTTCGTTTTCAGCGGAGACCACATCTACAAAATGGATGTTTCGCAGATGTATAATTACCACAATATCAAGAATGCCGATATGACAATTGCGGCAATTCCTGTTCCCATCGAAGAGGCAACTGAATTTGGTGTGATCGAGATAGACAAGGATTACAGGATGATAGGTTTTGAAGAAAAGCCGAAAAACCCGAAATCAATTCCGGGAAGACCGGACACTGCTCTTGTCAGCATGGGCAACTATCTCTTTTCGACAGATATCCTTGTAAATGCTGTGACAGAGGATGCAAGAGATGAATCGAGCGTTCACGATTTCGGAAAGAATGTCATTCCGGCACTTTTCCCTTACAAACGGGTTTTTGTCTATGATTTTCTCAAGAACAGCATCTATATGCCGACTGAAAATGATTATGAAAAACCTTACTGGAGAGATGTCGGAACAATAAAAGCGTATTTTGATTCGCATATGGACCTTGTCTCAGTATCGCCCGCGATAAACCTCTATAACAGGAACTGGCCCATATTCGGTTTTCCTGAGGTTAACATGCCTCCTGCAAAATTTGTCTTTGCCGATGAAAAGAACAAACGGCTCGGTGTTGCGACAGATTCAATAATTTCAGAGGGCTGCATAGTTTCAGGCGGCAGTGTCAACCGTTCAGTTCTTTCACCGGGGGTGAGAGTGAACAGCTATGCATCTTTAAAAAACTGCATAATTCTCAATGATGTCAATATCGGAAGATACTGCGAACTTAAAAATGTCATTGTTGATAAGCATGTGACCATACCGTCTGATACAAAAATCGGCTTTGATCTTAAAAAAGACATTCAGAGAGGGTTCACTGTTACTGAAGAAGGAATAGTTGTAATTCCGAAAGGATACAATTTTCAGGAGGACAGATAATTTATGACAAAACTGGTTTTTCTGTGGCATATGCATCAGCCGTATTACAAGGACACTACAAGGGACCTTTATCTCATGCCGTGGGTTCGTCTTCACTGTCTGAAGGGTTATTATGATATTCCTGTTTCGATCGAGAAATACGGTGTCAAAGGTGTCATCAACATGGTTCCGTCACTTATTGAGCAGATCGTTGATTATGCTGATAACGGAGCAACTGATGCGTGGCTTGATCATACGATCCCCAATCCTTACGATATGAAGGAAGAGGAAAAAGCGTTTGTGATCAGAAACTTTTTTATGATCAACTGGGAATGGCTTGTCAAGCCGTCTCCGAGATACCACGAGATACTCAATAAAAGGATCCGTTACGAGAAAAAGCTCAACTGGAGCGAAATGGCGAAGCTTTTTACCAATGATGAAATATTTGATCTTCAGATGCTTTTCAATCTCAAATGGTTCGGGTTCATGGCACGGGAAAAATATCCCCGGCTGAAAGAGCTTGACGAAAAGGACAGAGGGTTTTCCCAAAAGGATAAAGAAGATCTTCTTGATATTCAGAAAAAAATTATTGGCGAAATAATCCCCCTTTACAGAAGACTTGCGGAGTCGGGAGTTATTGAACTGAGTTTCACCCCTTTCTATCATCCGATCTTTCCTCTTATTCAGGATTCCAACATTGCTGCAAGGAGTTCAGGAGCTGCTCTTCCTGAAAGATTCTCATATTCTGAAGATGCAAAATGGCACATTGAAGAGGGGAAGAGATATTCTTCAAGTATATGGGGAAAGGAAATAACAGGAATGTGGCCTGCGGAAGGTTCTGTAAGCCCTGAAATAATTGAGCCGGCTCTTAATGCAGGGGTGAAATGGATCGCGACAGATGAAGGGATACTGCTTAATTCTCTGGGAACGCAGAATAAGGCGTCGGTCCTTTACAGACCTTACCGGCTTAAATTGAATGAAGAAAAGCATTTAACCGGTTTTTTCCGTGACAAATATCTTTCCGATCTTCTCGGTTTTTCTTTTTCAAGAATGGAGCCCGACAGAGCTGTCGATATTTTCATGAACTATGTGAGAAGTGTCAGCTTCAATCTGCCGCAGGGACACCCGGAACCCGTTGTTTCAGTTATTCTTGACGGAGAGAACGCATGGGAATCATATCCTGGAAACGGAGAGCATTTCATAAAAGAGCTATTCACAAGACTGAGCAGAAATACTGAAATAAAGACAACCACTTTCGGGAATATTACTGATACTGAAGATCATAATGTCATGCAGCCGATCAGCCGGTTGTTCTCCGGTTCGTGGATAAACAGCAATTACGACATCTGGATCGGCAATGACGAAGATAACGAAGCATGGGTTTATCTTAAAAGGGTAAGAGATTTTTATGAGAAGTACAGAAGGAGCAATATTGTTCCTCCGAAAGTTGATGCGGAGGTTATGCGCTGTCTCTACCGTGCTGAAGGGAGTGACTGGTTCTGGTGGTACGGTCCGCAGTTCTCTACTGAAAATGACTGGCTTTTTGACCGGCTTTTCAGAAGACATCTGAGAAAGGTTTATAATCTTCTCGGCGTTGACTATCCGACTTTCCTTGATATTCCGATTACTTCTTCAACAGGTGACACTTCCATAATCGGTCCGACAAATGTGATAAGACCTGCGATAACCGGTAAAAATGACGGTTACTACGAATGGGCAGGTGCGGGAGTCTTTGAAAATTCGCGTAAGACTGGCGGTGCCATGTATAATTCAATCAAATTAACTGACCGTATTCTTTACGGATTTGACAGAGACAACCTGTTCTTAAAAATTCAGCTTGTGGATCCGCTTAGCTTTTATGAGCACAAAAAATATTTTCTCAAAGGATTTATAATGAACGGGCGTGACATTGATTTTGTACTTCCTGTGATGAGGATAAATCCTGCCGACTTTGCAGTGCGCTTCAACAGTGAATCGGGTTATCTTTCAGAGGTTATCGGAGCAGGTACCGCCGCTTTTGAAGATGTGCTTGAACTGCGCCTCAATTCAAAGAAGTCAGGACTGAAGCCGGGTGACAATGTGAAAATATATTTCAAGATAGTTTCAAGTGACGGGATCGAGCTTGAAAGGGTTCCGGTGTCAGGTGCGATAGAACTTACAATTCCTGATGATGCGACCCTTTTTACACTTTGGGATGTTTAATTTTTTGAAGGTGAAATAATGATAGAAGGAAGTTTAAGACGCGATCCCCTTCACAGATTGTGGGTGGTTTTCGCTCCTGAAAAAGTTGATACGATCATACAGCAAAGCTCTGAAAATGAAGCCAAATTTGATATTGATCCTTATGTTCCCGGTCTTGAATATGCGACCGGAAAGGGTATCTTAAGCAGGATCAACCCCGCATATGCCGACAAAGGGTGGTCTTCAAGGGTTTTCCCTGCAAAGAACCCGATACTTAAAGTCGAGAATGAAAAGAAAAGCAAGGGTGTGGGGCTTTATGAT
>Ga0116141_10005046_pt1 | contig 11062 bp, 13 predicted proteins | sample AD_UKC097_MetaG_FD_89744 | JGI IMG/M metagenome (GOLD analysis project Ga0116141, IMG submission 89744) | Active sludge microbial communities of municipal wastewater-treating anaerobic digesters from USA - AD_UKC097_MetaG | ecosystem: Engineered > Bioreactor > Anaerobic > Digestate | place: USA... | reverse complement strand
GGGCAGCCCTGGAGAACCAGAACGTGGACATCCTCGGCGCCGCCGAGAGCACAGGGGCGGTGAGCCTCGCGCCGGGACAGATGAATGTCGTCACCCTCCTCCAGAAGCTGAACGAAGGAGGGATCGAAATCACCGATGTCTCCATCCAGAGGCCGAGTCTGGAGAGTGTGTTCCTGAAGCTGACGGGAAGAGAGCTGCGAGATTGAAAACGATCTGGACCTTAGTCAAGAAGGATCTGCTGCGAGATGCCCGGCATCCATGGGGCCTGATCGTATTCATGATTATCCCCGTGCTGACGGCGGTCATCATATCGCTCGTGTTCTCGCCGCGAGGCGACATTCGCAAGAATATCCAGATCGATCTGGCTGTGCTCGACCGGGACGACGACCTCCTTTCGGGCGTGCTTCGTTCGGTCGCCGGGCAGGGGCAGGCCGCGGAGAACCTCCGGCTCCACCTCGTCGAAACGGAGGCCGAGGGAGTCCGACTCGTCGAGAAGCGAAAGGCCTCCGCCTTCGTCGTGCTGCCGGAGAACCTGACGGTCGACCTGCTGGACAACAAGCCGACCTCGCTGACGCTGTACAAGAACCCCGCCGAGGCCATCCTGCCCCGGATCGTCGAGGAAGGACTGCTCGTCGTTTGCATCGGCGTCTCCGAGGCCCTCGGCCTCTTGCAGCCGCAGATCAAGGGGATTCGCGACATGATGGAGCGGGACGAGATGCCGAGTTCGCTGGAGGTCGCCCAGATTGGGTCGAGTTCCATCGAGCGGCTGAAGACCGTCGAGCCGTATCTGTTTCCACCGCTGGTGCAGTTCAAGACGATCGACGCCGCGGACTATGTGCCGACCCCGAGGGTGGACGAACCTGTGGCCGTGGAGGACCCGAACTCATGAAGGATATGTTTCAGGCCGTCTTTCCCGGACTCATGCTGATGTGGGTCTGCTTCATTGCCAACGGCGTCTTCGCCGACATCTTCGAGGAGTACAGAGGGCACACGATCTCGCGATTGTTGGCGGGTGGTGTCACGCTCTGGGAGGTCCTGCTGTCGAAGATGTTCCGCTGTCTGGCCATCTGCTGGATCTGCGAGCTTCTCCTGATCGTGTTCACGTGGATCGTCTTCGGTGTCGGCTGGCGGCACCCCGTGATGCTCTTCGTCGTTCTGACATCGTTCAACATCTTCCTGATGGGCATCTTGGCCCTCATCTACGGCTATTCCCGGTCCACCGAGCTGGCGAATGCGATTACGGTATTCGTCTTCCTGTTCGCAGCCGTGCTGGGCGGCAGTTTCATGCCCTTCAATGAGCTGCCGAAGGTCCTGCAGGCGGCGGGCCGTTGGACCATGATTCGGATGGGCAACTACGGCATGGAGAGTCTCTTCCAGTCACGGGCGATCTGGGAATCTCTCGGACCCAGTCTCTATCTGACGGCGGCAGGGGCCGTCCTGGCCTTGGCCGGGACGAGAGTGTTGCGAAGGCGATTCGAATCGGGGAGGATCGCGTGAACGTTTTGCGCATAGCCCTCAACGATATTCGCGTCGTCCTGAAGGACCGCATGGTGCTGGTCTGGTGGCTGGCGATGCCCCTGGCCTTCGTGTTCATGTTCAGCTTCATGGTGCGGGATCAGACGCAGGACGGCACGTGGCTGCCCGTCCTCAAGCTCGACGACCATGAATTGGCGGATGTTTTCATCGACCAGCTTCGGGCTGAGAAGTACTGGATCGAAGTCAAGACCGCCGCAGATGAACGCTGGGTCAAGGACTGGCCGCGGACGGTGATTGTGCCGGCCGGTTTCTCTGCGGACATCCTGGCGGGCCGGCGGGTCGATCTGTCTCTGGCGAAAGGCAAGGGCAGCGACGAGAAGACGCTGGCAGCCCAGACCTTGCTCGTCCGCGCCCTGATCCGATTCAACGCAGCCATTGCGGCCGTCGATCTGATCGAGCGGGGCTGGTCCCAGGAGTCGAAGGACGACCTGCTGGCCGAACTTGTCAAACCGCCGCAGCTCACGGTCGAGAACAAACAGCACTTTTCGCTCCGACCCCCTCCGAGCGGTTTTGCCTTCACCTTGCCTGCGTATCTGGTCATGTTCACGATGATGATGACCATTATGTACGGCGGCATCACGCTCGTCCATGAACGGGCGGAGAAGCGAATCAGTCGGCTCGTCGCCGCCCCCGTTTCGGTGCCTGAAATCTTCGCGGGAAAGATGCTGGGCCGCATGGTGCAACCCGCCCTGCAGGGGGGGCTGCTGATCGCGGCCGGCGTGACGCTCTTCGGCGTCAATCTGGGCGATCATCCTTCGGCTCTGATCCCCGTCGTCCTGTGTCTTGCCTTCTTCTGTGGATCGCTGGGCCTGCTGTTCGGGGTTGTCTTCCGCACGGAGCAGCAGGTGAATGGCTTTGGCATCCTGGCGACGATGGTGCTCGCGGCCCTCGGCGGTTGCTGGTGGCCACGGGAGGTCGTGCCCCAGACGTTCAAGACCATCGCGATGTTCACGCCCTCGTACTGGGCCGTCCAGGGGCTTCACGACGTCATGTCCTTCGGCAAGTCCTGGCCCGACGTCCTGCCTGAGTGCGCCGTCCTCCTCGGCATCGGCGCCGTCATCACCGCCATCGCCGTCTTGTTGTTCCGCTGGGAATAGAACTCGACGCGGCTGTTCGTAGTGACGCCGGAAGGCGTTGTCTTCTCTTCACTCGTGGACACCCGCGACAGGCCGGCCCTTCACCAACGAGAGCCCGTGCCAATAGCGAAGAAGAGCGTTCGTCGCTTTCGCGGTACCGGCGGGGAGCCAGGAAAGCGGAGGATCCCGTTCTCGTATCTCCGCCGGCACCCCGCAACGCGCAAAACGCCCTTGCCTCGACCGAAGGCCGCATCGACACTTGTGTCTTGCCACAGGGGACGTATCGCGTTATCCTGGCGGTGGCAAAGGAGACTGAGTTGGAGCACTGCGCCGGACTGTTGTGGTTACCCCTTGGGCGGAAAGGGCGGAATATGGACGTGCGTCCTCGAAACAAGCGAAGACATCGGATCATACTGCTCGTAGCTGTCCTGCTGTGTGCGGCAGTCTGCACGTTCCTGGTCCTGAAGCTCCAAGGGCCTCTCCGCCGTGAACTGTCGCGCCACAGACAGGCAGAAGACGCCGCATGGGCCATCGAAAACCTGGGCGGCCGGGTGTACTGGAATCCTAAGGCCGAGGTTTTCGAGACCCTCTACTACGACAAAGCGTTGTCGCGAATCACAGACGTCCATTTCATCAATCCGACTTTTCCCGATGCACAGTGGCTCGTGCTCAAGGAACTTCCTCAGCGATTCGGGTTGGATGTGGAAGGGGGCCGATTCACGGATGCCAGCCTGGAGTACTTGAAACAGATTCCGCTCCTCGAATATCTGGCGCTGAACAACACCGGCGTCACAGATGCGGGAATCGCCGCACTCCAGGAAGCCCTTCCGCACCTGAGCGTCACGTGCGGATATCTGGGACAGCCCGGGAGCCGTCAATTCCCGCCCAGATTGAGAAAACCTCCCTTGCGGAACGACTGAATACACTCATCAAGGCTAATCCACGACTCCCTTTTCCTTCGAGCCGATGAGGAAGCAGAGGGTTTTGCCTTCGAGTTCGTAGAACCTGATCATCATGTTCTGCGTTTCCGATTTTCCGCTTCCGATCCGGATTTCGACCGGGACGTACCACAGGTCGCCCTCCTGATACGGGGCTCCGGTGATGGTGAAGTCGCGGACCCATTGTCCGGCCTCCTTCATCTTCTGGATCTGACCCCAGATCTGGGGCGTATATTGACGGAAGAACAGATGCAGCTTGCAGAGCGTGGCTTGGTCCACATCGATCGCGGCCTGGCGGGTCTGCTTCACGATCGCCAGGCAAGCCTCTTCCTTGGTCATGCCGTCGGCGACAAGGCCCGAATCGGGGTCCACCAAGCAATCGACCTCGTTCTCGACAACCACGGCGTCGGCGGGTCTCTCGAAGATGCCCGCCGGCGGCTGCTCGTTGTACCGGATCTCCGTAAGGTGTTTGACGGCCAGCGTCTTTCGCATCATTTCCACCGGATCGTCCTCGCGGACCGTGGTGAACCGGATCGGCAGCTTCGTCTTGGGGTCCACGAGAAACTCCTGCTGTCGCTTCGGCGTGTTGATGCGGACCGTGATCGTGCTTTCATCCTCGGTAATGACAATGGCGTCGTTCCTCCCGGCCCGTAGGACGGCGTCGCGGAAGACACTGCCGAACCTAGGAATCCAGGACTTGCCCCGCTCGTCCCGCTTGGCGAAATGAACGCGGTTGGTTCGCCGGTTGAGGCCGAAGACGCCGTCTGGCGAACAGATCTTGCAGAGGTTCTCGCCGGTCCGGCCGAGCCAGACGTGGGTGGGCCGGTCGGGGTCGCCGTCGAACCGCATCCAGCACTCGAACTGGCCCTGCTTGTAGAACTCTCCCTTCATATAAACGGTCTCGATCTTCTTGATGGCGTCGATGGTCTGACCAACCGCGTAGGCCGGCTGGGGCGAGTTGTGGAGCACCGATACGCCGAGCACGACGGCCGCGATGACGATGGCGGCGGCCGCCAGTTGGGTCTTTCTCCCTTGCATGAGGAATCTCCTTGCATCTGATCCCGCCGGGGCGGAGGATTGCTGTTGGATATGTCGTTGGGCATCCAGAGCACTGCGTAAGACCCTTTCGTCGAATTGCGGCGTGGTGCGAGCGGCGTCTTGCCAAGCTCTGCAGTGGCCCCGAATCACATTCTCGAATTGGCTTTCGTCTGTCATAGCGTCACCTTGCCGTCCAGCAGCGAACGGAGTCTGTCCAGGCCGTAACGATAGCGGCTCTGGATCGTGTTGATGGACACGTTTTGGGAGTTCGCGATCTCCCGGAACTTCATCCCAACCTGCAGGTGTAGAATCACGGCCTCTCGTTGGTCGCAAGGAAGCTGCGCCATGGCCTGCTTGATGAGCATCGTTCGCTCGGTCCGCATGGCCACACGCTCCGGCGCAAGCGATTCGATCGTATCACCCACTGCATCGGTTGCTACGGCCCGCCGCGCGGTTGCCCGGTTCAGGCTCCTCACGCGGTTGGCGACCGTGCTGAGCAGATAGCTCCGCAGGCTCGTCCGCAGTTGTAACGCGGGCGAGACCCGCACGAACGATACGAACGCATCGTGCACGGCGTCCTCCGCCGCCGCCCTGTCGTTCGACAGCGTCACGGCCAGACCCAGCAGGTCGTGTCTATACTTCTCATAGACCCGCCGCAGGGCGTCCGCGTCGCCGCGTTGCAGCTTCCACAGCAACAGCCTGTCTTCCAGCATCAACGTTCGGCCTCATCGGTTTCGAAACCAACGACTGTTGCCACTGAGACGCGTCCAGCAGCAGTTTTAGTCTAACGGAGACAAGGGTATTCTGCGAGCAGGGGAAAAGAATCGCCAGGGCATGACGCCCGTGTTATGATGTGCCGCTCTGAGAGTTGACTTCGGAGTCTGAGAGTATGACAGCGACATATGGCCTGATTTTCGATGTGGATGGGCTGATCGGTGATACCGAGCCAATCAACGCCAAGGTCACAATCCGGGTCCTGGACGAGATGTTCGGTCTCAAGGGCGTCAAGGATGAGGACTTTGCCCTGGGCTACGGCAGGGGGGCTGAGGCGTACGTCAAGGCCGGGGCCAGGGCCCACGGCCTGGAACTGACGGATGAGCAGGCCCACGCCGCCGCCGAGGTCCGCGAGCGGGGTCTGGCCGAGACGGTTCGCAAGGAGGGTTTGCCGGTCTTTCCCGGCGTACTCAGTCTGATCTATGCGGCCTTGGCAAAGGATGGCTTTCGGTTGGCTATCGCGACCTCCGCGACACGGGAACTGTCCCAGGCGATCCTGGAGGCCGTGAAGGTGCCCTACGAGCGGATGGTCTACGTCAGCGGCAGCGATGTCACGAAGAAGAAGCCCGATCCGCAGATCTTCCTGATTGCCGTCCAGAGATTGGGCCTGCCGGCGGCTCGATGTGTCGTCTTTGAGGACGCCCCCAGCGGGGTGCAGGCCGCCAAGGCCGCCGGCGCGAAATGCATTGCCGTGGCCAACACGGTCCCGGTCGAGGAGCTTGACGGCGCCGACCTGATTTGTGATTCGTTGGAGAAGGTGAGTCTTGAGACGATTCGGAAGATCGTCGGCTGATGGCAAAGACGCAGTAGGAGACTTGGCAGGATGGCAGCAGCGATTCGCGAGGATCACGAGCCGCCGGCCGCAGTGAGCAGGGGCTGGCGATATCATCATATCGGGATCCCCACCGACAGACCCAGGGCTGGCGAGCGGTATCTCGAGAAGCTGGGACTGTACGTATCCGGTTTCGAAACCAGTCCTTACGGCATCGAGTGGATGCGTTTCGAGCCGGACAGTCCGATTTCGAAACTGGTCAAAACCATCCCTCATATCGCGTTTGAGGTCGACGATTTGGATGGCGAGATCGAGGGCAAGGAGCTTCTCTGCGAAGTGACCGAACCGTCCGAGGGTGTGAGAGTCGCCATGATTGTCGACGACGGCGCCCCTGTGGAATTGCTGGAGTTTCGCAAGAAGCCTCCTCTTCTGGGGGAGTGATAATAGGCGGGGTTGTATGAAATATCGGGAGACTCCCGTGGTCCAATTGTTGGTGGTGGCGGCGTTCTCGTTCGCGTTGCCCCTGTCTGAGACGTGTCCCGCGACACAGGCCGAGCCGGCGACGCTGTCCGATGCGGTCGCCTGGCTCCAGGGCGAAGCGCACCGGATCATCCGGGCCTCCAGTCGAACGATGGCTGATGGTACCACCGCCTTTCCGCCCCAGGTGGGCATCGGCTACGAGGCGTTTTGGCTGCGGGATTACGAGTACACATTGGAGGGCGCGATCGATGCGTATTCGGATGGCGAGTTGACCGACGCCTGCCGGCTCTTCGTCCGCAGCCTGCGGGCCGACGGCGCCGGCGTCGATTGCGTGAAGCTCGACGGCACGCCGATCTACATGCCCGGCTACGGCACGATGGGCGCCAATCCCGTTGCGGACGGTTCGCAGTTCACCGTGGCCGTCCTCTGGCATACCTGCCGCAAGACGAAGGATCGTGAACTGCTCCGGGAATGCATCGACCCGCTCATCAAGGCGATGAACGCCGTGCCTCGAAATCCCGCGACCGCTCTCGTTCACATCAAACCGGGTGAACCACAGGACCGATGCCCCTACGGTTTCACGGATACCGTCCGCAAGCAGGGGGATGTGCTGTTCTGTTCGCTTCTCTACGTCCAGGCAAGCCGGCAACTCTCCGATCTTCTGACCGGCGCCGGGCGCAAGGCCGAGGCAGGGGAGTGGACGAGGCGGGCCGGCCGTGTGGCGGATAGCGTCCGCACGGTGTTCTGGGACCCGCAAGTCGGTCTGTTCCGAGCCGCCACGATTTGTTGCCGGGAGCACGACATCTGGGGCTCGGCGTTCGCCGTGTATCTCGGGGTCGCGGATCGCGAGCAGGCCAGGGCTGTTGCGACATGCTTTCAGAGAGACTACGCGGGCATCGTCCAGGCCGGCCAGATTCGCCACCTGCCCGCCGGCGTGTATTGGGAGAAGGCTCGCGAACGCGATGCGTACCAGAACGGCGCGTTCTGGGCGACACCGACCGGGTGGTTCGTCTACACGCTCGATCTCGTCGATCCGGCGCTTGCAGACCAGACCGTCATCGACATGGTGAAGGATTTCCAAGCCGGCGGGGCGTGTGAATGGGTGTTCAAAGAGAAGCGGCAGCTCCCCAACTACTTAGCGAGCGCCTCGCTCCCGCTCGCGGGCATCCGCGCGATGATCGAGCGCCGCCAATCGCGGTGACGGGAATTCACCATGCTGCAGAAGGTGAGAGAGCACATTCATATGAAGGATGTACTGGGAAAATTCATTTTGGTGGCAGCTCTCCTGGGCGGCCTGTTTCTGGTCCTGAATCGGCTGGAGCCCGCGGAAGAGCCCAGTGATGTGATCGACCGCCTCGTCGATGCGGGGATCGAGTTTGCGACGAATCCCGTCGAGGCCGCTCTCCTGGAACATCGCAAGATCGTCATCGGGACCGACATCAACGGATACACCACACAGCGGGTCGCGCGCGAACTACTGCTCCTGGATGCCCGGGACAGCAACCAGCCCATCGATCTGTACATCCGAACGGAAGGGGGCTGGGTGGACGACGCCTTCAGCATCATCAGCGTCATGGAGAGTATCAAATCCCCGGTCAATACGCACGCGATCGGCGGGACGCACTCTTCCGGCGCGATGATCTTGGCGGCCGGTACGGGCGTGCGGTGTGCGTACCCCTATTCCTCAATCATGTTCCACGGCGGACTCTACAAGGACGATGGCGAGTACGGGGAGAACACGATCGACAACGAGCGGCTCGTCGCATTCTGGGAACGGCACGCTCGAATCCCATCCGAGTGGCTCCATAGCAACGGCGAGAAGACCTGTTTCATGGGGGCCGAAGAGGCCCTGAAGTTGGGAATCGTGGACGAGATCTGCGCGAGCGAGCCCGACCTCGAAGAACAGGGTGCGGCAACCGACAAGTGATACTCACGGCGGGAGGGAGGTTGGGCATGATTATCCGAAGTGGGCGCCCATCCGATGTTCAGGCAATCGCCGGGGGTCACTGAAGCAGCCTTCAATTCGAAAGGCGTGCAAACGATGCAACTGGTAGACATCAGTGCCGAAACGGAAAGAGCCTTCTTCACCTGTCTGCACCTTGAAGAGCCGGAGGACTGGGAGTCCACAGCCCACAGCAGAGAGTGGTACGCCCGATACAAAGACAAAGGGTACCGAGCCCAGGTCCTCATACTCGACGATGGCAGAATCGTGGGCAAATGCCACTACATACCCATTGAGCACTCACCGTTCATCGGCAAGGACTTGCTGGCAATCCTGTGCCTGTGTGTTCATATGTATGAATATCGCGTTGGCGATCAGCGAGGTAGAGGGTACGGTCGCTTCATGCTGGACCACATCGAGCAATATGCACGGTCTTTGGGCTTCAGAGGCGTTGTTGCATGGGCGATGGACTGGCATTGGAATCCTGTCTCGTTCTACGAGCACATGGGGTACTCGCGAGTAGACGCCGAAGACAAGGTGGTTGTGGTCTGGAAACCGTTTGCCGGAGATGCCGAACCGCCGAGCCTCCTGCGTCTCGATACCGTGCCCGGCACATGCGATGACAAGGTCCATGTCGTTGTGGCGGACAATCCATGGCGCGACGGCAACCAGAGACTGATGACCGCCAGAGAAGCCATCAAGGGAATCGAGCACCTTGTTGAATACACGGAAGCGAAGCCTCCTTGCCGCGATAGGATGATTCACTTGGGCTACGTCGGCGGCATATTCCTGGACGGAAGGCCGCATCGACCCTACGAACTCATCGGCGACGCTTCAGACCTGCGAGCGGAAATCATCCGCCTCTACGAGCACAAGCAGCAACCATAGCCCCCGGGGTTGACGTGGATCCGCGGGGTCTGCCGATCGGTGGCGGGAAGTCTACGGGCAGGTTGATACTGTGGATGGCATTTGTCATGATAAGAACATGAAAGCCGGCACAGCCCAAGCAGTCTCCGGCCGGGTTGTGGTCGAAGGCGAGCCTTTGGAGAAGGGAGGAGTTCAAGCGAGGTCAATGACGGTGGCGGCAGGGAGTTGTCGGCTGATGATCTCGGCGGCGAGGTTGGTCCATCTTGGGCAGGCGTCGAGGATGACGCTGTCGGTGCTGACGACCGTTGTATCGATCCTGCTCAGTTCCGCGTCAGGGCTGATGGTCAGGCGGATTTGCCAGGGCCAGCCATGATCTCTGGCCAGTTGGCCGAGCAGGGTCTTGAGGCGGCCGCTGTTCGAGACCGGGCTGTCCAGGAGCCAGAGGATTTGGGGGAGCGCCGTGTCACGGGTACCTGCCGCACTCGTGGGAACAGGGTTTGACCCACGAAGCAAGGGCGGAACGCCCTCGCCACGGGGCTGACCGGTGCCGATCTCCGTCAGGAAATGGCCGATGAGCTGGATCGCCGGGATGGTTTCCTCCACCTTGCGGTACGTGCCGTGGATGCTGGCTAAGTCGCGGAAGCAGCCGTCGCGGCCTTGGAAGATCAGGCCGCCGCTCAGGGCCGCCTCGACGGTGATCAGTAGGTTGTAGCCGTCGATGGCGAGGGGCTGGCTTGCCAGCGATTCGATGGGGACTTGGCGGGCCCGGCGCGACTGCAACTGTTGGTCGGAGCAAGCGGCTCGCATCACGGCCAGTCGCTGACGCTGCGTCAGGTTGAAGCGGTCGCCGACGAGCTTGAGGCTGCTCTTGTCCGCGTAACCCTTGGTCAAGAGCATCGAAAAATCGGCCAGGGCCTGGCGCAGGCGGGGCAGCACGGCCGGGGCGAACAGCTCCGCATCGTCGGGGTGCGGACCACGATGTTCTCTCGTGTCGGGCACTTTGGCATTTACTACTTGCGAATTACTATTTACTATTTGCGACCTTGCGCCATGCGTGGTCAAATCACGGGCGCGCACACAAATAGTAAATCGTAGATAGTAAATTACAATGCCCAGTCACAACTTAGCGCGCGTTCAAATCGACGATCTCGACATCCTCGGCTACTCGGTCGCGGGCGAGGAGACGGTGGTCGCCATGCCGCAGCTCGACGTCTGCTTCGACATCGGCAAGGCCCCGGACCAGGTCATCGCGATCAACACCGTCCTGCTCACCCACGGGCATATGGACCACTCGGCGGGGTTCGCCTACTACCTCTCGAATCGCAACTTCAGCGGGATGTCGCCCGGCACGATCGTCGCGCCGGTCAACCTGATTCTGCCGATGCGGGAGATCATCACGTCCTGGGGTTATCTCGACGGCAACAAGATCCCCGCGAAGCTCGTGGGCGTCCGGCCGGGCGACGAGCACCAGATCAAGCCCAATCTCTTCGCGCGGGCCTTTCCCACGAAGCACAGTCCCGGCTCGGTCGGCTTCTGCGTCCTGGAGAAGCGAAAGAAGCTCAAGCCGGAGTATCTCCAGCTCACCGGACCGCAGATCGTCGAGCTCAAGAAGCAGGGCATCCAGATCGACACCCCCGTC
>Ga0116141_10005042_pt1 | contig 11063 bp, 11 predicted proteins | sample AD_UKC097_MetaG_FD_89744 | JGI IMG/M metagenome (GOLD analysis project Ga0116141, IMG submission 89744) | Active sludge microbial communities of municipal wastewater-treating anaerobic digesters from USA - AD_UKC097_MetaG | ecosystem: Engineered > Bioreactor > Anaerobic > Digestate | place: USA... | reverse complement strand
CGCACATAGCGTTCGCGCATCCCTTCTGCGCCCGCCTGCAGGGCATCGTGGAGCCCCTGGCGAAAAAGCAGGGACTCACCATGCACGTGGATGAAACGCTCATCTGCATGGAAGGGCCCGCCTTCTCCACCCGCGCGGAGAGCGAGCTCTACCGCTCGTGGGGCGCGGGTCTCATCAACATGAGCGCCATCCCCGAGGCGAAGCTCGCAAGGGAAGCGGAGATATGTTACTGCATGATCTGCATGTGCACCGACTACGACTGCTGGAAGGAGGACGAGCAGCACGTGAACGTGGAGATGCTTATCGGCCACCTGAACAGCAACGCCCAGGCTGCAAAAGACCTGGTGAAGGTGCTGCTGAAAGAGACGGGAAAGAAGCGCACCTGCGAGTGCGGCGACACGGTGAAGTACGCTGTGATAACAGCTCCGGAAAAACGCAATCCGCAGACGGTTGCGAAGCTCAAGACAATTTTGCCAAAGTATTTCTAATAATAAATAGGGCTCCCTTCCGGGGGCCCTTTCAATTTCATCCCTTCAGCATCTTCACGTAGTCCGGCACGATGTCCTTCGTGAAAAGATCCATGCCCTCGAAAGTCTTGGCGTGTTTCAGCATGTCGCGAATCACCGTGAACGGCAGCGTGGCGATGTGCGCGCCAACCAGCGCGGCCTCCCGCGCCTGCCGCGGATTTCTGAGCGACGCCGCAATAATCTCCGCCTCGAAGTCGTAGATGTTTAGCACGTCGACGCACTGCTCCACGAGGTCTATGCCCGAGACCACGCCGTTGTCCTCGACAAGCGCGTCATCCTTCATCATCCCTTCCGCGGGAAAATAGGCCGTCTTATCGAACTTCACCCCTGCCTTCGTGCGGATCAGGTCGTCGACGCGCCCCGCGAACGGACTGATGAACGCCGCGCCCGCCTTCGCCGCCAGCAGGCACTGCTCCGGCGTGAAGATCAGCGTGCAGTTGACGGGAATGCCCTGCTCCGAAAGCGCCCGCACCGCGCGCAGGCCGTCGAAGTGCGTGGTGTCCCCGTCCTTGAACGCGGGATTCACCGGTATCTTCACGTTGACGTTGCCCGCGACCGGATTGAACATGTCGAAGATACGTTTCCCCTGCTCGATCATGCCCGCCGCGGTGAGTTCCGTCACCTCGAGGCTCACGGGCGTCCCCTTCGCGATCTCCAGGATGCGCTTGATGTATTCCTTCAGGTCGAGCTTCTCGCCCGCAGAGACGCGCTTGTCCACGGCCTTCTTCATGAGCGACGGGTTGGTGGTCACGCCGTCGCAGACTCCCCAGTCGAATGCCTGCTTGATTTCGTCGAGATCGGCGCTGTCTATGAATATTTTCACTCTCTGTTCCTCCGCTGGTTTCGTTTGATAATCGGTAGTGCCGGCTGGCGTACAGCAGTATTCCGCGGTTAACGCCCTGTCAAATTATTTCTTGCGTCTTTTTCTGTCCGGGCCCCTGGCAAGCCAGGGTTTCGCAGCAACGTGTGTCATCCCTCGGATATAAAAGACGTAAGGAACGGACTTTGCCGTTCCTTACGGATTGGAGTATAAAATCAGGCACCCGCCCGCTGTTCTAATGCGATTGCAGAGCCTGCATCTGGGACGTCCAGCCGCTACGCTGGTTCCTCCAGTTCGAGCTCTGCGCGGTGTACAGGATGTTGCTCTCGCATTCCATGAGCAGGGTTGACAGCTGGCCGATTGAGTTCGCGCTTCTCACCCGCTGCACCCAGCTGCCCCTGGAGTTGCTGATCCAGCTGCTGTTCTGGGCGCTGGTCCTAATGTTCGTTTCGAACTCCAGAACCAGTGTCCTCATGCGGCTTACGTTACCGGAGGCCCCCCTGACATCGTTAAGCCACCCGGCGCGCCTGTTCCTCCAGTTATCGGTCTGCGCGGAGTAGTTGATGCTTGTTTCCAGCTGTATCAATAAATCACCGAAATTGCCCGTGCCCCCGCTGGAAACCACGGGATCCATCGCCTCGTTCACCGAAAGGCTGTAGCTTCCCGACGTGCTGGTGTTGTACGCCTTCACGGCTATGACATACGAGCCCGCTGACAGAAACGTGTTGATCTTCGCGTTCAAGCCCTCGCCGCCGTCGTCATCCGTCGCGATCGTGCCACCCGAGCTGTTGCGCAATTCGAGAAAGGGGTCAAAGGAAGCGTCGGTCTTGTCCGCCCTGATCTCCACGTTCTTGGAGCTCCTCAGGTTTAAGGAGTAGGTGTCGATCTGGCCGGGCCCGATATTGCCGCTGGCGTTACCGCCGAGTGATATGGACCCTCCGCCGGAAGGAGCGATGTACGCCGAACCGCCGGATGACGACGGGCGCCGTCCCGCGGGCGCGGCTGCTTCCACTATCGGCGAGGCCAGGGTGTTCCTGATGTACGAAAGCACGTCGCCGGAATTCACGGAGATGATCCTCATGTTGATATTCTTCTGTCCCGAGATGATGGGAACGAGAATGAGCTTGGCGCCGGACAGCCTGCCGATCTTCGACCGCTGCGCCTCGTCCACCATGCCGGATTCGCTGAACGTCCACTCCTTGGAAATCTGCTCCACGAGGCTGCGTTCCACTATCTGGAACCTCTTGTCGTCAAAGACAATGTCCATCACCTCGTCATCGAAATCCGAAAGCTCGGGTAGTTTCTGCTGGGACTTCGTCATGAAGGGAAAGACAGCGATCCGCTGGTTGATCTCCCCGCGGTATTTCTTCATCAGGTTGGTCGTGCTTTCCCTGACTACCTTCTTGTTTGACGCGCAGGCTGCGACCGCGACGATCATTAAGAGTATTCCAAGGCTTTTGTATCTTCTCATCGCTCCACCTCATGTAATTAATAAATCCGGAACACACAGTACATACCGGCCGTTGAAAAATCAACTGTTTTACAATCACCCAACAGGCGTCGGTATGCCGTGAATCCCAGCCGAGACCCCGCCATCACGGAACAATCCGCGCAGCGACTATCTCCAACTCCCCCAGCTCCATCATCGCGTTGATGAGCGACGCTTTCTGAAAATTCCGCAGATCGCCCGGCGCGATGTCCCGCTCCGTGAGCGCGCACTGCTCCAGCAGCATCTCGCGTTTCGTACCGCGCAGGAGCGGCCGGGCGGGCGTGTACCAGCGCGAGCCGTCGAAGAGCGCGATGTTCGAGAAGGAGGTGTCGGTGATAAGCCCTTGCTTTACGATGAGGACGTCGTCGCAGTCGTCCTTCCGGAGGAGGAGCTCCTCGAATGCCGACTTGTCCTCGTACTTCCAGACATAGTCGATGTCGTCGCATTCAACGATTTTCAGCGATTCGACGCGCTTCCTCGAATATGGTTTAATATCGACCTCCTCCACCGCCTCGCGGTAGAGCACGCGGCACTTGCACACGGGGGCGGAGGGAACCGCGCGGCCGCGCAGCACATCGGCAATGTCGATATCGTCAGCGCAGCCGAACAGGGCGCGCCGCGTCCTGTTCATCCGCGCGTTGTGATACGCGAGGTTCGCGGCAACACCGTTCTCGATCTTCAGCGATTCAACCAGCCGGGACATAGACCTTGTCGATGAGCTCCTGGTATTCGGACTCCGGGTCGCTGTAGACGGTGATGCCGCCACCGCTGCGGTAGAAGAGCCCGGATTCCGTCCTCTCAATGAAGCGTATCATCACCGCGCTGTCAAGATCATTGCCGTCGAAGACGCCGAAGATTCCCGTATACCAGCCGCGTTCCGCGCCCTCCGCCTCCCGGATGATCTCCACGGTGCGTTTCTTGGGGGCGCCGGTCACGGAGCCGGCGGGAAGGAGCGCGGCGACGATCTCCCCGATCCTCTCCCGCCAGTCTTCCGGAAGCCGCGCCGTTATCTCGGAGCTCGTCTGGAGGAGATCGCCCCGCGCGGTCGACACTTTCTCCACGTAGCGGAAGCGCTCCACGCGCACGTTGCGGGCCACTATGCCCAGGTCGTTGCGTATCAGGTCCACGATCGTCAGGTGCTCGGCGAATTCCTTTTCGTCGGCAAGGAGTTTTGCTTCGGCACCGGGCACGTCGGCGCGGGTGGTCCCTTTCATTGGATAGGACGATATCACCCCCCCGCGGACGCGGACGAACGGCTCCGGCGAGAAGACGGTACACATTCCGCGGAGCATGAGCCTGTACGGCGCGACCGCCCGGTGAAAGATATCTTCCAGTGACAGGTTCGTTTCTATCCGCGTGGGGAACGTGAGGTTGCAGAGATAGGAATCGCCGGCGCGCTGGCATTCTACCACGCGGTTGAACGCCGCGAGGTAGCGCGGGTAAGGAACGGGGTGTTTGATGATATCCGCCGGCGCGGAGTGCGCAATCGCAGGCGGGCAGTTTCGCACGCCGCGGATGTCGAAACGCACTTCGCGCGGATCGATATCATCGAGCGGGAGGATGATAGGTTTCCGCATCTCGAAGTCGATGACGAACAGAAATGGTTTTCGCGCCGCGCCGAGCTGGTTCATGCGTTCGATCATGGGTGGAGAATCTGGGACAGGCATGTGCGTTTTGCAAGATAATATTCTTGCCCAGACCGTAACGCCCGCCCGATGCAGGCTATTACTCCAAGATTGCAATTGACTTTTTCATGGCCGCGGGCATCCTATTATCAATCACAACGCTCTCAACAATAGGAAGGTTACTCGCTGATGAACACAACGGAAGCGCTCGCGTATTTCGACGGCCTGGAACCGGTAGCAGTCGACTTCATGCTCGGCCGGTGGCGGGGCGCCAGCTTCGCCTCCGGGCACCCGTGGGACGGGCTGCTGGAAAAATACCACTGGTACGGCAAGCGCTTCATCGACGCCGACAACGTCCATCCGCTCGTCTATCGCGGCGTTCTCGGCGGCCTCGTGCCCGTCAACCCGCTCTTCATGCCGATGTCGCTGCTGCGCCTCAGGCTGTTCCATTCCGCACTAATCGGAAAAACGTTCCAGCTTTCGCTATTCTTCTTCCGGGCATGGAGCAGCGGCGCGCGCCTGCGGATGGTGGAATACCGCGGCAAGGTAAGCGCCGCCATGGTATACGACAGGCAACCGATAATAGACCTGTTCAGGAAGATAGACGAAAACACGGTGCTGGGGATGATGGATTACAAGAGGATGGAGCGGCCCTACTTTTTCAGGCTTTCGCGGGATTGAGCTTCCCGAAAAGCTCCTCCACTTGGCGCGATGTTGCATCCAGCGTTCCTGAGTTGTCAATGACATACGTCGCGAGCTTCCTCTTCTCCTCTATCCCCATCTGAAAGGTGAGCGTTTTCTCCGCCATCTGGCGGGCGAGTCCGTCCCGCGCCATGAGCCGCTCCACCTGCACCGCCACCGGGACGTAGACCAGGATCACCGTGCCGAAGATTGTATGCCAGCCGGCCTCGAAGAGCAGCGGCACGTCGATGATGATCGGCAGGCTGTCCTTCGCGTAATGCTTCTTTATCTGATTGAATACGATCTCGTTGATGCGCGGGTGGGTGATGCCGTTGAGCACTTCGCGCTTTTCCGGATCGTGGATGATGAGCTGCCGCATAGCCTCGCGGTCCAGGGTGCCGTCACCGTTGAGGACCCCCGCGCCGAATTTTTCGGCTATTTCCGTTAGGCCCGGCGTGCCCGGCTCGACCACCTCCCGCGCGATGAGGTCCGTGTCTACGATGTGGCAGCCCTTCTCCGCGAGCATCTTCGCCACGGTGGATTTCCCCGTGGCGATGCCCCCGGTGAGCGCGAAGCAGCGTGAAAGAATGTCATTCATGTAGTCGGGCATGTGCACAGCCTGGCCGATCACCGGGCTTCCGTAAAGTGTTCTCGAGCATCGTGGAAAAACTGGTACGCGGTTGCTTCGAACGCGTCCGCCTCGCTGTAGGTGAAAAAATTCACCCACGCAAACGGCATGATAAACAGCCAGACGAAGGCTTTCCTCCTGATTTCGTATTCGTATGAGCGGATCCTTCTGCCGTCGCGGTTGACGATATACTGGACATTGTATCCATCCTGTGTCGACCACACGGGCACCAGCAGGAGAGTCGAGGCGGAACAATACCCGAAAAGAAGCGCTCCGCCGCTGGGAATCACCTGCTCTATTTTCACATCGATGAACAACCCTTCGCGGGGATCGGCGTCCACCTTTTCGGTTCTCGGGAAGGGCGATGTGCTTTTGAAAACCTTCCTCAGGCTTTCCAGCCCGCCGAACACGGTGCCACCGGTGATTTTACAATTCGCCAGAACATAGTGCTGCTTCGCGGGCGTTTTGCCCACCTGTTTTTCAGGAAAATTCCGGTAGGTGACGCACTGCAGCCCGAACACCGCGATCAGTAAGATACTAATCCAGCGTGATTGTGCAATACTATCCTTCATCGAACGAGCCTCCTGTTATACATTTCTATCGAAAAAATCCTTTTTCTCGAATGCTTTCTCATTACAGCCGAGATGTCCATCGGGGCACCCGCGTAAATCAGCAATCAGAGAACATATACAATGCCGCTCATGTCAATACCAATTTTCAGCGGAACACCTCAGCGGTTTCCCTGTAAATGATTTTTCTTCGCGTGCGAATTATAGGTTGATAAAACCATTATCAGCATGTAAAGTATCAAATCCGATTATGGTAAAACTAGTATGATCACATATGGCGCGCTGCGAAAGAAAGAATACCGATTGCCGATCTATCACAATTCCCACGCGAGGCATACATGAATAAAAGAGATATTCGCGATGCAAAATGCTTCATCACCGGCGCGGCGAGCGGAATAGGGCGCGCCACGGCCATCGCCATGGCGGATCTCGGCGCGCGGCTTTTCCTGACGGACATCAACGCAAGTCAGCTCGAGGAGGCCGTCGGGCAGATACGGAAAAGCGGCGGGAAGGTCGACGCGTGGAAAGCGCTCGACATCTCCAGCTTCGAGGCGGTGAGGGAGTTCACGGGCGCCATACAGGAGGAGCACGGGGCGATGGAGATTGTTATGAACATCGCCGGCGTATCGGCATGGGGCACGGCGGAGCTCCTGCGACACGAGCATTGGAAAAGGATGGTCGATATCAACCTCATGGGCCCCATACACGTGATCGAGTGCCTGCTGCCCGGGATGGTCAGCGCGGGGAAAGGCGGCCACCTGGTGAACGTGTCATCGGCCGCGGGACTTATCGCGATGCCGTGGCACGCTGCCTACAGCGCGAGCAAGTTCGGCCTGCGCGGGATATCGGAGGTGCTGCGCTACGACCTCAGGCGGCACGGCATCGGCGTCAGCGTGGTCTGCCCCGGCGCGGTGAAGACGCCGCTCGTAGGGACTGTCGACATAGTCGGCGTCGACAGGAACCACCCGACGCTGAAGAAAATGGTCGGGAGGTTCGAGAGGCACGCGGTGACGACGGAGAATGTCGCGCATGATATCATCCGCGGCATAAAAAGGAACAGGTTCATGGTCATCACTTCCTTCGATATCAAGCTCGCGTACTGGCTGAAAAGGAAGTTTTTTCCGCTTTATCACGCCGCCATGATCGTGATGAACAACACGATGACGCGCGTGATGGAAGCGACGAAGCGCAACACGCGATAACCGCATCGGAGCGAAACGATGGACAACCGGAAATTCAAGGACAATGCGGGGAGCCTCGTGGATCGAGTGTTCCTTTCTATCCCGAAACTGGCGCGGCCCTTCCGCCCCGTGAGGAAGATCACGCGTGCGGAGTACGAGCGCGAGATCGATTTCTACATCGACGAGGGCTACGCCGACAGGCCGGCGTCCTTCTTCACGTTTCCATCGCACACGCCGGAATACTCCATCATCGACAGGAGACCGTACCACGGAGGGGAAAGCCAGCTCATCCGTTACGCGAGCGGCTACACGGCGAAGAACCCGCTCATCCGGGACAAGTACGCATCATACGAAGCGAACCGCAGCAGTTATCTCGTGTGCTGGACCCACGGCGACGGACCGCGCAAAACCGTCCTCTGCCACCACGGCTACATGCTGGGCGAGCCCCGGCAGGCGCGGAAGATGTTCCATGTGAAAAGGCTCTTTTCCATGGGACTGGACGTGGCGCTCTTCATCGCGCCGTTCCACTGGAAGCGGGGCACCGGGGTTCTCTCCCAGCGCGGCATCTACCTCCAGCCCGACGATCCCGCGATGACCTGCGAGTGTGTCGGCCAGGCGATGCACGATCTCTTCGGCGCGTTTTGCATCCTCAAGGACCTCGGCTCCCCGGAGACCGGCCTCATCGGGGCGAGCCTGGGCGGCTACAACACGGCGCTCTTCATCGGCCTGAGCGGCGCCCCCGCCTTCGGCGCGATGATGGTTCCCGCGGTGAATTTCTCCCGGCCGCTGGGCCCCGACACGGCGCGCCTTCCTTTCCCGGTTGACGATGTTCTGCGGGAAAAGATCAGGCGCGTGTGGGAACTCCATTCTCCCCTGAACTTCATGCCGAAACTGTCGCCGGAGAAACTGCTGGTCGTCGCGTCACGCGGCGACCTCGTTTGTCCCTTCGAATACGTGGAATCGCTCTGCGAGAAATGGGGAATCGCCAACAGGCATTTCCTCTATGGCGGGCACTGGCTTGTCTTCAACGGGGCCGAGCGCGGGCGGGCGTGGTATTCGTTTCTGCGGGAGAGGGGGTTTATCTGACAATCCAGTAGATGACGCTGATAGACCTGCCATTAATTATCCCGTCTCCCCAATTTGTTCTCAACACATTCATCGATACTAGAATCTCACTGCCCGGGTCATCAATTGTAGAATAAACACACATTCACAATATCACTTCAATCTCTATCGATATTTACAATCATAATGTCCATTAAACAACAAACAATAACATATGTTCATAAAATATTTTATTAATATCTATATTTTAGTAAATAAAATTGACCTGAAAAGTAACTAAATATATTTTTAAATATACAATAGTTGAATCATTACACAGGGAGGATTTGCATGAAAAAACTTTGTGTCGTGACGTGCTGCATCGCAATGCTCTTCGCCTTTTCGCCGGTTTTTGCCCAGAACGCAGGGAAAATCGAAGCGGGAGATTTGGGGTTTACATTTTTTACAGGGATAATATTACCGTATGAATTTGTTGAAGATGGCATGATTGGACAACCGGAAAGCGGATTAAGGACACTTGGAGTAGGCATGTCTTACCACCCGATGCAGTACATATCGGTTGAACCTGGCGTTTTTTTCATGAAACAGGATCGAGAGAAAGAATACCACACTTCTTCATCCACCACAGATGTGAGTAGTCTCTTGATTGGAACCTCTTTAGGGCTATATTATAATATGGAAATGCCGGGAAACCTATATGTGTACATGGGACCGCGTCTTGATTTTTCCCGTTATGAAAGGGATACTGATTACTCAAGTGGATCAAAAAACAATGCGAACCAAAATATTATTTCACTATCAGCAATTCTCGGTTTTAAGTATATGATAAGCGATCATTTCGGTATCTTTTCAGATATTGGTTTAAGCTTCACAACGAGGAATGAAACATACAAAGCTTGGGATTCTACTGGAACCGTTACCGTCGATGAAGAAACAAATGAGACAACTATCACCTTATCCAGAGCAATAATTGGAGTTATATTCTACCTATAATCAATAATTATCCTGGAGGCGGGCACTGGTAGTTCCCGCCTCCTCATTCTTTCCCTGTATCAATCCCCATCCTCACAGCCCCATGCTCTTCGCCACGATGAGCTTCATCACCTCCGAGGTGCCGGCGTAGATGGTCTGTATGCGCGCATCGGTGTAGAAGCGCGACACCGGGTACTCCGTGCAGTAGCCGTACCCGCCGAAGATCTGCACGCAGCGGTCCGCCACCTGCTTCGCCGTCTCGCAGACCCAGTACTTCGCCATGCAGGTCTCCTTCACCACGTCCTTCCCCGCCATGTGCTGGCGGATCAGGTCGTCCACAAAGCTCCGCCCCACGGAGATCTCGGCGGCCATGTCCGCGATGACGAACTGCGTGTTCTGGAACTTCGAGAGCGGCTTCCCGAAGAGCTTCCGCTCCTTCGCGTAGTCGATGGTGATCTCCAGACAGCGCTCCATCGCGGCCTGCGAGGCGAGCGCGCAGACGAGCCTCTCCTGCTGGAGCTTCTGCATCAGGAAGATGAAGCCGAGGCCCTCCTGCCCCAGGATGTTCTCCTCGGGGATGCGGCAGTCGTCAAAGAAGAGCTCGGCCGTGTCCTGCGCCTTAAGGCCGATCTTCTTTATCGGCTCACCCCGCGAGAATCCGGGGGCGCCGCGCTCCACGAGGAAGAGGCTCACGGCCTGGTGCGCCGGCGTGTCCTTGCCGCCGGTCTTCGCGGCGAGGACCACGAGGTCCGACAGGATCCCGTTTGAGATGAAGGTCTTCTGGCCGTTGATGACCCACTCCTTTCCCTTCTTCACCGCGTGGGTTTTCATGGACGCCAGGTCCGATCCCGCCTCGGGCTCCGTCATGGCGACGGCGAGGACCGTGTCGCCGGAGGCACACTTCGGCAGGAACTTCATCTTCTGCTCCTCGGTGCCGAAGGCGTAGATGTACGGTGCCACCACATCGCTGTGGAGGGGCAGCATGAGCGAGTTCGCGCCCGAGTACGCCAGCTCCTCGGTGACGATCACCGAGTAGAGGAAGTCGGCGCCGGGCCCGCCGTACTTTTCGTCGAGCCAGGGGAGCAGGAAGCCCATGTCGCCGCATTTCTTCCAGACTTCACGCGGGACGATACCGGCCTTCTCCCACTCCTCGTAGTGCGGGTTCACCTCCGCCTCGAAGAATTTGCGCACGCTCTCGCGGAAGATCTCGTGTTCCTGGGTGAACTGTATCGAGCGCTGCATGGCGTCCTCCTGTCTGGTGTCATGTGAAAGCGCGGAAGCGCTTCCGCGCCTTCCACGATGTACGCGGCTTCGGGTGCGATGTGCCATCACTCCGTAATATACAGCTCCCCCTCGTACATGCGGTTGATGAGGTCCTGGTACCGCGCGATGATGTTCTTCCGCTTGAGCTTGAGCGTCGGCGTGAGCTGGTCGTTCTCCACGGAAAAATCCTCCGGCAGTATCTCGAACTTCTTCACCTGCTCGAAGCGCGCGAGCTCGTGGTTG
>Ga0116141_10005037_pt1 | contig 11068 bp, 9 predicted proteins | sample AD_UKC097_MetaG_FD_89744 | JGI IMG/M metagenome (GOLD analysis project Ga0116141, IMG submission 89744) | Active sludge microbial communities of municipal wastewater-treating anaerobic digesters from USA - AD_UKC097_MetaG | ecosystem: Engineered > Bioreactor > Anaerobic > Digestate | place: USA... | reverse complement strand
TGCGCAGATTAAGGCCATGAAAAAAATTGCCGGAACACTCAAAATCGATCAGGCACAATTCCGCGAACTCGAAGCATTCTCAAAATTCGGATCCGACCTCGACGCCGCTACCAAAGCCGTTCTTGAAAAAGGCACCCGTAACGTGGAAATCCTGAAACAACCTCAGTACTCGCCTATGCCGGTTGAACAGCAAGTTGCCATCATTTTTGCCGGTACCCGCGGATTACTTAAAAGTGTTCCTGTGAAACAGGTGAAAAATTTTGAATCAGAATTTCTGCATCACCTCGAAGACAATCATGCCGATTTGCTTGATGAACTCCGAAAAGGAGCACTTTCCGACGAAATGATTACCAAACTTGACAAAATTGCGCTTGATATTGCAGGCCGATACCACTAAAACCATCTGAAATGGCTAATCTGAAAGAAGTCAGAAACCGCATTCAGTCGGTTACAACAACCAAGCAGATCACATCGGCCATGAAGCTGGTATCTGCATCCAAACTGCGCAAAGCACAGGATAATATTCTGCGCTTCAGGCCATACGCTTCGAAGCTGCGCGAAATCATGGGCCGCGTTGCTGCCGGCGTTGATAACCTGCCGACTGATGGCGTTTTTGCACAACGCAATCCCGACAAAATCCTGATGGTTGTTTTTTCTGCCAACCGCGGTCTTTGTGGCGTTTTCAATGCCAACATCGCAAAACAAATCAATCATCTGATTGAAGGCGAATACCAGAAAAGTTTTGAAGCCGGGAAAATTGATTTCATTTCATTCGGACGAAAAGCACCTGATCTCCTTAAAAAGAAAGGATGCCGTTTTTCAAAAGATTACAATCATCTCATCGACAAACCCTCGTTTGAAGAAGTTTCCAGAATTTGTGACAACATCGTTAAAGAATACATCCATGCAAAATACGACGCCATCGTACTGGTGTATAACCAATTTCGAAATGCTGCCCAGCAGGTACCGGTCAGCGAAATGTTGCTGCCTTTCAAACTGGAATCAGGAAAACAAATAGCCGGTAACGATTATATTCTTGAACCCGGTCGCGAAAAAATGTTCACCATTATTGTTCCAAAAACATTGAAACTTCAGCTTTACAAAGCACTGCTCGACAGCATTGCTTCGGAGCACGGCGCCCGTATGACATCGATGCATAAGGCCACCGACAACGCAACCGAAATTCTGAAAGACCTCCGCCTGAGTTACAACAAGGCGCGTCAGGCGGCCATCACCAACGAAATTATTGAGATTGTAAGTGGGGCTGAAGCGTTGAAAGGATAATTGAAAATTCATTCCGGGAATGCCTTTGGAGAATTCTAAAGGCATTTTTTTACACAAAAAAACCTCTGCAGTTTTCACTACAGAGGCTTTACAAAAACAATTAAAAAATTACTTTACAACAATTTTAAAAGTATCGCGGGCAATCACCAGCTCTTCGTTGGTGGTTACAGTCATTACTTTTACTTTTGAATTTTCGGTTGAAATAACGGCATCTTTTCCACGCAGGCCTTTATTCTTTTCAACATCGAATTCAATGCCGAGTCCTTCCAGATTGCTGCAGATTCGACGGCGGCTTTCAACATCATTCTCACCAATACCCCCGGTGAAAATAAGCAAATCGAGACCATTTAATGCAGCCATATATGAGCCAATATATTTTTTTACACGGTATGCAAAAACTTCAAGCGCCATATTGGCCTGATGATTTCCATCTTCGGCTGCTTTTTCAATATCGCGCATATCGGATGAAATACCTGAAATACCAAGCAATCCGCTTTTCTTATTGATCAGAGCATTGGCATCGGCATTAGACATTTTTTCGCGGTCCATAATAGCCAGCATAGCGCCCAGATCAAAATCTCCAACGCGGGTTCCCATCAGCAATCCTTCAACCGGCGTGTAACCCATGGATGAGTCAATTGACTTGCCGTTGAGAATGGCTGCAATTGAAGAGCCATTGCCAAGATGACAGGTAATAATTCTCATTTTTGTCCAATCCATGCCTAAGATAGTTGCTGCTTTTTCAGCAACATATTTATGGCTGGTGCCATGGAAGCCATAGCGGCGGATTTTTTTATCCTTGTACATTTCATACGGGAGTCCGTACAAAAACGCATGTTCAGGCATTGATTGATGGAACGAAGTATCGAAAACGGCCACCTGCGGCAATCCCGGCAACAATGCTTCAATGGCCAGAATACCTTTTAGGTTTGCCGGATTATGCAATGGAGCCAGTTCAATCAGTTTCTCAATCGCAGCTTTTGTTTTTGAATCAATAAAAGCACTTTCAGAGAAAAATTCACCACCATGCGCCACACGATGGCCGGCAGCATTGATGTCGGTTTTATCTTTCAGACAACCTTTAACGGGATCGAGCAGTGTATCTATAATCCATTGAATACCTACAGTATGATCCGGAATATCTCTGATTTCTTCAAAAGAATCTTTGCCAGTAGATGAATGTTTAAGCAAACTGTTAGGAATTCCGATACGTTCAAGCAATCCTTTGGCCAGAACCTGTTCATTTTTGTCCATGTCGAACAGCTGATACTTAATGGAGGAGCTGCCGCAGTTGAGTACGATTATTTTCATTTTCGGAGATGTAATTTAATTGGTTTGAAAATCAGCGCTAATGTATTGCAAATTTTGAAAAATACAGCAATCTTTTAAAAAATAATTTTGAAACAGGAATGAAAACAAGGTAGAGGTCAAGAACTCTGAACAAGGAACCTGTCTGACGGTTTAACTGCAACAGGCAGTCAGGCAGGCAAGGAAGTAAGAATATCAAACGATACATCATTGATTTTTACTTCACACTTCACTTCATCATTCGATGTTCAGTGTTCAATGTTCGATGTTCAGTGTTCGATGTTCGATGTTCAGTGTTCAGTGCTCGATATTCAGTGTTCGATGTTCTTATGTATCTTTGCACCGGAAAACAAAAATCATTGAAAATCCAGCCGCAAACATTCAAGCCATTTGCAACCGAAGACACCTCTTCGGCGCTGTATTTTCATGGGCGCAGCATGGACGAAAGCCCGGTTTTATTTTCCAAAAAACAAGATTCTTCAATAATACGTCAGGTTAAACCTATAGAATACAAAACAAACAGTCATTTTTTCTCAGAAGTTGGGAATCCGGAATCCGGAAGGCAAAGCAAACAAAAGCCAGACAATGATTTTTTGTTCATAACAGCATTAATTGTTCCCATCATTATTACACTCTGGATTTTTAAATCGGTTTTCCCGCGTATTCAGGGAGCTTTCAGAGCTGCATTCAACAACCGCTTTGCATCGATATTCATGCGTAATTTTTCCATCAGCAATCATTTATCAACCTACATCATACTGTTAAACACAGCAATCAGTAGCAGTGTTGGATTCTGGATATTTTTATTGCAAAAAGACATCATTACTGATGAAAACAACACACAGGCACTTTTAATGCTGCTTTCCGGAATCATTGGCTATTATTTATACCGCTATATTGTCATTTACCTGGCAAAAGTCATTTTTATGACTCATGAAGCGACAGAACATTATCTGTACAGAGATTATTATATTAATGCAATAATATCAGGCATACTGCCATTTCTCATTTTTGCAGCAGCATTCAGCCCAGCCACAGATATCATATGGCCTGTAATAGTTGCAATAATCGCACTGTTACAGGCCTACAGATTGTTGTTGGCCATCTACACCGGAATTTTGGAAAGAACCTACGGATTGTTTTATTTTATTTTGTATTTTTGCACCGTCGAAATCGTACCTGTTGCGATAATCTTAAAACTAATTGCAGAGCGCATTTCACAATAATTTCAATCTCAAAACTCGCGAACGTGGTGAAAATTAAAAACATTCTGGTATCTCAACCCAAGCCGGCTGAAGTTGAAAAGTCCCCGTATCAGGAATTGATTTCGAAGCACAATGTAAAAATTGAATTTAAGAAATTTTTTGCAGTTGTAGGACTCAGTTCAGCCGAATTCCGTCAATCGCGAATAAATCTGGCAGAGTTTACTGGAATTATCTTTACAAGCCGCAATGCCATTGATTATTATTTTTCTCTGGCCAAAGACCTGCGGATTGAAATTTCAGAAAACATGAAATATTTCTGCACATCTGATCAGATTGCCTTTTATCTTCAAAAATATATTCAGTTCCGCAAACGAAAAATATTTTATGGTGATTCGACCTATCCCAGTCTGTTGCCATTACTAAAAAAACACAAGGATGAAAAGCTGGTTCTTCCATGCAATGATTCACCCAATGAAGAATTATATTCAATGCTGACTGCCAACAATGTAAATTTTCAGAAAGCGGTTATTTACAAAAACGAAAGTGCCAATCTCAAGGATTTTGATGTAAAAGCATTTGATCTTATCTGTTTTTTCAGCCCAAGTGGCATTGCTTCTTTAAAAGAAAACTTTCCCAAATATGCTCAGGGGGAGCAACTGATTGCCACCTACGGAAAAACAACACTACAAGCTGCCGAATGCTCTAAATTACGTGTCGATATTCCGGCACCTACTGCAACAGCGCCCAGCATGACCATGGCCATTGATGAATTCATCAAGGCCTCAAAGAAGAAAAAATAGTCATTGTGAAACCATTTTCCTTACCCCGCAAAGAACGGATAAAAGGAACCACACAACCCTCACTGCTGTTTCACCACGGTTCTTTATACAATGAAACACCCGTTTTATGCCGGTTTATATTCTCTCCGGCCGATTGCGGTGGATTACAGATTTTATTTGCAGTTCCAAAAAAAAGAATTAAAAAAGCTGTTGACCGTAACCGTCTGCGAAGACAAATGCGCGAAGCATGGAGACTCAATGCCGGACCGCTGCGCGAAAAATGCATAAACAATTCCGTTTTACTACAACTTGGTTTTTATTATCAAAGCAACGACATTCTTCCCTACTCAATCATAGAACAAAAAATAAAATCACTCATTGAACGTTTAATACAACACCATGAAAAGACCGATTGCTAATTTTTTTGTGTTGTTTATCCGATTCTATCAGGTAGCCATTTCGCCCTGGCTTCCATCATCATGTCGTTTCACTCCAACATGCTCATCCTATGGCATAGAAGCTCTCCGTAAACATGGTTTTTTCCGGGGCGGCTGGCTCACCATAAAAAGAATTGTCCGATGCAATCCCTGGGGTGGCAGCGGCTACGACCCGGTTCCTGAAAAAAATTACAAATCCTGCAAGCATGAAAAAGTATCTGAATAAATTTATCATTTCGCTTCTCATTGTTGTCGGAATCTTTTCGACTTCATCAACCAACAGTGATTTCGAAATCTCCAAAAACCTCGACATATTCGCCACACTCTATCGCGAACTGAATCAAAACTATGTCGATGATCTGCAACCTGGTGAACTGATGAAAATTGCCATCGACGAGATGCTTAAATCGCTCGACCCTTATACTGTCTTTTTTCCCGAATCAGATATCGAAGATGTGAAATTTATGACTACAGGCCAGTATGGTGGTATCGGCTCACTGATTCAACAACAGGATAACCGCATCATCATTACAGAACCCTACGAGGGTTTTCCTGCTCAGATAAATGGATTAAAAGCCGGCGACCAGATTCTTGAAATCAATGGCAAATCCATGGCTGGTAAAACCGTCAGTGAAGTCAGCGATCTTTTAAAAGGACAACCTGGAAGTAAGGTCGATCTTTTAATCAAACATCCTTTCGACGAAAAACCTGAAACCATCACCATTCAGCGCAAAGAAATTACCATCAGCGATATTCCCTACACAGGAATGGTGGATACTAAAGTGGGATATATCAAACTACGTGGATTTACAATGAATGCCGGAAATCAGGTGAAAAAAGCATTTGAAGACCTGAAAAAGGAAAATACAGAAATGGAAGGTCTCATCCTCGATCTGCGCGGAAATGGCAGTGGATTGCTCAATGAAGCCGTTAACATTGCAAATATTTTTGTTGACAGAGGAATTACTGTTGTTCAGACCAAAGGCAAACTCAGCGACAGCAACAAATCATACAAAACACTCAACCCTGCCAGCGATAAAAACATCCGTCTGGCCATTCTCATTGATGGTTACAGCGCTTCGGCCAGCGAAATCGTCGCAGGTTTTATTCAGGATGTTGACCGCGGTGTTATCATCGGCCAAAAATCTTTTGGAAAAGGTCTTGTTCAGAATGTAATTCCACTCAGTTACAACACAAGTTTCAAAGTTACTACTGCTAAATACTACATTCCAAGCGGACGTTGCATTCAAGCCATCGACTACTCGAAAAAAATCAATGGGAAAGCCGTTCATATTAAAGATTCAGCCAAACAAAAATTCACTACCAAAAATGGCCGGATAGTGTATGATGCCGGCGGGATCTTGCCAGATATTGATTTGAAGCCAGATTCGCTGAGCGAAATCACCATTAGTCTGATCATAAAAAACCATGTTTTCAATTTTGTCACTCAATATGTTCACGATCACGCAAGTATTCCTTCACCCGATAAATTTGAGTTCTCCGCAGCAGACTATCAACTGTTTCTCAGCTATCTCGAAGGTCGCGAATATGATTACAAAACATCGAGCGAACGCAAACTCGAAGAACTTATTGAAGCCATGAAAGAAGACAAGTACTACGACCACTCAACCGACGAAATCAGCCGGCTGCAAACCAAAGTGGGACACAACAAACAACGCGATCTGGAATTGTTCAGCAATGAAATCATCAATGTTATTGCCAATGAAATCGTTTCGCGATATTACTATCAAAAAGGACGAATCATATATGATTTGCGTACGGATAAAGAAGTAAAGAAAGCCGTTGAAATTCTGAGAGACCCTGCACAATACAACAAAATTCTTTCAGACAAATAACAAATGGAAGTACAAAAAGCCAACAGATTTCACCAATGGAAATATCCGGTTGTCATTGGCCTGATGTTAACGGGTTTGGTGTTTTCTAAATGGCTCCTTTCCGTATCTCAGTTTTTTCTTCTTTTTGCGGTTTTAAGCGATAAAACATCGAGAAAAAAACTCACAGAAGCTTTTCAGTCTCCTTTGGTTCTGTCTCTCATTTCAATCTATGTCATGCATTTGGCAGGAATGTTATGGACAAGCGACATGAAATACGGGTTTAAAGATCTTCAAAACAAGCTCCCAATGCTGGCTCTGCCTGTTTTATTCTATGCGGCCGGACCGCTGAAAAAAAACACATCCATTCATCTTCTGCTGTTTTTTACTTTCAATGTTTTTTTACTTTCAGCAGTCAGTTTGATGAATTATTACCTGTCGCCAGAAACAACGAAACATATTGTTATTGGTCAGAGCCATATCCGGTTTTCGCTTCTCATTTGTCTTTCAATAATCATTCTGATCCACTTCAGCGACCTGAAATACAAATGGTACATTTATACAATAATACCGGTTATTGCGTTTTTACTATTTTTTCTTTTTATTCTTGAATCTTTTACAGGGTATGTTGTTCTCGTTTTTCTGCTTTTCGCCTTGCCGCTTATATATTATGATTTTATCCGAAAAAGAAAATGGCGCTTCATTTTGCCGCTTATAATGCTTGCAGTTTTCACACTGGCACTTACCGGTTTTTTAAATGTCAAAAACAGTTGCTTCCCAAAACCGAAAGAATCAAATTTCTCCACATTACCCAAACAGACCATCAATGGAAATTATTACATCCACGACACCATCAGTCTGTTGAGCGAAAACGGGTACTACATGTATATCAACCTCTCAGTTCCAGAAATGATACCCGCATGGAACAACCGCAGTAAACTAAAAATTGATGAGTCGGATTCCACATCAGCCGAAAGAATCAATATCCTCACCAGATATTTGACCAGCAAGGGTTTATCAAAAGATAGTGCCGGAGTCATGCAGCTAAGCAAAAAAGACATCAAAAACATAGAACAAGGTTACTCAAACTATCTTCTTCCGGATTTTGACCCATATCGAAAACGAATCTACCGTTTTCTCTGGGAACTGCATTATTACAACATGACCGGCGACCCGAGCGGGCATTCACTGACACAACGATTTGAATACTGGATAACAGCAGCATCCATCATTCAGCAGCATCCTGCATTTGGCTGCGGAACAGGTGATATAAACAACGCTTTCAAACAACAATATCAAAAAAACAATTCAAAACTAAAAAAAGAATATCGTCTCCGATCGCATAATCAGTTCCTGTCTATCACTGTAGCACTGGGTTTTGCCGGACTTCTCGTTTTCGTTTTCTCCTTGGCTGCTCCATTTCTGTTTCGCAAAATACCGGATTATAAGTTATATCTTGGATTTATTTTCATATTTTTGTTGTCTCTGCTTAATGAAGACACACTCGAAACTCAGGTTGGTGTAACTTTTTATGCATTATTCAATAGTTTTCTTCTTTTCATATTACCCAATAAAAACAAATCCGAAAATGAAAAAGCAAGAGCTGAAAATTAGTTTTACATCCTTTCAAAACACCGATGAACTCAACAAAAAGGATCAGAAACTTGTTGAAAAAGCCATCGAAGCTACCAAAACAGCTTATGCACCCTATTCCGAATTTTATGTTGGAGCGGCATTGCAACTGGCCAACGGAAAAATTATAATCGGAAGCAATCAGGAAAACTCGGCTTATCCAAGTGGTCTGTGTGCTGAACGCGTTGCCCTTTTTCAAGCCGGAACATTGTTCCCGGATATTGCCATTGAAACCTTGGTCATTACAGCCCGCACCAAAGGCAAAAAACTGAAAACCATAGCCAACCCATGCGGTGCCTGCAGACAAGTAATGAGCGAATCCACCATGCGACAAAACAAACCTTTCAGAATAATTCTTATCGGCGAAAACGGACAAGGATATATTTTCGACAGCGTTGATGCCTTACTCCCTTTTAGTTTCAAATTTGAATGATCCGACTCATGAAAAAACTGCTTTTCATTTTTCTTTCTCTTACGTCTTTTGCCTCGGCAACACTATTACTGAGTTCCTGCGGCAACAGCGATACGGCATCTGAAAACGAAATCCTGATTGAAGGTCGTTTCATTCACAGCCGAGCCAATGTCGTATTCATCGATGTCATCCATGTCGAAGACATTGAAAGAACCGATTCTCTCATCCTCGACGAAGACGGCACCTTCCGCTTCCAACGCGAAACCGATAAACCACTGTTCCTGAAAATATCAACAGCCGAAGATAATTTCATTACCCTTATTGCTGAACCCGGACAGACCATTACACTCAGCGGCGATATCAATGCCTTAGCTGAATCATATACGGTGAGCGGTTCTCCGGCATCTGAAATTCTTGCACAGTATCTCGCTTTTTCGCGCAATCAATTTAAAAACCTCGATACACTTGCCCTGATCTGGGAAAATAATAAATATGCCGAAAACAAAATGGCCGTGCGCGATTCACTCGATTCAACTGCCAAAATCATTTATAAAAATCAAACGGATTACACGCTTGATCTTGTAAATAAAAACCCTGAATCACTCGGAAGTCTTTTTGTCCTGTATCAGTATTTCGGCCGCCAGCCTGTGCTTGATCCATTCGAATATTTTTCGGTGTATGAAAATCTGGCGAAAAAACTGGCTGCAAAATATCCTGATTTTGAACACGTCGGGCACCTCAATATGAAAGTCAATAAAACACGGCTGGCCATTAAAGAGGAAGAGGAAATCAAAAACCGGCTCGATACCGGAAAGGTGGCACCTGATTTTTCATTGCCCGATATAAATGAAAATCAGTTCAAACTATCCGAATTTCAGGGATATGTCGTTCTGATCCATTTCTGGGCATCATGGTCACCCGAAAGTATGCGTCAGTTGCCCGCCATCAGACAATATCAACAAAACTACGGACCGAAAGGGCTGGCCATCGTTTCCATATCGTTTGATTATGACCGCGAAATGTGGACTGCCACCGTTGAAAAGGAAAAAATGAAATGGACCAATATCTGCGATCTGAAATACACAGACTCTCCTATCGCAAAACTATATCACATCGAAAAAACGCCCTATTTTTTCCTGCTCGACCGTGAAGGAATAATTGTCAGTAAAAACTCAAACATCGACATTGTCGGAAATGAGATATACAAACTTTTCAGGCCTATATAAAACGGCTCTGATACTGCTTTTGATTGTTTCTGTCACTCTGAGAGGAGTCGAAGAGTTGACAGCACAAAATCTGTCTTTTACTCCACGATTATATACGTTGAAAGATGATTCATCGCTTCGTGAAACATTTGTTTTTCCTTTGGTGGGATGGAACGAAAACGACCACTGGATGCCGGGTGTGTACGTTACAAACCAAATGACCGACAAAAAGAAATTCCGCTATCAGCTGATGCCCATGTACAGCACCGATACAAAATCACTGACCGGAACCGGAAGAATTTCAATCAATCGCTACTTCGAAAACCGCTCAGCAAGCACAGTTTCATTGTTTTTGCAGGGAAAAAGTTTTCATCTGCCTTCCTATGAAGGCGATCCAATGCGATATTATCAGTTCGAAACAGGAATAAAGACAATTCTGGAAACCGGCTCCGACAGCGCTCCTGCGCAACACACACTCGAGCTGAAATATCATCAGAACGGTACCGAAGAAATGATGTGGATCAGCAACGGAACAATATACGTTCCCGAACAACATCACAAAATTCTGAATGCAATGCGCGCTGCATGGACATTTGAAAAGTATGATTCCACGCAGCCATTCAGCACTTCGGTTAAGGCCGATGTGTGGGGCGATTTTGCCCGTCTGAGTGCCAGTTACGAATACGACTACAACTACGAACCGAAGCGCTGGTTCACGTTTCGCGCTTTTGCAGGTGTTTATCTTTTCCACGATTCCGTTTTTGCCCAAAACCACGATGCCCGCTTCAGCCCAAATATGCCGGGCTGGAAAACCGATATTTTTTACGATGGCTGGTTCATCGGCCGCAATGTGTATGATGCTTTTTACCGCATGCAGGGCATGCCCGGGCCCGGCGGACTGTACAGCATTTCGCCCGTTGGACAAAGCTGGAGCTGGACACTGTCGGTATCCGGCAGCGTATCCATGCCTTTCG
>Ga0116141_10005035_pt1 | contig 11070 bp, 10 predicted proteins | sample AD_UKC097_MetaG_FD_89744 | JGI IMG/M metagenome (GOLD analysis project Ga0116141, IMG submission 89744) | Active sludge microbial communities of municipal wastewater-treating anaerobic digesters from USA - AD_UKC097_MetaG | ecosystem: Engineered > Bioreactor > Anaerobic > Digestate | place: USA... | reverse complement strand
TGAAGAAGCCCGCAAACCTCTCCCTGCGCGAAAGCATGATTTTCGGCACGGCTGGTTTTACGGCGGCCCTTTCCGTCTATAAGCTTTTGAGTTCCGGCGTGACTCCGGGTGAGGGGCCGGTTCTGGTCTCGGGGGCGACGGGCGGGGTCGGCAGCATTGCTGTTTCCATTCTTGCCAAACAACACTACGACGTCGCGGCGGTCAACGGCATCGTGGACGAGAAGGAATACCTCCTCCAGATCGGAGCAAAGAATGTTGTCAGTATCGATGAAGCAACCGATACGAGCGGCAGACCGCTTCTGAAGGGACTTTGGGCGGGGGCGATTGATACGCTGGGCGGTCCGATTCTCGCGACAACGCTTAAATCCATGCTCTACGGCGCCACCGTGACCTGTTGCGGGAATGCCGGCTCTCCGGATCTGCCCACGAACGTCTATCCCTTCATCTTGAGGGGCGTGACCCTGATCGGCATTGATTCCCAGAACTGCCCGATGCCGACGCGTCTGAAGGTCTGGCAGAAAATAGCCGGGGACTGGAAGCTGGACAACCTGGAGCAGTTGACGACGGAGATCCCTTTGGAAGGGCTGAATGATCGGATACAAATGGTTCTGGATCGGACGCACAGAGGAAGGACGATCGTGCGATTGCCCGATTGACCCCCGGTATAATGCCGTCCACTATCAAGATCGTCAATAGACCGAAGCTGAGACTTTTAAAAAGAACAAGGGGTTGCAACCCCTTGTTCTTGGACATGGGATCATGTCTGCGCAAAGAGGTTTCTGACGCACAGTACCGGGAAACTAATCAACCACCTCGCAGCAAGCTGTCGACGCATGAAATGAACGCTTTGAAAAACTAATATTATTTGTCATGCCGGCGAAGGCCGGCATCCAGAAAGTTTTAAAATAACTGGATTCCCGCGCTCGTGCCTTCGCGTGACCTTCAGGTTATCAGGGTATTCGCGGGAATGACAAAATTGTTGGTTTTATTGGTTATGCAAAATTCTAAAACAATTTTTCTTGCTGAAAAGTCTTGTTTGTCCATTTTGTCATTTTCTGCTACATTACCGCCAACAATAATTGCAGACGGAAACGTTTGCATCATACACATTTGTCATTGCGAGTCCCGACATGTCGGGACGAAGCAATCTCATAAGTTATTGATATTTAAAAAGATCGCCACGCCGCTTACGCCCCTCGCGATGACAAAATAGTGATGCTGCAAAGCTCTCAAACGGAGAAAATGAATTTACTGTATCCGGCGAAATCTATCTCTTCAACCCGGAAAAGAGAGGAAATCATATGAGGTCAAAATTCACGTTCAAAAAAATGACATTGCTGGTTTTAACCCTTCTTCTGTTGTTTGCGTTGGCGGCCTGCGGGGGTGGTCAAAACGTCAAATCCGATCCGGCCGCAAAAGATAAAGCCGACGACGGCCGTTTCATCGCCAATGACAATGGGACCGTCCTGGATACGCAAACAAACCTGATGTGGGCGGCAAAAGACAATGGATCCGACATCAGTTTTACGAGCGCCAAAGCCTATTGCGATAATTATCGCGGAGGCGGTTATTCGGATTGGAGGATACCGACGCTGGGCGAGCTGATGGGATTGTTTGATGGAAAGAAATCCCGTCCGGCGGCTTGTGATCGCAGGTTTAATATTCATGTCGCAACGGAGTTGATCAATATCAGCTGTGTCGCTTCCTGGGCATCCGAGATCCGCGGTTCCGACGCCGCATACCTTTCCTTCGGATCCGGCCGCCGGTACTGGGGACCCCAGTCAAGCGAGGTCAGCACGCGGATACTCCCGGTGCGTTCCAATAAATAAAGAATACGTGACATTTGGTTCTTTGTCATGTTGTTTAAAGCATTCACTTAAAAGGATAGCAGAATCCATCAAGAGATCAGTAAGGAGGAATTTATGAAAAAGACATCATGCATTATCCTAATGTTGATTGGGTTATTAATATTCGCGCCGCAGATATATGCCGATGACAGTCCAACCAAAGGAAAGGCGCCGAAAGAACTGACCAGAGAGAAACTGGCCTTCAGACATTATTCCGGAGAGGGTTCCAGCACCATAACTTCTTTTTGCCTGGAAGGGTATGTGTTTGTGATGATGTCCTCAGATAACTCCAATAACTTTTCCATCATGCAGGTTTATCGGGAAGTCGACGGAAAAGCCGTGCCAAAGAAATGTGATTAATATTAAGATCTTACGTTACCAAAAGACCCACTTTTTTTCCGGTCACCCAATATTTTATCCACGGCCGTCATCGCCGACGAAAAGCTCATATCGCCGGAGCAGCCGTCTCCCCTGACCGTGTCGCCGATCAAATAGAGGCCTTGAATTCCCGGACACTGAATATCGGGCCGGTGAGGCTTAGACTGCGCCGGAGTCAGGACATTGCCGTTCATGACCGGCACAACGATCTTTCTTTCTTCGACGACTTCGGGCAGAAAATCGGGAAAGACGGCGGCCATTGCGCTTTTCATTCTTTTTTCCGCCTCTGCAACGATGGTCATGTTGCCGTCAAAATGCCACGGGAGCATTATTCCCCAGGTGGACAGATACTTCCCGCTGGGTGTGAACGAGTGATCGGCGTTGGACTGGAAACGCGCCCAGATCGGAACATCAACGCCAAGGATGCCGGATCGAATGCCGGTAACCGGTTTATTTGTGATAAAGTCGATCACCAGACTGGAGCTGTGCTCGATTCTTTGTGCGTAATGGATCGTGGCCGCAGGCAGAAGAGAAGGGTCGATAAGATCCAAAACCAGCGGCAGTCTGGCGGCAAAAATGACATCGGGAGCTTGAAACATCGTCTTTCCTGTAACCACGCCGGTTGCCTGGCCGTTTTCGATGATAATTTTTTCCGCCTTTTCATGAAGGTGAATCCGGCCTTCCCGCGTGATGTGTTTGCCGAGCGTTTGGAATATCCCGGCGGAACCGCCGCGGGGTTCGCCAACGCCCACACCGGCCGCCAGCGCCCTTTGCAAAAAGTCGATTACTTCGCCGGCGCTGACCTTATCCGGATCGGGGCACATGACGGTCATCCCCAAAAACGGAAGAAACGCTTCAACCTCGGCATTTTGAAATGACGATTTATAAAAATCGAGCAAGGTTTTGTCATACCAGGCGCCGGGATCAGCCTTTTTGATTTTCATGAACAATGCCAGAAGAACAAGCCTTGCCCGAATCGACAGCATAGGCGTTTTCAAAAAGCCCAGCGGGCCTTCGGGTCTTTCCCAGAGTTTGCCTTTGAAGATCAATTTGGAGTCATTGGCCTCGGGCAGGAAATCGATTTCCTCTCCGAGTCTTTTAAATACCTCATTGGCAATGCCCTTATGCGCCAGTCTGTGCGAATGCGCCCCGTATTCGCGGATATAACCTTTTTCGTCCCCGTAAGAATGTGCCCGGCCGCCGATCATGCCTGTTTCTTCAAGGACAACGACCTTTTTACCGGCATGGGCCAGAAGCGCCGCCGCGCTCATTCCGGCATAACCCGCTCCGATAATAATTGCATCGTCCATAAACACCTCCGCGATAATGGCTGTCGAAATTTTAGCATCTTTTGGAAATGGAAGAAAGCTTTGTTCTGACGGTGAAAAAACGGCATTGAAGGCCTGATCATTTTTTCATTTCGGCCGGTTCTTGACTCCGCTTTCATTTTCGTGATATCGGCTGTCATCAAAACGCATTTGGGAGTCCTTTTCATGACCGACCTTTTGAGTGTTCTGCAATCAACCGCGCAAGATGGAACTTCTGAATGAAAAACACACAACCTTCCCGGCTGATAGAGCTTTTAATCCGTGTTCGCGATTCGCGTCTGGTCTGGGATGTGATGGGATCGATTTATAACCGCCCGATCTATGATGCCATAGCCGAGCTCTACGACCATATCGCCCGGGAACTGGATACACCGGGACAGATGCGTATTCTCGACGCGGGCTCAGGCCGGGGTTATATATCTCTTCTATTGGCTTTAGGAAATCCGGAGGCCCGGATAACCGGTATTGATTACTCCCCGATGCAGGTCCGGGAGGCTGAAAATTTTCGCCTGCAAAAAACAATCTCTAATTGTTCCTTTCAGCAGGGAAATACCATGGATATCCCGTTTAACGATGAAACTTTTGACGCAGCTGTCAGCATCGGATCGATCAAGCACTGGCCGGACGCGCTTCGGGGGCTTGCGGAAATCCGCCGTGTTCTCAAACCTGGCGGAGAAGTGATTATTTCGGAAACCGATCAGGAGGCATCCGATGAGGCTATCCGGCAGTTTATCCGGCGCTTCCAAATCTGGTTTATCCCTGACAGGCTTCTTTTCTGGGGGTTGCGCCGCGTGATCTTCGGACAGAGCTTTTCGGAGACAACACTGGCTGCCGCCGTCCGTGAGGCAGGGTTTCTTAACGTTGAATGCCAACGCGTACCCACTTGCCCCTACGTCATTGTGAAGGCCCGAAAATAGAAAATACGGAATCGGTTCACCTTAAACTGCGGCAAATCCCCTCTCGAGATCGGCAATAATATCTTCAACGTCTTCAATGCCGACGGCCAGCCGGAAGAGATTATCCATAATGCCGAGATCGTAGCGTTGCTCCCGGGTATAGCGGTAATAGGTTACCGTCGCGGGATGCGTAATCAGCGTTTCCACGCCGCCCAGACTGGGCGCGATATAGATCATTCCGAGCGCATCCATGAACCTTTTTGCCGCGTCCAGATCGCCTTTGATCGTAAAGGTGACAACACCTCCTCCGCCCTTCATCTGCTCTTTGGCGATGGAATAATGATCGTGGCTTTTCAAAAAGGGATAGTAGGCTCTTTCAATCTTCGAATGCCGCTCCAGATATTCGGCAATTTTCAGGGCGCTTTCATTTTGCGCCTTCACCCTCAAGGGAAATGTTTTCAGGCCCCGCAAAAGCAGATAACAGCAGTGCGGATCAATCACGCCGCCCATGGATTTGTGCAGTTCGCGAACCTTGCTGACTAACTCTTTTTTCCCTAAGAGCACACCAGCCAGAATGTCGTTGTGACCGGCCAGATACTTTGTCGCGCTGTGAATCACCAGGTCAATGCCGTAATCGAGCGGCCGCTGGTTGAATGGGGTGGCAAACGTGGAATCAATGATGGTGATGACCTTGTGCCTGTCGCCGATTTGCTTGAATTTGACCATGTCAAAAACATTGAGATACGGATTGGTCGGAGATTCCGAAAAAATGAACCGCGTATTCTTTTTGACGGAAGCATCCATGACGTCATAATTCCCAAACGGTACGATGGTGCATTCAATGCCGAATCGCTTGAGATAAGATCTGCAAAATTCAAGGGTTTTCCCGTAGCAATCGTCGGTGATCACGATATGGTCCCCGGACTGCACCAGCGCCAGGATGGTGGTCGTGATGGCCATCATGCCCGAAGAAAACATCAGGGCTTCCTCAGCGCCGTCCAGCTCCGCCAGACGCCGCTCGGCCACCTTTTCCGTTGGATTTCCATATCTTCCATACTCGTAACGCTTTTTATCGTTCTTGGTGTAGGCTTCAATTTCCTTGCTGTCCTTAAAGGAATAGGTGGATGACTGAACGATAGGCGTGGTGATGGAATCGGCGTAGCGCGCCCGATCCTCTCCGGCGTGGATGGACTTTGTAAAAATTGATTCTGATTTATCTTTTTCCTTCATGGCTTCCTTTCCATCAAGCAAAGAATTTAGGGAACAGAGCTTGCTTTCATGTTGCGGCAGTATAAAAAGAAGGCTTGGGTATGTCAATGGACAATTTCGCAGATCATTGAACGGCGACAATTGACCTTACAGGTATTGACATTTTGCATCTTAATCTCTAGATTGGAAAAAAAAGGGGCAGGATATGCCGATTTACGAATACGAATGCAGTAAATGCAAAAAACAATATGAAGTGGTTACGCTGAGTCTTAGTGAAAAACCAAATCCCGTGTGCCCGAAATGTAAATCCAAAAAGGCCAATAAACTGGTTTCCAAAGTCGGGAAAGGAAAATACGGATCATTGAAGTCGGGCGGATCCGTGAGCAGCAGCGCGCCAAGCTCCTCCGGATGCGCGTCCTGCAGTTCATCGAACTGCTCATCCTGCGGGCACTAAAGCTTCATTTTTCTGATTCATTTCTCTGATTGACGATTTTTCTTAAACAGGTATAATGACAGCGGGAATCGATCGTTGATGATCCTGCGCTTTTTCCGGTACGCAGCTTCTTTGCCTGCCCTGATTTCCTGAAGATTTTCAAAGCTTAAGCCTCCCCCGATCGCGGAACTATCATCTTGAGCGCTTCCAGTTGTTTTAACAGGATCATTCCCAGAAGGGGAACTCGTAAGATTTCGATATATTTGATGAAAGCTCATCAATGCGTCATGACCAGCTTCGATGGCCGGCCTTCAGCGTTAACCTTTTTTAACCATTCACGAGAAAGGAGAATGAATCATGAGCAGCATTTACAAGGTTATCGAAATCATCGGCGGCAGTGAAAAGTCATGGGAAGATGCAGCCAAAAAGGCCGTGGAAACGGCAGCTAAAAGCCTGAAGGACATCCGCATCGCGGAAGTCAAAGAGATGGACATGAGAACCGAAGAAGGCAAGGTCGTTGAATATCGGGTGAAGCTTAGAGTATCTTTTAAGTACACGCCATAGGAAGCGCCCCTGCCGGGCAAACACCGGTCAACCGTCTGTCATCCAACAGCGAATGGCGGCGGATATTTTTCCGCCGCCGGGAGGGGTGGAACTGCACCGAAACCAGAATTCGATTTGATCAGCAACAATCACATGAACTGCCAGAGCAACGCTTTCCGACAATAGGTTCCAGACATGCAGATGGTTAATGCCCGTAACGCCGTCCAGCACTACGTTTTTTTTGGATGTCCGTCAGGTCGATCCCCGGCGTGGTGGCGTTCATAAAGGTATGTCTTTGTAATCACTGAATATTTGTAAAATGGTAACAACAGGGCGTATATTTGGCTTGCATTGCGTGGATAATATGTATCTAGGTGGGTAACATACGATTATTTTCTGATGAAATGCGTTCATCAACATTTTAACGCAATTATTTTCTTAAACTCTTGACATAAACTTTCATGCCCCTTATCGGCACAATGATTGGCGAGCTGCTTTAAATTATTAGTTGACATAATCAACTAATAATGAGAGAAGCGGCACGGCTTTTCATTCAGAGCGGTATTTCATGCCACCGAAACGGGAGTATAGCAAAATGAACGATCAAATCAGGCAGCTGGCCGGGCTCATTGAAGATATGATGTATGATTTCAGCGCACATAACTTGGACAGTGAGTGTTGTGAAAATATTTCTCACGGCGAATATCGCGCTCTGCGCGCTCTTGCGCGCGTAAATATGTGCGCCATGCAGGACATCGCGAAAAACATCGCCGTGACGAAAAGCGGAGCAACGCGTATCATTAGCAGGTTGGAAGAAAAAAAGCTGGTGCGCAGGGTACAGAATCAAAATGACGGACGTGTTTGCTGCGTTCAATTGTCAAAAGAAGGACAAAAACGCATATCAGAAATCACGAAACAACCCGCCAATAAAATCACGACGGTTCTTGCCGCAATGGATCCGAATATGCGGCAAATCTTACTGACAAGCCTCAACGCCTTCTTTCAAACTGCGAACGATCAATTCGCCAACAGCAAAATCCGCCGTTCAAAATAAGGAGTGAAAGTTGATATAGTCAACCATAAAAAGGAGATATATAATATGTTTGGTGTTAATAATTTTATCACTGCCGGCAAGTTTTTTTTGATCATTGCTGGTGAACTAGTCCTGATATTTGTTGTCGTTTCTTTTATCATTGGGTTGCTGATGGAATATCTCCCGCCCACCCGCGTAAGGGATTTTCTGTCCAACAAGTTTACCTGGGTGCAATACTTTTTGGGTGCGGGGTTGGGCACCATCACTCCTTCTGCTCCTGTTCCACTGTTCCAATAACGGCCGGATTACTCAAAGGGGGTGTCCCTTTCGGCCCCACCATGGCGTTCCTGTTTTCTTCCCCCGTTCTCAATCCAATTATCATTGCTTTATTGCTTTCACTCCTAGGGTTTAAAGTTACAGTGGTTTATATTGTGGTTACTTTTTTGGGTTCCATGGCCGCCGCAGCGATATTATCGAAGATGGGGATGGAAAATCAGGTTAAGCCTCTGATGAATTTTCAGACCTCCTGCTGTGCGGACAAGACAATTCCAGATGTAAAACCCGCGAAAATTCAAACCGCGTCTGCCTGTTGCTCTCCGGCAGGAAACACCCAACCGCTGACCTTAATAACCGTGCCGACGGTGGGGGCGTCATGTTGCACGGCCAGCCCAATCGAAGAAATGCCAATACGTTTATCATTTAAGGAGAAATTAACAAATGCATCGCGATCAGCCGTTGACACTTTCAAAGGAGTCTTCTGGTATCTTATGCTGGGCGCGGGCATCGGCGCTTTTATCTACGGGTTTTTCCCTCAGGATCTTGTGGTCAAATGGGCGGGACCGGATACGCCATGGTCCATCCCTATTGCGTCATTGATCGGCGTTCCTATGTATATCCGGGCTGAAACCATCATCCCCATCAGCGCCGCCCTTGTGGGCAAGGGCATGGGCATGGGAACGGTGCTTGCTTTGATCATTGGCGGCGCCGGGGCAAGCATCCCGGAAATGATTATTCTCGGGTCAATGTTCAAGAAAAAGCTGGTCTTTGCTTTTGCGCTGAATGTTCTTCTGGTGGCTGTCGTGGCGGGTTATCTGGTCAATATTCTGGTGTACTAGCCGGTATCGACTAAACGCTTTCATATACGCCTTCACTGTTTGCTTAAGCCGTATAAACCGGTCTATCCAAATGGCGATGCCACCATTCATCCGCTCTCTTGTAACGCTTTGGACAGTTGTCGCAGAGAGCATAAGGTTGCACCCCGAAATGCTTCCGAAATGCTCTATACGACGGGCGCTTCCAAATGACCGGCAACGATTCGTCAGCTACGCAGCCGAAGGTTAACGCCTGGTATTCATCTTCCTCGCCTATGCCGATATGCATCGCGTCCTTCGCCGGGATGTTACTAAAAACACAGGGGGAGACGCTTCCATCCGACGAAATGAAAAGGGCGCGGCGCGGATTTTCCGCGCAGGCGCTGCCTGCCGTATTGGGCAAAACCAAATTGTAAAAGAGGCTAATATCTTTCTTCTCCGCTTCGCCTTCCAGTTTATTGAACAGGAATTCCAGCTCCCTGTACTGAGTTAGATTCGCCGGTGCGAGACGCTCTCCGGAAAGACTTTTATGTGAGACAAAATCAAGGGTGCTGATAACGACCTGCTCCGCTCCGCTACCGGCGATGGCTGGTACTAGTTTACTCATATCCTGCAGATGCGAACGAAGCAGAAGATAGGCAATGCTGATAGTAGGCGTGGCAGCCCGTAGCGCCTTTTTTTGGCCGGCAAGATCGGCAATGGCCTGCACAATTTGGGTAAACTGCGTACCCCGGCGCGCCAGATCGTTCTTCTCACCGATACCCGTCAGGGAAAAGGCAACATGATCGATGCCGCTTCGGACAAGCCGGTTTATTCCTTGAGCATCGAGCAACATTCCATTGGTTGTGGTTCCCACCCTGCATCCGACCGTTTTAGCAAGGGCAATCATTTCGAAAAGGCGCGGATGAAGAAAAGGTTCGCCCCACCCCTGGAGATGAACCATACGCGTATCGGCCATGACGGGCAACAGGGCATTGAAGATTTCAAGAGAAAGATCACGGTTGTTCCAGACATTACAATAGGTCGTTCGAGGACAATAATGGCATTGGGCATTGCATCGCGTTGTGACTTCAATCTGCATCCAGTCCAGTGAAGGCATGGTTTGCAAATCCCACCACCTTTTGAAGCGGTTCGCCCAAGAAGGTTTCTGCGATGCAATGGCCATAAATAGTCTCTGCAACAATCTGTTGACGCGCTGGATTTTGAGCCCGCGTTATCCCATTAACCAGCCGTAACCCATACCGGCAACAGTTGAAAGCACCACCACAATGGAACAGTACACGGCCGTTTTCTTGATCCCCATGATGCTGGAAATAGCGATCATGCTGGGGAGCGAAAGCGCCGGACCGGCCAGTAAAAGCGCCAGTGCAGGCCCCTGACCCATGCCGGAACCGATAAGTCCCTGCAAAATGGGCACTTCAGTCAGTGTTGCGAAATACATAAGCACGCCGACAATCGAGGCGAAGAAATTCGCCCATAGCGAATTGCCTCCGACCAGCGCCTGGATGTAATGCTCGGGAATGAGCGCCGGATAACCGGGGCGACCCAGCAGAAACCCCGCAACCAGCACGCCGCCCAATAAAAGCGGCAATATCTGTTTGGCAAATCCCCATGTGGACTCCACCCAGCCTTTGAGTTCGTCCTTCACAAACCACATCTTGAGCATGAGCCCCAAAACAATCAGCAGCGCCACAACCAGATACCACTTGGCGCTGAAAATAAATCGCCAGAGCGCGCCGTCATCCGCCGTTGGCCTGGCAAAAGAAGCAAAAACCAAAATAAGCACCATCGTCAGCATGTATAACGCATCCTGCCACAGCGCTCTTCCTTTTCCGTCCTCATCCGGCAGAAACATCTCGCCGGTTTCACGGTTTTGATCATCTTTGCGGAAAATGAATGCCATCAATAAACCGGTGACGACGGCAAAAAGCACGGCGCCTACCGCCCGGGCAAGCCCCAACTGCCAGCCTAATATTTTGGCGGTGAGAATGATGGCCAGCACATTAATGGCCGGACCGGAATACAGGAAAGCGGTGGCCGGACCGATGCCCGCGCCGCGCGTATAAATGCCGGCGAAAAGCGGCAGGACCGTGCAGGAGCAAACCGCGAGCACGGAACCGGAAACGGAGGCCACCGAATAGGAAAGAATTTTATTAGCGGACGCGCCGAAATATTTGAGCACTGCCCCCTGGGAGACAAACACGCTGATGGCACCGGCGATGAAAAATGCGGGGATGAGGCAGGTCAATACATGCTGTCTCGCGTAGTCCTGAAGCATCATGAATGCCTCCAGGACGGCTTGGCGGACAACC
>Ga0116141_10005031_pt1 | contig 11075 bp, 9 predicted proteins | sample AD_UKC097_MetaG_FD_89744 | JGI IMG/M metagenome (GOLD analysis project Ga0116141, IMG submission 89744) | Active sludge microbial communities of municipal wastewater-treating anaerobic digesters from USA - AD_UKC097_MetaG | ecosystem: Engineered > Bioreactor > Anaerobic > Digestate | place: USA... | reverse complement strand
CAGACCGAGCATGATCTTGGTCGAGTCCTGAATATAAGTAACATACTTTTTCATTTCATCGGTATTGAGGTCCTCTGAAAGAAGGAAGTCGGTAAAACCCAGGATCGAGCTGAACGGTGTACGCATGTCATGCGAAATGATCGAAATGAAGCGGTCTTTGGCGTCGTTAAGTTTTTTCAGGTTCTCAGCCGATTCCCTGATCTCCTCCTCCGCCTGCTTTTGTTTGGTGATATCCGAGACCAGACCATACATTTTGTTAATGCGGTCGGCTTCCCTGACGAATGAGATCTTGTTTCTAACCCATATAGAAGTGCCGTTTTTTGTGATGATGCGGCATTCAATCGAACCACTGGTCTTGTACTTGTTCCTGAGGAGGTCTTTCAGGTTGGAGAAATAGTCGTCAAGGTCTTCCGGGTGGATGATCTTGAACCAGAACCGGTTATTGTTGATGAATTCGGAAATTCTGTAGCCTGTCATGGCGACGAAAGAGGCGGTAACGAAAACCGGGGTCAGAATACCGTTAAGATGTTCGGAAACCCAGAGAAAATCCTCGATATTCTCGGCAATACTTCTGTATTTGGCTTCTGATTCTTCGATTAGGCGCTGTGAGTGCCTGAGCTGGGTAATGTCACGTACTATAAGTACTTTAAAAAACTTTCCGCTGAACTCAAAATCCGCGTGGGAGACCTCGGCTATGAAGGTTGTTCCGTTCTTTCTGGCCCCTTCCCGGTCATTGTTTGTCCCGCTACTTCCGGGCAGCTGCCTGATAAAATTGTCCATCGGTTTCCCGATGATGTCGAGCTCAGAGTCGTATCCGAATATCCGAACGAAACTGTTGTTCACAAAGATCAGACTTCCGGATTCCTGAACGGCGATACCGTCGTTTGAAGCCTCAAAGATCGACTGCATCAGGAGGATATCCTGAGCTCTTTTTTCTTCAGATGTCACGTCTCGAATCAGGCATGCGTAAGATGACCAGGTACCCCCCTCCTCCTCAAAGTAAACGAAAGAGACTTCGGCGGGAAACACCTTCCCCGAAGAAGCGATCACACTGGTCTTGACTCTGAATGGGTTCTCTCTTTTGATGAGTTCGCGGTCAGGAACGAAACCGTCGAACATTTCCGTCAGCTTTTTGCTTTTACTCCCGGTGCCCGGCGCAAGTACCTTAAGAAACATGTCGTTGGTACCGGTAATGTTGAATCCGTCATCAAACTGGCATATCATATCGCCTGAGGCGTTCAGGAAGGTGCTGTACTGCATGTTGAGGAGGTGGAGTTCCCTCTTCTCCTTTTCATCCTCGTAGATGTCACGGCAGATCACCCAGGAGGTTTTCTGCAGGTTGATCACCCTGAACTCGCCGGTGCTCACTCCCTGAGAGGAACTGTATGAAGATCTGAATATCCCGCCTTTGTGGGATCTGCGGAACTGCTTGATCAGAGAAGTTGCATCTTTCCCGAATACCTCGATCTTCTTTCTGCCGAAGAACTTCTCAGCCTCATTGCTCCAGGAGGTGATCGAGTTGTCTTTATCAACAGAAAAGACCGCAAGCCCACCCCTTCCGGCGATCAGTGAGTAATCCTTTAATTCCTGCAGGTGCTCATTAAGCGCCATGATCTCATTTTTATGGGAAGTGATATCCTCACCCATGATGAGTACCATATCCTCACCCCGGGTGTTTTTAAATACCGCGGAACTCAGCCGCAGTTCGAACGAAATACCATCACTTTTGACAGTAATATGCTCACTGCCGTTATCATCTGTAATTTCTCCGAATCCGGGTATCGATCTTATCGTTTTCCCGGTGACCTCCGTTTCAGGGTCGATGAACCGGGATAATTTGTTCCCACCGTAGAAGGTGATCCTCCCTGAGGAGTCACAGATAAAAACAAGATCGCAAAGGGCAGCAAGCACTTCTCCCGATCTTTCCAGAATGAACCCGGTTTCCATATATGTTTCCGGTATTACCCTGAGGTCTTCAACTATCACCACTCCGCCATCGATCCGGTTGCCGTCTGCGAGGGGAACTCCCTTACAGATGAGGCTGAGGTTTTTTCTTCCCGAGGAGACTCTTCTGATCTCTTTTTCAAAGGGGATGCCGTTGAGAACGGCGGTTATTTCGCTTTGGAGGTTAATGTGATCGAAGAGGGGATGCTGCTTCAGGGAGACGGAAGCAGGGTTTGCAGATATCTTTTCGTTCAGGATGCCGTAGCCCAGCATTGTCTGGTTAACGAAGGTTATTCGCAGGTTTGAATCGAAAAGCACCACCCCGACGGGGAGGGAATCACCGTGGATCAGTTCGTTTCTTTTGCTTTTCGTTTTCTTGTCAGACATAATTGGCGCGATTTAAAACCGTAATTTAAATTATTCAATTGAATTGAGGTGAGGGAACTTTCCGCCACTTTGCGAGTAAAAAAATAAAAAGTATCATAAATTAACTTGCATATATATATAAAGTGGATTATTTTAATAAAGCGAAATAAATTAATTAGCAAAGGAATCAACCATGAAGAAGCTCGTTTTGCTCGCCGCGGTCGCACTGTTTTTTACAGCCGGAACCGCCGTTGCCCAAAAGGCCCCCGCTGATGCCAAAATAAAGATGTGCAACAGCTGCCATAAAGAAGGAAAGAACAAGTTTGATGAATACAAGGCCTGGCTGCAGACCAATCACGCGAAAGTAGCCGATGCATTCGACAAACCGGCTGCCAAAGAAATCGCTGACAAGAACAAAGTAGCCAATCCGAAGGAAGCTGCCGAGTGCCTTAGCTGCCATACAGACAAGATATCGAAGGTTGAGAACTTCAATCCTAAAGATATCGACTGCATGTCATGCCACAACACTGAGAGCAAGGTTCACGCTATTCCTGAGAAAGTACCCCACCCATCAGGTAAGAAGAGCGATGCCAAGAAAGACTGATCTTTCAAGGCTTGAAATTAAAAAGGCTGCCCCGCGAGAGGCAGCCTTTTTCATTTTAGAGAGCTTATTCGCCTGAATCGGTGAGTTTTGGCGAGCTGTCGAGATCGACCATTTTGATGTCTTTCAGGTAGTCCGACATTTTAGGGGCCTGTATCTCTTTCAGTTGATCTAGTATGGAAGCCACTTCATTCACCGCGGTTTCGATGTAGTCGATCCTTTTGGCAACGGCTTCCTTGCTGAGCTCGGGTTTGTTTATCTCCCGTTTAAGTGCGGAAACGGCGAGTTTTATAACCGTCAGAGGCTGTTTTATCTTGTGGTTCGCGGTAACCACGGTGGCGGCGAACATTCCGAGCCTTTCCGATTCGATCATCTGTTTTCTGATATCGCGGAATTTCAGCGCGGAGTGGATCCTCGCGAGGATCTCAACACGGTCGAACGGTTTTTTTACGTAATCGTGGGCACCGGCCTTAAGCCCGATCGAGGTGTCTTCGGCGGTGACCCGGGCCGTAACCAGGATAATGGGAATATCGGAGGTTTTTTCATCTCTTGTAAGGGCTTCACAAACTTCAAGGCCGTTCATGCCGGGGAGCATGATATCGAGCAGTATGAGATCGGGGAGATACTCATAAGCCATTTTCATACCTGTTTCGCCGTCGTAGGCGAAGATAAACTGGTGGTTCTCCCTTTTCAGGATCGTTTCAAGATATTTAATGTTCTGTTCGTGGTCATCGACCGCAAGAATCAGGCTCATGGGGTATCGTCTTGATTAGTTGATGAAAAAAGATCAGTCAGCAAGTCTGATCTCCACTAAATCTACTTCATTTCCATTCAAATATAATACTTTTACGGATTCTTTCGTAACTTCTTTAATGATCCCCCCGTTAACCTCGTCCCCGGCACGCAGGAATATCCGTTCTTTGAACCTGACATGCCTGAACTCGGCTTCGCCGTTCTTCACATCCCTTAGTTCGTAGTCATTCAGGTTAACCGATCCCGTCGCTGACACTGCGGCCATCCCCTCAATGAATGGAAGGAAGACATCTATCTGTTCGATCAGACTGTCTGACTGTGCCTGAAACGGTGGGAGGAAGAAATCATCCGGCTGAAGAGGCACAGAAATTACCACCTCGTAATCGACGAATGCGACACTTCCCTCAAGCACGCCATAGTACCTGATGCTCCCGGTCTTGAACCGCATGTAAAGGGGATATTCTTCAATGGCAAGAATGAACCCGGCTATCCCGAGGAAAGAGGCCTTCCCTTTTACCTGGAAATTCCTGACCGTGAAACCCCCCTTCTGTTCATCTTCCAGTTCGGAGACAGAGAACTTGAAACCTGTTGTCAGCGAAAGCTGGAGGCTGTCGATGAGCAGCCGCATGTCGCGAAGGGAGATATCCTTGCGGAGGTTGTAACGGACCTCCGGGTCAGGCTTCATAGCCGGACCAAGTTTTTCATGTATATCTCTCATCATCACCGGGATATCATCCCCGCCGGAGAGTCCCAGCGAAGCGAATCTCTCCTCGATCCGGTTGCCCGCCGGTATCACAAGCACGAAAGTGATCAGGAGCAGAACAGCAGCAGCTGAGAGGAAGAGAGTGCCACGGTTGGTAAACTCCAGCAGTTTTTTCACTTCCATCCGGCATCTCCCGGTATCAGCACCCTGAACGAGGTGTAAACCTCATTCTGCGACTTGAAAATCTCTGTGGAAAGGAGTTGGGCACCTTTTATCCGCTCAACGAGGCCGGATGCCACGCCCGGTGTTTCGGAATATCCCTTTACCGTAATGAAGTTTTTCTCTTTAAGGGAGATGGCGGTTATCTGAATATTCGTGTTTTCCGCGTATTCTTCTATAAGCGTTATCAGTTCCGTGAGCCGTACATATCCTGAATCGAGTTCCCTGAATCCGGATTTACTCTCAGGAATAAGGGGGATCCTTCCACCGTAGGAGGCTACCTCATGAAATATCTGCGGTTGTTTCCGGCTGAATTCATCGAGTTCACCTTCAGCTCCTGAGAGTATCCACAATCTAACAAGAAAGAATATGAAAACAAAAAGTGCCACACCGAGTGCTCCTGCGGCGATATTGTTCAGGATAGCGGCTGTGCCGGCTAACCTGTTCCTTTCACTCTTCTCCAGTTCCGGCGGGGTGAGAAGTCCGGGGACCGGCAGTACTTCCGCAAGGTACAGTTCTGTAACCATCTCGCAGATATTGTAGATACCCTTCCAAGTTTTTCCGTCGCGGGTGCCTTCCTGCAGGGGGAAGCTCTCGTCACTCCCCTGTGAGTGTGAGGGGTGTCCGATAGCCGCCACCTCTTCCTCGAATCTGAAAGAATAGGGATCGGCCGAGAATGAGATGAGGTGATCGCATCCGGTGTAGGTCGAGGCGGTATTCTTGAAAGTTTCAAAGTCGATCAGACGGGCCGCAGCCAGCCCCCTTCCGCGCAGGCGCGCTTCAAACACGAGGTCATCGTCACCTGAGAGAATGTAGGTCCTGTCGTCGGGGAAGAACTTCAGCTTTCTCGAGTAATAGTGAAAGAGTATCTCAGGGGAAGCGATCGAAGAGATTATCACCGGGTGGGTGACCCCGATCTTTTCGAGATACTTTATGACATCATCGATAATACTGTTCGAGATGGTAACTTCTTCAATTTTCTGATGTCCGTGATGAAGAAGCTGGATATCGGGAATTACGACAATATCAGTGCCGGTAATCTTTCTGATGAGTTTTCGGTCAACAGTCTCCGGCATAAAAGGCGAGCCCTGGCCTCCTTCGGAAGTAAGAACTGTGAAACTCTTCTTCCCGCCACGCAGTATAAAAAGCGCGAAGAACCTCTCGCTTAGAAAGATTATGCTTAGACCGGTATTATTAAAAGGAAATCTCACTTTTTTTGTGCCCGGTCACACAATCTTTTGAGGAATGCAGATATATTTGTACATTGAGTTTTTAAAAATGTGTTTCACAAATAATGTTTTAATATGAAAAGCAAAATTAAAGTTTTAGCAGTTCTTATCATTGCCACTTTTGTAATTTTTACCGGCTGTACGAAAAAAGAAAAACCGGCTGAACCGGTTGACACAGCCAAAACGGTAACTGATACGGTAAAAGCCGATTCAACTGCCAAGGACACGGTTTCTGCGGATACAACCAAACCGAAATCGATCTCCCTGTTGGGAACCTGGCAGGGTACCATTGCCAACTATTCCGCGACCCTGAAAATTACCAATCAGGATGGTAAGCAGTTCAGCGGTACCGTGGTTGTGAACTACAGAAATGTTGCCACCCACAGTGTGTTCGGAAGTGTTGATCCTGAAACAGGGGCATTTTCGATGAGTGACAGCGACCAGACACACTCCGCCGGAAACTACGCCGGAGTGGTTGCCAAGAGCGGTCGGTCGATCACCGGTAGCTTTACAGAAAAACGCCAGGGCGGTATCACCGTAAATTTTTCATTTAATAAATAACTTCAACTAACCCGGAGAACATATACATGACCAGAAAACTCCTGTTTACCCTATTCACATTATCCACAATCCTGTTTCTGACAGGCTGCGACAACAAAACTGATAATCCGATCAATGCGGACGAGGGAAAGCTCTTTATTTCATCAACACCAACCCTCGCTGATGTTTTCATCAACGGTACAAGTTCAGGCAAAAAGACCGGCGACACCTTGACACTCCCGACCGGCACATACAGCGTTACCCTTAAGAAGACCCTTTACAAGGATACAACTTTCAGCGTTACCGTTGTTACAAACCAGACAGTTTCAAGAGCAGTTACACTGACAGAAGCTTCTTTCACTGTGAACTCGACACCTGTCGGCGCGAAGATTTATCTCAACGGTGTGAACACAGGAAGTGTCACCCCTGCCGGTATCCGTCTTGCGGTTGGTACAAACACCATCACCCTCTCTCTCGCCGGGTATGCTGATACAACCTTCACAGTGCCTGCTGATTCAGCCAACAAGAGTGTTTCGATCACCCTGAAAGCCCTCAATATAGTTGAGTACACTTCTGTGAAGATATATGAATCATTCTCGACTGCATCCGTACCGAGCGGACTTATCCTCTCAGTCGGTAGAGCTTCAACCATCGGTTCCGGCATAAGCAAAGATTCTGTGGATATCTATTACAAAACTGCCGGTTATCTCATCTCTTCAGCTAAAGACTTCGGTCTGCCAAGAGAAACATTCTTCAAAATCGGTACAGGTCTTACACTTAACGACGGTGAAGATTCACCTGTAAAAGACAACACCTGGACCCTGAGTGTTCCTGACACCGAGACAAAATACTTCTTCATGTACACAGCTGATCAGCATTATGCCAAGATGAAGATCATTGGCCTTGGTGGTGGAACTTCGGTTTCAGACCCGGCTTTTGTTGAACTTCGCTGGTACTACAACAAAACTATGAATGACAGAAGGTTTTAGTGGTTAGTCCGCCGCGGCGGATGAGAGGTTAGTGGTTAATTAACCTTGACTTTAGCAATCTGTATTTTATTGAAAAGCTGCTTCTGAAAAGGGGCAGCTTTTTTTATTTTTGCATTCTTAATTAAATCGACTTTTACCGGAGAAAAAGATATGACACGTTCCGCAATTCTGATTATACTTCTGATGACGATTGTTAATGCCCAGACACCTGTGATCAACAAGGTCGAGCCACCAAACTGGTGGGTCGGCATGAAAAATAATCACATCCAGTTGATGGTTTATGGTGAGGGCCTGATGGGCGCAACCGCGTCTTCCTCCTCCGGGATCACGGTGAAAGGGACTCAGGGCTTCAATGAAAACTATCTCTTCATAGATATCGAAGTTGAGCAGAACGCGAAACCGGGAATACATCCCATTGCCATAAAGAACAACGGTAAAACAGTTTATGTCGACTATCCCGTAAGACAGAGAACCGGGAAAAAGCCCGCGGGTTTTTCATCATCCGATGTTATTTATCTTGTGATGCCCGACAGGTTCTCCAATGGCGATACGGGGAACGATTCAGTTCCCGGGCTCTCCGAGGCGATTGATCGCGGGTATTTTGACGGTCGGCACGGTGGCGATATTCAGGGGATAATCAACAAACTTGACTACCTTAAAGAGACGGGTTTCACAGCACTATGGCTTACACCTGTGGTCGAAAACAACACTTTCAGAAGTTACCATGGCTATTCCGCGACTGATTTTTACAATGTTGATGCCCGGCTCGGTACAAACGATCTCTACAAAAAGATGGTTCAGGAAGCACAGAAAAGGGGTTTGAAGGTAATCCTTGACCACGTGGCGAACCATTTCAGCAAGGACCACGTCTGGATCGCGCAGCTGCCTCACCCCGGCTGGATAAACGGTTCGATCAAAAATCCGCCGCCTCCGATGCATCACAAACAGTCGTTCTCCGATGTGAACGGCGACAGTTCAACTATTAAAAGAGTGGTTGAGGGATGGTTCACCGATTATATGCCCGATTTTAACCAGACAAATGAATTTGTGGCCAATTATATCATTCAGAACACCCTTTGGTGGGTTGAATTCGCGGGCCTCGATGGCATCCGCGAAGACACTTACCCGTATAACCACGAAGGATTCATGGCGGAGTGGGCAAGAGTCATAAAGGAAGAGTACCCCACGATCAATATTGTCGCAGAGGTTTGGACGGGTGAACCGGCATTTCTTTCCTACTATCAGAGTGGAAGTAAAACCAGAAAGTCGTTCGAGAATTACATCACCTCCCTTACCGATTTCGGACTGAGGGACGCGATCTACAAATACCTTGAAGGCAAAGGTACCACCCTTTATGCGGTATATACAGCTCTTGCGATGGATCACCTCTACGCCGACCCCAACGCCATGGTAACATTCGTTGATAATCATGATATCAACCGCGCGATGTACGGTGCAGACAGTAATGTGGCCAAGGTGCTCACCGCCCTCGATATTCTGATGACAACCAGAGGGATACCACAAATATTCTACGGTACAGAGATTGGAATAAAGGGGACCGACCATCACGGCTATCTCCGTGCTGATTTCCCCGGCGGATGGAAGGAAGACCCCCGCGATGCCTTCACCGCCAAGGGCAGGACCGAAACAGAAAATCTGATCTACAACCATCTTAAAAAACTGATCTCGATCAGGCTTGGCAACCCCGCCTTTACACGCGGTAAGCTGGTGCACTTCCCGCCGGAGCGAAATGTGTACACCTATTTCAGGGAGTTGGATGGTGCAAGTTTTATGGTTGCCGTTAACGGCTCAAAGATGAAAAGCTTCATCGAATACGATTACTACAAGAGGCGCCTCGACGGGTGGTCATCCGCCGTTGACCTCCTCACCGGAGAAAAATACACGATCACCAAAGATGGAAAACTGGAACTTCCGCCCTACACCAGCGTCATCTTCAAGCTGGAAAAATAAAAATCAGCCATCAGTTATAAGCTATTAGCTTTTCCCAAAAAGTTGATACATAATACAAAAGGCTGCCTGCGGGCAGCCTCTCTTAAATTTAACTAACAGTTAACCACTAACCTCTAACCACTACTTAAGTCTATTAATCGCCTCTTCGTAAACGGATTTATCTACAAGGCCGACATGCGAGTCGACGATATTGCCTTCTTTGTCAACGATGAACGATGTTGGGATGGCTTCAATTCCGCCGTACGCGTTAACCACGGATTGGTCTGCATAGACCACCGGATAGTTGATCTTGTACTCGGCCATAAAGGGGGCAATTTCAGCTTTAGTGTCTTCCTGATCCACTGAGATGCCTATTATCTCGAGGTTTTCTCCATATTTGTTTTTCAGTTCTACAAGATCAGGCACGCCACGACGGCAGGGGCCGCACCATGTCGCCCAAAAATCGAGTATTACAACCTTCCCTTTGTAGTCGGAGAGTTTTACATCCATGCCACCTTTTACGTTTTTAAGTGCAAAATCAGGGGCTTTACCAGGTTTTGATGCAGCCGGCTCCGGGTTGTATTTTTCGAGCTGGGTATCGGTTACAGGTTTTTGCTCCTCTTTTTTACTGCAGGAGGTCAGAGCAAAGAGAGATACGATCAGAAAAGCCGGTAATAAAAGTTTCAATTTCATTATTTTTCTTTCTCCAATTATGTTGAGATTGTTTGATGCAAGAAAGAGGCCAAGGTTTCAGATCACCGTAATATAAGAGTATCGGTTGTTGTTGAATCCGTGGCGGTCGAATCGGCTTTCAGAAGATCCATCACTTTTGAAGAGTCGACACCAGGAGGGAAATTACCCGACTGAGGTTCGGTTCTGGTGTTATTAAGGATCAGGAAGAAGATCACGATAACTCCGAAAATAACACCCTGGATCCAGCTTTTGTGCTTTTTATAGTATGCAAGCCACTCAGGGTCCTGTTTTTCAACCGGTTTTTTCCCGATCTTTCTTTCTTTTGTTTCTTTTGCCATTAAGGGGCCCGAAGATTATTGGTAAAAATTGATCCTCAAAAATAATAACCGCGGGGGTGAAAAAGACGGTAAATTTTAGTATCAGGAACTCAAAAATTCATCTTTGCGTTAAAATTATTAGTGTGGAACCTAACCGACAAAGCGAAAAAAGAAAATAACGGAAAATATGGCTCTCATTTTACAGGTACTTCTCCCATTCATAATGGCTCCGTTCGTCCCGGTCATCGGCCGGAAGAGCAGCGGCCGCGTGCTTGGTATTGTCCTTTCCGTTGTTCCCCTCGGGCTTTTCCTTCTTTTCCTTTTCGATAGCCTGAATGTACCCCTTGCCGGTGCTGTACCGGTGGTGTACCAGTGGATCCCTCAGGTGGGGGTTGAACTGGCCTTCAGGGCTGATGGTCTGAGCCTCCTGTTTGGTATGATCATAACAGGAATTGGTGCCGCCGTCTTCCTTTTTGCCGGAGGATATCTGGGCGATGGCCCCGATACCACAAAGTTTTACATTTATATTCTGATCTTCATGGGAGCAATGCTCGGGGTTGTGTTTTCCGACAACCTCCTCCTCCTCTTTATTTTTTGGGAGCTGACATCCCTCTCCTCGTTCCTTTTGATAGGATTCAAACACAAATATTTTGAGTCGCGTTACGCGGCACTTCAGGCACTTCTCGTTACGGGCCTGGGAGGGCTTTCACTTCTCGCGGGTGTGATCCTGATCTATATCGAAGCGGGTACATTCTCGATCTCTACTCTGAT
>Ga0116141_10005026_pt1 | contig 11084 bp, 9 predicted proteins | sample AD_UKC097_MetaG_FD_89744 | JGI IMG/M metagenome (GOLD analysis project Ga0116141, IMG submission 89744) | Active sludge microbial communities of municipal wastewater-treating anaerobic digesters from USA - AD_UKC097_MetaG | ecosystem: Engineered > Bioreactor > Anaerobic > Digestate | place: USA... | reverse complement strand
TGGCAGGGAGTCAAAATGGTCCTGGGGGCTTTCCGATTCTGGTCTCTCGCCGGATGGTTCTTTTTCGATTTCGGGATCTTTTTCAGTTTCGCGGGATTGTGGGGTGGGCCGTACCTGATGCACATTTACGGCTTGAGTAAACCGGAAGCAGGCAACATTCTGAGCATGGCCCCGCTGGCGATTGTCATCGGCAGCCCCATTCACAGCCTGCTCTCCGATCACCTGTTTCGCTCCCGAAAGAAAACACTGGTGGGGTCGGCCCTCGCTATGGTGCTTCTCACTGTGCCGTTGGCGTTCTTTCCGGCAGATCTGAATGTGCCGTTGCTCTATGCCTGGTGTTTTCTGTTCGGATTCTTCGGCAGCGCCGCTGTAACGGTCGGATTTGCCTCCATCAAGGAGCAATTCCCCGTTGAGATCGCGGGAACAGCGGTGGGATTGGTGAATCTGATGCCTTTCCTGGGGGCGGCCATCATGCAGCCTGTGCTGGGATTGATCCTGGAGAGCCACGGTAAAACCGAGGCCGGATTCCCGCCGGAAGCCTATCAGAAGGCCTTTTTCCTGTATTTTATTACGGCTCTCATCGCGTTTCTTTCCGCATGCTGTATCCGGGAGACCATTCGTTCGGGAAAGGCCGCTTCCGCTTGACAAGAAATCGGCGTGGAAAGTGTGCTTATTGATACTTGTGGTTGGAAAAGAATTCTCTCTCGATCTGGCGTTGACCTTCACTGAATCCTGACACATCATACATATTCGACTTGTGTGGCTTCCATACCACGGACCGAAGGAAGCGAGCGGCAACGATGAAATTCAGTGAATTGATTCAGACTCCCGATGTGATGCTCAACCAACCGGAGCAGGTGGCGATGATTGTCACGGCGTTCAATCAGGTTTCCGTCGTGTTCAACGTCGGAGCCGACCAGGAGGTACAGCATAAGCTGCAAAAGCCTTATCCGATCGGCGACAATGATCTCATCTACGAATCCCTGAAACGATTCTTCAAAATGAACACGGATTTCATGGTGATCCAGGGGATTCCGTACCAGGATCTCCCTGAGACCGCCGTGCAAGAGGGTGTCACGCTCGGCGTCTATTTTCTGTCCAACGAGGTGCGTATGGGGGGATATGGCAGGATCCTCAGCCGCACAACAAGGAAATTGGTGAATAAGGGGGAAATCCTGATCGACAAAGACGCCTTGCTCGTTTCGTTTCCCACTGAACTGAAGACGATCAATCGGCGCAGACGGTATCGCGTGCCTCTCCGGGTCGAGGAACATTATTGCGAGATCGGCGGATTCCCGTCGGACCGCCATAGTCCGATTCCCCGATATACGGTCCGCAATCTGTCGCCGTATGGCGCTTCCATTGTCATCCCGCAATTGCCCCCGGATATCACGCTGAAAGAAAACGATCTCCTGCTGGTTCGGATCAGCCTGTTCACACCGCAGAAGGGATACCATCCCAAACGCACCGTGGTAGTCAGCCAGCAGGAAATCACCGCAGGCAGTGTTCAGGAGGAACTGTACGTCCTCAAGTGCAAAGTGCTTGATGTGCAGCAACCCAATGAGAGAACGCTCGTTCTGGGGCTTCATTTCCTCGGAATCGCAATAGAGGCCGTCACAACGGATCCCAAGAAGTTCTCCGCGCTGAAATATGACCCCATCGACGGGACAACGGGAATCGAACGAATGATTCCATGGCTCAATCGCATCCAGCAGGCGCGTCGCGCCGAGGAGAAAGACTTGCTGCGATAAGCAGCGGAAAAGGAGGCTCCTCCTTCGCGGTGCAGCAATCGGCGGTATAATTTCGTTGAACCATTCCAAGTGCGGGGATTGAGAATTGCCGAGACCCGAAAACCCTCCAGGTTCCGTCATCGACGGTCCGCCGAACCTTCCAGTGCCGCTGGACCCCGTCGCACGTTTCGTGTTCGACGAATCCTCGGATGCCATTCTCTGCATTGATCTGCAGGATCGGATCATCTACTGGAATCGGGGGGCGGAAGAACTCTTCGGATACACGGAAGAAGAAGTCCTCGGCCACAATTTCTCACTCCTGGTTCCAGGACCCGTCGAGCGGGAAGAACTGAAAGAAATCGCGACCCGAACAAAATTGGGCTTGGTGCGCCGATACGAAACGCAGCGGATCACCAAGGACGGGCGACGCCTGACCATCCACCTGACCCGCACCATCCTCCGTGGCCCGGATGGAAATCCCATTGGCTTTGCGGCCCTGGTCCGCGACGTCACACCGATCAAGGAACTCACCGCGCAGGTCGCCAAAATGGAACGCCTGAGCGCCATGACGAAAATCACCGCCAGCGTCGCGCATGAAATCCGAACTCCCTTGAGCGTACTCAGCCTTGCATCGGATATGCTGCACGATTCCAGCAAGAGAATCCTCGCCACGCCCGACAGCGATACGATCCGGCAAGAGGCTTCCAAGATCCGCACCCTCGCGGAAGACACTCGGAAAGAAATCATCCGGTTGAACGAGATCGTCGACCATTACTTGTTTCTGGCGCGGATTCGCGTTCCGCAGCGAACCCGACTGGATCTGAATGCTTTCATGATGGAGATCGCCTCGGACTTGCGCCGGAAAATCAGAGGCAGGCCGATCGAATTCCTGTACAGCCCCTCTCTGTCGTCCTGTTCCGTGAATCTGGATACGGCCCAGATTCGACACCTCTTCTACAACCTTCTGTCCAATGCCTTGGATGCCATGCCCGCCGGGGGGACGATCACGCTGGAAACGCAATACCGCGAGGGACAAGTCGAAATTCGTTTCTCCGACACCGGAACCGGAATCGCCCCGGAACGCACGGAGATTATCTTTGAGCCATTCGAAACCTCAAAACCCACCGGCTCCGGCCTGGGATTGTATATTGTCAGAGAAGTCGTTCTGGCCCACGGAGGCCAGGTCCGAATGGAGAGTACCCCTGGCCAGGGAACCACGGTCATCGTTGTGTTTCCTGCAAGCGGTTTTCACAGAACGGAAGCGCGCTCTTCAGGGGAAAGTCACGTAGGATCGGAAGGCAATGGCTGAACGCTGCATCTTGATTGTCGACGATGATGAAACAATGGTCTCAACCCTCGCGCGGGTCGTATCCCAGGACGGACATCGCGCCGTCACCGCACTGTCGGGACATGAAGGGCTTCGCAAAGTGGCGGATTGCGCCCCCGATCTGGTGATTACCGATCTGGTCATGCCCGGGATGGATGGAATCTCGTTCGTAAGAAGTCTGAAGGCAATCGATCCGGCCCTGCCGGTGATTATGATCACAGGACACGGGTCCATTGACAGCGCCGTCGAGGCCATGCGGGAAGGCGCTTTTCATTACCTGACAAAGCCGATCAGCATGAGAGACCTTCTTCTCTATGTCTCCAAGGCGCTGGAAAGCCGGGAGGCACTCGCGGAGAACCGCTACTTGCGGGAACAGCTGGAGAAACGATATCGGCACGAAACGATCATCGGTCGGAGCCGAGCCATGCGGGAGGTGATGGACCATGTCGAGCAGGTCGCTCCCAGTACAGCAACCGTCCTGATCACCGGGGACACGGGAACAGGCAAGGAAGTGGTCGCCGAGGCCATCCATTTTCTCAGCCCCCGAACCGGAAGACCCCTGGTGAAAGTAAACTGCGGAGCACTGCCGGATACACTGGTGGAATCGGAACTGTTCGGCCACGTGCGGGGAGCCTTCACAGGCGCACATCGCGACCGGCAGGGACGTTTCGAGGCGGCGGACACCGGGACCATCTTTCTGGATGAAATCGGGGCGATGACTCCCGCAGCCCAGGTTCGACTGCTTCGGGTGCTTCAGGAGGGGGAATTCGAGCGGGTCGGCGGTACCTCTTCCATCAAGGTCAATGTCCGTGTGGTCGCCGCCACCAATCAACCGCTTGAAAAAGCCGTGGAAGAACGCACATTCCGCGAGGATCTCTATTATCGAATCAAGGTCTTTCATATCCATCTGCCCACCTTGCAGGAACGGCACGAGGATATCACGCTGCTGGCGCACCATTTCATGAACAAGTACGCCGAACGCAACAAAAAACGCCTCGTCGGGTTCGGAGAGAAATCGATGCAGATTCTCGAATCCCATTCCTGGCCCGGAAATGTGCGCGAACTGGAAAACGCCATTGAATATGCCGTGGTGGTGGCACGGGGGGATCGCATCACCGCCTTGGATCTCCCGCGCGATTTACGACCCAGCCGGGAACCGGATGACCGGATCGTTTTACCGGTCGGCATCTCCGCCGCCGAGGCCGAGGGGATTCTGATTCGCCGCACGCTGGATCTGACACGGGGAGACAAAGACTCCACCGCCGCCATGCTGGGATTCAGCCTCAGGACCCTCTATCGAAAAATCAAGGAACACGGCATCCCGCTGGACCGGGGAGATAAAAGCTATATCGCTCCTCCCCTGCCCGACAATCCCCAACCACCGGATGTGCTCTAACACCCGCTTCTGAAGACGGAACAAGTCTTTTGCTTATGGGCGTCTCTGCTATACTAAAAGTTTGTTGTTTAACAAAGGCAGGCATGAAAACTGTGAGTTTGAATCTGATTGTACTCGCCAAACAGGTGCCGGATACGAAAAATGTAACCGGCGAAACCATGAAAGAGGACGGCACGGTCAATCGGCAGGCCCTTCCGGCGATTTTTAACCCGGATGACCTGTGCGCTCTGGAACTGGCCCTCACCGTCCGGGACCTTTACGGGGGCACGGTCACCATCATGAGCATGGGGCCACCCCGCGCCGTGGAGATCCTTCGGGATGCCCTGTGTCGCGGAGCCGACCGGGCCATTCTCCTCAGCGATAAACTGTTCGCCGCCGCCGATACGCTGGCAACCTCGTATACGATCTCCAAGGCCATCGCAAAACTGGGCATGCCGGATATCGTCTTCTGTGGACGGCAGGCCATTGACGGCGATACCGCCCAAGTCGGCCCCCAGCTGGCGGAAAAACTCCACGTTCCCCAGGCCACGTACGTGAAAGAAGTACGCCTGGAAGACGGACATTTGCGGGTCACGAAGGATGTCGAGAACGGCTACGAAATTCTTCGGATTCCCATGCCCGCGCTCTTGACCGTCACCGCGGGTATTCAACCCCGGCCACCGGCGGTGAAACGTCTTCTGAAATACAAACGCCTGAAAACGATCTTCGACTTGCAGTCGGAGTTGAAACAGAAATACCCCGAAATGTCCAAAGAAGAATTGGAAAGAAAAACTGAGGAAGAGGCCCGTGCGTTCGCCGAACGCGACCTGCTCATCCCCGTATGGACGGCGGAGGACATCGGTGCCAACTCGGAACGAATCGGTCTCAAAGGCTCCCCGACTCGTGTCAAAAAGGTGGAAGGCGTGATCCTGCGCGGTGGAGAAAGCAAACTGATTCCGGCAACCGAGGCCGGGATTGCCTCCCTGGTTCAGGAACTGAAAGCCGGTCATATCCTCAGCTGAGTTTGAAAAAATCATGGCAGAAAACGAAGTCTGGATTTTTGCGGAACAGGAAGACGGTGTTCTGAACAGCGTGGCGCTGGAGCTGACCGGTAAAGCGCGTCAACTCGCGAATGAACTCGGTGCGAAAGTCGGCGCGCTCCTGCTCGGTCACCATTGTGAGGCACTCGCGAAAGAGTTAGCCGCCCAGGGCGCGGATTCCATCTACCTCGCGGATCATCCGGCGCTCCGGTATTACCGAACATTACCTTACGCAAGAGTAATTTGCGATCTGGTCCGGGAACATAAGCCGCAAATCGTGATTTACGGAGCGACGGTAGTCGGGCGGGACCTTGCGCCCCGGATCGCTTCCGAACTGTGGACCGGTCTCACCGCCGATTGTACTGATCTCCAGATCGGCGATTATGACGACCCGTTCACCGAAAAACATCACGATCAAATCCTCTACCAGATCCGCCCCGCGTTCGGCGGGAATGTCATTGCCACCATTGTCGGCCCGAACCACCGGCCCCAGATGGCTACCGTGCGGGAAGGCGTGATGAAACTGGTCCCGGCGGATAATCACCGGCCGTTTCAAACGATCCACGTAACCCCGAAAATTACCGATGCCGAGGAAGTAGTCGAGATCATCGAGCGGCATCGCACCGAACGAGAAGTCGATCTCCGCAAAGCCCAGATTATCATATCCGGCGGAGCCGGAGTCGGCAGCAAGGACGGATTCGATCTGCTGAGAGAACTGGCGAACGTGCTTGGCGGCGCGGTCGGCGCCAGCCGCGCGGCGGTGGATGCCGGGTATATCTCCAAGGCCCACCAGGTCGGCCAGACCGGCACGACCGTAAGACCCAGGCTGTACATCGCCTGCGGAATCAGCGGAGCCGTGCAACACCGGGCCGGAATGCAGGAATCTTCGAAAATCATTGCGATCAACAGCAACCCGGATGCCCCCATTTTGAGCATTGCTCATTACGCGATCATTGGTGACCTCAACCAGGTCATTCCCATGATGATCCGGGCTTACCGGGGACACTGACAGACCGTTTTCGGCAACAGGAACCTATCGTCATGACGAATTTCTTCAAAGACAATCCGGATATCGATTTTCACCTCACTCATGGTGACTGGGATGAAGTGATTCGGCTGAAAGAAGCCGATTTCTCCGATGCAGGAATTTACGCCGATGCGCCGTTCGATGCGCAAGACGCTATCGACGGCTACCGACATGTATTGGATCTGGTCGGAGAAATCGCGGGCGAACAGATCGCTCCCCGGTCCGCCGATGTAGACGAAGAAGGCTCGGTCCTGGAGGGTGGCAAAGTCCGCTATGCGGCAGGGATTCAGGCCGCAATCCGCGAATTGTCCCAGGCCGACCTGATGGGCATTACTCTTCCGCGCCGGTATGGCGGCCTCAACATGCCGACGTTTGTCTACAACCTGGCCATCGAGATGATTTCCCAGGGCGATGCAAGCCTGATGACGATTTTCGGCTTGCAGGATATTGCGGAAACAATCTACGAATTTGCCTCGGACGAAATCAAAGATCATTATCTCCCGAAATTCTGTAACGGCGAGGTCACCGGAGCCATGGTGTTGACCGAGCCGGATGCCGGGTCCGATTTGCAGGCCGTGGCCCTCCGCGCCCACGAAGACACGGAGAATAGCTGTTGGCGACTGAATGGCGTCAAGCGATTCATCAGTAACGGATGCGGGCATGTTCTGCTGGTCCTGGCCCGCAGCGAACCGGGAAGCGCCACCGCCCGTGGACTGAGCCTCTTAATCTGCGAACAGGGACCGACCGTCAAGATCCGCCGACTGGAAAAGAAACTGGGAATTCGCGGCTCTCCGACCTGTGAAATCCAATTCATGAACACCCCCGCGCAGCTGATCGGACAGCGAAAACGCGGATTGACTCAATATGTCATGGCCCTCATGAACGGTGCTCGAATCGGAATCGCCGGGCAGGGCGTGGGGATTGCCCAGGCGGCCTACAATGCCGCAATGAGCTTCGCCGAGGCCCGCGAACAATTCGGGAAAAAGATCAAAGATATGCCACCCGTCCGCAATATGCTTGCCGAGATGAAAACCCAGATCGAGGCCGCCCGCGCTCTCAATATGCGCACGGCGGTCGAGGTAGATCTGGACCGTTACCTGGGTGACCAACTCGAATCCGGAAAGATTACGGAGCGGGAACGCCTGGATGAACTGAAGGCTCGCCATATCCATGCCAAGCGGTGCGCCGCGATGCTCACACCCATGTCAAAACTCCTGGCCACGGAAATGTGCCAGTATGTGACGACCACGGCTATCCAGGTACATGGCGGTAGTGGCTACATGAAAGACTATCCGGTCGAACGCTACTTCCGGGATGCGCGCATTACGAATATCTATGAAGGAACCAGCGAGCTCCAGGTCGTTGCGGCTATCCTGGGAGTCACCAGCGGAACCTTGATGAAATTCCTCTCCGATCTGGACAAGCCGGTGGATGGCAAAGTCGATCCCGATCTCCTGGATGCACTGCGTGACCATGTAAAGAAGATGGAGAAGAGCATCGCGGAATACAATCAACAGGACGAAGCGTTCCGGCAACTCTATGCGCGCGACCTGGTCGATAACGCGATGGAGACCATCGTCTCATACCTGTTCCTGAATGCGTCCCGCCATACCGAGCACAAGAAGGTCATTGCGCGGCGCTACGTCACACAAGTCCTTCCGAAGATTCGAATGCGGCTCGAACGCATCGCTATCGGGGAACGATCCACGCTCGACCTGTTCGAACAGGTCATCTGACATTACCAATCACAGGCCGGAATAACGGTTGCAGGGGCAATTCACAAATTGCCCCTGCAACCACTCATCTCCCTCTCCCTCCGGGAGAGGCTTGGGGTGAGGGATTCTTTTGCGTAGCCTTTGTTCCTCAATCCCCCGCCCCATTCTCTTATTCATCCTTCATCCTTCATCCTTCTCTCTCCGTCTACTTCAAATCCGGTCTCGGCGGGCCGCTATATGGCGTCGCGCCCAATTGTACATTCCTTCGTTCGACCGTCAGCAACGCCGGATCGGTCACAGTCGGAGCGGTAATCATTCCGTAATATCGCCCCATCCAGTATGCATGAATCCACCCGGATGGATCCTCTACCGAACGGCCGCCGCTTCCTCCGTCCAGCTGCAATGACGGCGCCGCCCAGCGCAGGGGACCGCGCTCACGCGGGGAAATCGCTTTCACTCCGCCCGAATAGGCCACATACCCTTTCGGGGTAAACAAATCATCGCGGTTGGAATTCCGGCAGGTATATTCAACCAGATCCAGCGGCCATTCGCGGAGGTGCTGCGTGGCCTGTTCCAGCTCGCAATCGTTTCCGGTGACAACACCGTAGATCATATTAAACCAGGGATTCTGTTCGATCCGTTCGACTTCCCAGCTGCGCTCGATGCTCCGACGATAGATCGAGAGCAGAAGAGGATTTGTTTCATAGTGCAGAATCGGGAAATAGACATAGAACGCCAGCTCATCATCCGAATGAAAAATCGAGTCGGGCGGAAAGACTAATTTCTGCCGAATCACCTCTTTGGGATATCCCAGTTTCTGCAACTCCTGGTAAGCTTTCAGGAACTTTTCATTACCGGTGATCGCGTAGGCGGTACACATAAAAGAGAGCGCTTCCAGTCCGTTCAACCCGCGTGCATTGAATCCTTTCGGTCTCTGAAGGTACTCCGGGTCCCATCGACCCCACATCGTCGGTTTCCCGTCCAAATCCATCAGGACCCAACCGTTGTCAATAATGTGCGAGGCCATCCGTGCAAGATGTTCTTTAGCGCGTTCTTTTTCTTTTCCTTCGGCGGCGACATCATGAAAAACGGAAACCGAGTAGAAATGCGCGTCAATCTCATCGCTGGAGGTGTCGCTTTTCCATTCCCACACGCCATCCGGGGTGTCATGCCATTCCGCCGGAAATCCGCCGGAACCGTGTTGCGCCTGATGGCCCTTTTCCCCTTTCGCCCAGACCGCGCGGGCCGGGTAACCGTCAATCGGCGTGATTTCCTCCAGCCATTTCATCGCATGAAACGAGTTGATGGCCTCTTTCTTCGCTTCTTCGTCGCGGGTTACCGCATACTTGTAGGACATGGCGGCAAGGTAATGTGCGGTCCATCCTCCGTCATTGTCGCTGATCTCTCTCACCCAGCCGCCTTTGTCTTCCTCGTAGAGCAATTTATGTACAAATCCGAGACGCTTCATTCCCCATTCTTCCAGATGCCGTTCATAGAAGGCGGCCTTTTTCTGAAGCGTATACGAAACGTATTCGATGATCCCCAGCCCGCCGTCCGTAGCGATATACACACAATTCTCACCGCAGGCGATGGCGTGGACGGAATTGCTCGGCAGCCAACGGTCCGCCGCGAAATACTGAAATTCCCCCGTGGCGGTCATCCGGATGGCTCCTCGCGATGTGCCGACCCACAGGTCCTTGTCGGACGCGGTCAGGCAGGTGGTGTCCTCCACACACAACCCATCCTTGCCCCGGATCTGGGTCATTGCCATTCCACGCAGGACCCCCAGCCCCCGGGCCGTTGCCACGTAAAGGCGGCTCCCCATCGTGCACAGGTCCCGTGTTTCCGGGCTTGGCATCTCTCCCCAGTCAACAACTTCCTCGAATTCGTACTTGTGTCCGTCAAAAATCGCCAGGCGACCTGCCCCCAGTACATGAATCGCTCCGCCGTACGATTCAATGGACTGAATGGCCATCGGACAATTCTCCGCATTCTCCAACGGAACCAGTTCGTCTCCGTCGACTCGATAAAGCGCTCTTTCCCCGGCCACGATCACGTCGCCGGAATGCACACAGAGATCTCGGTATCCCCCTTCTCCGATGGATTTCCAGCCATTCGAATCGAGTCGATGAAGACCCTGATCCGTGATCGTCCAAAGGGAATTTGCCAATGCCTCCAGCCGACGCACCGGCTCGCGAATCTCCCCTACCGGCGAAAGTGATTCCCCTTCAAGCAATCTAAGACCGTTCTCGAATCCCGCGTACACACGCTCCCGGTACACTGCTACGGCAAGAGCGGGGCTATCCGTTTGGACTATCCTTCCCACTTCCTGCAGAAAAACCTCGTCCGGGATCGGTTCCCAGAGTCGGTCTTGATTGCGCGTCGATCCAATCTCCGCCGACTGGGCGGGATTCCACAAGAGACCGATGACGAGCATTGCCCACGCTGGGATATTTTTCTGAAACATTTCAAAGACCTCCGTTGCCTGCGATGAATCTGAACTGACAAGTCAACTCGTCGAATCTGTGAATGCCTAGTGTAACTCACCTCGTGCCCCCCGTATAGCAGCACAGACAAGGTCTGCTTGCCGCCGGTCTCACCACTGAATAGAATACCTGCGTTGCTATTTCTTCACGGCGGTTATCCCGCCAGCCCTTTCTGGTCCCAACGAAGACGTTGAAAACGGAGTGGCGCCGATGATGATCCTGAAAAAAGTGCAGACCGCGTGCTCTGGAGTTTTTTTTGTTCTCTGGATTTTTCCGCTTGTTGCCATGGCTCTGGATCTGAAGGATCTGAAGGGCGAGATGCTCTTCTCGAGCAATCGTTCCGGCTCGTGGTGTATCTGGACGATGCAGGCCAATGGCTCCGAC
>Ga0116141_10005021_pt1 | contig 11088 bp, 6 predicted proteins | sample AD_UKC097_MetaG_FD_89744 | JGI IMG/M metagenome (GOLD analysis project Ga0116141, IMG submission 89744) | Active sludge microbial communities of municipal wastewater-treating anaerobic digesters from USA - AD_UKC097_MetaG | ecosystem: Engineered > Bioreactor > Anaerobic > Digestate | place: USA... | reverse complement strand
TATGAAAGTCACATTTTTCTTTCCGGCGTCTTTCTGACTGAGACGCTATTTACATTCTTGCTGTTGCTTTTCTTTCTGTTCCTCTGTGGATTTTCGGATCGACCTGTATTTCGTCTATCGTCAGCTTTCCTTCTGGGAATCCTCGCGCTTGTTCGTCCCACAGCGGTTCTCTATCTCCCGGTTATTTTCTATGTTGAGGTGCAACGTCTCGGCGATGGGGAAAAGTGGGAACGGCGGGGATGGCTGGCCAGGCGATGGATCTTGCACCTTCTTCTGTTCCTTATTCCGATGATTCCGTGGACGGTTCGGAACGCATTGGTTCTTCATTCCTTTGTTCCGATTTCAACGAATGGTGGTGTCAATTTCTACATCGGTCATCACCCCGGATATTCGTATTGGTCTACCGGCGCAAAAGAGGTCATCCGTGCCCAAACCGATTTGAACGAGGTAGAGGAAAGCCGTTTATTTTTCCGTCTGGGTCTGGACTACATTCTGGAGCACCCCGGGCAGACTCTGGTGGATACATGGCGGAAAATAGTTTATCTACTCAAGCCGGGAATTCCGGTGTGGCCGATGGGGACCAGGGATACGATCTTCGGTTCGCCCTGTTTCCACTTTTGCGAACAATAAGGGTAGATTGGAATTGGCTGTTCCTGATCCTGTCGATTTTCGGGGGAGTGCTGATTTGGCGGGAAATTCCAAATAGCCGCGCGATGCACCTGGTGGTATTCTTTCACATCGTGGCGGTTTTGATCTACTTTGCGCGTGCCCGGTTTCGTGTGCCGCTGGAACCGGTGTTTTTATTGTGGGGTGTTTATGCTCTATTGCGGAGCATGGTTGAAGTTGGAGATCGTTTTCGTCGTGGAGATTGATCCGAAGGGGCATTGAGGGCGGGACGCCCCCGCTCCCCTGGCATCTGCCAACCGTTACCCCTCGCGGCATTCCGGCGCAGGTCGGGGTCCAGGTCAGTCAGGAAAGAAGACGGTGCATTTCTGTTACCCACCGGCCTGATTCATGCTACCTTGTGCGGCAGAAACGGGAGATTTCCGGGATTAAGCGGGATATCGAATGAATCCAATCATCCGAAAGGAGACGCCATGATTCGGGCATATCTTCTTCTGTTTGTCCTGGTCCTAAACTCCGTTCCGGTATTTGGAGGTGAGATCGACCTCGGTTCCCGCAGAGAACTGTTTGTGGATGATTTTCTGATCGAAACGCTCGATGGAACCGAGTTGAGACTGCATTCCCCTCAACCGGCGAACGTTGCCCTTCCGCTCGACCGGCCCTGGGAGGGGCTGTTTTGCGGCTATTTCACAATATTCCAGGACGGCGACCGATACCGGATGTATTACCGGGGGCTTCCCGATGTCGATCATGAGGACAGCCAGGTAACCTGCACGGCGGAAAGCGCGGACGGTATCCACTGGGAGCGCCCCAACCTGGGGCTTTTTGAAATCAACGGGACACGGGAGAACAATGTCATCCTTCGCGGAGACGGAACGCACAACTTTGCGCCGTTCCTTGACACTCGTCCCAATGTTCCGAAAGAGCAAAAATATAAAGCGTTGGGGTCCATGGACGGAGGGCTGGCCGCGTTCGGTTCAGCCGATGGGATTCACTGGAAGAAACTGCACGACAAGCCGGTGCTCACGCCTGAGCGGCACGGCGAGTTCGATTCGCAGAATGTTTCGTTCTGGAGCGAAACCGAGGGCTGCTATGTATGCTACTTTCGGAAATTCGCGGATGGGGTTCGCTCCATCCGTCGGGCAACCTCGGATGATTTCATTCAGTGGTCCGATGCGCAGCCGCTATCCTATCGAGTTCCTTTGGCTCACGAGAACAAGTATTTCATGCGTCTGCCGAATGGGACTATACCAAGCGCCACAATGCCCGCCGAGCATCTCTACACGAACCAGACCCATCCGTATTTCCGCGCGCCGCATATTTATATCGCGTTTCCCATGCGGTTCATGCCTCAGCGGCAAGTTCTGGACAAGAACCAGGCGGGAGCGACGGGAGTCCATGCCAACTATGGTTCCGATGCCGCCGATGGGGTATTTATGAGCATTCGCGGCAACAGTTCCTGGTACACACGATTCATGGAAGGCTTTTTCCGTCCCGGCCCCGATCCGGGAAACTGGGTGTCACGTACCAATATGGCTGCGCGGGGAGTGGTCCCCACCGGCGAAACCGAAATGTCCATCTACTACTCCCAGCATTACGCGCAGCCTTCTCATCATCTATTGCGCTGCACGTTGCGGACCGATGGCTTTGTCTCGGTCAACGGTCCCTATTCCGGCGGATTCATGACCACGAAACCGTTTCGATTTGCGGGGAATCGGCTGGTGATGAACTATTCCGCATCCGCAGCGGGGATGATGCAGGTGGAATTGCAGGACCGGGAGGGACATCCGATAGCGGGGTACTCGATGGCCGATTGTGTACCATTGTTTGGCGATACGATTGAAGGGACTATCGCGTGGAAAGGCGGTCCCGATCTGTCGCAGCTGTCCGGGCAAACCGTGCGGATGAAAGTTTACCTGAAGGATGCCGATCTTTATTCGATGCGGTTTGTGCCGTGAGAGGAAACACCGTGACAGCCATGGGCGAGACGCCCATGCCACATCTGCGCAGTCCTATCCGAGCATCAGGTAATGCAGAATCGCCTTCTGAGTATGGAGGCGGTTCTCGGCCTGCTCGAAAACGATGGATTGCTCGGATTCCATAGCCTCATCCGTGATCTCTTCCCCACGGTGAGCGGGAAGGCAATGCATGACATAAGCTCCCGGTTCGGCTTGTGACAGAAGCGCAGCATTGACCTGGTACTTCGCAAAGACCTGCTTGCGGATCTCCGCTTCTTCTTCCTGTCCCATGCTGGCCCAGACGTCCGTATACACGGCTTTCGCGCCTTGCACGGCACGACCGGGATTCGGCTCGTGAATGATCTCACCGCCGCTTTCGCGGGCCAGTGCACGCGCCTGCTCGAAAATCTTCTTGTTTGGCATGTACGTTTCGATCTCCGGGGTGGAAACCGTCATCTTTACTCCCGTCAATCCGGAAAGAAGCATGAGCGAATGGCAGACGTTGTTTCCATCGCCGATGTATGTAAATGGGAATCCTTTCAGATCGTGCCCAAGCCATTCCAATGTGAAGAGATCGGCGAGCGCCTGGCAGGGATGCGCCATATCCGAAAGTGCGTTAATGACCGGCACGGAAGAGTATTTTGCCAGGTCGATAATGCTTTCCTGTTTGAAAACGCGAGCCACAATGACATCCACCCACCGCTCCAGGTTTCGCGCGATGTCGATCACCGGCTCCCGTTTGCCCAGGGAGATATCGTGGTTGCTCAGGTAGATGGAATACCCCCCCAGTTGGTACATTCCGGTCTCGAATGTGACTCGTGTGCGCAGGGACTGTTTCTCGGAGATGAGGGCCATCACCTTTCCGGCCAGCGATCCGGCGTAAGCGGTCCGATCCTTTTTCATTTCGGCAGAACGTCCGAAAATGATCTGCACATCCTCGCGAGATAAATCCGGGATATAGGTGAGATCGCGTTTGTTCATCGTGTCATCCTTTTTCTCAGCGGCGAATAAAAAAACTCTGCCCCTTTCCTGCGTGAGGAAAGAGGAAGAATGGGATTCGATGGAGAAAATGTCAACTCCCCTCGGTCTCGGACCGTTTTTTCAAAATACCTCTCAAATCGCGAACCACGCGGTCGATCTCCGCTTCTTCGCAAATCAGGGGCGGCAGGAAGCGAAGCACGTTCGGTCCTGCAATCCCTGCTAAAACGCCGCATCCTCGCAACGCCTTGACGATCTCAGTTGCCGGAAAGTTCAATTCCACTCCGACCATCAATCCGGCGATGCGCAGTTCCCGAATGCAGGTGAACTCCTCACTGATTTTTAGGAGAAGGCGCCGGAAATAATCGCCCAGGGTTCGGGCGCGCGTGGGGAGATCGTCCTCGATAATGATGTGCAAGGTGGCCAGCGCTGCTGCACAGGCTAACGGATTCCCGCCGAACGTGGCTGCATGGGTTCCCTGAACAAAGGCGGAAGCGCACTCTCTCTTTGCGAGCAAAGCCCCAATGGGAACACCGCTGCCCAGCGATTTCGCAAGGCAGATCATGTCCGGTTCGATCCCGTGGTGATCGGTGGTAAACAGGTAACCGGTTCGACCCAGGCCACATTGGACCTCATCGAAGATCAGCAGGAGATCGTGTTCATCGCACATCGCCCGTACATCTCGCAGGAATTGCGGCGTGCAGGGATGAATGCCGCCCTCGCCCTGCACCGGTTCCACCAGGATTGCGCAGGTCTGCGGCGTGATTTTCTCTCGCATCGCATCGGAATTGTTGATCGGCGAGTAGCTGAATCCCGGAACCAGCGGCTCGAATCCTTTGTGGTATTTTTCCTGTCCGGTGGCGGATAGAGCGCCAAGCGTCCGGCCATGGAAGGAGTTTTCCAGCGAGATGATGTCTGCCCTTCCGGAACCGTAACGGTCGAAAGAGTAACGTCGCGCGAGCTTGATGGCGGCTTCGTTTGCTTCTGTGCCGCTGTTGCAGAAGAACGTTTTGTCGCAGGGGCTGTGTTCCACCAGCAACCGGGCCAGTTCCACCTGCGGCTCGATCAGGTACAGATTCGAGACATGTACCAGTTTGGAGGCCTGGCGGCAGATCGCTTCCGTGACCGCCGGATGGCAATGGCCCAGACTGGCTACGGCCAGACCGGTCAGGAAGTCGATATACTCGTTGCCGTCCGCGTCCCAGACCGAAGTCCGCTCGCCTCGTACCAGGCAGAGATCCCGCGATCCGTAATTGCCCATGAGAAACTGTTCGGCTTCGGCTCGAATCTGCTCCGTGCGCGATAAAATGGATTGACTCATGATCCTTTACCTTCGGCTGTATCTGCCCTGATTTCCGTACCGATTCCCTGATTTGTGAAGAGTTCGAGCAGGAGGGAATGTTTGATTCTCCCATCGATGATATGCGTTTTGCGAACCCCGGCGTCCAGCGCGTGGATACATGCCAGGACTTTGGGGATCATTCCTCCGGTGAGGACCCCCCATTCCATCAGCTGCCTTGTCTTTTGAGGGGTAAGGCTGCTGAGCAGGCTGTCGGGATCTTCGGGACGTTCCAGGATTCCCGGCGTGTCGGTCAGCAGCACCAGCCGTTCCGCTTTGAGTGCGGCGGCCAGCGCTCCGGCGACCGTATCCGCATTGATATTGTATGCAGAGCCATCCGGTCCCATTCCCAGCGGGGCGACTACCGGGATGAACCCGGATTCGTCCAGCAGCTGGAGCAGTTTCGGATCCACTTGTTGAATATCGCCGACATACCCCAGGTCCGGGGGAGGCGTCTGCTGATTCTCGGATTTCAGTTGGTGCTTGGTTGCCCGGATCAGGCTGGCGTCCTTTCCCGACAGGCTGACCGCCCGCCCGCCTTCCAGGTTGATTGTGGCAACGATTTCCTTGCCGATCAGACCGGTCAAGACCATCTCGGCGATGTCTACCGTCTCTTTGTCGGTTACCCGCAAACCCTGGACAAACTCCGGGGTTTTTCCCAGGCGGCGCATCAGTTCGCTGACTTTCGGCCCGCCGCCATGTACCACCACGACTCGCACGCCGACATAATCCAGCAGGACAATATCCCGCGCGAATTCGAGTTTGAGTTCCTGGTTGACCATCGCCGCGCCGCCGTATTTCACCACGACAGTCTTGCCGGAGAACTCCCGAATATACGGCAGCGCCTCGATCAAGTGTTGCGAGAAAAGATCGTGCGATTTATTTTGCGGGTTCATTGACCTGTTCCGTTGCTTCTGAAACCTCTCCGGCGGGTTGAGCGGGGGCACCCAGGCGGAATTGATCGACAATCGACACCGTATTGCCGACGGTGACAATATCGTACAGTTCCAACACGTCCTCATTGTGCATCCGAATGCATCCTGCGCTGGCCCGTTTACCGATACTGTCCGGGTCATTATTGCCGTGAATCCCCAGGTGACTCCCGATACTGATCCATCGAGGTCCCAGGGCATTTCCCGGGTCGCCCGGCGGAAATACGCCACCCCCCGGCTTATACCAGACCGGATCGACTTGTTTGCCGTCGATTTTGTATTCTCCGACCGGAGTTTTGTAGTCTGTCTCACCGATTGCCACAGAATACCATTTTATGAATTGCCCATCCTCTGTGAGCAGGAACAATCGAAGCCGAGACTTATCGATGACGATCTTGAATTTCTTTGCCGGAATGCGAATGGTCTGTCCCGGACGGAGATCGGTCGCGATATTGTTCAGCTTCATCAGCATTTCTTTGGTGGTTTCGTTGTCGATTGCGATCTTGTAAACGCTGTCTCCCCGTTTCACCTTGTACAGCATGGTGAATTCATTCAGTTCACCTGCCGCAAAGAGCTCGTCCATGTTGGTTTTCGAAAGATGATCCAACGCGGTCTCTTCGGCCCTGGTTCCGGGATACTGTTGCACAATTTGTCGATACAGGTTTTTTGCCTCTTCGCGCTTCCCTTCGGCGCGAAGGGTGTCTGCCTGGGCGGCCAGGGCGGCGCCCGCGATTTCCGGGTCCGACGAGGCGATAAGAGGTTGAACTAATTCCCTTGCCTTGGCCGGCTCCGATTCGATGACGGAGCTTGCCCAGGCCAGGAGAGCCGCGCTGTGGTGGACGCTTTCCGGGTAATCTACCGAGATCTGCTGCCAAAGTGCGGGTGCATGTTCGGAGCCGGTCTTCTCATAGGCGGTGGCCAGAAGGAAGAGGACTCGATCCATCCCGTCGAAACGGCGGTATCCCTCGTAAACCGGCCGGAGTGTCTGAACGACTTCCTCCAGTTTCCCCTGGTCCAGGAAGGCCGAGGCCAGTTCCAGCGCCTGGGAAGCCTCTGCACTCCGCTTCTGTTCTTTGAGCACAAAAACGGCCGCAATCGAACCGACGACGATCACTCCGATCAAAAGGAGAGCCAGAAACAAACGCATGATGGAATCCTCCTTTTCCTCGAGCCGCTCCCATCCCAGAAAAGCCGAGACGCAGCCAAGGGCCGCGTCTGAAACCAACTATCCCGCGAGATTCGATCCCAGGGACTATGCCGCTTTCCGTGACCGCCACCAGACGACAATCGGTGAAGCCACGAATACCGATGAATAGGTCCCTACGAGAATACCGATCAACAGGGTGAAGGCAAAATCATGGATGACTTCGCCACCGAAGAAGAACATCGCAATCAGGATAACGATCGTTGTCGAGGAAGTCAATAAGGTTCGGGAAAGGGTTTGGTTGATACTCCGGTTGACCACTTCCCGGAATGCGCTGACGTTCTTTCTCACTTCGCCCTCTTTCCGGCGACAATTCTCACGAATCCGGTCGAAAATGACAATCGTGTCATTCACGGAATATCCGACAACAGTAAGAATCGCCGCCACAACCGACAGAGAAAATTCCTTGTCCAGAATCGAGAATGCGGTGAGGGTGAACAACACGTCATGGAACAATGCCAATACCGCCGCCACCGCATAGATCCACTCAAACCGGATCGTGACGTAGAGCAAGATTAAAATACTGCCGAAAACGGTGCACCAGATTGCCTGCTGAAACAGGTCCTCTCCAACCTGAGGTCCGACAACGCGTTGGGAGAGGATCTCCGCCTTGTTGTTCGGGATATTCTGTTGCACAGAGGCCAGAATCTGCTCGGCCTCGTCCTGATCGGAAGACTTCCAGCGCAGGTTCACTTTGTTCTCACTTCCCCCGATGACTCTCTGGATCAGCGCATCCCGCTTGTCTTCCGGCAATGCGGCACGGACTTCCTCCACAGTCACCGGATTCTGGAAGTTTAAGGAGAGAAGCGTTCCCCCGGCAAAGTCGATACCCGGATTGAGTCCCGAATGAAAGATAATAGACAATGCTCCTGCCAGGATGACGGTTGAGGATCCCATCAATGTGTAGACGCCCGCTTTGTTGAAGTTGTAGTTCGCGTTCTGGAAAATCCGCAGAGTGCCCACGGAAATGGTTTGTGTTGCCGCCGATTTTCCTCCACTTGTGACCATGAAATCAAAGATGACTCGTGTCACAAAGATCGCCGTGAACATGCTGATGAGAATACCCAGGGTCAGGGTTACCGCGAATCCCTTGATGGGTCCTGTTCCGAACTGGAACAGCACCACGGCAGTCATCAGGGTCGTGATATTGGAGTCGAAAATGGCCATGAAGGCCCTGTCGTAGGAACGGTCTATGACACCGGCAAGGCTTTTATTCCGTTGTGACGCCAGTTCTTCCCGCATTCGTTCATAGATGAGCACGTTCGCATCGACCGCCATCCCGATGGTCAGAATAATACCGGCGATGCCGGGAAGCGTCAGAGTTGCTTTCAGCAATGCCATACAGGCCATCAGGATGATCATGTTCAAGACCAGCGCGCCGTCTGCAACAACACCGCACATGGCATAATAAACGATCATGAATATGGCAGTGAATATCAACCCGCCGATGGCTGCGGAGACCCCTCGCCGAATGGAGTCTGCCCCCAGGGAAGCCCCGACCACATCGTTTTCCGCGATGCGGATATCCGCCGGCAGGGAACCTGCACGGAGAACCACCGCGATCCGACGGGCTTCGTCCACATCGTTGATTCCGTTGATCACGGCGTTTCCGCCGCTAATCTCGTCTTGAATCACCGGCGCACAATACACCTTCTCGTCCAGAACCACCGCCAGCCGTTCCCCTTTGTGCTGGCGGGTGAGTCGGGCGAACATCCGGCCACCTTGCTGGTCGAATCGCAGGAATACCTGCGGTTCGTTGAAATTGGCCTGGTTGATATAGAACGAAGCGTTTTCCAGACGTGCACCGGTTAAGTCCGCATTCGCTACCACCAGGTATAACGACCGATACGGGCTGTCGCCGAACAATTCCGGGATCGGCGGCTGCTGGTCCGACCATTTGAATGCATAGGTATCGGGAATGACGTCTTGCACATTCTGGCGGGTGAGAATCTCTCTCACGAGTTCCACATCGTCCGGGTCTTTCACATAGTACTCGCTGGTGTATCCAGACCCGGATGTCCGGAGAATCTCTCCCAGCAGGTTCACCGCGACTTGGGCATCAACGTCCTCCATGATTCGCGAGGCTTCCTGCCAATCCGCGAGCAGGTGGAACGTGAGCTGAGCATTCATTTGCAGCAGCTCTGCCGCCTGCTCCGGGTTGTTGAATCCGGGGAGCTCCACAACGATTTGATCGGGCGGGACTTTCTGAACCAACGGTTCGGACACACCCCATTCGTCAACTCGTTCGCGGACCACCATGGTGGCTTGTTCGAGGGTGCTTTCGCGAGCGTATTCCAGCTCCTGTTCGTTGATCTTCTCTCCCTCTTTGATTGTCTGTTGAATGGCCTTTTCAACGTCCACCTGCAACACCAGGTGGACACCGCCCTGAAGGTCCAATCCGAGTCGAATGGCCTTCTCCTGAAGGGTCTTCACCCGGTCTTTTTCCGAATTGTAGTCTTTCAGGATGTCTTCCGACTTCCGCGTGGGATCGTTCACCGCTTCCTGCAATTCGGTCAGACGGGGGGTGGTCCTCAGGCTACGGGACTCGTAGGGGACGCTGTACCACTGAAAGCTGGGAAGAAGCGCCCAGAGAGAGACCAATAATGTGGCGACAATGACGAAAACCTTCCAAGGCGGTACACGATACATTCCGGATATGCTCCTCTAGGCCGGTCTTTCCTGACTTGCGGACCGGGGATCGACAAACGGGCGGATGTGCTCCCAAACCAGTCTGGGAAGCACATCTCGAAATCTCATGGAACGAGTCGTAAGAAAGCGTTCCACCTCACCAGCCCGATAGAAAATCCCTCGCAGGCAACGGGTCCCTTCACGGATTCGTGCCGGGTCCCCACGAAGAATACTCTGTCAGACAGGCAGAATTCAAAGTTTATCAGGGCCGGGGGGCATGTCAACAAACCCCCGCCAATTCGGGAATTGCGTCCGCTGGGAGGCTATGGCCCGACTCGGATGACATCTCCACCAGCATCCGGTCCCTTTGCCGGATGGTATCGGACACTATCGGGGATCTTCTCCGCCGTAAACTTGCCCTCAATGGTCTTCGTATCCAAGTCGATTTTCCCATCCGGCCCGGCTCCGATCAGGATATAGCTGTCCTCGCGACGTTCGTAGTAATACGGTTTCCCTGTCCAGGGATCCGATGGAACAGAACTCATATACTTGATCGGTTCCGTCAGCTGATTCAGATTGTCCGGGTAACGTGTGTTGTCAAGGAAATAGGATTCCAGCACAGTCTTGAGTATTCTCAGCTCTGCTTCGCATCTGCTCAATTTGTTCTTCCCTTGTCCGGGCATGGATTGTTGTGAGAATGCTTTCAGGAATGAAAACGCCGTGAGAATCCCTTCTATTCCCGATTCCGAATAGGACCAGCGAATCAACCGGTCTTCCTGTGCCACGGCGACATCGACAATCGGGAAGGTTTCATCACCCAGGAACGACAGGTCCAGCGCAGCCGTGGCGTTTCCGCCGCCGAAAGCCTGTTGGAGATTCATGATGGTGGACGTGTAGGCCGCCATCCCGCGCAGATCGGTAATAGTGATTGCGCTGTTCGCGGGGGGCATATTCGCCAGTGCTTTGCCGTAGCGACGGCTTTCCAGAATGGATGTTTTCTTGTCCGGTTCCTTGACCGCTGTCAGGTATCCTTCTGGCGAGTTGCTCACAGTCAGGAATCCCCCGCCCACTCCATAGAACAGAGCCAAATCCGATTCGGGAACCTGCGCCCGGCTATAGGTCGTCCCCTCCACTTGCATTGGTTCAGGAGTCACTTCCCATAAAAGAAGCAGTTTCGGGATCAGCTCAGCCAGTTTCTTTTCATCTGCCGCTTGCAGGAAAACCGTCATGCGCTCCCCCTCTAATCCCAAAGCCAGCTCATTTCCGATAGACGGAAATAGATCCTGCTCGAATGAAAAACCAAGCATCATCTCGAATGCCTGGACACCAGAGGTCATCCCATCCAGAGCCTTTTGTCCACCCAGCGTAAAAAGCAGATCTTTCCAGTTGGCCCACAGTTCGCTCACCGATCCCAGGGACAGATTC
>Ga0116141_10005016_pt1 | contig 11097 bp, 8 predicted proteins | sample AD_UKC097_MetaG_FD_89744 | JGI IMG/M metagenome (GOLD analysis project Ga0116141, IMG submission 89744) | Active sludge microbial communities of municipal wastewater-treating anaerobic digesters from USA - AD_UKC097_MetaG | ecosystem: Engineered > Bioreactor > Anaerobic > Digestate | place: USA... | reverse complement strand
CTTCTTCCTCCTCCTGTGGCTGCTGTCCACCTCCAGTCCCGAACAGAAGCAGGGGATCGCCAACTATTTTGCGCCGGCCAGCGTGTCTGAAACCACGTCCGGCTCTGGCGGCATTCTGGGCGGCACGGCGCTGGGCGAGGACGGCGCGGCCCATGCCGGTTCGTCCTCGGTGATCCAGGAACTGGCCCCCGAATCCCGGAACCCCGACGACGGACGCTCGAAGGACGCCGCCAAGTCCGCCACCGACGCCGAGCCGTCGGACCAGTCCATGCGCGAAGCCATGGAAAAGCGCGAGGACGCCGCCTTCGCCTCCGCCGCCCAATCCCTGCGCCAGGCGCTGCAGGACATGCCGGAGCTTGCGGAGCTGTCGAAGAACATCATCGTCGACCAGACCCCGGAAGGCCTGCGCATCCAGCTGGTCGACCAGGAGGGCCGCGCCCTGTTCAACCAAGGCGCCGTGCAACCCAATGACCGGGCCAAGGTGCTGCTGCGCGCGGTGGCCAAGATCATCAACCAGCTGCCCAACCGGATCACCGTGTCCGGCCATACCTCGGCCAACCTCAACGGCGCCCAGGCGGACGGCGACTGGTCCATGTCGTCGGCCCGGGCGGACAATTCCCGCAAGGTCCTGCAGGCGGCGGGCGTTGCGCCCGACCGGGTCTACCAGGTGTCCGGCAAGGCCAATTCGGAGCCGCTCTATCCGGATGATCCCACCCTGCCCGGCAACCGCCGCATCGCCATCGTGCTGCTGCGCGAAGCGCCGGTGCTGCCGCCGAACCACGAGTTCTGAACCCGGCCGCCGCGCAGGTCGGCTCAAGCAAGCAATTCGACGTGATCGATAGGCTTGGAGGCGATTTGCCGCCCCGCAGAGCGCTCATTCCCCGATGCGCGCACTTGCGTCGTCGCCCCGCATGCGCCCTAATCCCTTTCAGGCGCAGGGCTTTAAAGGCGATCGCAATTCCGTGACGCAGCATTTTCCGACGCGACAACTCAGGTTCTTCCTGACCGCGCCCTCGCCGTGCCCCTACCTGCCGGATCGCTTTGAGCGGAAGGTGTTCGCCCATCTGCCGCTGTCGGATGGCGCGACGGTCAATGACAGCCTGACGCTGGTGGGATTCCGCCGCTCACAGAACATCGCATACCGTCCGGCCTGCGAAGCCTGCGCCGCCTGCGTCTCCGCCCGGATCCCGGCCGGCGACTACGTGTTCTCCCGCTCCGAGCGGAAGGTGCTGGCCCGCAACACCGACCTGGAACGCCATCTGGTCGAGGCCGAAGCGACCATGGAGCAGTTCGAGCTCCTGCGGCGTTACCTGCTGACCCGGCACGCTGACGGCGGCATGGCCGAGATGGCCTGGCCCGACTATGTGGCCATGGTCGAAGACACCGCGGTCCGCACCCACATCATCGAGTACCGGACGAAATCCACCGACGGCGGGCCCGGCGACCTTGTGGCCTGCGCCCTCGTGGACCTGATGGGTGACGGCCTGTCGCTCGTCTACAGCTTTTATGACCCCACCGCCGCCCGACGCAGCCTGGGCTCCTTCATCATCCTGGATCACCTGGTCCAGGCCAACCTGACCGGCATGCCCTACGTCTATCTGGGCTATTGGGTCCGGGGGTCGGAGAAGATGGACTACAAGGTCCGCTATTCGCCCATCGAACTGCTGCGCCCCGAAGGCTGGACCCTGATGTCGGCCCGGGACCTGAGGCCGACCGGCCAGGACTAGGCACCTTCTCAACAGCTGGACGCCGCTCATCCCCAGGCTGAGCGCCCCGCCGCCGTCGACCCTGGCCGCCTGGCTTGGTAAACCGCGCCCGTGAGCAGCGCCGCCGGATTTCTGTCATGTCGCGTCAACTGAGGCTGGACCTCAACCGGCCCGCGTCCCATGCCCGCCAGGATTTCGTGGTCGGCCCCTCCAACGCCCAAGCCGTCGCCGCTCTGGACGCCTGGCCCGCCTGGCATGGCGGCTGCCTGGCCCTGGTCGGCCCCAAGGGCTGCGGCAAGAGCCACCTGGCGCAGGATTGGGCCGCCTCCGCCAACGCCATTCTCCTGCACGCCCAGGCGCCTGAGCTTGGTCAGGCCCACGGCCGTCCCGTGCTGGTCGAGGACGTCGACCAGGGCTTCGATGATGAGGCGCTGTTCCACCTGATCAACATGGCCGGGCGCGAGGGCGGCGGCCTGCTGGTCACCGCCCAGACCCCGCCCGCGGCCTGGACCGCCCGCCTACCGGATCTGCGCTCCCGCCTGAACGCCCTGCCCGTGGCCCTGATCGAGGCCCCCGATGACGAGGTGCTGGAAGGTGTGCTGCGGAAGTTCTTCCGCGAGCGCAACATCCGACCGCCCAACGAGGTGCTGCCCTATCTTCTGCGGCGGATGGAACGCTCGATTCCCGCCGCCCGGGACCTGGTGGAAAAGCTGGACGAGGCCGCCGACGCTGAGCAACGGCCCATTTCTCGCGCCCTGGCTCGCCGCTTCTTCGACGACGATACGGAAAATCTTGACCTTTTTGACGACTGACTTGTTGCTGTCACGTGCCGGGTCCAAGACCAGCAGGACCCGGACCTCAGTAGCGAAGAAGAGCCTCCATGACCCTCGCCGCGCCCGTCGCCACGGAAGCCGCCGTCGCCACCGATCTGGTGCTCGACTCGGAGCTGGCCAAGTCGCCGAAGCGGTTCTTCAATCGCGAACTCTCGTGGCTGGCCTTCAACGAGCGCGTCCTCGACGAGAGCAAGAACCCGCGGCATCCGCTGCTGGAGCGCCTGCGCTTCCTGTCTATCTGCGCGAACAATCTCGATGAGTTCTACATGGTGCGCGTCGCCGGCCTGAAGGCTCAGGTCCGCGAAGGCGTCCGGGTGGTGAGCCAGGAAGGCCTGACCGCCGCCCAGCAGCTGGACCAGGTGAACGCCGAGGCCGCCAACCTCATGGCCGACCAGCAGACCCGCTGGCGCGACCTGGCCACCGAATTGGCCGAGGAAGGCCTGCGCGTCGCCACCGGCGATCAGGTGACCCCGACGGAGCGCCTGGCGCTGGAAGAGACCTTCCTGTCGCGGGTGTTTCCGGTGCTGACGCCCTTGGCCATCGACCCGGCCCACCCGTTTCCCTTCATTCCGAACCTCGCCTTCTCCCTGGTCCTGAAGATCCGCCGTCAGTCCGACGGGCGGGTGCTCTACGCCCTGGTGCCAATTCCGGCCCAGGTGGCCCGCTTCTGGGAGGTCCCGACGGCGGGACGTCGGCGCAAGTCCGAGCGGCGCTTCCTGCCCCTGGAGAGCCTGGTCGCCCTGTTCCTCGACCGCCTGTTCCCCGGCTGCGAGATTGAGGGCCAGGGCGTGTTCCGCCTGATCCGCGATTCCGACGTTGAAATGGAGGAAGAGGCCGAAGACCTGGTCCGCGAGTTCGAGATGCGGCTGAAGCAACGCCGCCTGGGCTCGGTCGTCCGCGTCGAGATCGAGGCGGCCATGCCGGTCGAGTTGCGCGACTTCATCTGCGAGAATCTTCACGCCCAGGACGAGGACGTGATCATGATCGACGGCCTGCTAGGCCTCGACGAGCTCGCCCAGTTGATTCCGTCGGACCGTCCGGACCTGAAGTTCAAAGCCTTTGAGCCGCGTTTCCCCGAACGGATCCGCGACCATGCCGGCGACTGCTTCGCCGCCATCCGCGAGAAGGACATCCTGGTCCACCATCCCTTCGAGAGCTTCGACGTGGTGGTGCAGTTCCTGCGTCAGGCCGCGCGCGATCCGAACGTCCTGGCGATCAAGCAGACCCTCTATCGGACCTCGTCCAACAGCCCGATCGTGGCCGCCCTGATCGAGGCGGCGGAGAACGGCAAGAACGTCACCGCCCTGGTGGAGATCAAGGCCCGCTTCGACGAGGAGGCCAACCTGAAGTGGGCGCGCGACCTGGAACGCGCCGGCGTCCACGTGGTCTTCGGCTTCGTGGAGTACAAGACCCACGCCAAGCTCTCGATGGTGGTCCGCAAGGAGGTCGACGCGCTTCGCACCTACTGCCACTTCGGGACCGGCAACTATCACCCGGTGACGGCGCGCATCTACACCGACCTGTCCCTATTCACTGCCGATCCGGCGCTCAGCCGGGATTCCGCACGGCTTTTCAACTACATCACGGGCTATGCGAAGCCGGACAAGCTGGAGAAGCTGTCCTTCTCGCCGGTGACCATGAAGCATGACCTGCTGGAGTTGATCCGTCGCGAGGCCGACAACGCCAAGGCCGGCAAGCCAGCCGCCATCTGGGCCAAGCTGAACGCCCTGGTGGACCCTGTCATCATCGACGCCCTCTACGCCGCCAGCCAGGCGGGGGTGTCCATCGATTTGGTGATCCGCGGCATCTGCTGCCTGCGCCCCGGCGTGCCCGGCCTGTCTGAGAACATCCGGGTCAAGTCGATCGTCGGCCGGTTCCTGGAGCACGCGCGGATCGTGGCCTTCTCCAACGGCGCGCCCATGCCCTCGTCAGAGGCCCGCGTGTTCATCTCCTCGGCCGACTGGATGCCCCGCAACCTGGATCGCCGGGTGGAGGCCCTGACGCCTGTGGAAAATCCCACGGTGCACCAACAGGTCCTGCAACAGATCATGGTCGCGAACCTGAAGGATGAGGCGCAAAGCTGGACGCTGGACGCCGACGGCCGCTATACCCGGGACCCGTCATGGGAGCACCCGGGCGCATTCTCCGCGCACGAGTACTTCATGACCAATCCCAGCCTTTCCGGACGGGGACAGAAGGTGAAGGACATGCCGCGCGCGATTGATCATGTGGCTTCGCGCGGACAGTAACCCGGGCCGGCAGGCCGCCGTCATCGACATCGGGTCGAACTCCGTCCGCCTTGTCATCTATCGCCTGGAAGGCCGGGCGATCTGGACCGTCTTCAACGAGAAGGCGCTGGCGGGCCTTGGCCGAGACCTGACTAAGACCGGCCGGCTGTCCCTGGACGGCGGCGAGACCGCCCTGGCCGCCATCCGTCGCTTCCGCGCCGTGCTCGACGGCTGGCCGCCCGAGGACCTCTATGTGGTCGCCACCGCCGCGGTGCGCGAGGCCGCGGACGGCCCGGCCTTCGTCCAGCGGATTCACGACGAAACCGGCCTCAAGGTCCGGGTGCTCTCCGGCGAGGAAGAGGCGCACTATGCGGCGCTGGGCGTCCTGGCGGGCCAGCCGGACGCAACGGGGGTCGTCGGCGACCTGGGCGGCTCCAGCCTCGAGCTGATTCGGCTCCCCGACGCCCAGGACGGGGCCACTCTGCCGCTGGGCCCCTTCGCGCTGGGCGCGCCGGCGCCGCTGGACATGGATCGCACGCGCAAGGCCATCGACCAGGTGCTCAGGCCGGTGGCGGCGCGGTTCGCCAGCCGCGAGTTCCATGCGGTCGGCGGCGGCTGGCGCAATCTCGGCCTGCTGCATATGCGCATGGCCGACTATCCCCTGCACGTCGCCCACCAGTACGAGATCAGCCGCGCCGAAGCCATTGACCTGGCCCGCTTCGTCGCGCGCCAGTCGCGCACCTCGCTGGAACGCATCGAGGGGCTGTCGAAGAAGCGCTACGACACCCTGCCCTATTCCGCCGTCGTACTGGAGACGCTGATCGAGCGCCTCGGTGTCGAGCGAATTGTCATCTCGGCGTTCGGGGTTCGCGAAGGCCTGCTGCTCGAGGGCATGGGCGCCGAAGATCGGGCGAAGGATCCCCTGATCGAGGGCTGCGAATCCCTGGCCGGCGTCCGCGGGTTCGGCAGCGAACTGGGGCACGCTGTCGAGGCCTGGCTGACCCCGGTGTTCGCCGGTCTCGACCCGGTGTTCGGCCATCGGGATCCGACCCTGGTGGCCGCCGCCTGCCGACTGGCCGAGCTCGGCGCGCGTCTCCACCCGGACCACAGGGCCGATCTCGCCTTCGACCAGGTCTTGAGGGCGCCCATCGCCGGCATGACCCATGCCGAGCGGGCCTTCCTGGCCTCCGTGGCCTTCGCCCGACACTCATCGGCGCCCAACCCGCCGGACACCACCACGGTCGGCCGCGTGCTGACGGTCGAGCGGCGCCAGCGGGCGCGGGCGTTGGGCGCGGCGATCCGTCTCGGCTGCGACCTGGCGGGACGCAATCCGAAGCTCTTGCCCCGCGCCAGCCTCACCAACGAAGACGGCCGCCTGAGGCTGTCCGCCGAACCCGGCTGGCGGGACATGCTGCTGGGCGAACAGACGCCCAAGCGCGCCAACACCCTGGCCCAGGCCCTGAAACTCAAACTCCAGCTCGGCTGAGGTTTCCCATGCAGCTCCTGCTCTCCGCCGCCGCCCTGGATCGCGTGAAAGACAGGATCGCGCCTTTCGCGGGCGACCTGGACATCGTGACCGTCGACGGGCCGGACAGCTTCGCCCGCGACGGCGTGGCGATCCCGCCGGAAGAGGTCGATCCTGACCTGGCCTGGACCACCCTGGACGCCTATGCCGGCGGCCAGATGGGCGCCCTGATCGGCCGCATCCTCAAGGGGACGCGGATGCAGTGGCTGCAGACCTTCAACGCCGGCCTGGACGCCCCGATCTTCAAGTCGATCATGGCCAAGGGCGTTCGGATCTCGAAGAGCAACGCCCAGGCCGTCGCCATCGCCGAGTACGTGGTCGGTCACGCGGTCAGCCTGATCCTGCCCATCGACGAACAGCGACAGGCCCAAGCCCAGAAGACCTGGAAGATGACGCCCTATCGAGAGGTCAGCCAGACCCGCTGGTGCCTGATCGGCTATGGCTCAATCGGTCGCGAAATCGCCAAGCGGGCCAAGGCCTTCGGCGCGACCCTTGATGTGGTCCGGCGCGCTTCGGGGGCGGACGAGTACGCCGACAGCGTCTCGACCATGGACGCCTTGCCCACCCTCTTGCCCAAGGCCGATGTCGTGGTGCTGGCCTGCGCCTTGACCGACGAGACCCGCGGCATGGCCGACGCGGCCTTCTTCAGCGCCCTGAAGCCTGGCGCGATCCTGATCAATATCGGCCGCGGCGGGCTGGTGGATGAGGACGCCCTGCGGGTTGGGCTCGACACGGACCAGCCGGGTCGCGCCGTGCTGGACGTCTTTGCTGTCGAGCCGCTGCCGCAGGACAGCTGGATCTGGGAGCATCCCAAGGTCCGGGTCAGCGCCCACACCTCCAACTCCGGCCAAGGCACGGTGGGCCGGGGCGACGACCTGTTCGTCGCCAACCTTGAGCGCTTCCTGAAGGGCGAGCCGCTTCTGAACGAGGCCCTCCCCAGCGAGGTGGGCCTGTAGACATCCTGTGGATAAGCGGTGGATCGAGCCGGGATAACCGGTGGATCTCGACTAGATATCCACAACCTGCTTGCCGACCGGCGCCAGGCAGATCACCGCCAGCTTGATGTGCTGTAGGCCGAACGGGATGCCGATAATCGTCAGCATCAGGCCCACGCCCATGACCAAGTGACTGGCCGCCAGGTACCAGCCGCCCAGCAGGAACCAGATCACGTTCAGCAGGAACCCGAAGGGCCCGGTGCCGAGCTCGCCGTCGGGCTTTGAGACCACCTGGCGTCCGAAGGGCCAGGCGCTGAAGCCCGCGATCCGGAACGCCGCCATGGACCAGGGCAGGCACACGACCGTGATGGCCAGCAGAACGCCGGACAGCAGCCACAGCAGCAGGGACACCCAGCCCCCAAGCACGAACCACAGAAGGTTCAGGAGCAGGCGCACGTCTATTCCGCGGCCTTGGGCGCCCGGCGCACTTCGACCACCCGCACGCGCGTCCCATCGAGCACCAGGGCCAGTTCGCCGCGCTTGAGCTTCAGGGCGTCCTCGCCAAAGGCCTCGCGGCGCCAGCCGGTCAGGGCCGGGGTCTTGGCCTCATCGTCATTGGCGATCTGTTCGAGGTCGGAGACCGTGGCGATCAGCTTGGAGGCCACACCCGCATCCTCGGCCCGCGCCTTCAACAGCACCTTCAGCAGCTCAACCACGGCGCCGGCCGCCGGCGACGGGGCCTGGCGGTTGCGCTCGATGACCGGAGCGTAGGCTTCCGGGTCCTTCAGGGCCTCGCGCACGGCGGCCAGCAGGTCGGGGCCAAAGCGCGAGCCCGAGAAGCCCTTGGGCACTGAGCGCAGGCGATCCAGGGCCGCCGCGTCGGTCGGGGCCTGGGTGGCCAGTTCGTCGATCGCCTCGTCCTTCAGGATCCGGCCGCGCGGCTGGTCGCGCATCTGGGCGGTGCGCTCGCGCCAGGCGGCGACGGCGCGATAGACCGCCAAGTACTTGGCCGTGTGCTTGCGCGGCTTGAGCCGGCGCCAGGCGTTCTCCGGATCGACGTCGTAGTTCGCCGGGTCGCAGAGATTGCCCATCTCGTCCATGACCCAGGCGAGCCGGCCTTCTTTTTCCAGCCGCGCCTTCAGCATCGGATAGAGCTTGGCCAGGTGGGTCACATCGGCCAGGGCGTAGGTCAGCTGGGCCTCGGTCAGGGGCCGGCGGGCCCAGTCCGTGAAGCGGCTCGACTTGTCGAGTTCGATCTTCAGCATCTGCCGCACCAGGGCGTCATAGGCGATCTGCTCGCCATAGCCCGCCGCCATGCCGGCGACCTGGGTGTCGAACAGAGGCTTGGGCATCGCCTTCAGATTATTGAAGATTTCGACGTCCTGGCGGGCGGCGTGGAAGACCTTGTCGATGGACTCGTCACGCAGGATTTCCAGGAACGGCTCGAGGTCCATGCCCTCGGCGAGCGGGTCGATCACCGCCTCGGCATTGGGCGCGGCGGCCTGGATCAGGCACAGCTTCGGCCAGTAGGTCGTCTCGCGCATAAACTCGGTGTCCACGGCGACGAAAGGCTGGCCTTTCAGCTTGTCACAGAACGCCGCGAGTTCGGCGGTGGTTGTAATCGGCGTCATCAATTAGCTATAGCCCCGCGCACACCCGAGTCTGCAACCCCGGCGGCGATTTTCTTGAGGTTTTACGTCCCATGAGCGATCGTCCGAACGGTCTCACCTACGCCCAGGCCGGCGTGGATATCGACGCCGGCAACGCCCTCATCGAGAAGATCAAGCCGTACGCCAAGGCCACCCGCCGTCCCGGCGCCGATGCGGCTCTGGGCGGCTTCGGCGCGCTGTTCGACCTCAAGGCGGCGGGCTACGCCGATCCCTTGCTTGTGTCTACTACCGACGGCGTCGGGACCAAGCTGAAGGTCGCCATCGACACCGGCCTGCATGACACCGTGGGGATCGACCTGGTCGGCATGTGCGTCAACGACCTGTTGGCCCAGGGCGCCGAGCCCCTGCTGTTCCTCGACTACTTCGCCACCGGCAAGCTGAACGTCGACGAGGCCGCCCGCGTCGTGGCCGGGATCGCTGAGGGCTGTTCGCTGGCCGGATGCGCCCTGGTCGGCGGCGAGACGGCCGAGATGCCGGGCATGTACAAGGAAGGCGACTACGATCTGGCCGGCTTCTCGGTCGGCGCGGTCGAGCGCGGCGCGGTCCTGCCCCGCCTGGGCGACCAGGCTGAGGGCGACCTGATCATCGGCCTGGGATCGTCCGGCCCGCATTCCAACGGCTATTCGCTCGTCCGCCGCATCGTCGAGCGCTCGGGCCTTGGCTGGGACGCCCCGGCGCCGTTCGCGGAAGGCAAGACCCTGGCCCAGGCGCTGATGGCCCCGACCCGGATCTACATCAAGTCGGTCCTGCCGCAGATCAAGGCCGGCCGGATCAAGGGCTGCGCCCATATTACGGGCGGCGGCCTGATCGAGAACCCGCCGCGGGCCATCGCCGAGGGCCTGGAAGCCGAGTTCGACTGGAACGCCTGGCCCCTGCCCCCGGTCTTCGCCTGGCTGCAAGAGCAAGGCGGGGTCGCCGACCACGAGCTGCGCCGCACCTTCAACTGCGGTGTCGGCCTGATCCTGATCGTCGCCCCGGAAGACGCGCCTGAGGTGCTGGAAGGCCTGCTGGCCGCCGGCGAGGACGCCTTTGTCTGCGGCCAGCTGAAGGCGAGCTAAGGCTCAGCTTTTAGGGCCGGCCACCACGCCGGCGTCGTGCAGCTTGCCGATCTCGCCGGAGCTCATGCCGAGCACGTCGGCCAGCACCTCGTCGGTATGTTGGCCGAGCTTGGGCGCGGGCTGGACGGCCAGGCGCTGATCCTGCGGGATCGTGCCCATGGCGCCGGGGGCCGGATAGGTCAGACCGCTCGGGTGGCGGATGTCCTCGAACAGCGGGTTGTCCTTGAAGAGCCGGGTGTCATTAAGCGCCGCCTCCAGGGTCTGATAGGCGCCCCAGGTCACGCCGCCGGCGTCGAAGGCCGGCGTCAGTTCGGCCGCCGTACGGGCCGCGAAGGCCTGCTCGAACAGCGGATAGAGCCGGGCGCGGTGGGTGAAGCGCAGGCCCTCGTCGGTGGCGAAGGAGACGCCGAGCTCGGCCTCCAGGGCGGCGACCGAAGGCGCGATGGACAGGGCTTCCAGCGCCTTGCTCCACTGCTTGGGCGTGATGGCCAGCAGCATCAGCTTCACGCCGTCCTTGGTGGTGAAGTCGCGGCCGAAGGCGCCGAAAATGTCATTGCCCATGCGCGGCCGCTGATGGCCGGTCTGCAGGGTCTCGGCCACGAAGCCGAGATTGGCCATGGTCGCCGCGCCGATGTCCGACAGGGGCGCGCGGATCTCGCGCCCGCCCCGGCCGCGCAGACGCGCCAGCAGGGCCGAGACCAGGGCGAAGGAGCAGTAGGCGCCGGTCAGCAGGTCCCAGGCCGCGAGCACATGGTTCACCGGCCGGTCGTCGCCGACCGGGCCCGTCATCAGCGGCAGGCCGATGGCCGAGTTGATGGTGTAGTCCATGCCCTGCGAGCCGTCGGCCCAGCCCATGACGCGGACGCAGATCAGGTCCGACCGCAGGGCCGAGAGCTTGTCGTAGGACAGGAAGCCGTCGACCGGGAAATTGGTGACGAACAGGCCGCCATCCTCGCCGGGCGAGGCGGCCAGGCGCTGGGCCAGTTCACGGCCCGCCGGGCTGGTCAGGTCGATGGCCACCGACTTCTTGGACTTGTTCAGCCCTTCCCAATAGAGGCTCTTGCCCTCGTGGCTCAGGGGCCAGCGGTTGAAGTCCGGCCCGCCGCCAATGTTGTCGAAGCAGATCACCTCGGCGCCCATCT
>Ga0116141_10005015_pt1 | contig 11098 bp, 8 predicted proteins | sample AD_UKC097_MetaG_FD_89744 | JGI IMG/M metagenome (GOLD analysis project Ga0116141, IMG submission 89744) | Active sludge microbial communities of municipal wastewater-treating anaerobic digesters from USA - AD_UKC097_MetaG | ecosystem: Engineered > Bioreactor > Anaerobic > Digestate | place: USA... | reverse complement strand
GGCAGCAGTACGTCCGGGACCGCGATTCCGACCGATTCGAACTTGCGCATCTTAAGACAGCTCCGTGAAAATGCCGCCCCTATCCTACTTCAAGCGGATTTTTCGTCAAACGTGCAGGCGACGGGATGGAGGGGAATCACTTTGAGGGTTGTTCAATGCATCTGGTGGTGCTTCCGTCCCAGGTCCAGCCGTTATCGCAGTCGCAATCGAACATGGCGTAACTTGAGGATGTGCACGATTCCGCCACCGCATGTTCGATGAGCGAGCATGGCGAGATGCCGCACGGCAGTTCCGGATCCCAGCATCGCATCAGTGTGTAGTTGAAGGAGTAACCGTCATTGCAGATGCACTCCGGCATCCCGATGACGCTTGGCACGGTACAGACACCGGTGCTGTTCGGGTCGGCGGCGCAGTCAATGGTCTGGCACGGATCCACGCATGCCTTCAGTTCCCAGTTCCAGAAGTATCCATCCTCGATTCGACAACCGCAGGAGAAGCTCATTCCCTCCCCTGGGAAGCAGTCTCCGGTCGAGTGGGGATTCCTCTCGCAGAGGTTGGGCCCACAGGGCATGCCCGCGGTTCTGCAGGCGCCGACTTCGCCGTCCCATTCGTACATCTCCCGGCAGTCACACTCGAATTCAACGGCCAATAGAGGGTTCAAAGTACATGCCGTGCTTTTGGTATTCAGGTCCTGGAGGCAGGGATTCGGATCGCACGGGGTCACCGGTTCGACGCAGTCTCCGCTGGCGGGGTCGAAGACGTACCCGTCGGGGCAGTAGCAGGAGTAGGTGGTGAATCGGTTGAAACAGTTCCCCAGGGATCCGCACACTGGTGGCACAAGGGCGCACTCGTCGATGTCGACACATTCCCCGGACAGGTATTCAAGACCGTTTCCGCAGATACACTTGCCGTTGCCTCCGGTGCCATCGTCGCACTCGGCAACTCCGTTGCAGATAAGATCGGTTCCGTAGGGGCAGGGCTCGCACGATTCGCCGAAGGTGCCGGGATCACATTCCCCGCATTGCTGAACGTGCGCCTGAATCCATCCGCCGCAAGGCATCTTTTCAGTGAGCTCGCCACCCTGCTTCAGGGTGTTCACTGCCAGGTCGAAGTCGTCGCTCATGTTGCACGGGAGGTTGACGCGGCAGTGTTCCATGCAGGTGTGCGCGCGGCCGCAATCGCTGGCAATGTACATCACCGGCGTTTCGTTCTCGTAGCAGTTGTTGATGCAGTCTTCCAGATTCGTCAGTGGCCCGAAGTTGTCGGGATCGCATGTCGATTCGTGTCTGCAGAACCGCTCGCAGTAGTCCTGCGGCTCGGAGTCGCAGGTCAGTGACCCGAACGTGGAGATCCTGACCTCGACCGAGGCCGTCGCAGTGTTCGAGGATGGGTCGGCGATAGTGTATGAGAAGTGATCGATACCGTAATAGCCGGACTGAGGCGTGTACACGAGATGGCGTCCGTCCGCCCCGACCGCGACCTGTCCACCCGCGTCGCCCTGGGTGACCGCGGTGATCACGGGGTCTACCGTCGGGTCGTAGTAGTCGTTGATCAGGACGCCCAGTCTGACCGGAAGGTAGTCCTGGGCGATGTCCGCCTCGGGAATGTTGCGCCACGAGTCGGGAATGGCGCCGAAGTCGGGAGCCAGCGTCGGAACCGCCAGTTCCGCCGGCGCCAGGTCAACGTAAATCGAGAGCGACAGCGCGTCGGGGACTGCCTGCCCGTCCTGGTTCTTCGTCTTGCCCGAGGTCACGTCCACAAGCGTGCTCATCACCATCAGCGCGACGCAGGTTGAGGTCAGATTGCTGCAGACCTTGCCGTCCGTGGCCTCGGTGCACGCCTGGTCATCAAAGGACTGAACGCATCGCGCGGTCAGGACGCCGGCGTCGAACACCAGTTCGGCCGGCTGCACGTCTTCCACGACACCCGCGCACGCGCATCCCGCGGCCTGCCGGTTGACTTCGTCGACCACGCTGGCCAGGCGCACGTACCCACCAATCTGTGCCGCGAACGTTTCCGAACGCAGCCTGGAAGTGTCAGTAAGGTCGATGTTGGCCTGTATACGCACTCCCTCGACCGGGATGTCCAGGATCGTGCCGTCTGGCAACGGAAGCTTCATATTGAGCGCCTCGCCCGGTCCGGTCAGGATCAGGCTGCCATCGACGACGGCGATGTTTATCTGGGCCAGCGGACCGTGGCCATCATCCCGGAAGCCGGACGGTAACGCCTGATAGAGCCCCGATCCATCCGGCAATCCGTTGCCGTCGATGTCGCCCGTGGCGGGCAGCACCGCGATTCGCAGCGGCCCGCACCCGTCGGACGGCACTTCCAGGAAGGACGCCAGATAGGTGTAAAGACCGGCGTTCATGTACTGATTGATGGTGTTGTTGACCAGTTCGATCCCGCCGGGGTACAGGCCGATGGTGTCAGCCAGGACGTTGTCCGGTTCTCCGTCGCCGTTCATGTCGAATCCGCTTCCGCTGTCGGGTAACGGCAGCCGGACGCCGGACACGACCTTGACGATTCCGAAGTCGAACTCCGCCGGCAACACCCCCGGGCGGCAACCACCGGCTATGCAGATGGCGTCGGTGTCACATTCTTCGTCGGTTGCGCATCCGAGGTCGGCGGGTCTGCATTCCTCACGGATTCCCGGGAAAAGGATATCCATCTGGTCTTCGATCGTATCCGTGGCATCCGCCGCGTCCCCGGGGTCGACGGCATCAGCGGTGTCATGCATCGCGTCGGCGCCTGTATCCAGACCGTTCGCGTCCGAGGAGTCGCCGACCCCGTCCCTCGGGTCGCTCAGATCAGTGCTGACGTCGTCCGTCGCGTCGCTGACGAAAGAGTCTTGAACATCCTGGCCGATATCGGTTGAATCGATGTCGTCGTCGCCACAGGCCGAAGCCAGCAGCAGGGTCGACATCACCGCGGCGGTCAAAGCCCAACTTTGGAAGGATCTGACAGTCCCCTGAATGGAAGGCATAGCAGTCTCCTGTTTGTTTACATCCGAGAGCTTAGCACACCGCACCTCTCATACATAGAGTCGAATAAACCGGTCTGCGCGGTCCGGGGGTGGCATACTGGCCGCTCTTCTGCTAAAAGAGCCGCGGCATACAGCGTCAGGCCAGTTGATGGAGAAATTCATGGAAACCACGATTTCCGGCAGGATCATAAACAGCTATTTCGAAAAACTTACGGACAGCCTCGAACTTGACGCGGCGATCGTCGGAGCCGGTCCTTCAGGCTTGATTGCCGCCTGGGACCTGGCCAGGGCGGGTCGCAAGGTCGCCATATTCGAGCGCACGTTGAAGCCAGGCGGCGGGATATGGGGCGGGGCGATGCTTTTCAACGAGATCGTCGTTCAGGAAGACGCCGTTCACATCCTGGAGGAGGCGGGGATTCGTCATTCGCCCCTGAAGGACGGACTGGTGACCGCCGATTCCGTCGAGGTGGCGGCCGCCCTGATCTATCAGGTGGTTCACGCCGGCGCCCGCGTTTTCAACGGTGTGATGGTCGAGGACGTGATGTTCAAGGATGATCGCGTGGCGGGCGTTGTCGTCAACTGGGCTCCGGTTCTGGAACACAAGTGGCATGTCGATCCGCTGATGATGTCGGCGCGGGCGGTTCTGGACGCGGGCGGACACGACGCCGAGTTGTCCGCAAGGATTGCGCGAAAGGCTGGAGTCAGGCTTGAGACGGTCACCGGCTCGGTCATGGGCGAACGCCCGATGTGGGCAGTCGAGGGCGAACGTGCAACGGTCGAGAACACCGGTCGCATCTTCCCGGGGCTGTACGTGTCCGGCATGGCCGCGAACGGCGTTCACGGAGCGTTCAGAATGGGACCGATTTTCGGCGGCATGATGCTGTCCGGACGGAAGGTCGCGGCGCGGATTCTGGAGGATCTGAAATGAGCGGCAGATTCCCGGCGGATTCGCATGTATACGGAATTCTGACCGATCCGCTGGCAGGCTACGAACGGCTGGCGGCGATAATGGTCGAGTCCGGCATCCGGGTGGTTCAGCTCCGCATGAAGGACCGGCCGCGCGCCGAGGTGGTTGGCACCGCGCTGAAGCTGCGGGCCGTGATTCCCCCCGAGGTGCTGTTCATCATCAACGACGATCCGTCCATCGCGGCTCAGGTTGGCGCGGACGGCGTTCATCTGGGCCAGGATGACGTGCCATACGACCGGGCCCGCGCGATTCTGGGGCCGTCCGCCGTGATAGGCCTGTCGACCCACAGCCCCGCGCAGACCGCCGCGGCGTGCGCGCTGCATCCGGACTACATCGGGATCGGCCCGGTGTGGCCGACTCCGACCAAGAGAAATCCGGATCCGGCGCTTGGACTTGAGACGATGGCGGAAATGGTCAGGGCGGCCACGGTCCCCAGCGTGTGCCTTGGCAGTATCGACACGTCCAACGCGGCTCAGGTCATGCGTGCCGGCGCACGGATGATTTGCGCCGTCCGGTGCGTGAACCAGGCCCGGGACCCGGCGTCCGTGATTCTGGCCCTGAGGTCGATTTGCGAGAGTTCCATGAATGCAGAATGCATAGTGTCGTGACCCCGATTTCAGTGGCTGCGTTCTTCGTGTGACTCGTTGATCTGGCATTCCAGTCATGCGATCATTGCAGTTGGCATTTGGTGAATGGCCGTATGTAAACGTGTCTGGGAACGGTGTCCGTTGGATGTCCGCTAATTGATTCAGTTTCAGGCGAGCCGTTTGCGTCACAAGGTCCGGGAGTCTCTTCAATCGTGATCTCACGGGTCTTGTCGTGCTTATGCCCGGAAAATTGCGCGGATGCACATGTGAGCCAGGCGGGATTAAGGACAGTACCGGGCTGGCGTATGCTTCCGCATCGGGGCCGTCATTGAGGAGTTCGAATCGTTCGTCGAACCTGATTCCCCGGATTCTCCCTGGGATCCTTCCGGCATGGATCCCGGGGATCCTTGCCTCCGGTCCGGTGGCGTTGGCGGCCTTCCTTTGCCCCGCGTGCGCCGCCGCGATTCCGGCGCAGGTCGTCCTTGCCGGAATATCCTTCATGCTTCCGGTGATTCCGCTGGCTTGTCTGTTGCTGGTCTGGATCTATGCCCTGGTCGCCCGACACCGACGCCTGAAGGGATTGGTGACGCGTATTCCCGGTGCGCTGTTCCTGGTGTTCCTGACTATCATCGCTTTTACTTTCTTCGTGAAGCTCTCCTCGTCCGTCGGTGGCTTGATTGATCCGGTCGCCGAGGCGAAGCTTGTTGATTTTATTACTGATAATGCGTCCAGACGGCGCGAGATTGCCGGACTTGACCAGGTCAGGACGCGTCTTCTTGAGGAGCCGGAGGAGATTCGCGGAACGCCGCAGACGATTGGTCCCGAAGAAGTTGTTCGCGAGGCGGCTGCCGGGCGGATGATGGTGGTCGATGTCAGGCCTTCCTACGAGTTTTCTCGTGGACGACTCGAGGGCGCCTGGCGTTTTCCGCGCTACGACGTCGAAAGGGCGGTTCAGGAGTATTACTCCCAGACCGCCACGGATCTGTATCTCGACTCGCTCGCCAGGACTGCCGCCGCTGAAGGTCGCAAACTGGCGCTATGCTGTTCGTTCGGGGTGTCGGTTTCCTACAGAACCGTCATGGAGCTTCGCAGCAGGGGCGTTCCCGCGGTCATGGTCATTGGTGGATGCACTGCGCTGCGTGATCATGGCGGCAGATTTTCAAGGGCCCCGGCGGTGGCGGGCGATGACGGATTCATCCAGGCCGACGAGCTTGCGGATTGGATAGAGGCAGGGGTGGTGAAATCGGTTATTGCCGACGAGACCATCGTGGCTGATCTGGGCAAAGGTCTGCCGGACGGGCCGATTGTCGTGGTCACCAGGGGCGACTCGCCGCAGGAAAGGGCGCTCAGGCCAATCGTTGCCGCGATAGCGCAGAGTCGCGGGATCTCCGTTGTCGGATGGTCCGTGATCGGCAGCGACCCGCCAGGTCGGTCGGGTGTATCCGCCAGTGCCAGGGGCATGTCCCTGGCCCGCCTGGGTTTTGCGGTAGAGAAAGCCGCGGGCGTAGTGGTGTTCTTCCTGTTGCTGCTTGTCTGTTCGGCCGGAATCGTCCTGACCGCGTCAGGGATTTCGAAATCGCCTCGCGCCGTTCTTCGCTGGGTCGGCCTCGTGATGGCGCTTGGCGGGGCATCGGTCGCTGTTGCCATGTTCGACGGCACGCACACGGCCGCCCACATAAGTCTCTTTTTCGGCAATCACGGTTTCGCGCCGATATTGCTGTTTCTGGCGACGTTCCTGCTCGTCCTGGCACGCCTGCTGCGGCGTCAGGGCTCCCTTCCGCGGCTGGAACTTGCATCATCGCCCGTTGACGGGGACACCGGTGTTGAAGGTCCCTTCAGTCTGCCCTGGGTACTGATTTCGATCCTGGTTGCCACGACTGTCGCCCTGCTCCCGCCGCCCGCGGCCGTCCTGACAGTGGCGGTACTGACAGTGCTTTGCGGCGCCGTTTTTGTCAGGGACGCGGCGCTGCTTGTGATTGTCCGGATCATCGGACTGTTCCTGCGCCGTGCTCAATCCGATTCCCGCAGCCAGTCGGCGGACACCGATGTCAGGGTGCCTCTGGCGGGCTTCCTTGCCGCCCTGGCCTTTCCGGGTCTGGTGTCGCGTGCCATTCGTTGCCGTGAAGCGGTTGAGATCGAGACACGCGTGCCCGGCAGGCCGGGAATGCTTTCCATCCGCGTTGGTGATGCTCCTTCAGTGACTGTCGGCATGCTGTCGCTGTCCGCGCCGGGGGTCCCCTTGTTTCAAGGGCATGTCGTTGCTCGCGCAAGGCTTGCGGTTGCCCTGGCGTCGGGGGCTTGGAATCGACTTGAGGTTCACCTGGACGTCCGGTTCGCGCGCGCCGCGCGTCACGATTCCCCTGGCGTATCTCAGCGATTCCATCCGGCCGGACATGTCCGCCGACATCAGGGACGCCGTGTTGCACCGGCAGGTTATGGACATCGCGCCCCTGTTGGATGGCTACGCGCACGCGCCCTTGGACAGTCAGACCGAAGTTGTATCCGCCGAGAGATATGCCGAACAGGATCCGGCACCCACTCCGTTGACCTTTTCGGTCCTGGCCGCCCGCTCGACGCGTCGGGGCCCGGCCCACATGACAGGGCTGATGTTCGGATTTTCCAGGTATCACAGCCGGACTGTCCGGTTGGGAGCCGGGATATATGAGGTCGTGAGGCGATCTGGAAGTCGAGACGTCATCTCCGGGTTTCGGATATGGATTGCCAGGCAGTATGTGAAGGCGCTCGATGCCGTGTTTTCGGACTTCGTGCTGCCCGAGGCCATGGCGATTGCGGAAGCCGTGGCACACGGTCATGGAAAGATCAGATGCGGAAAGTCCGCCGTCGGCCGGTTGCTTGGCAGCGTTGCGATCCTTCAGGAAGCTACCGCGATTGCTCATGCGCTGATCCTGGAAAGAAGCATGCGCGCGTGCGGCGACGGGGCACTCGGACGATTTGGCGATGCCACGTCCGTGCCGCGTTCCGCATCGTTGTCCGTTTCGGCTTCCTGGGAGTTGATGCCACGGTCCGGGGGTGACCAGACGATGCCTCCGCCGCTTGACGCCGATTTTCTCAGGATCCTTGAACCGGTGCCGGAACTGTCCGGTTCTCGTTGTGACAGGGACATCGTTCTGTGGAGGCGCGTCGAGGAGTTTCGGGGCGCCTTCCGCCGGCTCACCGGCTGGGCGTGCGGTGTGATCGGCAGGGAGCTTGCGTCAACCGGCGCCGCCAGCGGCCTGGGCGATCTCATCTTCTTCTCGCGGATTGACGAATTGCGTTGTCGCAGGGGCCGTTTCCGCGGTTTTCCAGTCGCAAGGCTTCAGTCCAGGCGAACATGCCTCGACAGTGTCCGAGGCGTCAATCTGCCGATGGTCGTTACCGTTGGCGCCCTGGAGTCACTGGCGTTCGATGACCTCGCCGTCGATCAATCGTCAGGTGTTGCCGCACAAGCCATCCAGCATGGCGTTCTGGTATCCGGAAGGCTTCCGGTGACGGGACGGGTCAGGTTGTTGCGGGCCGGCGTCGAATCCGGTCCGTTCGGGCGAGACGATATTGTCGTCATCGGCGCTTCCGATTCGTCGGTTCTGGTTGGACTTCTTGACTGCGCGGCCGTTGTTGCCGAGTCTGGCGGAAGGTTGTCGCACGCGGCCATGCTGGCCAGAGAGGTCGGCTTGACCCTTGTTTCCGGCGTCACCGGTGCGCGGTCGTTCCTTCGCGAGGGCGATGTCATCACCATCGGGACCGATTTATCAATCCACGCACACGAACCGGTCTCTTCCGATAAGGCTCAGGCTTCCGGCGGCGTTGAAATGGTCGAACTGGCATCGGCTGGAGCCGAATGCGGCAACAAGGCGGCATCGCTCGCCACCATGATGTCCGCGGGGCTTCGGGTTCCACCGGGATTCATCCTGCCGGACCGTTGGTTGCGGCTTGCCTGCCCGGGCGGCGTGACGATGTCGCCGCATGCTGCCTCTGAAATCTGGGAGCGCATCAGGCCGTTTGACATGGGCCGCGGGTTTATCGCCAGGTCTTCGGCCGAGATTGAGGATGGCAGGATGTCCAGCTTCGCCGGTATTTTCAGGTCGGTCGCGGGAATCTCCGATTCCGACAGTCTGGCCATGGCCGTGCGCCAGTGCCTTGAAAGCCGCGACAGTCCGGCCGCGTCGATTCTGATGGATCGGTTCGGCATCCGGGACCGCAGCCGGTTTTCCGTTATCCTGCAACCGCTTGTTCCGGCAGAGTATTCGGGGGTGGCCGTGTCATGGCTGGGCTCTTCCGGACGCGATGCGGGGCGGGACATAGTGGTCGAGGTTCAGGCCGGGATCGGCGGGGTGGTCGACGGGGCAGGGAATACCGCCGCATTCGCGGTTCGGCGTGTCGATAACATGGTGACACCGCTTAACGGTGCATGCATTCCGGAAGGACTGGACGCAACCGTCCCAGGTCGGGTCGCCAGTCTCGTGATCAGGGCCGAGAGGCTGTCTGAAGGCCCATGCGATATAGAATGGTGCCTGTTCCGGGGCGAGGTCTGGGTCGTCCAGTCGAGACCACTGGTGGACCATGTGAACTGATTTGTTCATCTGTCCGGCCCGCTCGCATTGATTCCATCCGAGGTCCTGCTATTCTCGGCCAGGTTCCGGCGAGCGACCGGCGTATTGCCGTTTGCGACAGGTATGTGGATGAATGATTTCGTAAACCCGATTCCAGTCGGCGCGTGTATCGTCAGGAACGGAAACAGGATTCTGTTGCTGAAGCGGTCGATCGAACCCGGGCTGGGGCTGTGGAGCCTTCCTTCAGGCCACTACGAGCCGGGCGAGAACGCCGAGGAAGGGATGGAACGCGAGATCCGCGAGGAAACCGGCTTGACGGTGCGCGTTCGGTACATGAAGTCCTTCGCCAAGGCCGGGGTCAACGGAGTTCCATATCTGTCCCTGCTGTTTTTCGCCCAGACCAGCGATCACGACGTGGTGCTGGACAACGAAAACAGCGAGTGGGCCTGGGTCGATCTGACGGATGCCGATCTGAGTCGCTACGACTGGGCCTTCGCGAACCAGAAGGCGGCCGCGCTTGAATTCGCGGGGGATCATGAATCCGATAATCGATGACATAAGAACCCGGCTTCAGGCACTGGGAACCGAGGAAGTCCGTTTGGCAACGCGCCGATTTTTCAAGGAAGACATACTGACTTATGGATTGAAGGCGCCGGAAGTCAAACGAATCGCCAGGGAAGCGTTCAGACAGATCAAGGGCCAGCCGGAACCGACCGTCCTGGGTCTGTGCGAGGAACTGTGGCGATCGGGATACCTTGAGGAAGCCGGCATAGCGTGCGAGTGGTCGTTCGCCATCCGCGGCCGGTTCAGCCCCGACGATTTCGCGACGTTTGAACGCTGGGTAAGCCGTTATGTGAACAACTGGGCGTCGTGCGATACCTTGTGCAACCACACCGTCGGCGCCTTCCTGGACGCGTTTCCACAATACCTGCAGGAACTTTCACGCTGGGCGGTATCCCCGAACCGCTGGATGCGCCGCGCAGCCGCTGTTTCCCTGATCGTGCCTGCCCGGGAAGGCAGGTACCTGGAAGAGGTGTTCCAGATTGCGGACATCCTGCTCGTCGACCCTGACGACATGGTCCTCAAGGGTTACGGCTGGATGCTGAAGGCAGCCGCCGGTCCCCACCTGGACGAAGTGTTTGCATGGCTGATGGACCGCAGGGCTCGCATGCCACGCACATCGCTGCGATACGCGATAGAAAAGATGCCGCCCGACATGAAGACCCGCGCGATGTCCCGGGCAGATTGAATCGGAGTCGGGGCGAAAATCTCATTTGGAGGTATCAAAAATGATGAATCTAAAAACTGGTTGTCTGTATGGGCTGGGCATATTGGTGTCGCTGCTTGTGACTTCGTGTTCGGCGTCCAAGGTGGATCCCGTGGACAATGGCGGGGATTCAAGGAATTCCGATGTGGTTGTGGCCAATGACGGCTTTGATGCAAGGGATGGTCGGGACGCAATGGATTCAAGTGACCTGGATGCCGATTCCAGTGACGTCACGCTCGATGCGGATGGTGTTGCTGGGGATGGTTGCGGCTACGCGGACTGCACTGCCATGGACACCTCGACCGACGCGATTGTCTGTGGAGATGTGCCCCAGGAGGGGTGCCCTTGTGATCCAACCACCGATAAGCCGTGTTGCTTGGAGATTGCTAAAGGAATGTCTTGTGAGAACGATATCATGATCGGCGATGTTTTGGAGTATCGGTGGGGGGTGTTTTGGGATTGTGGCTGTTTGGATATTCCGGAGTGTGGAGAACAAGAACTATATCCGATGTGTCATATGCAATGAAGGAGGCTCGTTCACAATGAAAAACATCACGATTGTTTTGCCGGTTTTCGTAGTGTCCGAAATGCACCCCGAGCTGCGTCGCAATCGTCCCCCGTTTCCAGTGCTCCACGTAATACATGCGACGGATGCGCGCCTTCAGATCCGCGTCGATCATTGCCCACCTCCCGTCACAAATATCGCTTCAGCCCGACGGACGGCCCAAGCCGATGGCGCCGGCGGGC
>Ga0116141_10005013_pt1 | contig 11102 bp, 9 predicted proteins | sample AD_UKC097_MetaG_FD_89744 | JGI IMG/M metagenome (GOLD analysis project Ga0116141, IMG submission 89744) | Active sludge microbial communities of municipal wastewater-treating anaerobic digesters from USA - AD_UKC097_MetaG | ecosystem: Engineered > Bioreactor > Anaerobic > Digestate | place: USA... | reverse complement strand
GCACGGACGGGCGCGCCGATGGGTGATATTCACCACTGCGGCGCTCGGCGCGGGCATCTTTCTGGGCGGCTACTGGGCCTACGCGGTCCTCGGCTGGGGCGGCTACTGGGGATGGGACCCCGTGGAAAACTCATCGCTGGTTCCCTGGCTCGTCCTCATCGCGCTGGTGCACGGCCTGGTGATCCAGAGGCGCGGGGGCGCCCTGGTGCGCACCAATCTGGTCCTGGCAATGCTCTCCTTCGTGCTGGTGCTCTACAGCACGTTCCTCACCCGCAGCGGGATCCTGTCGAACTTCTCCGTGCACTCCTTCGGCGGCGGAGAAGTATCGTACCAGATCGCCTGGTACATCGCCTTCTTCCTTGCGCTCGGCGCGCTCCTCTTCGTCCTGCGCGCCCGTGCGATTGAATCGGGGCCGCTGGACGCGGACATCGCCAGCCCGCGGAACCTCATCGTTTACGGGATGGTGATAGTCCTTCTCTACGCGGCCATGATCCTCCTGGGAACGTCGATGCCCATCATCACCGGGATCGTCCTGGACGAGGCCGCCGCCGTGAACGAGGGCTTCTACGGGACCTGGTCCGTGCCCGCGGCGATTATCATCCTGCTCCTCCTCGCGCTCGCGGAGTTCCGCCGCGGCGGGAAATTCGATCGGATCCCCATCGCGGTCTCCTGCCTGGGAGCCGCGGGCGCGGCGGTTATCTTCAACATGTCCGGTGCCGCATCGATCGCCGCGTATGCGCTGGGAATCGCCGCGTTCCTCGCGGCGATCGCTATCATCCGGGGCTGGTTCCTCCGTCGCGGCGCCGCGCTCGTCGCGCCGCGCCTTGCGCACCTGGGCGTGGCGGTCCTGGTCCTGGGCGTCATCGCCTCGGGCTACCACTCCTACACGATACAGAAAAAGCTGCGGGTGAACACGCCGGAGACGGCGGGCAACTATCGCGTCACCTTTCTCGGCCTTACGGATGGTGAGCGATCCTCCCTTCGCTTCATCCTGAAGGAGGGAAATTCTCAGCGCGCCGTCGCGATACCGTACTATCTTTCGGAGCGCACAGGCTCCATCTACAAGGAACCGTATATTCGCCCCGGCATCCTCGGCGATTTTTATCTTTCCCCCGTGTCCTACGCCTCGGGGGAGGCCCTGGCGTCCCAGCTGGAGCTGAAAAAGGGTGAATCGAAGAAGGCGGGCGATACCGAGGTCCGCTACGCCGGAATGCGCGGCATGAACATGAAGGCGATGATGGAAGGAAAGCCCGAGCTCTACATCGACCTGGAGGTGCGCAGCGGCGGCGCCCTTTACCGCGTCTCGCCGGGACTGCGGATGGGCGCATCCGGGAAACTCGAGAGCGTCGCCGCGTTCTTTGCTCCGGAAAAGCGCAGGGTGGAGCTCCAGCACATGAGCCGCGAGACCGGCGAGGTAACGCTCTACGTGGAGCCCGGACGAGGCTCAGCCCTTCCCCCTGACGAGGTGATCGTGGAGGTGTCGCACAAGCGGCTCATCATCCTGGTCTGGGCGGCAACGCTGTTCATCTTCGCGGGGCTGGCGCTGGCTATGAGACGGGCGGATCAACAACGGCGCTCCACATCCCATTAATGTCATATTTTATCTTGATTATTCCGCAAGCCCGGTGTACTTTGCACGAGATCACGATTGCAGGTTGGAGAACGCATGCCCAGTGAACGTTCATCATTTGAGGTGGCCAACAACAAGAAGGCCCGCTTCGAGTACGAGATCATCGAGACCTTCGAGGCGGGGATAGTCCTCAAGGGCACCGAGGTGAAGTCGATGCGCGCCCGCAAGGTGAACATCAATGACGCGTTCGCGCGCATCAAGAACGGCGAGGCGTTCATCGTGGGCATGAATATCGCCCTCTATGAAATGGGCAACCGCTTCAACCACGAACCCGAGCGGGAGCGGAAGCTCCTCCTGCACGCGCGGGAGATCAAGCGGCTTACGGGAAAGCTCAAGGAGAAGGGCTACACCATGGTGCCGCTCAAGGCCTACTTCAAGGAAGGCAAGGTGAAGGTGCTCCTTGGGCTGGGTAAGGGGAAGGCGAAGTACGACAAGCGCCGCACCATTCAGAAGCGCGACTCCGACCGGGAAATGCAGCGCGCGCTGAAGTACCGCTGACGGCGGCCATTCCGGCTACTCTCGACTCCCATCAACTACTCCCGCTGCACACGAACAATTCAGAAGAAACTCATGATGCCCGCCGAGGCGTTCAGCGTCCAGGGATAGTACCTTCCCAGGGACTGGCCGGCGAAGCAGTCCAGCATCAGGTAATTGTGCGCCATTATCTCCACCATCGCCCCGGCGTGGAGCGCGACATTGAAAAGCCCGTGTGCCTCCTCGGAACCTATCGTCGCATCCTCGCTGTCGCGACGCTCGTCCGCGTACTCCCTCTCGATGTGAACGCCGGCGCTCAAACCCATGAAAAAAGTCCTGGGTACCAGGAAGAAGTACCTCTTTCCGCTGATGTAGTAGGATGATACATGCGACGTGTCGGCGGGGTCGAGGAGGAAGCGCACATGGAAACCCGCCAGATCCCTGGACCTCGTTTGAAGCCCGCCCTCCAGGACGGGGGACAGGAAACCGGTGTGATAGGGGGGATCGCCGTGAAACGCGTCGCGGTAGGTGACGCCCGAACCCACGGCGGTGTAGAACGTAATGGCCCAGAGCTCACCCGCATGCAGGAAGACCACCGCCGCGAACACACAACAGAGCAATCCCGTTCCCCTCATGGCGTACCCGCTCCCCTTCACTTTTCCCCTATTTACCCACGGATGCGACGACGGCATGATGAAAGGTCCCGGCGCTATTCTTCAAGGATTTTTCAGCCCGCGGGCATGTTCCGCCCCTCCCGCCGGTGTTACGCGGCGCCCGGGGCCTGTAATGTGACATATTTCTATGTGACATAAAATATGTTTGACAAGTAATATCATTAATGCATAATATGGTATATAGTATCCCCTTAACAATTAGTAATATTTATACGGGTCGCATGGCGGCACGTGCCCGCGCGCCGGGTCCACCGGGGCTTCGCGCCGGGCCCAACAGATGATAAGCGGAGTGCGGGCATGATACTGAACATAGTAACCCTGGTTTCCTGCGTATTCCTGATGTTCCTGTTCCGGCGCCTCGACCGGTCCAACCTCCGGATGATCAAGCTCAAGCGGTTCGCCGACAAGGCCTCGGCCGACTTCCGCAAGATCGCCGAGAAGGAGCAGCGCCGCTACGGCGACGCCACCATCGAGATGGACATCCTGATCAAGCGCGGGACGGCCCTGAGCGCGGGAATGAAGGACTCAATCCAGGAAATCGAGAACAGGCTCAAGGGCCTCCATGTCGAGAAGGCGAACCTGGGAAAGGTGGAAGACGATTTAAAGGTGATATCCACCGCGGCCCGGGACGTGAACAGGCAGATAGAGTTCATCGCCGCCTCCCGCTCCGACTTCGACGACTTCTCCAAGAAGGTCACCTATCTCACGGAGAACCTCACGCGCGTGGAGCGCGAAAGCGCGTCCCTGGTGGGCGCGTTCAGCGACAAGGTGCGCGAGCGCTCCAAGGAGCTCTCCGAGGAGATCGCCGTCCAGGTGAACCGCATCAAGGAATCGATCCGGGAAAAGGAGGACCGGCTCCTGGAGACCACCGGCAGCAAGATCGACCAGCTCACCCAGCGCTTTGCCGATACCCTCTCGGAAATGGAGCGGGGCGTCGCGGAAACGGGCGATGCCGTCCTGGACACCATGCGCCTCAAGGTGGAATCCCTGAACAAGGTGGCGGGATCGGTGGAGGGCCGGATAGAGACCGTGGACAAGCGGATCACCGGTATCACCGGGCAGGTGGGCACCCTGAACGAGACGCTTGCCGACATGGAGAACACCGTCTTCGCCGAGATCAAGGCGAAGTCCGAGGAAATGAAATCAGCCATCGCGGCTTCCGTCCAGGAGTTCGCGACGGTGAAAGATTCGTTCCTCGAGAAGATGGACACCGATATCGCGAAGGTCCACTCGAAGCTGAAGAGCGTGGAGGACAACATAGACCAGTCCAAGTCGAAGCTGATCCACTCCTTCGAGGAGGAGGTCAACAAGGTGAGGACGGAGATAGACAACCTGAGCATCCACGCCATCTCCAAGAAGGATGACATCGTCAAGGCGACGCGGCGCGAGGCCGAGGAGGTCATGGCGAAGATTGACGAATTCGGGGAAAAATACCAGTCGATGCAGGAGAAGCTCACCCACATGGAGGCACAGCTCGCCTCGTCCATGGAAAGCCGCATGGAGAAGACGAAGATGGAGTTCACCTCCATGGAGGAGCGCCTCGCCGACATCCGCAACGAGATAGTGCGCTACGAAGAGAGCCAGAACATCTTCGCCCGCACCGACGAAATGGTCCGCAAGGTGGAGACATCGGTGCAGGAATACAGCGAGATCATGCGCCAGGCGAAGGAGGAGTCCCGCGCCATGGAGCAGTTCATGGAGGACGTCCAGAAGTTCAAGGAGATCCGGCGCGCCGTCGAGAAGGAGATCAAGGTCTTCGAATCGCGCCGGGAAAAGGTCCGCGGCTTCGAGGGGGAGATACAGGCGCTCCTGGGGCTCACGGACACGGTATTCGGCAAGGTAGACACGCTGGAGGACAAGATTGCCCGCGTAGACCAGGTGAACGCGAGGATCGACGCACTGGCCGAGGGATACCGGGACCTGGACGCGCGCATCCACGAGCTCCACGAGTACGAGGACAGCATCGTGAAGAACCTGGAATCCGTCACCCGGACGGAGCTGGCCATCAACTCCATCGACTCCAGGGTCAAGGCGTTCCAGAAGAGCATGGAGCGCTCGGAGAAGAAGAACGAGAAGATGCTCGCCTACCTGCAGTCGGTCGAGGAAAAGACGCTCATGCTGAAGACGCGCGAGCAGGAGATCACGGAAGTGAAGGACAAGTTCGGAGAGCTCGAGGGGCTTTCGGAGCACATCGAGCGGAAGATCGACCAGATCCACGCCATGTTCACGAAGCTGGAATCCATGCGCAAGGAAGTGGACACCACGGACACCCGGCTCCGGGACATGTTCGACCAGACCGACCGGAAGATGAAGCAGCTCGCCGACTTCCTGAAGGCAGTGGACACCAACAGCCCCATATCGAAGCAGGTGAAGGGCGACATCCCCATGGGAAAGAACCTGAGCGAGGGGACCATCAAGGTGGTCAGGGAGCTCTCGGGCAAGGGATGGACCTCGGGGGAGATATCGAAAAAGCTCCTGCTGGACGAGAACTCCGTGCGGTTCATCATCAACACCACGTCGCTCTGACAGGCGCCATCAACCCGTAAATGAAAAACCCCGCGGTTCGGTTCCGCGGGGTTTTTGTATCGGCCCTGCCCTTTCCTAGCTCTTTTCCTGGAGCTTCTCCCGAAGCTCCTTCATGATCTCCTGGTCGGAAAGAGTCTTGCGCAGGACCACCCGGTATTTTATCTCGAACCGCGTGGGGGTGACGAACTTTTTGGGGAACTTGAAGCTCCAGCGCTGCACGTCCTCCAGGAGCGTCCTGTCGATCTCGAAGAGGAAGGTGGGGGTCTTGGGGCGGATCTTCATCAGGCTGCCGGAATCGGGATAGAGCCAGACCGACATCACCGACTCCCGGGTCTCGTTGAACTTGTCGTGCTTTTTCAGCTCGTTGCACATGTAGGTGTCGCCGCCCGGATCGGCCGAGCGCTTTATGGAATCGGCGCCCCACATCTGCTTCACCACGTACCTGTCGAACGTGTAGAGCACGCGGAAAAGCTCGCCGTCGCCCTTCTCCGCCTGGAGGAACTTCTCGTTGTCATCCACCGCCGCGGCGCGCTCCCCCGTCGTAGTGCACCTCACGCTCCACGCGGCAACCAGCGCAGCGCACGCGATGGCCGCAATCCGCATCTTCCCCATCCGCTTTCTCCGTTATTTCTTAATGGCCGCCAAGGGCATAGCCGCCCGGCGCGGAAAATATGCTTGATATTACCGGGCGCCGGCGGACAGACTATCTGAATATGGCACCATCTCCGGATTATTTCAAGACTTTTTTTAACGGCGCTTCATGGCAGAACTGGTAAACTCGCTCATAGAAAGGATGCTGGACTCGCACCAGTACGCGCTGTATCTGTTTCTGTTCGTCAGCGCCGTCGTCGAGAACCTCTTCCCGCCCATCCCGGGCGATACCATCACCGCCCTGGGGGCGTTCCTGGTGGGGCGCGGCAGGCTCGATTTCACCGCAGTCTTCGCCCTCACCACGCTGGGCAGCGTCATGGGCTTCATGCTGCTCTACTATTTCGGGCGGTTCCTGGGGCGCGAGCACTTCATGAACCGAGACTACCGCCACCTGTCGGCGGCGAGCATCGCCGAGGCGGAGCGGCGCTTCGCGCGCTTCGGGCACTACGCGGTGCTGGCGAACCGCTTTCTCCCCGGCATTCGCTCCGTGATATCGCTGGTATCGGGCATTTCGCGCATACCGCCGCTGAAGGTGTTTCTCTACGCGCTGGCAAGCGCCGCCCTCTGGAACTACCTCTGGATACAGGCGGGATACTCCCTGGGGAACAACTGGGCCACAGTCCGCGAACGGGCGGGCCTGCTCTTCGCGCGCTACAACATCGCCGCCTTCTCCGTGATGGGCGCCGCCCTATTGGCCTGGCTCGTCTACCGGCTCTGGGCGCGCCGAAAAAAGAAGCCCTCAGCGGACTGACGCCGCGCCATGAAGGCGCGCGAACTCCTTGAGATACTCGCGCGCCACCTCGCCGCTTTCTATTACCAGGATGTTCTCGTCGTTCGACATGTCGGCCCCGCGCGTGAAGTTGAACGATCCCGTGATGACGATCCGCCCGTCGATGATGATGACCTTGTGGTGCATCAGCCCCGGGCTCGAGTCCAGGCGCGCGTCCACGCCCTCCACACGGAACTTCATGTACTCGGAGAATTCGGTGAGCGCGCCGCCGCGCTCGAAGACCCCGGACACCGTCACCCCGCGCCTCCGCAGGGCGAGCATCTCGTCGGCCAGGCGGTTGTTCGTGAAAGTGAAGGCGAGGAAGCGGACATCGGAGCGGGCGCCGCGCAGCAAGCGGGCGATGACCCGCTCCACCCGGTCCTCCGGGGCGAAATACGCGCGGATGGCCGCGCCCCCGACGCTGGCGCGGCGGCGGAGGACCGGCCCCGAGAAAGGCCTTCCCCCGCGCCGGTTGCCGAAGACGCCGTCCTCGAACATCTCGCGGAACTCCCGCAGGTAGAGCGCCGCGAGCTCCGGCGAGCGCAGCAGAAGCGCGTTGTTGTCGTTGGCGCCGGCGCCGTTGGGCGTCGCATTGTACGATCCCGTCCAGACAATCGCGCCGTCCACCACGGCAAACTTGTTGTGCATGAGGCCGGGGCCGTCGTCGCTCACCACGGGAATTCCTGCGCGCTCCAGCTCCTCTATCACCGGGCCCCGCGTGTCGCGCTCCAGGACCAGGCGCACATCCACGCCGCGCCGCTTCGCGGCCATGAGGCGCCCGGCGATCCTCGGCGACGAGATCTCGTAGAAGGCGCCGTGAAAGCTCTCCCTCGCCGAATCGATGAGCGCGGCAAGCCCGTCCTCGGGCGATGGATGATAGTTCGTCGCGCCGGGCCTGCTGAAGTAGAGCGCGATATCGCCCCCCCGGACATCCCCGGCGGCGGTTGCGGCAAGCGCGATGACGATGCAACATGTCCTTATCATGGAGGTCCTCCGGAACGGGATGATGGCGCACTGCGCGGCCGGAAGCGGCCTATTCCTGGAGGTTTTCGTTGCGCTCGTACAGCAGGTTCTCGTAGTCCGTAAACTGGAGCTGGTCCGCCTGCTCGGGGAAAAGGATCTTGATCTTGGCGATGAGCGTCCTGTACGACGCCACGTCGGTGCGGTCCCGGGCCGTGTCTATCATCAGCCTGATGTCCTCGTCGTGGCGGCCCAGGAGGTGGCGATAAAAGAGGAAGGCGTTCCGGAGCGATTCGATTTTGCCCAGGTTCTTCGCCAGCTCCTCCTTGTCCTCGGCGCGCTTGATCATGGTCTCGAGAAAGCTCATGATGTACTCGGCGTCGGAATCGGGCAGGTCGAAGTCGAACAGGAGCTGGTTCACCTTGGAGAAGTTGAGCTCCCGGAGGTGGAGCCGCGCGAGGAACACCGGGTTGTTCGACATCATGTTGATGTTGATTTCCCTCGCGATGTCGGTGGCCCGCCGCGTGTCGGAGATCTCCGCCGCCTCCTCCGCAGAGCGGACCGTGATGGTCTCGCTCGACTCGTCCACCAGCACCACCTGCGCCGCCGGATACCGGTTCTTGATGATGAGGATGTCCGCCCTGGTGATGGAGGTGTCCACTATCAGGTACGCGGGCTTGAGACCCGTCTCCAGTTCCCTCACGAAGGCGGCGACATTTGAGATACGGTGAAGTTTCACCGGTATCAGGTCCAGGCTGGGGCCTATGTGGATGAAGAGGTACCGGTTTTTCTTCGCGTCCCTCCATGAAAAGGGGATGAGGACCTTCTCCTTGAACACCTTCAGGAAGGTGAAATCCGCCCGGCGGTCGGTTTTCGGCAGTATGAAACCGTCCCCGATGAACACGATGGTGGGAATCTCGTGGAGGATCTTCGTCCTGCTCTCGTCGGCGTAGATGGAGCCGCCCTTCTGGTCGAAGGCCAGGAACCGGGACTTGTCCACCAGCACCTTGATGGTGATCCCTTTCGGCGTTTTTTCCTCGAAGACCGTCTCCATGTACATACTGATAGCCATCCACGCGTTATTTTTCAACAACATAATCTCCCTCCCACCGAAAAAGCTGATTGCGGGAACGGCATCCCCCCGCGTCCGCCCTAAAGAAATAATTGACAAAAACGGCGAAACACGGGTACGCTTATCGCTGAAGCGGGATCCAGGGCGGTTTTCAGCCCGTGTATCGCCGTCCCGCCCTATGTACGATTCCGGCGCGCCGGACATTAAATTTTTTTTCAAAATATTCCCTTTTTCGGACCATCAACCATGAAAATAGCGATCGGATCGGACCACGCGGGACTGAGGCTCAGGAAGATACTCGTCAGGGCGATACAGGGCGTCGAGTTCATCGACGTGGGTACGGACTCCGAGGAGTCCTGCGACTACCCCGACTACATATCCCAGGTGGCACAGCACGTGAAGTCCGGCAAGGCGGACGCCGGTATCGCCCTGTGCGGCACGGGAATAGGCGCCTCCATCGTCGCGAACAAGTTCGACGGGATCCGCGCCGCCCTCTGCACCAACTGCTTCATGGCGGAGATGTCGAAGCGCCACAACAACGCCAACGTCCTGGTGATAGGCGCCCGCGTGGTGGGCGACGACCTGGCGGTGCGCATTGTGGAGAGCTGGCTCGGCGCGGAGTACGAGGGAGGGCGGCACCAGCGCCGCCTCGACAAGATCGCCGCCATCGAGCGGAACGGGTGACCCATGAAGAGGGTCCGCTTCGCCATCATCCTCCTCCTTCCCCTGCTGGCCTATCCCGCGGCGAGGGTACACGAGACGCTCCGCTTTTCGCCGGACGGGCTGGAGCTCCTGAATGTGAAGAAGACCGCCGGCGCGAACGGCGCCCCCGTCTACTCGGTGGATGATATCACCTACTCCGCGAACGACATGCCGCACGTCACCGACCTGGCGCTCTCCTTCAACGGCGCGCCCGACGGCCTGGTCCGCGACGACGCCGGGCACTACCCCGTCCGGTACGCGGTCTTCTCGCGCGAGAAGGGCAAGGGCGTCCACGGCGGCGGCGCGGCACGCTTCTCCATGTCCGGAGACCGCGTGGAGCTGGAAACTGCGGAGAACCTCTGGCTCACGGAATGCCGCGACCTGGGCTCCTTCACCATCGAGTTCCGCGTGAAGCCCGTCGCGTCCGGCGGGACACAGGTCATCTTTTCCAGAACCGGGCTCCTCTCCGGAACGAAGAACGGCATCGAGATACTCCTGGTGAACGGGCGGATCTCCGCGCGGCTTCACGGCCTCTTCAAAAACACGCGGGGCCATCCGGTGGACGCGCACCTGAACCGGGGGGCGGCGCTGCGCATGAACCGCTGGCACCACTTCATGCTGACCTACGACCGCCTCTCGGGGAGGCTCGCGCGCTACACCGACGGCGCCGAGGACGAGGTCCTCTATCTCACGGAGACCCGGGAGCCCTACGTGAACGTCTACGAGCCGGCGTTTTACTGCAATGACCGTCCCATCGCCGTCATCGGCAAGGATTTCTACGGCGTCATCGACGAGTTCCGCATCGCCCACCTGGATTACCGCGATCTGAAAAAGGAGACCGCCCTGGCCTACAGCCGCTACAAGAAGCTCGGCGAGACAGGCAGGAAGCCCGTCAACCGGGAGGGCGTGATCACCAGCCCGGTCAGCGCGCTCCCGTACACCGGGACGATGGTGACCAACTTCACCTGGGACGAAACCCTGCGCCGCGACACCTTCATCTGGATGGAGTTCCGCATAGCTGACCGTCTCTTTTCGCGCGACGATGAATCGCCCCGCTGGTACCGCGTGAGCCGCGGCCAGAGGAACATCTACATAAAGAAAACCGCCGACGGCGACTTCCTCCGCGGCAGGTACTGCCAGTGGCGCGCCCACCTGGTCCCGTCCCCCGACGGAAAGCATTCGCCGCTCTTCGGCGGCGCGGAGATGACCTACCAGAACGACCTCCCGCCGCGCGCCCCCTCGAACCTGGAGGCGGCGGGAATCGGCGACCGCAGGGTGCGCCTGCGCTGGAAGAAGAACATGGAAAGCGACGTGCTGGGGTACCGCGTCTACTACGGCGTCCAGCGCGGCAAGTACGACGGGGTGATAACGTTCATGAACGGAAAGCGCATTCCCTCGGAGGGGCAGGCGAAGGGCGGCGCGATAGAGGTGGAGCTGGACAACACGATCATCGCGGAGAACAAAAAGCTCGACGGCACATCCGTCCTGCACTACCCGGTGCTGAAAAACACCGTGCTCTACTTCTTTTCCGTGAGCGCCTACGACAACTACAAGCCCGGCACGCCGTTCAACCACGAGTCCGAGCCCTCGCGGGAAGTATCGGCCAGGCCCTACGCCGGCTCCGAGATCGAGTGATGCCATGCG
>Ga0116141_10005010_pt1 | contig 11106 bp, 10 predicted proteins | sample AD_UKC097_MetaG_FD_89744 | JGI IMG/M metagenome (GOLD analysis project Ga0116141, IMG submission 89744) | Active sludge microbial communities of municipal wastewater-treating anaerobic digesters from USA - AD_UKC097_MetaG | ecosystem: Engineered > Bioreactor > Anaerobic > Digestate | place: USA... | reverse complement strand
TGACCGGCCTGGCCTTCTTCGCGGGCGGCCTGTTCTGGGCCGCCAGCGTGCCGCCCGATGTCGAGAGCGGCCTGTTCAACCCCATGACCGTGGGCTGGATGGCCGGGATCGCCGGCATCGGCTTCTTCGGCGTCGCCGCCTACCTGATGCTGGGCCGCCTGGGCCATGTCGAGGCCGACGACGGCGACGAGGAATTCGCCGGCTAAACCTCGAAACGAGGCTGATCTGTTCGGAAGGGCTCGCCATCGGCGGGCCCTTCGTCGTTTTCGGACATCTCGCGGGGCGGCTGGCGCCATGCTAGGTCGGTGGCATGACCGGAAACACTGGACCCGCGCTGGATTTCGCCCTGGGCGAGACCGCAGACGCCATCCGCGAGACGACGGCGCGCTTCGCCGCCGACCGCATCGCCCCCATCGCCGCCGACATCGACCGCGACAACAGCTTCCCCCGCTATCTGTGGCCTGAGATGGGGGCGCTCGGCCTCCACGGGATCACGGTGGAGGAGCAGTTCGGCGGCCTGGGCCTGGGCTATCTCGAACACGTTGTGGCCATGGAGGAGGTGTCCCGCGCCTCGGCCTCGGTGGGCCTCAGCTATGGCGCGCACTCAAACCTGTGCGTGAACCAGATCCGCCGCTGGGCCACGGACGAGCAGAAGCGGCGCTACCTGCCCGGCCTGATCAGCGGCGAGTATGTCGGCGCCCTGGCCATGAGCGAGGCGGGGGCCGGCTCCGACGTGGTCTCCATGCGCCTGCGCGCCGAGCGCCGCGGCGACCGGTTCGTGCTGAACGGGACCAAGTTCTGGATCACCAACTCGCCGCACGCCGATGTGCTCGTGGTCTACGCCAAGACCGACCCGGACCAGGGCGGCAAGGGCATCACCGCCTTCCTGATCGAGAAGGGGATGAAGGGCTTCAGCGTCTCCCCCAAGCTGGACAAGATGGGCATGCGCGGCTCCGACACCGCCGAGCTGGTGTTCGAGGACTGCGAGGTCCCGGAAGAGAACATCATGGGCCCGTTCAACGGCGGGGTCGGGGTGCTGATGAGCGGCCTGGACTATGAGCGGGCGGTGCTGTCGGCCGGTCCTTTGGGCATCATGCAGGCCTGTCTGGACGTGGTCCTGCCCTATGTCCGCGAGCGCAAACAGTTCGGCAAGCCGATCGGGTCGTTCCAACTGATGCAGGCCAAGGTCGCCGACATGTACGTCGCCCTGAACTCGGCTCGGGCCTATGTCTACGCCGTGGCGCGCGCCTGCGACGCCGGCCTGACGACGCGGTTCGATGCGGCCGGCGCGATCCTGATGGCGTCCGAGAATGCGGTGAAGGTGTCGCTGGAGGCGATCCAGGCCCTGGGCGGCGCGGGCTATACCCGCGACTTCCCGGTGGAGCGGTTCCTGCGCGACGCCAAGCTGTACGACATCGGCGCCGGCACCAACGAGATCCGCCGCTATCTGATCGGTCGGGAGCTGATCGGCGCGTGAGGATCGCCGCGTGCCTTGGCCTGGCGCTGTGGCTTGCTGGAGCAGGCCTCGCCTCGGCGGCCTGTCCGCAGGGCCAGGTCGCGGCGCGGGAGGTGCGGCTCTATCTCGGCCGCAACATTGCTGGCCAGCCTGCGGTCAGCGAAGCGGACTTCACCGCCTTTCTGGATGCTGAGGTCACGCCGCGGTTTCCGGATGGTCTGACGGTGCTGGACGCCCAGGGGCGCTGGCGAAGCGGAGCCGGCGCCATCGAGGGCGAGGCGTCCAAGGTCCTGGTGCTCATCCTGCCGTCGCATGAGCGCGAGGCGGACGCCGGGTTGGCGGCCATCCGCGACGCCTATCGACGCGCCTTCTCGCAGGAAAGCGTGCTGATGACCTCCCAGACGGTCTGCGCGAACTTCTGACCCCAAATGAAAGGCCGCGCGCACGACAAGCGTGGCGCGGCCCAACGAGTGCGATTTCGGGGAGGGGGCGCCGCCCGCGGGGGGCTGCGGACGGCGCCTGGGGTCTCAGGCGGAGATATCCACCGCGTGAGACATACGTTGCGCCGCCTGCTTGGCCGCATGGACGGCGGCGTCGGATTCGGACTGCGCCCGCTGGCGGGCCGCCTTGCGGGCTTCCTGGGCTTCGGTGGTCAAGCGGATCGTGTCCGCATTGGCTCGAGCGACGACTTCCATGTCCTTTTCCGTCTTCTCCTTGTTGGCGGTCTTCTGGGGCGAAGCGGGGTCTATGCCCTGCTTGGCGTACTCTCGATCGGTGTTGTCGCGGCACCGGTACCCGTTCACAACGTCCATGCGCGCCTCCGTGAATTTCCCACGCAGGATTGCATAGCCGTCGCTAAGGCTTTGTTCAGAAACGGGGTTAGCGGATTTCAAGCATGTTTCGGACATGCGAAGGGCCGCTCCCGGTGGGGAGCGGCCCTTCCATAGTCGGTCCGCAGCGCGGAACCGTACCCAGCCCGAAGGCTTAGGCGCGGACCTCGTTGACGGAGGTCCAGGTCACGGTCACCGAACTACGGTTGGAACTATGAGACACTGGGTCACCTCCTTTCAGCTGTTGAACAGGACTCTCAATATGGGCCTGTTTTTCGAGCATGCAAATGCGGTGCTGCGCCGCTGCCGGAATTCACCCGGCTGCCGCAGTTGGCGGCACCGGGTCGCGGCGGCCGGGGCGCCGGCGCAGCTCGGTGATGGGGCGCTTCAGCTTGGCCAGGGCGTCCTTCATCGCCTGGTAGCCGGCGGCGACCGCAGGGGCGTAGGCGCCCCAGTCCCGGATCTCCACCCCTGCCACTTCCGGCGCGACCAGCACGTCGGTAGCTTCCCGCGCGGCGACATGGTCGCGCCAGGACGAGACCGTCGCGGCCCGCATCAGCAGGGAGACGATGGGCGGGCCCTTGCGCCACTGGCCCGACAGGATCCAGCGCCAGACCGACTGGGGGCGGGCGACGTCGTCGGCGGTGATGGAGCGGCCGCGGGTGACGTCCACCCCGACGATGGGCCCGGGCTGGAAGACGCGCATGACGTCGGCCGGGAAGTTCTTCAGCACAGCCCCGTCCACCAGGACGTCATTGTGGTCGGTGGCCGGCGGCAGGACGCCGGGCAGGGAGATGGTCGCGCGCAGGGCGTCGCGCAGCAGGCCCCGGCGGTGCACCTGGTAGGCGCCCTTGGTCAGGTTCGAGGACACACAGAAGAAGGGCAGCCAAAGGTCGGCGATCTGGGTCTCGCCGAAATGGGTCGTCAGGCGTTCCCGGACCTTGTTGCCCAGGGTCATGGCCAGCAGCGGGAAGGCGATATCGTCCAGCGGGCTGGTGTTGACGAAGGCGTCCTGGATGCGGTGGTCCATTTCCGGACCGTCCCAGCCCATGGCCACGCCCGCGGCGATGATGGCCCCCATGGAGACCCCGCCGACGAAGTCGATGGGCGTGCCCTGTTCGCGCAGCGCCCGGATCGCGCCGATGTGGGCATAGGCGCGGGCGCCGCCGCCGGACAGGACGAGGCCCACGGCCTGGCCGGTCAGAATTCGGGCGATGCGCTTGAAGTCTTCCGCATTTTCGCGGCGGATGTGGAACAGGCGCGCCGGCTGGGCGGCGTCCATCCAGGCCTCCGAGCCCTGGGGTCTTACGCAGTCCCGCTTTTGGACGAGGATCAGGTCGGCCAGGTTCTGGGCCTGCAAGGGGTCGCGGTCGGTCAGGACCCCGGCGGCTGGCGGCGGCAGGTCGCCGCGCCCGACCCGGAACAGTCGATCCACCTGGCGCGACACCACCTGACGCCAGCCCAGATCGCTGGGCTCGGCGGCGTAGAGCACGAAGTCGTACTCCCGCTCGACGTCGGAGAACCATTCGGTGGGGGCGTGCTGGGCCTCCGCCCCGATGACGGTGACCATGTAGCCCAGCCGCCCGATCTCGCGCGCCACCCGGTCCACCAGCGGGCGGATGGGCACGGTCTCGCCGACCCCGATGAAGCCATAGACAGAGGGCTCGCCCACCGACGCCTTGGTGGCGGCCTGGCGGCTGCGCAGGATCATCAGCCGGGCCAGCTCGGTCATCACCGCCGGGTCGTCTTCCGCCGCCTCGAAGAAGATGTCGCGGGGCAGGGCGAAGATCTCGGAGTCCCGCAGGGCCACCACATGACCGGAGTGCGGCGCGCCGGCGATCAGGGCCATTTCCCCCGCCGGCTCACCCGGCCGGATGACGCCCAGGAACTGCAGTTCCTGGCCTTCCTCGCCCCGGAAGGCGCCGAGCCGGCCAGCGCGCAGGAAGTAGAGTTGATTGGAAGGCTCGCCGGCCTTGTAGAGGGTGGCGCCGCCGGGCAGCGAGAACCACACGGCCTCGCCTTGGGCGCGCTCGTCCTCGAACAGGCGCGCCAGGGCCGAATCGGTAGGGATGTCCGGCAGATTGCCCACGGATCGGGAGCCTAGCGTGCGTCGTCGCACCCGGCTATGCCTGCCACATGCCCCTGATCAAGACCTCGATCCAGCCCCAGAGCGACACCTTCCAGGCCAATGCGCGACTCAACCGCGGCCTCGTCGACCAGCTGCGCGACCGCGCCGCCCAGGCCGCCCTCGGCGGGCCGGAGGATACGCGCAAGCGGCATGTGGCCCGCGGCAAGCTGTTGCCGCGAGAGCGCGTCATGCGGTTGCTGGACCCGGCCGCGCCCTTCCTGGAGATCGGCGCCCTGGCCGCCCACGGGCTCTATGGCGATGAAGCGCCCGGCGCCGGGGTCATCGCGGGGGTCGGGCGCGTGTCGGGGCGCGAGGTGATGATCATCGCCAACGACGCCACGGTGAAGGGCGGCGCCTACTTCCCGATGACGGTGAAGAAACACCTGCGCGCCCAGGAAATCGCCCGGGAAAATCGGCTGCCTTGCGTCTATCTGGTCGACTCCGGCGGGGCGAACCTGCCGCACCAGGCCGAGGTGTTTCCCGACCGCGAGCACTTCGGCCGCATCTTCTTCAACCAGGCCCGGATGAGCGCCGAAGGCATCGCCCAGATCGCCTGCGTCATGGGGTCTTGCACGGCCGGCGGCGCCTATGTGCCGGCCATGTCCGACGAGACGGTGATCGTCCGCGGCGCCGGGGAAGACAGCCAGGGCACCATCTTCCTGGGCGGCCCGCCGCTGGTGAAGGCCGCCACGGGCGAGGTGATCAGCGCCACCGATCTGGGCGGGGCCGACGTGCACGGCCGGCGCTCCGGCGTGGTCGACCATGTGGCCGCCGACGACGAGCACGCCCTGCAGATTGTCCGCTCCATCGTCGCCAACCTGAACACCACCAAGCCTGCGGATGTGGTGCTGGCCGAGCCCAGGCCGCCGGCCTACGACCCAGAAGAGCTCTACGGGATCGTGCCGGCCGATGTCCGCGCCCCCTATGACGTGCGCGAGGTGATCGCCCGCATCGTCGACGGCTCGGAGTTCGACGAGTTCAAGGCGCTGTACGGGACCACCCTGGTCACCGGCTTCGCCCGCATCTGGGGCCAGCCGGTGGCGATCCTGGCCAACAATGGCGTGCTGTTCTCCGAGAGCGCCCTGAAGGGCGCGCACTTCATAGAACTGGCCTGCAAGCGCAAGATTCCATTGGTGTTCCTGCAGAATATCTCCGGCTTCATGGTCGGCGGGAAGTACGAAGCCGGCGGCATCGCCAAGGACGGCGCAAAGCTGGTCACGGCGGTGGCCAGCGCAGAGGTTCCGAAGTTCACCGTGCTGATCGGCGGCTCGTTCGGGGCCGGTAACTACGGCATGTGCGGCCGCGCCTATTCGCCGCGCTTCCTGTGGACCTGGCCGAACAGCCGGATCAGCGTCATGGGCGGGGAGCAGGCGGCCAGCGTGCTGGCCACCATTCGCCGCGACGGGATCGAGGCCAAGGGCGGCCAGTGGCCAGCCGCGGAGGAGGAGGCCTTCAAGGCGCCGGTCCGCGCCCGCTACGAGGAAGAGGGGGATCCCTACTTCGCCACCGCCCGGCTCTGGGACGATGGGATCATTGACCCGGCCCAGACCCGCGACGTGCTGGGCCTGTCCATCTCGGCGGCCCTGAATGCGCCGATCCCGGAGACCCGGTTCGGCGTCTTTAGGATGTAGATCAGCCGCCGACGGCGGCGCGGGCCACCTGGCCGGCGAGCATGCCCAGGCTGGCGGCGCAGGCCGCGAAGCCGATCAGGAAGGCGATGCGGGCGCGGCGCTCGGTCTTGGGATCGATGCGGCGGACCTGGCGCTCACGACGCACGCCGGTCGACATCAGTTGGGTCAGCGACAGGCCTGAGCCCTGGCGATCCATAGCGAGACGCATGACAAAGTCCTTTCGGGCCGTGGGGGAGACGGCCCCGTCCGAGTTCATCTGATGCGCGAACGGCCCACGGGGGAGGAGAAGTTCGCACAATGGGCCTGCCGCTAGGTCGGCCCCAACGGCGGGGACCGTTAACCTTGGCCGGTCGCCATCGGTCAAGCTTGAAAGCGCCCGGCGGGGGCTCATTGCGGGTATAAAGCCGCCTCAAGCGTGTGGAGTTGGGTGGAATAAAACTCAAGCGGGCGGGAATCGTACACGCGCCATGGGCAGAAGTCGGCTTCCGGGCTATCTGGGGGCGAACAGTTCCCGCGAGGTCCTTCATGTCCAATCCCATCGCTGATCCTCTCGTTGAAGGCGTTGATTCCGACGCCAGCTCCGCTCTCGTGCGGATCGCCGCGACCGCCGAAGGCGTCGTCGAGGTGGTGCTCAATCGGCCGGAGCGGAAGAACGCCTTCGACGCCGCGCTGATCGCCGCCCTGCATGAGGCCTTCCTGACCCTGCACGGCTCTGAGCATGTGCGGGTGGTGTTCATCCGCGGTGCGGGCGAGACCTTCTGCGCCGGGGCCGACCTGGACTGGATGCGCGCCGCAGCGGACTACAGCGAGGCGGAGAACCGCGACGACGCCATGCAAATGGCCAAGATGTTCAAGGCCTTGTGGGACATTCCTGCCCTGACCGTGGCGGCGGTCGAGGGCGGCGCCTACGGCGGCGGCGCCGGCCTGGCGGCGGCCTGCGACCTGGCCATCGCCACGAAGGACGCCAAGTTCAGCTTCTCCGAGGTCCGGCTGGGCCTCGTGGCGGCGACCATCAGCCCCTATGTCGTGGCCGCCATTGGCCCGCGTCAGGCCCGCGCCCTGTTCGCCACCGGGCGGGTGTTTGACGCCGCCCACGCCGAGCGGATCGGGCTGGTGACTGAGGTGGTTGAGGATCGCAACGCCATGGCCGACGCCTGTGAGCGCATCGCCGGCCAGATCATGGCTTGCGCCCCGGGCGCGGTCGCCGCCTCCAAGGCGCTGGTGAACGACGTGGCGGGCCGCGAGATCGACCACGGCCTGATGGAAGACACCGCCAAGCGCATCGCGCGCGCCCGCGTGGGGGATGAAGGTCAGGAAGGCGTCCGCGCCTTTCTTGAGAAGCGCAAGCCCAGCTGGGCGCAGTAGGTCGCGGGACAGGGGGGACGCATGACCGGGGCAGACCTGGAGGCCGCCGCGGCGGACTCGATGAAGTCGTTCGTTTGGCGCAAGCCGAAGGCTTTCACGGATCAGGGTAAGCCGTGCGCCAACTGCGGCGCGCCCCTGGAAGGCTGGTGGTGCCACGTCTGTGGCCAGAACGCCGACAATCACCGCCGGTCGATCCTGCACCTCACCTGGGAAGCCATCGAGGGGATGTTCCACCTCGATGGGCGCCTGGCCCAGACCCTGCCCCTGTTGTTCTTCAAGCCGGGCGTCCTGGCCAAGGACCTCATGGAAGGCCGGATCATGCGGCACGCGCCGCCGTTCCGGACCTTCCTGGTCGCTCTTCTGCTGTTCATCTTCGCGGCTGAACACGCCATCCATACGGTCCAGCACAATCTGGAACATGCCTGGGAAGAGCGCGCCGAGCGGATGAAGACGCCGGAGGGCCGCAAGTCCGAGGCTGAGCGGCTTCGCACCCAGGCCAACGTCGCCAAGACCGAAGCTCTGAAGGCCCTCGCCGAGAGCCGCGACGAGGCCATCCGCGACAAGGACGCCACCCCAGCCAAGGCGCAAGCTGACTACGCCCAGGCCGAGCGGCTGGTGCTGCAGCAGTACGACCGCGCCATCGCCCGGGCCCAGAAGATCGAAACCGATCCTGAGGCCGCGATGAAATCGGCCGAGGAGAGCGGCTCCATGGGCAAGGCCGCAGCCGATCAGGTCCGCGCCCTCGACATCGAGGCGACGGGCGCAAAGGCGGTCGAGGGGGGCCATGCCAAGGGCGACTCAGCGATCGATCCCGCCTGGTTCCAGGCCCAGATCGCCAAGGCGCTGGAAAACCCGGAGTACTATTTCACCGTGATGTTCGGCTGGGCTCACCGGCTGGCGGTGCTGCTGCTGCCGATCCTGGGGCTCAGCCTGACCCTGGTCTACGTCAATCGCCGACAGTTCTATGTCTATGACCACCTGCTGGTGGCGACCAACCTGTTGTCCTTCGCCTTCCTGACCAACGCTCTGGGCCTCGTCCTGCCCTGGTCGGTGGGCAAGTACTGGTTCCTGCTGCTGATGTTCTGGACCCCGGTCAATCTGTACCAGACCCTGAGGGGCGGTTATGGATCGACGGTGATCGGCGCGGTGTTCAAGTCGGGCGTCGTGTGGTTCGTCAGCGTGACGGCCTTCACAACCCTGCTGCTCGCCCTGATGTTCTTCACCCTGTCCCAGCTCTAGGACCTTCGCTTGATCCGTTCCGTCCTCGTCGCCAATCGTGGGGAGATCGCCCGCCGCGTGTTCCGCACCGCTCGCCGCCTGGGGATCGCCACCGTGGCGGTCTATTCGGAGGCTGACGCTTTGGCGCCGCATGTGCGCGAAGCCGACCAGGCGGTGCTGATCGGTCCCGCGGCCGCGCGCGAGAGCTATCTGGTCGGGGAGAAGATCATCGCCGCGGCCCTGGAGACTGGCGCCGAGGCGATCCATCCTGGCTATGGCTTCCTGTCCGAGAACGCCGAGTTCGCCGAAGCGGTGGTGGCCGCGGGCCTGGTCTGGATCGGCCCGCCGCCGGCCGCCATCCGCGCCATGGGATTGAAGGACGCCGCCAAGGCTCTGATGCAGCAGGCCGGCGTGCCGGTGACGCCGGGCTATCTGGGCGAGGACCAGTCCCTGGACCGGCTGCAGGCCGAGGCGGACCGCACCGGCTATCCGGTGCTGATCAAGGCGGTGGCCGGCGGCGGCGGCAAGGGCATGCGCAAGGTCGAGGCCGCCGGTGACTTCGCCGCCGCGCTCGCCTCCTGCCAGCGCGAGGCCAAGGCCGCGTTCGGCGACGACCGGGTGCTGATCGAGAAGTACGTCACCCGGCCCCGGCACATCGAGGTCCAGGTGTTCGGCGACAGCCACGGCCACGTGGTCCACCTGTTCGAGCGTGACTGCTCCCTGCAGCGCCGCCACCAGAAGGTCATCGAAGAGGCGCCCGCGCCGGGCATGAGCCCCGAGGCCCGCGCCGCTGTGACGGACGCCGCGATCAAGGCGGCCCGCGCGGTGAACTATGTGGGCGCCGGCACGGTGGAATTCATCGCCGACGCCTCCGAAGGCCTGAAGCCTGACCGCATCTGGTTCATGGAGATGAACACCCGCCTGCAGGTGGAGCACCCGGTCACCGAGATGGTCACCGGCGTCGACCTGGTGGAATGGCAGTTCCGTGTCGCCTCGGGCGAAGCCCTGCCTCTGGCCCAGGACCAGATCAAGCTGAGCGGACACGCCCTGGAAGCGCGGCTCTATGCGGAGAACCCGGCCAGCGGCTTCCTGCCGTCCATCGGCGTGCTGGAGCACTTCCGCCTACCCGGCGACATCCGCGTCGACAGCGCGGTGGAGGAGGGCGACGAGGTCAGCCCGTTCTACGACCCGATGATCGCCAAGCTCATCGCCCACGCTCCGACCCGCGAGGGGGCCAGCGACCGCCTGGCCCAGGCCTGCGCCGAGGTCGAGGTCTGGCCGGTGAAGACCAACGCCGGCTTCCTGGCCCGTTGCCTGGACCATCCGGCCTTCATCGCCGGCGATGTCGACACCGGCTTTATCGGCGCGCACCAGGACGACCTGGCCCAGCCTCAGGGGCCGTCTGACGAGGCCTTGGCGGTCGCCGCCGCGGCCGCCCTGGGCGACCAGGAGGGCCCGGCCTCGCCCTGGCGCGACCTGAACGGCTTCCGGCTCAACGCGGCGCCGGAGACCCGGGTGCGACTGTTCCTGGACGGCGAGCCGATCCTGGCCGCCCTGCCGGAGGGCGATGTCGAGGCCGATGTGCTGATGACCGAGGACGAAGTCGTCGTCTTCGAAGCCGGCGAGGCCTACGCCTTCGCCATTCGCCCGCCGGTGGCCGACCTGGGCGAGAGCGCCGGCGACGGCCAGATCCTGTCGCCCATGCCGGGCAAGGTGGTCTCCGTCTCGGTCGCCGTGGGCGACAGGGTGGCCCGCGGCCAGCTGATCCTGACCCTGGAGGCCATGAAGATGGAGCACGGCCTGACCGCGCCCTTCGACGGCGAGGTCGAGGCGCTGTTGGTGTCAGCAGGGGACCAGGTGAGCGAGGGCGTCTCGCTGGCCAGGCTGCAGGCCGCCGAATGACCGTTCACATGATCCGCCTGTGCGTGGGCTGCGACCATCGAGGATCTGGTGGAGTGGCATGGGACGGGAAACCGGCCCTGGGCCCTGCACACCCGAATGACGCCCAAGCGGGTGGATGAGCTGCTGGACGGCGGCTCCATCTACCGCATCTTCAAGGGCATGATCCTGTGCCGCCAGCGCCTGCTGGAGATCCGCACGGTGGGCGAGGGCGTGACCTCGCACTGCGAGATCCTGCTGGACCCGGAGATCATCCGCGTGGTCCCGACGCCCCGACGGGCCTTCCAGGGCTGGCGCTATCTCGATCCCAAGGACGCCCCTGCCGACCTGTCGGACAGCGGCGGCGAGGAAATCCCAGATGAGCTGGCCCGCCAGCTGCGGGAAGCCGGGGTCTGGTGATCAGACCGCCAGGTTGTCGATCAGCCGGGTCTTGCCCATCACCGCCGCCGCCAGCAGCCGCGCCTCGCCGCTGATCGGGCCGGGGCCCAGACGGGCCAGGTCCGCCGCGCCACGGGCTTCGAAATAGTCGATGCGAGAGAAGCCGGCGGCCTCCAGGGCCGCGCGGCCCTCGGCCTCCAC
>Ga0116141_10005009_pt1 | contig 11108 bp, 10 predicted proteins | sample AD_UKC097_MetaG_FD_89744 | JGI IMG/M metagenome (GOLD analysis project Ga0116141, IMG submission 89744) | Active sludge microbial communities of municipal wastewater-treating anaerobic digesters from USA - AD_UKC097_MetaG | ecosystem: Engineered > Bioreactor > Anaerobic > Digestate | place: USA... | reverse complement strand
TTGGCTCCCCAGCGCGGACTCGAACTCATTATATAATCATTTGTAATAATTGATATTATTTCTAACATAAATTTTTGCGTGCCCCCAAATATACCCCCAAATCTATCAAATCTTGCCATATCATGCCATCAGCCATAGCTTGGAAGTGAACATAGAATCTTCTTGACAATAGAACATATGTTCTATTATGATCCTGGCCATGGAAACCAAACGATCCGTCAAAACCGTGGCCCGAAGCATTGCGGATTTCTGCCGCCGTTATCACCGCATGCCCACCTTCGAGGAAATGCTCACCCTTCTGGAAGTCCGGTCCAAGAGCGTCGTCAACTTCTGGGTGAACAAGCTCCTGGAGGAAGACATCCTCGCCAAGGACCCCAAGGGCCATCTGACCTTCGTAAAACCCTTGGTCGGCGTCCCCCTGGCCGGTGACGTGTCGGCCGGATTCCCTTCCCCCGCCGAGGAAGAACTGCGGGATGTGATTTCCTTTGACCAGTACCTCATCACCAACCAGTCCAAGTCCTTTCTGCTGAAGGTGGACGGAGACTCCATGACCGGTGCCGGAATCATGCCCGGCGATCTGGTGTTGATCGAACGGGGCAGAGAGCCCAAATCCGGCGACATCGTCATTGCCGAAGTGGACGGCTCCTGGACCATGAAATATTTTCTCAAAAGAGGCAAAGACATCTACCTCGAAGCGGCCAACCCGAAGTATCCCCGTATCAAACCACAATCGGAACTGCGCCTGGGCGGCGTCGTCACGGCCGTCGTCCGGAAATACCACACGTAAAAGACACCATTATGACCGAAGAAACCATCTTCAGCCTTCAGGCCTGGCCGAGGGCCATTGCCCATATTGACGGAGACGCCTTCTTTACCTCCTGCGAGGAGGCCATACACCCGGAACTGAGGGGGAAACCGATCATTGCCGGAGGAGAACGCGGCATTGTCGCCTGCGCCAGCTACCCGGCCAAGAAACTGGGCGTCAAGCGGGGCGTCCCCCTGCACGAGGCCAGGAAAATCTGCCCGGGATTGATTGTCCTTCCCTCCGATTACGAGACTTACAGCCTGTTTTCCAAGCGGATGTTCGACATCATGAGGCGTTTTACCCCCGACGTGGAGGAATACTCCATCGACGAGGCTTTCTCCGACATCACCGGCATGCGCCGGTTCTGGAAATCCTCCTACGAGGAAATCGCCCTGAACATGAAGAAAGCCATCGAAAAGGAGCTGTCCATAACCGTCTCCGTGGGGCTGAGCATCACCAAGGTGCTGGCCAAGGTGGCCTCCAAGCATCAGAAGCCGTCGGGCATGACGGTCATTGCTGGCCCGGACATCGCCAATTACCTGAACGACCTGCCGGTGGAGAAGATCTGGGGAATCGGCCCGGCCACGACCCACTATCTGGCCAAGCTGGGCATAAGGACGGCACTGGCCTTCGCCCAAATGCCGGAAAAGACGGTTTTGAAGAAGTTTACAAAGCCAGGTGTGGAAATCTGGCAGGAGCTGCGCGGCAAATCAGTCTATCCGGTGACAACCGAAGAAAAGAGCTCCTACGCCTCGATCAGCAAGACAAAGACGTTTGCTCCTCCATCTTCCAATGCCGAATACCTGTTCGCCCAGCTCATGCGCAATATGGAGTCGGCCTGCATCAAGGCCAGGCGCTATTCCCTGGCCCCCAACCGGATCGTTGTGTTTCTCAAGAAGCAGGATTTCCACTCGGTGGGCGGCGAGGCAAAGCTCTCCCGGCCCTGTGCCTGTCCCCTGGAAATCTCCGAGGTCATTCATGAGCTGTTTGACGCCTGTTACTGCCCCAAGGATGTTTACCGGGCGACGGGGGTTGTTCTGCTCGATCTGGAGTCGGATGCCGATACGCAATACACGCTGTTTGACGATCCGATCCAGGCGGAAAAGATAAAAGACATTTACGGTGTGGCCGACGAGCTGGGGCAGAAATTTGGGAAGCACACGGTGCATCTGGGGAGTTCCCACATGATTGACGTTCTGGGCAAGGGGCGCAGGGGGACGCCCACGGTCCGTGAACAGACGAAGATGCTGGGAGAAACGAACCGCCGCCATCTGGGGCTGCCGTTGCTGCATGTGAAGGTGTAGGGGCGGGTTGTAAGTTTTGTTACGTATAGCACCTACCTAACAAATGTTTTTGAAGATTCCTCATGTTGTGAATTACTGTTTGAAAGGTGCAGCGAAGAAATCAGCCGGAGCGTAAGCGATCGGCTGTATTGCCTTGTTCACTTACTTTAATTCACGAATTTGTCTTTTGAGCTTCTTGACGTCGCTACTATTTATAATCCTTTGTCCAATTCCAATCATCTCAAGAAAGATGGGATTTCGGCCCAATATCTTCATCTGTTCTGAAATATCATCAAGTATAGGGAATTTTTCTTCTTCTTTCAACAAACCTTCTGTTGAATTTATCTTTACACGATTACTATCATAATGTGCCCCACCAAGCTTGTTTGCTACGTATTTTATTACTTCACGTTTATTGATTCGCGCCTTTTCATAAATAAAACTGATTTGTGATAAGAATGAATCTATGCTTAAGGGGATACTACTGCTAGATAATCTTTTACTTTTATCGTAATTTCTTTTTACTTCTTCTGGTGATAGGGCTCGATTTACATCCCATGCACTCTCAACATAACCATTACTAATTTTTGCACCAGCTGACATAAAGAACGTCGTTGATTCTATATCTGGTACATTCTTCTCTAATGAACTTTCAGGTGTTAAGATTCTAATGCGTTGATTTAACATTGCACCTGCTTCCTTTAGTTTTCCATCTACAAGCAAATATCGCAAGGTTGGAGAATTACGTCTGATTGCATCATCTGAAATATCACCACCCCATTCTCTTTCAAGGAAGACAAGATCTGCAAGCACTGTTTGAAGAAATTTACGGTCAACAAAAATATGGGGCTCAATCATTATATTTCCTTTGGTGAACGAAAAAATTACCCGAAGCGTAGCGATCGGGTGGATTGATTTTGTTAGGCCTCAAAGCTCGATTTCACCAAGCGAACCAATGTAGTCGAGTCCCTTTTGCGTGATAGAAATGAAATCGGGGTTTGATTTCATTCCGCCGACTATGACACCTGGTGGAGTATTAACGTACTGGATGTAACCCGATTCAATAAGTCTTTTCAGTAAAAGCACATTGAAAGGAGCCCACATAAGATGGTTACCAACATTCCGGGCGCATTCAAAGAGAACATCAACCTCAAGCTGTGAAAATTTGTCATGGGTAAACCGGAGATTGGCCTTATAATTGTATAAGGATTTCCGATCAATTTCATTGGTCTTGTGTGCACGCCTATGACAATTAGGACACAATGCAATAAGATTTTCGTATTCATGTTTTTGGCAGATCTCCCAGGGAATGATGTGATGGACATCAACATCAATATGGCGACAAGTTGGGATGGCGCAACGATGGCCAGCCTCTACAAGTACCCGCCGTCTGAGTTCTACTGGAATTGGTATCCGATCATTCATAATGGGCTCCTTAAGGCATAACGAAAAGCTGAACCGGAGCGTAACTATCTGTTATGTTGGATGGTTGGGCGGTCAATTCAGGTTACCGACCAAACAACATTCTCTCATGCTGACACATGAATTGTATGGTTCTCAGCAGTGGATACTGTTCCGAAACTGCTGCCATTTCCACCCGCAGAGGGCGAAGAACCTTTGTGATTTCAGTCAATAAATCAGACATAAGCCACACATGGCCACCCGCAAGATTAGGGTGATTGGCTCGACTACCAAGACCAAATAGCGCTATTTGTTCGATGTGATCCGGAAGGTCGATACCTGCAAACAACTGAGGAATATACTTGCGACCAGCCTCGAATTTCTTATGGTATCTTTGTTCTCTTTTTTCCCAAGAATTGGAGTCCATGGAAGGTTCAATCTGGACAAGATGTTTTTTCGTCGGATGGAATGCCACCACATCCAATTCACACTCCCACCCACCATCCATACGTTTACCCACCAATACGTTACGACGAACGAAATAGCCGCGATACTCGTACCACTCAGAAACCAACTGTTCCAAATAATTCATAATCGACCTTGCATTTCAATATGTGCGCACTAATTTTCCAATGAGCCGATGTACTTCATGCGACGGCCTGTTGCTGATAAAGATATTTCTGAAATCCTACAAAGACATTGCCGATTTCTTCCGGTTTACCTAAATCAGCTACGGCATCGGCGATAGAATCGTGGTATTTCAGCCGCAAAAACAGCGCGAGCTTTTCCTTGTCCAATTCCTCCACACCGACGCTAACATAATGCGACAACACAAAGTCCAAAAAGACTTGCTGTTTGGTATTAAAGTGCGTGCTGATAATAACTTTGGCCTTGGCAGCCCGTTCTTCACGCGTAAGCGGCGGCAGCGCATAGGCGACAAAGGCCAGCACATCAAAAAGATCGCTTTTCTCAGCATCAATGATTTTTTGCATTTCGGCCAATTGCTCATGGCCGAAGCCTTTATCGGAAAGTCCCCGTAATAGTTTTTTGCGCGTATCGGGAATACTCCAGAGAGAACGGAGTTCATCTTCATTCTTGAAAAATTCCGGCAGCTTGCCAAACAGCATTTCCATGAACTGCTGCGCCGACATCGGCGTGCCGTCTGTATGCCAGAAGGTAGTGCACATCATGTGCTGAATATTGCGCTCTTTACCGTCGGCAAGTTTAATTTTTGCCTTTTTCTTGCAAACACAGGGGCGCTGCCCACATACCGGACAAGGGGGTTTTTCGCAAATACAAGGTTTTTGACCACACACAGGACAAGGCTGCGGCGGTGGCTTTTCGCACTTACAGGGACGACAACCGCATATTGGACACTTTTTAGGTTCTTCTGGTTCAATCGGCTCACCATCCCACTCCGGATCGCTAAAATGATGATGTGCTTTCACAAAGTCATAGATCGTAAAATAATCTTTACCGTCAAAAAGACGCGTGCCGCGTCCGATGATTTGTTTAAACTCGATTATGGAATTGATTGGACGCATTAAAACAATATTGCGGATGTTGCGGGCATCAACGCCGGTGGATAGCTTCTGAGACGTTGTCAGTATGGTGGGGATGGTTTTCTCATTATCCTTGAAGTCCCGCAGGTGTTGCTCGCCCAAGTCGCCGTCATTGGCCGTGACCCGCTGGCAATAATTCGGATCGTCGCTTATCTTCATCTGGTTAATAAGATCACGCACCGCTAGCGCGTGTATTTGCGTGGCGCAAAACACCAGGGTCTTTTCTTTCTGGTCAATCATGTCCATGAACAATTTAACTCTGTATCGTTCACGCTCCATAATCTCTATTTTCTTATTGAAGTCGTCTTCCGTGTATAGTTTTCCAGCTTCGATTTCTCCCTCAATTACTTTATCGTCTGGAGTATAAACATACTCGTCCAGGGTTGTAGATATTTGCTTTACTTTGAAAGGTGTAAGGTAGCCGTCATTGATGCCGTCTTTCAGCGAGTAGATGTAAACTGGGTCGCCGAAATAGGCGTAGGTATCTATGTTATCACGACGTTTGGGTGTTGCAGTCATGCCGAGTTGGACAGCCGGGGCAAAATAATCAAGGATACCACGCCAGTTGCTTTCGTCGTTCGCACCGCCGCGATGACACTCATCGATAACAATGAAATCGAAGAAATCGGGGGGATATTCGCCGAAATAAGGGCTGGGCTTTCCATCCTTGGGCGGTCCGCTCATAAAAGTTTGGAAGATGGTGAAAAAGATACTACCGTTCTTGGGTACTTTGCCCTTTTTGCGAATGTCTACTGGTGAAATTCTGACCATTGCGTCTTCCGGAAAGGCGGAGAACTCATTGTAAGCCTGGTCGGCAAGTATGTTTCTGTCAGCCAGAAATAGGATTCGTGGCAATCGAGATGGCTCGCGGGTCAAATTCCAGCGGCTATGAAATAGTTTCCACGCAATTTGAAAGGCGACGAATGTTTTGCCCGTGCCGGTGGCCATTGTTAGCAGAATACGCGGCTTATCGGCAGCTATGGCCTCCAGCACTCTCTCAATGGCAATATCCTGAAAATAACGAGTCGGATGAGAACCGCCTCTGTCCTCGAAAGGAATTGCGGCAAAGCGGTCTCGCCAGGTATTCTCCTCGGCAAAAGTTAATTTCCAGAGTTCTTCCGGCTTGGGATAGGCGGCAATCTCGCCTTCCTTGCCCGTCTTCATGTCGATGGCGTAAATACCCTGGCCATTGGTTGCATAAGTAAAACGGATGGCCAGTTTATCGGCATAGTTTTTAGCCTGTGCTACGCCTTCGGTCAGTTCTTCATCCCAGGCTTTAGCCTCGACAACAGCCAGTTTGGTATTACGATACTCCAGAACATAGTCGGCAGTTAAAGCTTTGCCGCGTCTCCCGAGTCCTTCAATGCGACCGGGAGTAATAGGATATTCACGCCGGATGCGACTGCCCTCAGCACCCCAGCCCGCATTCTTCAATGCAGGGTCAATATGTTCGGCTCTGGTTTCGGCTTCGTTCATAACACCCCCGGAAAGCATCATGCAGAATGGATTTTTTCAGATCATCCAGCGCATAGATGAATTATTGGTTCTCCAAACGTGAATAATGGTCCGCTGCACAGCGCCGTCTTTACTTGTGTTGCAGATTCTGAAATCCGTTTGTCCAAATCTTTTATATCCTCAAAGGCCGTCGTAGGCACGAGCGGCATTTCAACCACTGTAAATCTTACCCCAGCCGGATTACCCAGCAGCGCATATAGATTCCGGAGGTCAGAGACATATTGGCTGGTCGTTGCAGAACTCGGCAACGGGGACGGATGAAAATGCAGATACACAAGGTGAGATTGGCACTGGTTCGCGGTTGCGACCGCGCAGGCCGATGTAATACCTGATACACTACATCCAATACGTCATCAACGCGCAAATATCGTGTTGCAAACGGCTGGAGATATTTCAGCCAGCCATCAACAGTGGTTCGCGGATCAGCGCCATCCAACTCTGGTTTACTTATTCTCTTTTCAACTGTTTCATAACGAGGCTCTGTCCACTTCACCTCAATGGCCCACACAGTTGTGTCCGACATCAGCAGGGCGTCCGTCTGCGACGGATTCCCTCCAGGCTTTGGCGAGGCGACGCAATATTCAAAGTGGACCGTGCAATCAGGCGGCGCTCCCCACAAAGCCGATAGAGAATGCCATTCAGGCTGATTGTGTTCCACAAGGCTCAGTAAAGGCACAGTGGACCGATACGGAGACTGCAACGCTTTGCCCGTCATTCGTTGACACAGTTCCACAATTCCAGCCACCGGTTCTGTATCAAAGCAGTATTTTGTCATACTCATCACAGTTCTCCGGTGAAGGCTTGGTTGAGCAGCGATTTCTTCAATTCTTCCAGCGCGTCGAGCTTCTGCTGGTAGATAGATTCAAGACGTTGGGTTTCTTCAGAGAGAGCGTCGAGTTTGCTAGCGATGGATTTTTGCTCGGTGGTATCCTTTGGAAACCAAACTTTCACACTATGAACATTATTACGATTCAATGTTGGGACTCCGGCCCCCGAACTGTATTTACTTAGATCGAATTGTTTCAAAAAATAATATATGTATCTTTCATAATTGCCATGAAAATCTTTTATGTAAAGAGCTGTATTTAATGGCCAGTAGTCTTCTTCAATATAATGAATATTACCTATGGTTCCGCTTCGGCCAGTGACAACGCCCGGTGCTTTAACTTTCCAAGTGTTAATCCTATCAGTAATCCCATTAGAACTTACAAGTGGGAAAATACCTTCTTTCCTTGAATGAGTGGGTAAATCAAATCCTCTTTGGAGAACACATATTTCATCAAAATTCTTCTCCACCCACCCCTCGCCACGCTGGGTGAATACAGATTGCAGGTGGCTTTCAAATAGGGCGCGGGCGTTTTGGAGGTTCTTTTCGGCGTTGGCTTTGGCGGTGGCAATGCCCTCAAATGCTTCGTCGAGGATGCCAACGATCCGCTTCTGTTCGGGAAGTGGGGGAAGCGGAAACTCAAGCTGATACATGGCCTCTTTATCGAGATGTGGAATTGCAGAGCCGGTTTTAGCACCATTGAAAACATCAAATGTCGAAGTAAGAAATGCCCGGAGGTAGGCATCATTAATCTCTGCTTTCTTCGCGATCTTGCCCATTGTTGAAGAAAGGACCCCATGGAATCCAGTGAAGACTTCACCGGAATTTGATCCATCACAGATGATAATTGTTTCCGACTCCATGACCGTGACCGCGTTCCTGTCTTTGACTGAGGCGTATTCAGCTTCTGCACTACCACGCATCACCTTCGCAACTAAGTAAGGCAAATATCCGTCGGAAGCGGTTGCTTTTAAGATTGGTTTGCGACCTTTGATGATTTCGCAAACCTCACCAAGTCGCTTTATTTGCCACCCTGCCCTCATACCAGCAGTCCCCTAATCTTCTTCAGCACTCCAGCACTTTCCCTATCCAACGCGGCAATCTCGTCCATAATGGCTTTCGGACTGCGGTGTTTGATTTCTTCAGCACCATTGGGATTCTTCACAGAGAGGTCAAAGGTTGCCTGGTCAATACCCTTAACATCCACTGCCCAACTCTTGGGAGAATCAGCAAAAGTCTTCTGTAATTCGATGAACTCGGCAAGGTCGTCGTCATTGAGGGGGTTCGTCTTACCCATATTTCGACCGGGATCAAGTTGGTAGTACCATACCTTGCGGGTGGGTGCGCCTTTCTCGAAGAACAGCACCACGGTCTTGACACCCGAGCCTTGAAACGTTCCGCTGGGACAGTCGAGCACAGTGTGGAGGTTGCAACTTTCCAGCAGGTGCTTGCGAAGGCTGACGGAGGCATTGTCGGTGTTACTCAGGAAGGTGTTCTTGATGACGATGCCAGCGCGGCCACCGGCTTTAAGGATTTTGATGTAATGTTGGAGGAAGAGGTAGGCGGTCTCGCCGGTGCGAATGGGGAAGTTCTGCTGCACTTCCTTGCGTTCCTTGCCGCCGAAGGGCGGATTGGTCTCGACGATGTCGTAGCGGTCTTTTTCCTGAATGTCGGCGATGTTTTCCGTGAGCGTGTTGGTGTGGATGATGTTCGGTGCATCGATGCCATGCAGAATCATGTTCATGGTGCCGATGACGAAGGCGAGGGACTTCTTTTCCTTGCCATAAAAGGTTCGGGTCTGGAGGAAGCGATCCTGCGCCAAGGTGCGATTGGGGTAGGTTTTCTTCAGATAGTCGAACGTCTCGCAGTGGAATCCCGCCGAACCAAGCGCACCGTCGTAGATGCTTTCGCCAAGTTTCGGTTGCACAACCTGAACAATGGCGCGGACAAGAGGACGTGCGGTGTAATATTCGCCACCGTTCCTTCCCGCATTGCCCATGTTTTTGATCTTGGCTTCGTAAAGGTGGGATAGTTCATATTTCTCGTTTTGGGAGCGGAACCGTAGTTCATCGATATGGTCGATGATTTCGCGCAGGTTGTAGCCGCTCTGTATCTTGTTCTTGATTTCCGCGAAAATCTGCCCGATTTTGTATTCGATGGTGTTTGCGCCCGTTGCCCTCTGAGTAAAACCGTGCAGATAGGGGAAAAGTTTCAAATTGACAAAGTCTCGAAGGTCGTCGCCCGTCATGGCCTTGTTGTGGTCGAGCTTGCCGTCTTTGCCTTTGGGCGCGGCCCAGGTCTCCCAGCGGAAAGGTTTGTCGAGGATGTGGGTGTAGGTCTTCCCTTCCAGTGCGGCTTCATCGGCGCGGTCCTGCTCCAGTCCATCAAGATATTTCAGGAAGAGGAGCCAGGAGGTCTGCTCGGTATAATCGAGTTCCGTCGTGCATCCCGCTTCTTTCCAGAGGATGTCGATATTTTTGAATGCTTGTTCAAACATTGGCAACTATTCCTTGTTATTTATTGGTGGTAGGGCTTTAAAAACAAGTCGAACTATGCATTCTAGAACGCGTTTTGTCAAATATTTACTTTAGAAAGGCAACCTTGGATGAAATAAATATCGATTGAATCGTACGAACTGACAGAGAAAGATGCAGAATTATTTTCTGAATGATTTTAATCCACGCAATAAATCAGATAGAATCTTTATGGTTTCAGGTGAAGAGGCATTGATTTCCTCGGCGAGAGATTTCTTTATCTTTTTGGCTTGTGTTGGGGGCATGGGAAAGTTGAATAGGTCGGACACTTCAATATTCAGGCCTTTTGCCACTTTGATTAGGGTGTCGATAGACCAGTTTTTCTCACCACGCTCGATGGACCCGACGTGGGTATAATGCAGGTCGGCTTTATCCCCAAGTTTTTCTTGAGATAGACCCTGCTCTTTCCTTAACTGCCGAATCCGATCACCGATCAACCTTTTTACGTCTTCCAACATATCCCCCTTCAATCGTTTGTATTTATAGATATAAAGAGTGATATGTTCCACAGCCTATAATAACTAATATAAGTTGATATTGTTTATTATAAGCTGTATCATTATGACAATAATTGCTCAATCAACCAGCCAACCACATTGACTAAAATTTAGGAGGCTATCATGGCGTTTTACTATGAACCCATTCCAGAGGAGTCATTTGAGACACTGGAACAAGTTTACACTTGGGCCAAAAATGAGCACGAACATCTGGCACGTATCCCTATTAAAGGGTACCTCAAGCATGGTGCCCAATTTCTTGATGATGAATACTTCGGTGACGAGAGTACTGCTTTCAAATTTAACCAGAGCGGTATCCGTTCACTTTGCTCATTTCTCGGATTCAGGCTTGACACTCTTGAACTACTGGAACGACAAAATCTGGGTACCGAAGTTCTTAATGATCTATTAGCTCAACGGAAGACGCAAGATAGACTTCAAAATCGTGAATTGATTATTGATGAATCTAAAAATGTAATAATAGGCATCGTATCAGATTCCTATGTTGGCTACAGCAACCTCCAGTTTTTAAAAGACATTGAAAAACTGGTGAAGCTGAAAGCACAGGAAACATCTTTATTCCCCCAAGAATGTGATTTTGTTTTCAGGGGTGCCTTCTCTGTCAACACCCAAATGAGCCTGCGTTTCACCATGAAGAAAAAAATTGGTGTGGTGAAAGGACGTT
>Ga0116141_10005003_pt1 | contig 11118 bp, 8 predicted proteins | sample AD_UKC097_MetaG_FD_89744 | JGI IMG/M metagenome (GOLD analysis project Ga0116141, IMG submission 89744) | Active sludge microbial communities of municipal wastewater-treating anaerobic digesters from USA - AD_UKC097_MetaG | ecosystem: Engineered > Bioreactor > Anaerobic > Digestate | place: USA... | reverse complement strand
TATTCTTTCAAGTCCGACCTTAGATATCATCTTTCAACCTTCCCCCGAAAGCCAGTTTCTTTTTCAGCAGCGCCACGAAATCCAGGTTCCCTTCACGGAGTAGCCTGATCTTCTTTTTGGACATCTGGACTTCCACCACGTCGCCTTTAGACAGCCGATCGCTGAAAATGCCATCTACGTAGGCTTCCAGTGGAAATCCCTTATCCTGCGTAACTTCGAGCCTGATTTTCCTGAAGGAGGAGAGAACGAGAGAGCCCACGAAGGGGTTATGTGGACAGATCGGTGTTATCTGGAAACAAAGGGCCTCGGGATCCACCAGCGCGCCTCCGGCAGCCATCGAATACGCAGTCGAACCGGTGTTGGTCGAGAAAATTATCCCGTCTCCAACGATGGGATAGCTACTCTGTCCGTCTATCGATACGGTAAATGTTACTGTCCTGCTGGGAGAAGATCGTTCTATGACAAAATCATTCAACGAGTAATAGACCTCGTCTTTAAAGGTAATTTTCATCAATGTCCTCTCACTTGATTGCAGTGCGTTCTGGAGAAAGAGGTCCAGAATCGCATGAAGCATGTTGATTTCGAAGGAAGCTAGGAATCCCACACTGCCAACCCTGAAGCTCATGATGGGTAAATTTCTGGTATAGGCCGTTGGAACAGCCTTAAGAACGGTACCGTCTCCACCGAAAGTGATTATGACGGTGGCGTCCTCAACCTGGCAGGAACTGCCATCCATGCAATGATAAACCCCAAGGCCGTGGGACTCTATCTCCCGTGTCAAAAGGTCTAATGTAGCGGACGCAATTCTGGTTCTGTTACAAAAAACAGCGGCCTTCAATTGACTCACCTCAGATTTTGCGCCAGATCAAAAAGAGAAGAAACCAGGAAAAAATCTATGAAAACTATTGCCAGCACCGTCACGACTGGCGTGAAATCAAGTGCATCACCTTTCAAGAAAGGGCACAACCTTTGCACCGGGCCCATAGTGAGTCTGGACATCTTTCCAAAAAAAACTCTTTACACCGGGGATCATGTACGGATTGAAAAGCCCTAACAGAGTGAATACTATTATCGACAGCACTTCGAATTGCAAAAATAACCTGGCCACAACGGCGATCGAATACAGAAAATTCGAAAGGAGAAACACTTCAAACCTCGTCTTGATTTCCAGTATCGAAATTCCAGAGTAAACCGGAGCCACCCTCTTCGGTTCTGCCGAGATGTCTGTAGGCCTTGTCGGTAACCATTCTACCTCTATTCGTTCTTACCAGAAAACCGGTTTGCAGCAGAAACGGCTCGTAAACTTCGCTTATCGTTTCCGGCTCGATACCTACCGAAGCGGCGATCGCTTTCAAACCGGCAGGTCCGCCGTGGTAGTTCTCAATGAGCACCGTCAGTATCTTTTTGTCCATGGCATCAAGTCCGTCTTCGTCGATAGACATCAACGTCATCGCCGATTGTACAGTGTCTATCGTTATTTCGCGGCCTCCCTCAATGGTCACTACATCTCTAACCCTTCTTAGGAGGCGATTGGCGATTCTCGGAGTTCCTCTCGACCGTCGCGCCAGGAGCAGTGCGGCTTCTTCGGTTATCGATGTATCCAGAAGACCGGCGGAACGCTGGATTATCTGCTTGAGATCCATTTCCGAATAGAACTCCATCTCCATGATCATGCCAAACCTGTTTCTCAAAGGCGCACCAATGAAACCCGATCTGGTGGTTGCACCTACGAGAGTGAAGGGGTTTAGATCCAGTCTTATCGAGCGAGCGCTTGGGCCTTTACCGATCATTATATCCAGCTGGTAGTCCTCCATCGCAGAATAGAGTATCTCTTCGACGCTGCGGTTCAACCTGTGGATCTCATCTATGAAGATTACATCGTTCCTATCCAGACCTGTGAGGATAGCCGCAAGATCTCCCTGTTTTTCTATCACCGGTCCCGATGTGACGTAAATGTTGGCTCCTAGTTCGTTAGATATTATATGAGCCATGGTGGTCTTTCCCAGACCTGGCGGCCCGGCAAGCAATACGTGATCCAGAGCTTCTCCTCTGACTTTGGCCGCTTCTATGGAGATGCCCAGCCTTTTCCTTATGTGAGGTTGACCGATATACTCGCTGAGAGTTTTCGGGCGCAGACTTTTGCCGGTACTGTCTTCCTGTACCTCACCGGGTGTTAAAAACCTCTCTTCCCCCATGGAGACCTCCTAGGGATGAATCCTGTACAGAGTCCTTGCAAAGGGTATAGCCTCTCTTATATGTTCCAGACCTGCGATCCAGGCTACAACACGTTCGATTCCCATGCCGAAACCGCTGTGGGGAACCGTTCCGTAGTCTCTAAGCTCCAGATACCAATCGTATGATGAGACGTCCAGACCGTACTCCTTTATTCTCTCGATCAGAAGCTCACGCTCGTGTATCCTCTCGGAAGCGCCTATTATCTCACCGTAACCCTCCGGAGCCAGCATATCATCGCAGAAAACGACTTCCGGTCTTTCGGGATCTGGTTGCATATAGAAAGCCTTCATCATTTTTGGATACTTCTCGACAACGACGGGCTTATCGAACTCGCTCGCGACGGCCGTCTCTTCGTCGGCGCCTATGTCATCTCCCCAGGCTATCGTGAAACCCTTCTTCTGAAGAAGCCTGACGGCCTCGTCGTAAGTCATTCTCGGGAAGGGGGCTTCTATCTTTTTGAGTTTGCCGATATCTCTTCCGATCGCCAGAAGATTGTCGCCGGCCCTTTCAAGGGTTTTCTGCACAACGTATGAGACAAGATCTTCCTGTAACTTTATGTTATCTTCGTGTTTGTAGTAGGCAACCTCGGCCTCGTTCATCCAGAACTCTATGAGGTGACGTCGCGTTTTAGACTTTTCGGCCCTGAAAGTCGGACCCAGGTTGTAAACCTTTCCCAGCGCCATCGCCGCCGCCTCGAGATAGAGCTGACCGGTCTGGGCCAGGTACGCTTTGCCGTAATCGAAGTAATCTATCTCGAAGGTATTGCCGGCGCTTTCGCCGATCGATCCGGTGAAGATCGGTGTATCCACCAGGACGAAATCGCGGTCGTTGTAGAACTCCCTGACGGCCTTTATTATCTCGTGTCTGATCTTCAGTATATGTGTCTGTCTCTGAGTTCTGAGCCACAGATGCCTGTTGTCCATCAGAAAATCTATCGAGTGATCCGGTTTATTGATCGGGAAGTCTTTTTCGGGTATCTGTACCACCTCTATGTCCGTAACGAGGAGCTCAACCCCTCCCGGCGCCCTTTCTTCAGCCTTAACGACACCCTTCACTACGACGCTGGACTCCATTTTCAAGTTGTTGGCGTTCTGAAAAACGCCGTCGGAAACCGATGATCTCTCCGCGATCGCCTGTACAAAACCGCTACCGTCCCTCAAAAAGAGAAACTGGATCTTTCCACTGGATCTCTTTCGTCTCAACCAGCCCCGTACCGTGACTTCTTCTCCAGTATGACTTCTCAAGTCCGAAATATCTACGACTTTCATGGAACACCTCCAGGGGGAACTTTTCAGCTTCAATTATAACAAAAAACCCGGGTCAGGCCCCGGGTTTTTTATCAGTAACTATGACATCAAGATATCGGTCCGGCGATCAACACGTAGATGGCCACTCCAAGTCCCGCGAGTCCACTGATAACCGAGAAGATCAACCAGGGTTGCAGCTTCTTCTGCAGAGTCTCCACGTCGGACTTGCTGGCGGCGTCGACCGTTGTCTTGTTTATTTCCGCGACCCTGTCCGAGAGGTTGGTTATGACGGGCTGGGTTTCGAGGTCGCTGGTTTTGAGATATCTGTCGAGATTAGTGACGGTTGCGTTCAACCTTGACTCGAGCGTATCGGTCCTGGTTTTCAGCGTCTTGATATCGTTCTCGTTCTTACCGAGTTGAGTGTTGACAGTATCCATGCTCAGCGCGATCTTCGAAAGGCTGGCATCAATCGAAACTTTGAGCAGGTTATGGGCTTCGTTCATCCTCTTCTCAAGATCGGCAATATTCGCTTGAGTGGCTGAAAGATTCATAGCCTGCTGATCGGTGAGGGCGTTGAACTTGCTGTTCAATGCCGTGAGATCTGTTCTGAGAGAGGTTACAAGACTCAACGAATTCTTCAGCGAAGAGAGGTCGTTTTCATGTACGGCCACTATCTCGTTGACTGCGTTCAAGCTTCTCTGCAAATTGCCGATATCGCTCTTGATGATACCCGTTTCCGAATTGAAATCGCCTCTCAAAGCCGCAAGACTGTTGGCCAGCGACGCGCTGTCTTCCTTTACCTTCGCCAGTTCGTCGATTCCGGCGTAGAGGTTCAGGTTGGCCTTCAGATCGGTCTTGGTGACGAAGTTCTGAGTATCACCGACTTTGACGTATTCCGATGCGATCGTATTGACCCTTGCAGATAGATCGTCGAGTTTCTTGGTTGCGTCGGCAGGGAGCTTGATGTTCGCTATCTGTGTTTCCAGAGAATTAATAGCGTTTTGAAGATCCCTGATGGAAGACGTGTTCCCAGACATGGTGTTGATGGTATCTTTGATAGATGCTATCTCCATGGCGTTTGTAGAGGCTCTGTTCGTCAGAGTGCTTATCTTGGCATCGAATTCGTTCACTTCAGTCGAGATAGTCTGAACGCTGGTTTCCAGGTTCGATATGGCTCTGTCGTGCGTTGAGAAACTCATTTGAATGGCGCTCAAACTACTGCTCAGAGTATCAACCCTTCTGACGGCGTCGTTGACCTTAGCATCCATAACCGAAAGGTTGGCCATGCTGTTCTGCATGTTCTGAACGTCTAAGGCGAGCGTGTCGATCTTCTTTGTAGTCAGCGACAGATCCTCCACGAACTTCATTATCTGGTTTCTGAGCGAATCGATCGTGCTCTGTGTCACTGTGGTTCCGGTCGTTCCGACGCCTACGGAGTTCACCCTGTTTTCGAGGGCTGTCAATCTCAGCTGCAAATCGAGCGTATCGATCAACTTTCCGCTGGCATCCGTCAAAGACAGTTCGAGAGCTTCCAGCCGCGATCTTAGACCGGCGTCTGATACGCTGGACTGCGGGATAGTACCCTGTTTGGCGAAATTCAATTCGACATAGTCTATGGTTCTTTGTAGCATTACTGCTGTCTGATATCTGGTCAGCGGGTCATTACCGTTGAAGTACAGTTTGCCGTCGGCACCCTGAACACCGTTCAATATACCGAGGTTCGTCAGGTTGATAACCGCATTGTAAGCCCAGTGATTCTGAGCAACATCGACATAATTGACGGGCGCCGCCACTGAAGAGACTACCAGACCGAAAATAAGCAGTGAGGCAAGCAAAAGACTCTTTTTCAATTTCTACACCTCCCCGAAGGAAATATTCGAATTGATTCTACCACAAATCATTATTCCATCCTATAAACTCCCGTGGTAATATTTATGAATGGGGGAGGTGTTGTACTTGAAGAAGAGGACTCATACCTGCGGCGAATTGAGGATATCGAACACTGGAACGGTAGTAACGTTAAACGGCTGGGTGGATCGAGTAAGAGATCTCGGAGGAATAAAATTCGTTCTTTTACGTGATAGATACGGTTTCACCCAGGTGGTTTTCGATCCGCGGAACGAAGCTCTATATTCAATAGCACTGAAACTTGGCAACGAGTACTGTGTTTCTGTAACCGGGACCGTCAGAGAACGTCCCGGCGATGCGCGAAATCCGGGAATGTCAACCGGAGATATAGAGATCGTCGCCGACGAACTGGAAATTCTCTCTGAATCGGCTATACCACCAATATATATAAATATAGACGAAGAATCTTCCGAAGAGATGCACCTGAGGTACCGGTATCTCGATCTCAGACGCTCTGCTATGCAAAACAACATAATAACCAGGCACAGGTTCGTTCAGGCCGTCAGATCATACCTTAACGGGAATGGTTTTATAGATGTCGAGACGCCCGCGCTGGGAAAATCCACACCCGAAGGCGCGAGAGACTTTCTCGTTCCTTCGAGATTGAAGCCTGGCAAATTCTACGCGCTTCCCCAATCCCCGCAGATCTTCAAACAACTGCTCATGGTGGCGGGACTCGATAAATACTACCAGATAGCCAAGTGTTTCAGGGACGAGGATTTCAGGGCCGATAGGCAGCCTGAATTCACCCAGATAGACATAGAGATGTCCTTCGCGACCGAGGAGGATGTCTTCTCGACGACGGAAGGATTGATGAAGCACGCTTTCAAGGAGGCCGTTGGCGTAGATCTTGAGACACCTTTCAAGAGATTTACCTACAGAGAAGTAATGGATCTGTATGGGAGCGATAAACCCGACACGAGATACGCAATGGAGATAAGAGATCTCTCACCACAGTTCGACGGCACTTCCTTTTCACTCATAAGCGACGCGCTGGGTCATGGAATGAAGGTCAAAGGTTTCATGGCCAGAGGACTGGCAGGGAAGTTCTCCAGAAAGAGAATCGACGATTTCACACAACAATCCAAAGAGCTGGGGCTCGGCGGTTTGATGTGGATCAAAGTCGAAAGCGACTCCATTAAATCCTCCATAATCAAACACTGTCAGAGAGAAGTTGAGAAGGTAGTCGAATTCTTCGGCGCCAGGGTGGGCGATTTGATACTCCTCAGCATAGGTGAAAGTCTTCCGCTTTCCAGGGCTCTCGGTCAATTAAGAATAAGGATAGTGAAAGAGGAAAACCTCAAGGCCGAAGGTTTCGATTTCCTTTGGGTGACGGAATTCCCGATGTTCTCTTTCAATAAAGAAGAGGGAAGGATTGAAGCCGAGCACCATCCCTTCACCATGCCGGATCTCGACGATCTTGAGGAATTTGCAGATACACAGCCTCTGAAAGTCAGATCCAGAGCTTACGATCTGGTTCTAAACGGTTACGAAATCGCCAGCGGTTCGGTCAGAATACACCGTCAGGATATACAAAGCAGAGTTTTCGACCTCATAGGTCTCTCCAGAGAAGAGGCAATGGAGAAGTTCGGCTACCTTCTGGAGGCCTTCCAGTACGGTCCTCCACCACATGCCGGAATCGCCCCTGGGCTGGACAGAATAGTCGCGATCATAGTCGGGGCTCCATCGATTAGAGATGTAATAGCCTTTCCAAAGGTTGCCAGTGGAGCCGATCTTATGACTTCGGCCCCCTCGGAAGTCTCCCACAAGCAATTGGATCTGCTGAAACTTCAGCTGAAAGATTCGGGCGATCGGGAGTGAGAATCGCTATCGACGGACCTGCCGGTTCCGGGAAGTCCACCGTAGCGAAACTTGTTGCACGAGATTTGAACTTCGTCTATATAGACACCGGAGCTATGTACAGGGCCCTAGCGCTGAAAGCTCATAGTCTCAAAATAGAGTTTTCCGATGAAAGCCCCATGGTTGAACTGATGAACCATACTTACTTCTCTCTTTCGGAGAACGGGATTACTATCGACGGCAGATTTCTCGGAGAAGAGATAAGGACGCGCGAAGTTTCGATGCTCTCGTCAAACATCGCCCGGTACCCTTACGTGAGGGCTTATCTTACCGAACAACAGAGAAGCCTCTCGAGGCAGGGAAACGTGGTGATGGAGGGCAGAGACATCGGTACCATAGTCCTTCCCGACGCCGAACTGAAAATCTTCCTGACGGCCTCGATCGAGGAGAGGGCTCGGAGGCGATACGCCGAGCTCATAGCCTCGTTAAAGGAGGTAGATTACGAATCGGTTCTCCGGGAAATGAAAGCCAGGGACCTAAACGATTCTTCCAGAGAACTGGCTCCCTTAAAACCAGCAAAAGATGCAATTCGACTCGACACGACCGGTTTGAGTATCTCCGAAGTCGTGGAAAAAGTGGCGGCTATGGCAAGAAAAAGACAGAGAGTGTTGCTCTCGAAGTCCGTGGGATTCTGCTACGGCGTTGACCGGGCCGTGAATGAAGCCATAAAGATTCTCAAAAGCGGAAAAAGCGTTTTCGCGACCGGCGAGATCGTACATAACGAAGCCGTCATGAAAAATCTGAAAGACCTCGGCCTGGAAATAATCGAGGATATCTCCAGCTACGACCGTGTGGATGGTATAGCCATCATAAGAGCGCATGGTATCGACCCGGGATCGGAGAAGAGATTACGCGAGGTTTTTACCGGGGTGATAGATCTTACATGTCCTATAGTGTACAATGTATTTAGCCTTGCGGTTGATCTTCAAGCCCGGGGAAGTTTCGTTGTTGTATTTGGGAAGAGAAACCACCCGGAGGTCACCGCTCTTTCGGGAAGACTCGAGCGGTACCTCATAGTGGAGCCGGGGGAAGACTACAGCTCCGTCGTCGATAGATTGAAAGCGATCGAGCGAATCGCTGTCGTCTCCCAAACTACGATGAGCACCGACGACTTCAAAGATTTCTCATCTTTCCTAGAAGAGGAACTTGGAGATCGCGTGGAGATACACAACACGATCTGTAGAATCACCGTCGAGCGCGAATCGGAAGCCAGAAGGCTGGCCTGCGAGGCCGATACAGTAATTGTGGTTGGCGGGAAAAACAGCTCCAACACCAAAAAGCTTCTAGACATAGTCGGAAGACTTGGAAAGAGAGCGATACACGTCCAAACCACCGGGGATCTCCCGCAGGGAGAGCTGGGGAGGACCGGTTTGATAAGTGGAACTTCGACACCGTACGATCAGATCCAGAAGATACTGGATTACATAGACAACGAGAGGGAGGTAACCGACAATGGAAGAGAAACTGGAACGGCAAGATGAAAACCTGAGCATGGAGGAGATCTTCGAGCAAATGGATGTCTCCTCGGCTAGGAAGGGCAGTAGAAAGGAAGCTGAGGTTTTCTCAATCCAGCCCGATGGCCTTATGGTCATCATGGAAGGCAAGCTAGATGGTTTTGTTCCCCTGGATCAACTGGTAAACGACCTTAACGAATACAGTGTTGGCGATAAGATAGAGGTCATGGTCATAAAGACCAACGAAGAAGAGGGAAGAAGCACTGTATCTGAAAAAAGGGTCCACGCGAGACAGGCGCTCAGTAGAGTGGAAAAGGCTTTCAGGGAAGGAACGCCAATAGAAGGCAGAATAGTTTCCGAGACGAACGCCGGCTACAATATAAGGCTACTGAGAACCGTTCCCGCATTTCTCCCGGGTTCAGAGTCGGGGATAAGAAAGGGCGAGAACGCCCCGGAAGGCAATTTGAAATTCAAGGTGCTCAGATTCAAGAGACAGAGAAACGGCATTAACGTCGTCGTTTCGCTAAGAGCCTTCCAGGACGAAGCGATCAAGGAATATTTCGAGAAGCTGGAAGTCGATCAGATCACGGAAGGAACTGTGGAATCGATAAAGAATTTCGGAGCCTTCGTTAGGCTAAGCGACAACGTAACAGCTCTGATTCCGGCATCGGAAATGAGCTGGGATCCGGGAGCGAGAATAAGCGATCTTTTAAAGATCGGCAGTACGGTGAAGGCAAAGATCATCGGAATCGACGAAAGTGAAAAGAAGATCTCTCTGAGTCTCAAGCAGATGAGCGAGGATCCCTGGGCAACGCTTGAAGAGAGATATCCGGTGGATTCCACCGCTGCGGGTATAGTGAAGAACATAACGCCTTTCGGTTTCTTCGTTTCTCTTGAACCCGGCGTGGAAGGTTTGGTACATATTTCAGAGGTGTTCTGGGGAAACATCAAGAAGGATCTCAAAAGTGTCGTCGAAGTCGGGGACGAAGTAAAAGTCAACATCAAAGAGATAAACATAGAGAAGAGGACTCTGTCCCTTTCTTACAGGGAAGCCATGGGCGATCCCTGGGAAAACATCGGTCAGAAGTACAACGAAGGCGATATCGTGAAAGCAAAGACGGCCAAAGTCCTTCCTACGGGGGTAATTCTCGAACTTGAAGAGTATGTGTCGGGCTTCGTTCCTGTATCGGAGGTATCGTGGAACTTTGTTGACAGGATAGAAGATGTGGTCAAAGAGGGTGACGAGACCGAGGTGAAGATACTCTCCATCGACAGCGTTAACAGAAGAATGAGACTGAGCATCAAACAGGCTACGGCCGACCCGTGGGAGAGAGTCTCTCGCGAGTTATCCGTAGGCGACTACATATCCGGTACCGTGACGAGACTGACGAAGTCCGGAGCCATAGTGATGGTGGACTCCTACGGTGTGGAAGCCTTCCTACCCGTTTCTCAAGTTTCCATCGAAAGAGTGGAGAATATCGAAGACGCCGTCAGTATAGGGAATCACAACCAGTACAAGATCATAAGACTGGTTTACGATCCCGACAACGATACGAGAAACATGGTTGTGTCGATAAGACAGCTGATAAAGGACAAAGAAGCGGCCGAAACCGAAGAAGTGATGAAGGACCTCAACGGCAACGGCATGACGATCTCCAGCAATCTGGGTGAAATGATAAAGAATCAGCTCAAGGAAGAAGGAGAAACCCTCTAGTGGCAACTGTCCTTATCATAGGACGTCCGAACGTCGGAAAGTCCACGCTCTTCAACAGACTCGTTGGAGGGAGAAGGGCCATAGTGGACGATATTCCGGGTGTAACGCGTGATTTTACAGTAGGCAGGGTAAACTGGCAGCAGAAGACCTTCCAGCTGGTGGACACCTGCGGGTTATTCGAAAACCCCGAAAATATAGTGGAAGAAAAGATGAAAGAGGTCACCCTCGAACTGCTTGGAGAGGGTGATCTCTTGATTTTTCTGGTTGACGGCCGTCAGGGAGTCACGAGCGCCGACATCGAGCTCTCGAATTATCTCAGAAAGCAGAAAAAAGAGATTGTATTCGTGGCCAACAAAGTGGAGAGCGAAGGAGCATTTTACACCGCGGCCAACGACATCTATGCCCTGGGTTTCGGCGATCCGGTAAAGATCTCCGCTGCCCATGGCCTGAATATCGACGAGCTTCTCGACGAGATATTCGAGAGACTCGAAGGGATTGGCCACTCAGTTCACATGGAAGAGGAAGAGCAAAGTTCTCTGAAAGTGGCGATCGTGGGTAGACCTAATGCGGGAAAGTCGTCCATCTTCAACTGGATAGTGGGAAGTCCCCGGAGTCTTGTCACGGAGGTCGCCGGTACGACAAGGGATACAGTAGATGAAACGCTCGCCATAGACGGAAAAGCGATGACCTTCATAGATAC
>Ga0116141_10004996_pt1 | contig 11126 bp, 8 predicted proteins | sample AD_UKC097_MetaG_FD_89744 | JGI IMG/M metagenome (GOLD analysis project Ga0116141, IMG submission 89744) | Active sludge microbial communities of municipal wastewater-treating anaerobic digesters from USA - AD_UKC097_MetaG | ecosystem: Engineered > Bioreactor > Anaerobic > Digestate | place: USA... | reverse complement strand
GGCCGTGCTGCAGCCGATGCAGCCTTTGCTCCTGTCCTGGGGCGGGCGCGGTGAGCTGCTGCGCTTGAACGCCGCAGAGCCCGCTGGAAGCGCGCCCTTGCTTGCGGGCGACTCGCTGCTTGCGGGCTTCTACCTCAACGAACTGGTACTGCGCCTGTTGCCGCGCGGCGAGCCACAGCCCGACCTGTTCTGGCGCTATGCCGAATGCCTCGGGGCGCTGGGCGAGCCGGATGCGCCGATGGCGTGGGAGTTGCGGCGCTTCGAGCGCGACCTTCTCGCGGCGACCGGCTATGCGCTGGAGCTGGAGGCCGCAGGCGAGGGCGGGGAAACGCTCGATCCGGGAGGTCGCTACCGTGTCGACCCGATGACCGGGCCGTATCGGGTGCGCGATGCGACCGCGGAGAGTGTTTCCGGCGCCGCGCTGCTGGCCCTGGGCGAAGACCGCAAGCCCGATGCCGAGGGCTTGCGGGAACTGCGACGTCTGTTGCGCGAGGTGTTGCGCCATCATCTGGGCGGGCGCGAGCTGCGCTCCTGGCAGCTGTTGTCCGATCTTGCGGGGGCCAGACGCGGCAGGGAAGGGGATCGAGGCTGAATCGGCTGGCTTCGGAGCTTCAGTCCGGATTTTCCGGGTAGCGGATTTCGACCACGGCCAGACGCCGCCTGCCGCCGGGCAGCTCGATTTCGATCTCATCATCGGCACGCTTGCCCAGCAGGGCGCGCGCGAGCGGCGAGTCGATGCTGATCCAGCCTGCGCGCGCGTCGGTTTCGTCCGGACCCACGATCCGGTGGCAGAGCGTCTCTCCGCTCTGCGTTTCCTCCAGTTCGACCTCGGCCCCGAAGTAGATGCGCTCCGGGTCACTGGGAACGGTATCCACCACCCGCAGCTGCTCCAGGCGCTTGCTCAGATAGCGCACCCGGCGGTCGATCTCGCCGAGCTGCTTCTTGCGGTAGGTGTATTCGGCGTTTTCCGAACGGTCGCCTTCGGCCGCCGCCGCCGCCAGCGCGCGGACCACTTCCGGGCGCTTCTCGCGCCACAGCCCCTCCAGCTCGGCCCGCAGCCGCTCGAATCCGGCGCGGGTGATGAGGGCGGTGGAAGCCGCCGTGGGCGCACGCCAGCGGCTCATGGAAGAGGGAGGGTGATCATGAAGACAAAAGGGTGGCGCACGGGTGCTCGTGCCGCAAGGATTGACCCGGGTTGGGTGCGGAGTTCAATCGGCCCGCACCCGCCAGGCTTCGGCAAGGGAAATCATTCCGCTGCGCGCCAGTTTCACCGCGGCCTTGGTGATCGGCGTCATGCCTTCGCGCACGGCGGTTTCGTGGATTGCGCGCATGTCGACGCCGGGAACGATGAGTTCCTGGATCGCGGGCGTGACGATCATCAGTTCATATGCGGCAATCCTGCCCCGCACGCCCAGCCCATCGCAGTGGGGACACCCCCGGCCAACGTGGAAAACCTCGTCCGGCCCGACGCCGAGAATGCTCCTGACCCGGGGCTCGATCGTTTCCACCTCGCGACAGTGCGGACAGGTTTTCCGCACCAGCCGCTGTGACATCACCGCCAGGAGCGATGCGCGCAGCAGGTAGGATTCCACGCCAAGATCAAGCAGGCGCGTCACCGTCGCCGCGGCGGTATTGGTGTGGAGCGTGGAAAGCACCAGATGGCCGGTCAACGCCGATTCCACCGCGATGCCGGCCGTCTCGCGATCGCGCATTTCGCCCACCATGATCACGTCCGGATCGTGGCGCAGGAAGTTGCGCATGGCGCTGGCAAAGGTGAAGCCGGCGACGCGGTTGACCTGCATCTGCTGCACGTCTTCCAGATGGAATTCGACAGGGTCTTCGATGGTGAGGATGTTGATGCGCTGCTTGCGCAGTTCAAGCAGCGCGGCGTACAGCGTGGTGGATTTGCCGCAGCCGGTGGGGCCGGTGGCAAGGAACATGCCGTGGCTGTGCGCAAGCACGTCGTCCAAGCGCAGCCTGTCGGCGGGATCCAGGCCCAGTTGTTCGAGGTTGAGCAGGCTGCCTCCGGTGTCGTGCAGGCGGATCGCCACCGATTCGCCGAAAACCGTGGGCACGATGGAAACGCGCATGTCGATCTTGCGTCCCTCTTCCAGCGTGACGCTGGTGCGACCGTCCTGCGGACGCCGCCGTTCGGCGATGTTCATTTCCGCAAGCACCTTGATGCGTGAAACCAGCACCGGAAGCAGGGATCGCAGGAAACGGCGCACCGGCACCAGCTCGTCGTCGATGCGGTAGAGCACGTCTGCACCCTGTGCGCCAGGACGAATGTGGATGTCCGAAGCGCGACGCCGGATTGCGTCCCGGATCAGCCCGCCCACGATGCGCACGATCGGCATTTCGCGCGCCAGGCGTTCGACTTCCTTTTCACTGGTTTCGCGCGCAGGGTCCAGTCCGAGCTGATGGACGATGGTGAGGTCTTCGTCACGGTCGTAGTAGCGCGCGATCAGCGCGCGCATGACCGGAGCGGTGGCAATGACGGGAAGCACGCGGTCGCGCAGCAGGAAATTGAGCTGCTGCATCGCCTCGTGGTTGCCGCAGTCCTCCAGCGCAACGGCAACCAGCCCCTTGCAGCGCTGGGTCGGAACGGCGCGCAGGCGACGCGCCAGTTCCGGACTGATCGTGCCGGTGGCACCGCGATCCTCGTCTTCGGGAACGCGCAGTGCCGGGTATCCGAGGCTCAGCGCGCGATGGAAGTGGTCTTCATCGCAGTCGTCGCCTTCGGCCAGCCATTCGGGCAGGGACATCCAGGCCGCATCGGGCGCTTGCGGCAGCGCCCGCGGGTAGCCATCGAGGTAGCGATGGATGGCGGCCATGGAGCGCAGCACGAGCAGACGGGGTTCTTCGTCGTGAGTCATCGGCAGGACCTGAAGTGGACTCTTGCCAGTATCGCGCACACAGGTCGAACAGATGCTCGGTTCCTGTCGAACCGATCACTCCGCCCGTCGCCACTGCACCAGTCCGTTCACGGCAAGGGCGACGAACAGCGCGTAGAGCAGGGCGGTGAGGTGAAGCGCCTTGTGCAGATACATGCCGACATAGACCAGATCGACCGCGATCCACAGCCACCAGCTGGCGACGTGGCGGCGCGCCTGCCACCACTGCGCCACCAGGCTGAAGGCAGCGAGCGCGGCGTCCAGCCAGGGCAGGTCGGCACGGGTGCAGTGCGCCATGAAGGCACCCAGCGCGAGTGCGCCGAGCGCACCAAGAGCCAGATGCGCCGACGCGTGCGGAAGCGGCAGCGTGGCCACACGCACGCGACCATCCTTGCCCAGGTTGCGAAGCCAGCGTGACCATCCGTAGACCAGCATCGCGGCGAACGCGCCCTGCAGGAGCGCGTCAGAATACAGCCGCACTTCGATGAAGACCCAGGCGTAGATCAGTACCGACATCAGACCGATCGGCCAGGCCCAGGGGCGGCGCCTGGCCATCAGCCAGACGCCGAGCGCACTGAGGACGGCGGCGAAGATCTCGATCGGGTTCATGGCTACAGGTCGATCGATACGCTGAGGCGGGCCAACCGCGGCGCGCCGGGGAAGAGGTAGCTGTCGCCCAGCGCGCTGCCCGTGTCGCGCCAGTAGAAGCGATCGGTCAGATTGTCCACCGACAGGCGCCATGTCAGTTCACGTTCCCCCCAGCGCATGTCGTAGCGCAGGCCTGCGTCCCATACCGTCCAGGACGGAACGTGGACCTGTCCGTCAAGCGTGGCGGGATTGCGTGCGGCATGGCGTGCGCCGGCCAGAAGGCTCAGCGCAGGCAGGGCGGGAAGTCGGTAGTCGAAATGGACGCTGGCGCGCACGCGCGGCACGTTGGCGAGCTGGTGGCCTTCGTAGGCGGCGTTCCCGGCATTTTCTCCGCGCGCCCGGATCAGGCTGCCGCTGGCGACAAGGCGCAGGTTCTCGCCAAGCTGCGCGTTCGCGGATAGTTCCAGCCCCAGATGATTCTCGCTGCCGCGCTCGATGAAGGTGTAACCGGCGTCGGTGGAATCGGGTTCGGCGTGCTGCCAGGGCTGGCGGATGCGGAACAGCGCGGCGCTGTAGTCGACGGCGCCGCCGTGGCCGAACTTTGCGCCCAGCTCGAACTGCCGCGACAGGCGTGGACCCAGGAGATCCCCGTCGTTGCTGGTCCAGAACGGCGCCTCGAGGCCGAGCGAAAGGCCCTCGCTGTAGCTGGCGTAGAGCATGAGCGTTTCGCTCGGCGCCCACAGCGCGGCCACCTGGGGAAGGGTATGGCTCAGGTGCGCGTCGCGTTCCAGCGCGCCGCGCTTGCTCCAGGCGCGGTCGTCGAGCTGCACGAGGCGAGCCCCGAGGAGGAGTTGCCAATGCGCGCCCAGCCGCATCCGGTCCATGGCGAACAGCGAATGCTGCCAGCTCGAAAGGCGCCGCACGCGCGGTCCGATGGCTTCCGGCGAGGGGGAATGGACCGGCACCTGCGGATCGTGGATGTTGCCGCTGCCTATGTACTCGTTGACGCTGCGGTGGCGTTCGATCTCGCGCCGGAACGCGCCCGCGCCCAGGCTCAGGTCGTGCTGCACCGCGCCGGTCTCGAATCGACCGTCCAGACGGACGCGCAGTTCATCGCTGCTGCGGGTATCGTCCGGATTGCGATAGTCGTAGATGTCATAGCCGCCGTCGGGAGCGAAGAAGTTGCCCGGCACCTCGCCCGTCCAGCAGGCCGGCTGGTAGTAGCAGCCGTAGGCGAAGGCCACGTAGTCGTCGATCACGCTGCGGCTGTGGCCGACGGAAATCTGCGCCTGCCAGCGATCGGAAAACCGGTGCGAAAGGCGCGCGCTGGTGTTGGTCGAATGGATGCCTACCGGCGACTGCCAGGGCTGGTAGCCCAGCATGAGGGTGGCGCTGGCATCCTCCGGAATCACGCTTGCGCCGAGGAGCTGATAGCCGGAAACCGAACGCTGCGCGCTGGCGTGGTAGTTCGCGTCCAGCTCCAGCGTGGTGCGTTCGGAGGGGCGCCAGTCCAGCGCCAGGGCGTAGAAGTTGCGGCGTCCGTCGGCGTGCCGGACGAAAGAGTGCATTTCTTCCCAGCCCAGGTTGGCGCGCACGCCGAGCTCGGGCGTCAGCCAGGTACCGGCGTCCAGCGCCGCCAGGCGCGAGCCGTGCGAGTCGGTGCCCAGCGTGATCCGCCGGACTTCCTCGGGACGCTTGCTGACGAAGTTCACCGCGCCGCCCGGCTCCATCGCGCCGGCTTCGAGCGCAGCTGGACCCTTGAGGATTTCCACCCGCGCCTTGTCTTCCAGCGCCAGGATCTGTTCGCCGATGATGCTCAGGCCGTTGAGCCGGTAGCCGGTTCCGAGGTCCAGAGGAAAGCCGCGGATCACGAGGTTCTGGTAGTAGCCCACCGGGGCATAGCCGTCGCCTGCGGAAGCGTCCTCGCGCGCCAGTTCGCTCAGCGTGCGGATGTGGCGATCCTCGATCTGATCGCGCCCGATCACGTTGACCTGTGCGGGCGTGGACTTCAGCGAGGCCTTGCCCCAGGGACCTGACGATTCCGCGTCGGCTTCGTCGGGGACGCTGGCTTCCACCTCCACCTGCGAGAGTCGGGTGGCGTCGGCGTGCGATGGCGCTTCGGCCGCGCGCGCGCCGTGGCTCAGGGCGGATGCAAGGGCAAGGAAGAGGAGGGAGTGGGAGAGGTGGTTCATCGTCGGCGTTCGTCTGCATGGGGAGGACGAAGCGACGGCAGAACACCGCCGGCGCGTGGCCGCGGTGGTCCTGATCAAGCTCCCTACGCCGGTACTAACCGGGTCAGGTTCGAAGGGTCTCTCTCAGCCCGGCATTCGCCGGGCACCCCCGCTTCAGCCACACATTGAATCACGAATGGTCTCTGCGTGCACGCTCAGCTTGCACGCAGCGTTTGCAGAAACCTCTGTCCTGCGTGCGTGCGGAACCAGTGCGCGTGGCCGATCAGGAAGTCCTGCCAGGCGATCCGGGCGTGCTCGAAATTGCGCGTGACGCCTGCGAAATACTCCACCTCGGAGAGCGCGAAATCCAGATGCACGACCGGCAGGAGGTCTGCAACCAGCGCAAGATCTTCCGGTTCCAGCGTGCGCACTTCGCGGTAGCCATCGAGCAGCGCTTGCGCGATGGCCGGGCGCGCGCGCGCATCGCCGGGTTCCAGCCAGGCGATGGCATTGCGCTCGATCGCGGTGGCCAGATCGAACAGGGCAAAGCTGCGCGCGCACAGGCCGAAATCGAGTACCGCGCTCACCGAGGCGCACGGAGCAGCTTGACTCCAGAAAAGATTGGAAACATGCCAGTCGCCGTGGGTCCAGAGGCGCGGCTGCGCTGCCGCGCGCGCCGCGACGGCGGGCTGGAACGGGGCCAGCGTTGCGGACAGCGCTTGCTGCCATGGATGCGAGTCCAGCCAGGACGCGAGCGCAGGCCGCTGCGGCCGCTGCGCGACGAGCGCGGCCAGCGGATCGTCGGCCTCGATCAGCTCCGTGCGTGCCACCAGCAGGTGGGTGGCGCGCTGCGGCGCATCGAAACCCTGTGCGGCCTGGTGCAGGCGCGCCAGCATGGCGCCTGCGGATCGAGCGTGCGCGGGATCGTGCGGCGGCGTCCAGGAAGGCACGTCGCGGTAGAGGTCGATGCCTTCGGCCGCCGCGTGCAGCTCCCAGACCCAAGCCCCCTGCGCCAGCGCGCTTTGGCCGTCGGCGTTGGCGTGGATCGAGGGAATCGGAATCCCGCGTCCGCGCAGGTGTGCTGCGAAGGCGTGTTCCTCCTGCAGGACGGCGTGGCTGCGCACGCTGGCGTGGTGGCGCTTGGCGAACACCGTTCCTGCATCGGTCTCGACCAGCGCCGCCGCCGAAAGCGGGCGCGGGCTGTGCCAGAGGATCGCGTGCGGCGCGCCGTGGCCCGGGTAGTGGCGGAATACCCGCGCCAGCTCGGCCAAGGTCAGCGGAGGCCAGTCCGGCGCCATCGCATCGCCGGACAGTCCGTGCACCTGGTGCGGGGCTTCGGCCGAAGGGTTCACGGTTCGCATTCCAGCGCCGCGATCTGTTCCTGAATCTGGCGCAGCACCTCTTCCCAGTGCCGGGCCTGTGCGAACCAGGGGAAGGCGTGCGGGAAGGCCGGATCGTGCCAGCGGCGCGCGATCCAGGCGTGGTAGTGCAGGAGGCGCAGAGCGCGCAGCGGCTCGATCAGGCGGCGCTCGCTCCAATCGAAATCGCGGAACTGCGCATAGCCTTCGAGCAGGTGTTCGAGCTGCATCCGCTGCTCCTCGCGGCTGCCGGAGAGGAACATCCACAGGTCCTGGATCGCCGGGCCGGCGAGGCAGTCGTCCAGATCGACGAAGTGCGCCACGCCCTCGCGCCAGAGGATGTTGCCGGGGTGGCAGTCGCCGTGCAGGCGCAGGGTGGCGAAAGGCGCCGCCTGCGCGAAGGCGTGCTCGACCCGCAGCAGCAGCGCCTCGCCAAGGCGATGGAAGTTTTCGCGCAGCGGTTCGGGCACCTGGCCGGAAGCGAGCAGGTCGCGCAGCGGTTCGTGGCCGAACCTGCGCACGTCCAGCACGGGGCGATGCGAGAAGCGACGCTGTGCTCCCACGACGTGCAGGCGTGCGAGGGTTCGACCCAGCTGTGGCAGCGTGTCGGCATCGCCCAATTCCGGGGCGTGGCCGCCCTGGCAGGGGAACAGCGCGAAGCGGAATCCCTCGTGCCGCAGCAGCGTGCGGCCATCGAACGCAAGCGGCGCGACCACCGAAAGCTCGGCCTGCGCCAGTTCCAGCGCGAAGGCGTGCTCCTCCTCGATGGCCGCACCGCTCCAGCGCGCCGGGCGGTAGAACTTGGCCACCAGCGGCGGCGCGCCCTCGATGCCCACGCGATAGACGCGGTTCTCGTAGCTGTTGAGCGCCAGCAGTCGCCCGTCGCAGGCCATGCCGAGGGATTCGACCGCGTCGACGACGGCGTCGGGCGTCAGTCGCGCGTAGGGTGCCTCACCCGGCACGGCGTCAGGCCGCGCGGCTGGCCCGCTTGCGGTCGTTTTCCGTCAGATGCTTCTTGCGCAGGCGGATTTCCTTGGGCGTGATTTCCACCAGCTCGTCGTCGTCGATGAAGTCCAGCGCCTGCTCCAGCGAAAACTTGATCGCAGGCGAGAGCTGGATCGTATCGTCCTTGCCCGCGGCGCGGATATTGGTCAGCGGCTTGGGTTTGATGGCGTTGACGGTAAGGTCGTTGTCCTTGGAATGGATGCCCACGAGCTGGCCCTCGTAGACGTTGTCGCCCTCCGCCGCGAACAGCTTGCCGCGCTCCTGCAGCGGGCCGAGCGAATAGGCCGGCGTGGTGCCCGCGGCATTGGCGATCATCACACCGTTGATGCGCTTGGCGATCGGCCCCTGCTCCTTGGGTCCGTAGTGGTCAAAGACATGGAACAACAGGCCCGAGCCCTGGGTCAGGGTCTTGAATTCGTTCTGGAATCCGATCAGGCCGCGCGCCGGAATCTGGTATTCCAGCCGCACCCGGCCCTTGCCGTCCGGCTCCATGCCCTTGAGCTGGCCCTTGCGGATCCCGAGCTTTTCCATCACGCCGCCCTGATGGATTTCCTCCACGTCCACCACGAGCTGTTCGATGGGTTCCATCGGCTGGCCGTCGATCTCCTTGATGATCACTTCCGGGCGCGAAACGGCGAGTTCGAAGCCCTCGCGGCGCATGTTCTCGATCAGCACCGACAGGTGCAGTTCGCCACGACCGGAAACGAGGAACTTGTCGGCGTCCTCGAGCTGCTCGACCTTGAGTGCGACGTTGTGGACGGTTTCGCGTTCCAGGCGGTCCTTCAACTGGCGGCTGGTGAGGAACTTGCCGCCGGAGAGCTCCTTGTTGCCGGCGAACGGGGAATTGTTGACCTGGAAGGTCATCGAGATGGTCGGTTCGTCCACCATCAGCGCCGGCAACGCCTCGGGCGTGTCGAGCGCGCAGACCGTATCGGAGATGGTCAGCTCCTGGATGCCGGAGATGGCCACGATGTCGCCGGCTTCGGCGCTGTCCTGCTCGATCCGTTCCAGACCCATGAAGCCCAGCACCTGCAGCACCTTGCCCTGGCGCTTCTTGCCGTTGCGGTCGATCACCGCAACCGGCATGTTCTTCTTCAGCGTGCCGCGCTGGATGCGCCCGATGCCGATCACTCCGACGAAGTTGTTGTAGTCGAGCTGGCTGATGCGCATCTGGAACGCCCCGGCCGGATCCACCGGCGGCGCCGACACGTGCTGCATGATGGCCTCGTACAGCGGCGTCATGTCGCCCGAACGCACCTCGTCGGTGAGGCCTGCGTAGCCGTTGAGGCCGGAGGCGTAGATGATCGGGAAGTCCATCTGCTCGGCGGTGGCACCGAGGCGGTCGAACAGATCCCAAACCTGTTCCACGACCCATTCCGGACGCGCGCCGGGGCGATCGACCTTGTTGATGACCACGATCGGCTTGAAGCCCATCGCAAACGCCTTCTGCGTCACGAAGCGGGTCTGCGGCATCGGGCCGTCCATCGCATCGACCAGCAGCAGCACCGAGTCGACCATCGACAGCACGCGCTCCACCTCGCCGCCGAAGTCGGCGTGGCCGGGGGTGTCGACGATGTTGATGCGGTTGCCGCGCCAGTTGATCGCGGTGTTCTTTGCCAGGATGGTGATGCCGCGCTCTTTTTCCTGGTCGTTGGAATCCATCACGCGCTCGGCCAGCACGGTGCGCTCGCTGAGGGTGCCCGATTGCTTGAGGAGGCTGTCGACCAGGGTGGTCTTGCCGTGGTCAACGTGGGCGACGATGGCGATGTTGCGAAGGTTCTGGATGGTCATGGCGTAAATCAACAGGTCGGATGCCGCGGGTCTGCGGCGAAATCGGGCTTTTCTCGGGGACACGAAAACGCAGACGATCTCGGATCGTCTGCGTGCGGGCCTCTCAATGGTGCGGCGCATTATACGACATGCGCGAGCCAGCGCGTTGGAGGCGGTGGGCTGGCAGTTAGATAGTTATCGTCTATCGATATGATTGTAACAATCAATTTTACCTATTGATTGTTCGCGTCTAGAATGCCCACGGTCGAAGCCCGACGGTTTCGTCACTGCCAACCCAAGCCCCAAGGAGAACACGATGTCCCTCATCAACACCCAGATTCAGTCGTTCGAAGCGGACGCCTTCCACAACGGCAAGTTCGTCAAGGTCAGCAACGAGAGCATGAAGGGCAAGTGGTCCGTCGTGATCTTCATGCCGGCCGCCTTCACCTTCAACTGCCCGACCGAAGTGGAAGACGCGGCCGAGCACTATGCCGAGTTCCAGAAGGCCGGTGCCGAGGTCTACATCGTAACCACCGACACGCATTTCTCGCACAAGGTGTGGCACGAAACCTCGCCGGCGGTGGGCAAGGCGAAGTTCCCGCTGGTGGGCGACCCGACCCACAAGCTGACCAATGCGTTCGGCGTGCACATTCCGGAAGCCGGTCTGGCCCTGCGCGGCACCTTCGTGATCAACCCCGAGGGGGTGATCAAGACCATGGAAGTGCACTCCAACGAGATCGCCCGCGACGTCGGCGAGACCCTGCGCAAGCTCAAGGCCGCGCAGTACACCGCCTCGCATCCGGGTGAAGTGTGCCCGGCCAAGTGGAAGGAAGGCGCCAAGACCATCGCGCCTTCGCTGGACCTGGTCGGCAAGATCTGATCCGCGCTGTTCCCGTCCCCGCAATGACGGGGGCGGGAGCAGGTCCGGATCGCTGTGCTCGGCGCTCCGGACCTGCTTCCGCGAATGCCTCGGGTTTCCCGTCCACCGGGAAGCTTGGGCACCGTTCAACCGAATGAAGGAGATGCACCATGTTGGATGACGGTCTGAAGACCCAGCTTGCCGCCTATCTGGAGCGACTCGTGCGTCCGGTGCACCTCGTCGCCGCGCTGGATGATGGCGATGCCTCGCGCGAGGTGCGCGCACTGCTCGACGACATCGCGGCTTCCTCGGCCAAGGTCACTCTGGAACTGCGTGCAGATGAAGGCGTGCACGTTCCTTCCTTCGCCCTGACCAGCCCCGGCCAGGACATCCACCTGCGCTTTGCCGGTCTGCCGATGGGGCACGAGTTCACCTCGCTGGTGCTGGCCTTGTTGCAGACCGGCGGCTATCCGCCCAAGGT
>Ga0116141_10004993_pt1 | contig 11130 bp, 14 predicted proteins | sample AD_UKC097_MetaG_FD_89744 | JGI IMG/M metagenome (GOLD analysis project Ga0116141, IMG submission 89744) | Active sludge microbial communities of municipal wastewater-treating anaerobic digesters from USA - AD_UKC097_MetaG | ecosystem: Engineered > Bioreactor > Anaerobic > Digestate | place: USA... | reverse complement strand
GAGTGGGCAGAGATAGACCTTGAACATGCACTATGGAATATCCCAGCAGAGAAAATGAAAATGAAGCAGGCACACATTGTTCCATTAAGCACACAGGCGTTGACTATCCTGAAGGAAATACATCCACTTACCGGAAGCGGGAAACATGTTTTCCCGGGGCGGACGTCCGATAGGCCGATGAGTGATAATGCTATCTTGGCCGCATTAAGGAACATGGGATTTGAGAATACTGAAATGACTGGACATGGCTTCCGGGCAATGGCCAGAACGATGTTGGACGAAGTCCTTCACGAGCCGATTCACTTAATCGAACATCAGCTTGCCCATACAGTAAAAGACCCTCTGGGGCGAGCCTATAACCGCACAAGCCACTTGCCCGAACGAACCGCAATGATGCAACGATGGGCGGATTATCTGGATGGATTGAAGCAAGGCGCGAAGGTTTTGACATTCAAAGCAAAAGAGGCTTAAGGCAATGGCTGATTTTTTCCTCTGGACAGGCGACCACTTTCGACGAATTGAGAATATTCTAGGCGCGCCGCTATCCGATGATAATAAGCTCATACTGCAAAACGCCCACCACAATTTTCTTACTGACCTTGATACAGCCCTGTCCAGAATCGCCAAGACCAGAGCAAAACTTGAGAAAATCCAAAAGGTTCTTTCCGGATATGAGGATATTGACGGGCTGACCGAACAGGTGTTAATCATGGCGATGCCCCACACGCCGTGCCCTTCTATTCCCGACCTTAACCGCGACCTTAAAAAGCTACTCCAGCGCGCCGACATTGCCTTGCGGCGGCTACCGAAGAAAGACAAACCCGGCCCCGACGAGAAAGCATGGCCATTACGCACCCTCATTTCCACCATTACACCCGTGTTTGAAAATACTACAGGCGGAGGGGCAACACTAATCAAAGCGAAGGAGTCTAAAAAAGCCAAACAAAACACCCCTTCAGGAAAGTATTTCTCCTTTATATCTGAATATTTACAAATCATTAACTACACCCACCACAGTGAAATTGCTTTAATGCGAATCATTGAGCAAGTCATTTACCCGGAATTACCTGAAAAATAGCGAATTAATGTAATCCGTTCACCACGCTTCTTTCCTTTACCGTCCTAGAAAAATCAATGGAGGGTAATTATGAACAACGACAAACTTTTACGATTAAAGCAAGTTTTGGAGCGTGTCCCTGTTAGTAAATCAAGCTTTTGGAACGGCGTTAGGACTGGGAAATATCCCAAGCCGCTGAAATTGGGGCCGCGAACGTCGGCTTGGAGAGAATCAGAGATTGACCGCATCGTGCGGGAGGGGGTGTAGCATGAACAACGGACATGACCCCATCGAAATTCACGACGTTTATCAGGCTTCCTTTGCCGACTTCAAAGGAATCGAAATCATCTACCGCAAACGGCCAAACGGCAGAGTAACCTTCATTCTTCCTGCTGGGCAGGAAACAGCCAATGTGCTGGCTACCTATAACAGTAATCCGCAGATTCCGGCATTGGACTTTGTCCAGAGCCTCCGAAAAGTCAGGGCGAAAATGATCGCCTTGCGCTCTTGATTGGAGGTGACGGACAATGAACTTCCAAGAAAAATATTACGACAATCTAAATAACTGGCCAGCACAGGGGCAAGGCAGACACAGTCATAAATTGCGAGTTGCTAATTATGGTCGATTGGCTGGTCTATCACCAGAGCAGGTTTTTCTGGACATTCAACGCACTATCCCCAAAGGTGGGCGCAATCTTGACCACGGAATAATAGTGGCAATCAAAGAATCCCTATCCGGGACGTCTCTTAACTTTCAACCAAAGCAGCAACCGGTTATGCTGGACGGCAAAGCAAAGCTGGCGGACATTATCGGCAAATCCAAAATATCCGATGAGGCCGACCTCTGGGAAGATTCCCCAGTTCGGCTGGACTGGCCGCCGGAAGAGGACACGTGCCGGTTTCTTCAGGCAATGTTCCACCCGGAGGACTTGATCTTTATAGGCGCGCGAGAAGCAACCGGAGTTATGGGCGCAACCATCCGGACACGTGACGGTTGGGTGGATTACTTTAAATCCGGAGGTCAGACTGCACCTTTTCTCATTATCAATCCACTAGACGGCTTGCCGAAACCGAAGAAGTCAGGCGAGGGTGTTACTTACCGCTCCGACGATAATGTCTCTGAATTCCGATATTGCATGGCCGAATTCGATAACTTGACCTGGGAAGAGCAAATCCGTTTCTGGACATCATCGACCGTTAGAAAGTTAGGCATTGTCGCACTGGTGGACACCGCTGGTAAATCTATTCATGGCTGGATAAAGACACCTAACATCGAAACAATAGGCGATTGGCGGCGTGAAATAAAAGGCAAGCTTTATGATCAAGCACTGATACCGATGGGAGTTGATTCCGCCTGCTCAAATCCATCGAGGCTGTCAAGATTACCTGGGCACGTTCGTGATGGGAGATACCAGAGGATTCTCTGGTTGAATTCGAATTCGGAGGTGCAATCATGAGTATTGGCGATTTCATAAATGACATAGCGGATGAACCAGTAAATGATTGGTCTGAACCGACGCCTCTTCCAGAGGGGCTATCCCCGGTCATGCCGCTAGATGATTCCATGATTCCGGAGCCGTTTTGTGACTGGTTGATGGATATTGCAAATCGGATGCAGATACCACCGGACTTTAGCGCGGCGGCGGCGATAGTGGCAGCCGGTTCTGTTATAGGGCGGGGGTGTGGAATATTACCAAAACGCCATGATGATTGGACTGTAACGCCTAACCTTTGGGGCGGAGTCATAGGCCGACCTTCTCTGATGAAAACTCCGGCAGTAGCAGAGGCGCACCGGCATTTGAACAGATTAGAAGCTGAAGCGCGGGACGAATATCAGCAAGCGTCTGATGGGTTCCAGAAAGATGAGGAATTCGTAAAAATCAAACGCTCTGCTATCCACGATAGCATTAAGAAGGCTGTCAAGAAAAATGACACCGCAACTATAGACAAGCATCGAGTTGAGCTTACTAACCTGCACACAAAAGAGCCGATCCGCCGGAGGTTCCAAACACAGGACGGCACGGCGGAGAAAATAGGTGAACTGCTCATTGAGAACCCCCGGGGGATACTGATCAACCGGGACGAACTGTCCGGATGGTTCCGCTCGCTAGACCGTGATGGCAGAGAAGGCGACCGTGCCTTTTACCTTGAATCATGGAACGGTAACAGTGGTTTTACTTATGACCGCATTGGCAGGGGAACTCTGGATATTGAGGCTTTGTGCCTGTCCATTTTCGGCAGTATCACACCGGGTGCCTTATCGAGCTATGTTTATCAATGCAACAAAGGCGGAGCGGGTGACGATGGGCTGCTTCAGCGTTTTCAAGTTTTAGTATGGCCTGATGCGCCTGCCGAATGGCGGAACGTTGACCGGTTCCCTAATACTGCGGAAAAAAACCGTGCATGGGAGATATTCAAAAGGCTTTCCGGCGATATTCCGAGTGCTGTCATTCCGGAGGGCGGCAGAATTCCCTGCTTGCGGTTCACCCCCAGCGGACAGGATGTTTTTGACCAATGGCGTGAAGCTCTGGAATTGAGAATCAGAGGAGACCACGGATTGAAACCGGCGATGGAAAGCCACCTGACAAAATACAGAAAGTTAATGCCTGCCTTGAGTCTTATCTTCCACCTTATCGATGTGGCAGACGGCAAAGCGGCCGGAGGTGTGTCGGAGGGTGCAGCGTTACGAGCGGCGGTATGGTGTGAATATTTAGAGACACACGCCATAAGGATATACGGTGCGGCGGCCATGCCGGGGCTGGAGTCAGCGCGGGAAGTTATAAAGCACATAAAGCGCGGCGCAATTAAGGATAAATCCACCAGCAGGGACATTTATCGGAACCATTGGACACGTCTGGACACCCCGGAAGAAGTAAAAGCCGCTCTGGACGTGTTAGAAGCTCACGACTGGCTAGTTGTGAAGAAAATTTATACCGGCGGCCGGCCGTCTGAGGAAATTTGTCTGAATCCGAACATAAAACTTTGAGGATTCTTAATTCAAGGAAGCGCCAGAAGTGCCAAAAGCCATTTTGACACTTTTGGCACTACCCTTTTTCAAGAATATGCAACTTTTTTTTGAGGTGAGCATGAGCTGGTTGAATAAATTAAAAGAACATATCGAGAAAAAAGCGTCTCAACAGTCGGATGCAGAGATAAAACCGGGAAAAGACATAGTTGGAGAAAAGATGCCGGAGCCAACGTCTGGTCAAGTTGAAACAGAATTACAGCCGGTTGTGAATGTCAACCGGTTAGGAGATCCGCCACCGGATGCTGATCAGGAACTTGTGGATTGGTTTTTATCCGCCGACTTGCCTTCTGAACCGTTCGAGCTTGATCAGGCGCGGCGTGTCCTGAATCCACAGGTTTTTTATAATGCCCTGCGGCTGGAAATAGCGAGCCGATGGAAGTCGCCACGATGGAAGTGTGGCGCAACACAGTATGACCTTCAAGCATTAAAAACCTACATGCAAAATAAAATGGAGATATTATGATTATACCAAGATTAGGAAAAGGGAAACCGTCTCAAGCGCAGAGAGATGCTTACAATGAGGAAGTCCGGAGCTTTTGTACCGAGATTTTGAAAATACAATCTAGGTTGGATATTAAAATTGGTTCGCGCGGTTGGTGCTACATTCTTGAGCAGCAGGCAGGTTTGCTCAAGTCCGACTTTGATTTAGCAGAAAAGTTGATCAGCTTCTGCCGGGCGGAAGGCCTGCTTCCTCTGGACATCTGCGCAGACGATGAGGCACGATTATTCTTATGCACAGAAACCATTGACGGCAACGTCGATGACGAAACGGAAATCATAGTAAGATCGGCGTTAAACTGGTGGAAAGATTACACCGGTTCAAGCTTCTGGGAAAACCAAAACTATTTCATCCAGATGTTGGTGGAAAAGATAGATTTGCGGAGCTTGTTTGAGCCGATTTGTGAGGAATACCGAGTTCGGTTAGGCAACGCCAGAGGTTGGGCGGATATGAATCAAAGAGGGAATTTAATGAGGGAATTCAAATATTGGGAGCAGCGAGGCAAGCACTGTGTTCTGCTATATTGCGGAGATCATGATCCTTCCGGACTGGCGATTACGACCTACCTCCGAGATACGCTTTCCAAACTATCACGGGCAGTTGGTTGGAGTCCTGAAAACTTAATTATAGAGCGATTCGGATTGAATGCTGATTTCATCGAATCCGCAGAGCTATCTTGGATTGACAACCTTTTAACCGGTTCAGGGAAAGACTTGGGTGACCCGAAACATCCGGACTATAAGAAGCCTTATGTTGCCGACTATATCGCGAAATATGGCAAACGGAAATGCGAAGCAAACGCTCTGGTAACAGCACCAGAACTGGGGCGCAAGTTATGCCGGGATGCTATTGAAAAGTATATTGATCAAAGAGCGGCTGCCGAATACGGCAATAAAATTCGGATGCAAAGATTCGAAGTTAAGGAGGCCGTTGAGAACAGATTCAAAGAACTGTTCGCGGCGTGATGTGCATAGACCGCCGGGTGTTCGTTGATTCTAGGGCATCCTGGGCGGTCATGCAGGGCAAATAAAACATTCTTTATGGAGGAAAAAACATGGATAAAATAACAAACTCTGAAAACATCTCAAAGGTTCTAAAGGAAAGACAGATAAGAGCATTGCCGATAATCCTATCAGCAAAAAATCTTGAAGCCGGTTGTCGGGAAGCGGGCATCACGTCCACCACGTTCAGGCAGTGGCTATCTGAATATCCTGAATTTCAGGAAGCCGTTAATGATGGCCGTCGGCAGATTGCAGAAGAAGCCATGACCCGGTTGAAGAGTAGCATGGGCAAGGCGATTGACCGTTTAGTCCTGCTCGTTGATAGTGAGAGTGAGGAAATTTCAAGGAAAGCCGCGACGTCCCTAATTCAGTTTGCATTGGAATTGCGACAAGATGAAGATATTGAGCAACGCATTGAAAGTATTGAGAAAATTGTCTTTGAAAGGCGGATATACCGCTAGGCGCCAATAAATTGACAGGGGGTATATATGAGGAAAAGCCTATTAAAAAGGATTGCAGAGCTTGAGAGAGAGGTAAAGCCACAGCGCGACCCGAAAGAAATACCCGAATGTGCGCGTGAGATCATAGCAATGATGCTATCGCACCGGGACAAACTGGAGGTGAAAGATGAAAGCGACAAAAAAGAGAATTGAAAAAATCGAAGCGGCCATTGCCGAACAGGAATCTGCCGGGAAGCCACGGTTCAGAGCTTTTTTCAAAGACGAAGTGATACCTCCGCCGGAGAAAGGGGTTCTTCATATCGTTTTCAATATGCCGGCACCTCAACCTGTTCCGGAAGAGCTTTTGCCGGAAAATTGAGCGAAAAAGTCATGACAGTGGCATGATCATTAAAAACGAGGCCCCCGCTTTTTTTATCAGAGGGGTAACGCTTTTCTAGAACAACGCTGATGGAAATCAGGGACACGGTTTTTAATGTGTGTAGGTTATGCTTGATCTTAAACCATTTTTTTCTTTTCATTTTTATTATGAAGGAGTATTATTTTTCTCAAATATAGTGAACTACTTGCCAGATGCTAGAATTGTTCGACAAGAGGGTAAGTATGCCGACAAAGTTCGACAAATCAATGTTCCGAATCTTGTGGGCGTTGGCAATCACAGGTTTTACGTTGTCCCTGCCATTTGCAGCCTACTTTGCTCTTCGCTACGGCTTACATGTAGAATTTCTGCTGATCCCATTCATGGGCGCGATAGGAGCATACGCGCTTGTCACAGCTACGTTTTGTCTCTGGGGCATGTGTGTATTTATCGGTCGAATTATCAAAATCGCCTTCGATGGTTTGCTACCACAGGATGGTGATGAAATTCTGACGTGGCTACAGAGCTTCAAGACAGCAGCAGTGCTAATTGTATCGTCCATAGTGATTTTTGCAATTTTGTTTCTTCTATTAAAGGGAGGTGGCCAGCCGTTCTGGGCTGACTGAAGAAAATCGAAAGGCAGTTAATAAACGATATTAAGGGGTGTATTTATGAAAAAACTTATTTTTATACTTCTTGTTGTATTTTTAGTTTTTCCCGTTGTTTCCAGCATCGGGCAAGAAAGAAATCCTTTTAATATTTATTGCTCTGATGATTGCCGTCAAGAGCTTAACCATTGCACTCCAAGGTGTCGGCTTTACAATGGCAGTATTGATCAAATGTGTATAGACGATTGCATGAAGGAATATGATCGGTGTATCAGACGATGCAATTGATATTCACATAAGGATTGAAGAATTCGATTGGCGTAATCGGCCAAGGGGTAATATAATATCTGCGAACTTACTAAAATATGAGATATTTCAATGAGATATATTAAAATTGAAAATTTTCAGATTATCATTTTAACCATTGTCTTGCTTTCCATACCGGCAAATTTTGCATGCGCAGTTTGGGAGAGGAATTAGTGACGGATTTAATCAAGGAATTCAAAATGCGCTTCGTATAAAAGAGATGCAGTTGATGGAAGAACAACGTCGTATGCTGGAAGAAGAAAGACGGCAACTTGAAGAACAAAGACGTTATAATGAAGAATTAAAACGTAAGCAAGAAGAACGAGAAGCTAAAGAAGTTAAAAAAAATAACTTTATTGATCATATGGATAGAAGTGGGACTAATTGGCGAACGATTTCAGAAGACCCAGATTTTCAAGAATGGCTTAATGAGAACACCAAGAGACACACTTTTAATACGGCCTTTGAAGAGTATAACGCATATGATGCTTTACTGATTATAAATGAATACAAAGCAGCTTTAGAAAAGCAAAAGGCGGCACCATCAAAACCTGGTGAGGTTAAACTTATAAAAAAAGGAGGAGTTTATGAAGCGCCAGTTACATTAAACAACGTTCTTTCTATCTATTTTATCATAGATAGCGGCGCAACTGATATATCTATATCCCCAGATGTAGCCCTAACCCTCATAAGAACCAAAACCATAAAAAAGAAAGACTGGTTGTCTGGTGCAATCTATAGATTTGCCGATGGCAGCACTGCAAAAAGCCAAAGATTTAAATTAAAATCGGTGAAGATCGGCGATGTCGAATTGAAAAACGTAACATGCAGCATTTCTAATTCACTAGATGCACCAATGCTTCTTGGTCAGAGCGCACTTCAAAAGCTCACAAGATACAGCATTGATTATAAAAAGAAAATATTAACATTTAATATTCCAGAAACAAAGGTTCCAGAAGACATAAAACCAAATTTAAACAAGCCGGCAGTAAAAAAGGGGGAAAATAAATCTATCAAGAAGCAAATTAATTTAAATACAGAAAATAATCATAATGAGCCATTGATAAAAAAAGAGGTAATAAATGATAAGGAGGTAACATCAAAATCAGACGTTAAAAATGAAGCTGTAGAAAACAAAACAAATGCATCATCTCCGAAAACGATAGAAAGTGAAGTTGGTAAGTATAATCGTTTCATTACCAGTGATGATGGCACCGTCCTCGATACACGTACTAATCTAATGTGGGCAAGTAAAGACAATAATCAGGGTGTCTCTTGGAAAGAGGCAAAAAAATATTGCGAAAACTACCGCGGGGGCGGATACAATGATTGGCGATTACCGACTCTCCAAGAACTTGAAGGCCTTTATGACCCTGCGATAACTGGAAATTACGGTTATGGTATTACAAGTCTAATTGAATTAACACATTGCTGCCCGTGGGCATCGGATGTCAAAGGTGTATATTATAATTTCGATGGTAGTGGGCGCGCTCACGCTAGTCGTTTCTTTCTTTTTAGAACTTTTAGAGCTTTACCGGTAAGGTCTGCCAAACCGGCCATAGGCAAATAATGGGAAAATAGATGCCATACTCACCCCCCCCGCCCACTGGAATAATCATACACTGCCTTGTATTTTTTAATGCTGCCAGATATTCCAAGTTCAATCTTCGAGGTTAATCTATACCTTATCTTCAGTTGGTTATTGTTATGTTTTTTTACGAACCTTCTGTGAGTGCCGAATCTTTTGCCAAAAAATTGATCGAAAAGGTCAGATTGGTTATGTTTATCCGGCGTTCAATTCCCCACTTTTTCCCTGCCAGGGGGAAGGTTTTTTTATGGGAAAGGAATGCTTAATTTTTCAGCGACATGCAGCGGGACGTTAGGGATTCGCATTGACTTTCGACCGGTAGGTAGTAAATTATTAACAGGTTCGACGTGAAGTGTGTCGGAAGGCACACCACCACCCTGAATGAGCGGCCTTTGAGGTATCGGGTTCGCAGGATCGGGCTTGGAAACCTCACGTTGGGCCTTTTCTTTTTTAGTATTTATCAAATCACACCAAAAGTTTCATACAACAATCCTATGTCTTGTGCATTCGCATCAATAAAGTCTTGTATGATTTTCGACTGATTTTCTTTTTTCCCGGTTTTGGAAAAATAATCTTCTGAGTAATCCAGTTCCCCTAAGTGGTCATAACTATCATAGATATTGTAAATTCTATCTACGAGAGGTTGAAGGTCTTTTTCCGGAATTTCATTTACGTTAATTCCTATCTTGGTAGGCAAAGTCTCCCGGATTGCGCTTCATCAGCGGCTTGCTTTTCGCGGCGCTGGAAATTAACATCTTGCTCCCCACCCTCCGGGGAGCGTGATTGGTTAGGGGATTCGGACTTGACTTTTGGCACAAGAAAACGTAATTTAATACTGCGAGCGGTGGACGAGGCCGTGCTAATATCACTTCTTGCCCGTATTGGCGCGATCCCAGAATATTGTAGTTCACCGTTGAATACACCGGGGGCTGAAGTGCCGGTGTATTCGCTTATGCTTATATCATCAAGCATTAAACTGTGAATCTTATCCTTTAGATGCTTGTCGTTTTGTTTGGCTTCTTCTTTGTATTCTTTTGCTAAAATTCTTGTGCTGTATATCTTGCCGCGATATTCAAATGGCACATATAATTCATGAATTTTATTGACCTGAATATCTCTGCCATCGTCTGAACGTAATATATCCTTGGCCTCCGTCACCAACTCCGGCAATACTTGAATTGCGGCGATTCTTTCTTTCTGGTACGGTTTTATAACTCCACCTTCACCATGTTCAGCCGTCATTTTATTAAGAGACCGGGCGCTAACTACATATTGTCCATCACCGATCTTTAAATATCCGCCTCGGCTTTTTATTGATTCCAATGTATTTTTAATGGCTGTCGCCCTATTGAGAACAATATTTTCAGGCGCTGTCACGATGTTGATAGGAGTTTCGTATATGTCGGCTTCAATCCCGCCTTCGGCCTTGTGGTTGTCTTTAGCGGGTATATTAGGGTTATATTTTTTTGATGATTTTAAAGCGGTCTTGTCGAAAACATAAATTGAGTTAGGCTGATTATTCCCTTCTGATAATTCTACAGCCTTAAACCCACTGTTTCTTGCTTTTTCAACGGCAATATCTATGGCATCTGGGTCTCCAGCATATACTTCTTTATCTGGGCGATAAATGTCTTTTTTCTTTATGTGAGATTGTGTTATTTCATTGTCTAGTCCGCTTTGAGTAAATTGCCGCGCAAACTCTACCTCTGGGCTATAATAATTGCCATTTCTATTTCCTGAGTATTCGCCCCTATAGATAGTCGTAAATCCTGCTTCGGCCTTGGGGTTCTCTTGAGCGGGTATGTTGGCCGTCCCCTTGTCTTTTGTCACGGCATAACGGTTAGCAGATTCACCCTGCTCTGTCAAATTCCCGCGCCTCTGGAACTGCTCTCTCATAAACCGCACCCCGTCCGTCTCCCCGAACTCTTTGAAAGCGTCTCGCAATACCGTCCGGACTTCCGCATCGGTCAGTTTTACGTCAATCCCCATCGCCCGGAGCAGGTCGTTGAAGATAGCGATTAACTTGTCATACCACTTTGTTTGAGACTCATAAGCCTGATTGCAAAGAATACACTGAAGCTGTTTAAAAGAAAAATTGAGCGAAAAGGTCTGCCGGGGTTCTGATTATTCCCGTTTTGATTCCCCACTTTTTTTACCACGGGGGGACGACTTTCCCCGGGAAAAGAATGCTTAATTATTTCAACAGATTAGCATGGGTCAAGGCAAG
>Ga0116141_10004989_pt1 | contig 11135 bp, 7 predicted proteins | sample AD_UKC097_MetaG_FD_89744 | JGI IMG/M metagenome (GOLD analysis project Ga0116141, IMG submission 89744) | Active sludge microbial communities of municipal wastewater-treating anaerobic digesters from USA - AD_UKC097_MetaG | ecosystem: Engineered > Bioreactor > Anaerobic > Digestate | place: USA... | reverse complement strand
TACGTCAGAGGAGCAGTCCCGGTCGACTCATCAGTGAATGCCACGGTCAGCGGGGCAACACCGGTTGTCATGTTGGCCGAGAAGTCAGCGTTCGGAAGAACCGGTGCATTTACAGTGAAGGCGGCAAACAGTTCGATAAGATCAACATGGGGAGCCAGATCCGGGACCAGGTAGTTGACCTGACCAACATTTACAGCCGTTCAGGAGCTGATATTCAGAGTGAGATTGAGGCCGATGAGATATACCTGCCTGTCGACCAGGCTATTCCCTGTGCACTGATCGTGAATGAGATCCTTTCTAATGCATTCAAACATGCATTCAGGGGGAAAAATCAGGGCACGCTGGAAGTATCCGTAAAACAGGCGGATGATCACATCAAGATTGTTATCCGGGATGACGGGATAGGAATCCCCAAAAATGTCGACGTATACAGGGGGACAAGCCTCGGGCTTAAGCTCATACGGAGCCTCGCACAACAGCTGAGCGGAACGGTCACGATCGAAAGCAGAAAGGGGACAGAAGTGACGGTTGAATTTCCGCTTCGTCAAGGGAGTACCTGACCATGTCAAACATTCTTGTAGTAGATGATGAAGCGATTATCGCGATGCAGTTGGAAGAGCGTCTGAATGCAATGGGATACACCGTTTCCGGCATCGCTGCATCCGGGGAAGATGCGATCGACAAGGCACGAAGGCTGAACCCTGACCTGGTGCTGATGGATATCGTCATGCCGGGGAGGCTGAATGGGATCGAAGCAGCAAAAATAATTGCCGAAGATCAGGATATTCCTGTTGTCTTCGTCACCTCATTTGCCGATGATGCCACCATCACAAAGGCAAAACTTGTCGGGCCGTACGGATATATCGTGAAACCCTTCAATGAATTGGAGATCAAGGCCGGGATAGAGGTCGCGCTGTTCCGCAAAACCGCTGAACGGGAACTCCGGAAAGGTGCCACGATTTCAGGTGAGAGCCGTAGTTCCGGGAAGGGAGGTGAAGAAGGGGAAAAGGGTGCGGAGTATGTTAACCTGCCGGAAATCAAGACTCTGCTCCTCAAAGATATTTTTACCGATATTTTCCTGTTCCTTTATGCAGATCCAGCCGTGAGGGAACCACTATTCAAATTTGCTATCGAAGCGGGAGTGAAGAGGGGAGGGCATAATTTCTTTGCGTATCACCATTCTGTCCTGCAAAAATATTTCCTGAAAGAGGTCCAGAGCGGCGCATTGCATATGAAACGGGTAAAAAAGGGCGAGACCTATCTCCTGCAAAGGATTCTTGAGAGGTGTTCAGCCTCCCTGCCCCGGGACACCACGGATGGCTCACTCCAGGTCATATTCGATTTTTCCGAGACGGGAGAGTTTTCTGATATCCTCGCCATCAAGGATCTGGTCCTGAGCAAAAAGAGCGAGGGAGTACCCGTGTCAGGGATCATCGCAGTGGATATGGCTGATATTGATCACCTCAAGATCAAACAGCTCTCCGAAGGAATTGGAAAGATCATCATCTCAACGGGGAAGGATACCACTCTGTCCTTTTCCCACCGATCCTTCCCAGCCGAATCATTCGTTACGGTTCCCCAGGCCATTATCGATGATGTCGTGAAAAAATCATTGGAACCGGTAGTACTTTCACTCCTGGGAAAGCCCGTCTCCGGATACGACATCGTCCATGAAATTCACAACCGGTACCATGTTCTCATCCCCCAGGCCAGGATTTACACGTATCTGTACGATCTCGAAAAGAAAGGAGTTCTCACAATGAAAACCTCAGGAAAATCCAAATTATACTCTCCCACTGAAGCAGGGAAGAAATACATTGAGACGCGGCTGAATGAATTCAAGTTTGTATTCAGGCATATCCTTGGGGACAGTTCGGTGGGAATATCTCCCCCAGTGCAAAAATGAATTTTTTCGAGATCGGGAAAATGATAAAAATCACGTCTCCCGCAGGTTCTTTTGTTGAGGCACAATCTGTAAACACGGATTGAAGAGCAGATATGACAAAATTTGAAACAAATTTCGAAAATGAAGCCAACCTATATCTGGAGATTCGTGCGAGAAATGATGCGTGGGAAACAGGTTCCCACTTTACACAAAACACCATGTCCAACCAGAAAGGAAGAAGATCGTTGGGACAGGATCCGAAGAGCTCCCTCCTCCCTTGCACCAGATCACGGAGGTTTCACACACACCAGGACTCCAGACAGGGATACGATGCTCGCCCGAAGATAGGGTATATCGGAGAATCATACCTTTACCGGATAATCCCCCAGACAGGAACAGATCCTCCTACATTTTTCCGGCTCCCACGTAGTGGGGTGAGGATGATGAAGGTACTTTCAGGAACGCACGAAAAATAAAAAAAATTACAAAACAGCCGGTTACCGATAAATCTCACCAGGTATAACCATGAACACGGAGAACGATGCTATCTCACCAAACATCAAAGTGTTCGATCCTCCTGTTTACATTTCTGATGATAGCAGGCATATCCGGGTCATTGTCAGTCTTCCTGGAGTAACAGAAGAACAAGTCAGTATCGACCACAGGGAGCAAACGTTGATTGTGACCGTTCATCATAAAAAAATACTATTACAAACGGTGATAGCCATCCCTCCGGCTGAACGATTATTTAAGAAAAAGTTCTTTGATGGCGTTCTAGATATCTCTCTTGAAAAATAGAGGCACGATCACGTGATGCTGCACGGCACCATTGAATATTACATTTCTGTCGTCATTTCAAATTTTTCCTCAGGTTACGGGTTTTTTTAAAAAGATCCTACGGTAACGCATACCATTCGGGAAATCGTGAGATCAATTCCCATCGCCATGCTTCCCCCTGTTGTTCCCCGCTATTGAGACGGTCGGCCAGATCCAAACACTTTCTTTTAGTGGCGATCAGTAAATGCGCGAAGGAAGCTTTTCTCTGGAAATAAAACGCCGGGACAGTTTGACCAGTGTTCTGCTGCAACCTGCCTGTTCTGCTTGTACCGTGATTTTATTCCGATGATGCTGGGATCATCCAAGATCTGATTGATATGTCATCGGATAATGCGATTGGCATGGTCACTTTCCTGGGTTGTAATTCAGATTCAATCGATAGGACAGGGTGATTGATATAACATCTTAATCCGATAACCAGGCCATGCTCCACTGCTGTGACTGAGGTACTGGGTAAAAAGAAGAAAGGATGAATTCATGCTGGTTTTCTCTCAAACAGCATCCGCATATTCCCTGTCGCATCCGACAGCCGGAGCGTATTGTTGGAGAGGGAGAAATGTCGCATCTGCATCAGTGTCTTGGTATAGGCGTCCTCCACTTCCATGACACCCCCGATCCCACAGTACATCTTTGTCATTCCCGTGATCCCTACGACAAGGGAGTCTGCCCCGTTGACCTGGAATTTTCCGGTGTAATCATTGCATCCTGCATTTCCACCGATCGTTCCGTCGGGATTGAACCGGAGGGTGATGGTGGTGAGGGTCCCAGGGGTCCATGTCTGCCCCTCTGCCGTCCCGAATGTGATCGTGCGCCAGGAGGTGAGGAGATCGGGCGGGGTTGCCGTATAGGTGAGGAGCGTTGTCCCGTTGCCATCGGCAATCTTCAGGAGTGACTCATTGATTCGGTAAGAACCAGATCCCTGGAGCGCCGACAGGTAGCGGGCCTCCTGGGTCATGATCCCCGGAGGAGACTCACAGTACATCTCAGTGGAGATGGGCGACCCGATCGTCAGGGAATCCGGTCCACCGGAATATGCTGCGGAGTACTGGTTGCAACCCGTAGATCCGGCTACCACTCCCTCGCTGCTGAATACCGCGGTGATAGTCGTCCCGTTTATGACCGGCTCCGCCTTGCCATCCTCGTGGATGGTGACAAGGTACCAGGTCAGGTTGTTGATTCTCTGCGTCGGTTCTTCATCCTGGCTGGCCATCTGGGTGCACCCCGGGAGGCAGAACAACAGGATGAGACACCCGGAAAGGAGCCAGGTGACAGGTACTATCTTCTCTGGTTTTGGATCTGGAGAGAGGGTCATAGATACTCCACCCTTGTGAAAGGGAAGGGAAGTCGAATCTCGATGCAGCCTGAATTCATCGTATCTGTTCCATACGATCCCTTGTGATACCGGGTCTCGTCATCAATCATGTCAGTTTCCACCACGCTGGATCGCTTCGTAAGGGTTCATCCTACTGGACTGGTAAGCCGGATAGAGCGAGGCAATACTTCCGATGGCAAGGACGATGAACACTGAAAGAACGGCTATCAACCCGATATCGGTCCACCCTGGCATCCGGAACGATACCTGCAGTGCAGGAGCAAGTATCCCTGACGGAGTCATCAGGGCAAATACCAGGACACTGGCAGTCACCCCAAGAATTCCCCCGATGAGTGCGAGGAAGGATGCCTCACTGATTACGAGCACCGCAATAATCCTCCTCTTTGCGCCAAGTGCCCGGAGCAGGCCGATCTCGTGCTGGCGCTCATGGGCAACCATCGCGGCAATAAGAGCAATGAGGGGGAATGCTGCCACCACAACAATTCCGGAGATGATCGAGAGGAAGTCAGGAATCCCGGTGATCTCTTCGGACATTGGCGTGATGGCGTAATGTCGGCCGATTGCCGTCGCATACGTCGGCTCGAACTGTTTCCTTATCACATCTTTGATAAATCCCGGGTAGGACGGTTTGAAATCGAGCGTTCCTGAGGTGCGGAACCAGTCTGGTTCCGGTCCGATACGGACAAGCACTGCGTTGATCTCCCCGGGATTGATCCGGGGGGTATCAGGAGGAACCACTCGGTCGGTTGATGCGAGGGTATAGGCATCCTCCATCCGGAAAAAGAGCGTATGATCGATCCCTGACTGGGTAGGGTCAAGCTTTCCAACGATCGTATACTCAGTACCGGCTATCGGTATCGTTGACGATACCTTCCCAGGTATGCTGTTCCCCGCTATCACTTCACCCGGGCTGAGAGGATCTTTCAGAGGAGCCTGCAACCAGGGCTGAATGGCAAAATCGGTCTCCGGATCAATACCGTAGATATCAACCGGCATCGGAGCGATCTCTGGACGATCGAGCGTTGAGACATAGAGTTGGGGGCTTGCGGCGGTAACACCCTCCAGCGTCCGGATCGTGTCCATTGTGGCCAACGGTATCCGGTAGGAAGTTGGTTCGATCCTGACAATTGCCATTGTGTTGTCCGGTCCTTCAGCTCCCAGGTGGATGAGGTATCTGGTGGGGACAACGGCGATATCTGCGCCTGTTCTTGAGAGCCCCTGATCAACACTCCTGGCAGCACCCGCCATGAGGAACTGACCTGAAAAGATACTGGCAGCGATGAAGGCAAAACAGAAGATCGTTGCAAGGTTGCGCCCGGGTTTCTTCCGGATACCAGCGATAATGTAGGTCAGGTAGTTCATCTTCTGCTTCATTCTGATCTGGTCCTCCTTCAGTGCAAGGGTTCCATGGGTCCATGGCCTGTATGGACTGAATGGAATCCCTCAACCAGTCTTCCCTGTTCCATACCGTAGATGCGGGTGGCATACCGCATGAGATCCGGATTATGGGTGACCATCACAATCGTCATTCCCTCAGCATTCAGCTGACGGAACAGCTCCATGATCTCGTACTCGGTGTCGACATCGAGATCTCCGGTCGGTTCATCTGCGATAAGGAGAGACGGGCCGTTGGAGAGAGCTCTTGCAATGGCAACCCGTTTCATTTCGCCGCTGGATAATGTCCCGGGGTAGGCATTCGCACGATCGGACAGTCCCACTTTATCAAGGAGGCCAAGGGCTCGGTTCCGGACACCGGTCTTTCCTGGATAAAACAGGGCTGGAAGCATCAGGTTGTCAAGGACCGTGATGGTGGGGAGCAGCCCCGAAAACTGGAAGACGAATCCGATCTCCCGGGCACGGAGCTCTGAGATCAGGTCATCGGAGAGGCTGCTGATATCGGTCCCTTTGATACGGACTGTCCCGGAAGTTGGCCGGATCAACCCGGCGAGCATCCCCAGCAGGGTCGATTTCCCGCTCCCTGATCTTCCGAGGATCATGCTGAATTCTCCATGGTTCACTTCGAGGTGCACCTTATCAACGGCACGCACTTCTGAATGCCCATTTGAAAAGATCCTGGTAAGATTCGTTGCTTCGATCATACTCCTCCCCTCCTGATGGTATCAAAAGGCTCCGAATGGCTGATGAGGTAGGCAGGATAGAGCGACGATACTCCTGCAATCCCGAAGGCAAGGAAAAGCGAGATCGCTCCACCTGCCAGCAACGTCAGTGCTGAGGGAATAATGAGAGGAACCTGCAGGGTGTACGTGATGTAATCCTGGTAGATGATAAGAAACCCTGCAGCAGCCCCTATCCCCATCAGACTTCCGATAATGGCAAGGATAAAGGATTCAGCAAGCATAAGGCGGATAACGAAACGTCTGGTCGCACCAAGTGCCCTGAGCAGGGCGACCTCCCTTCGCCGTTCATGGGCCACCATGGCTGATACCACCCCGATCAGCGGTACGGCTATTATCGTCACCGCCAGAGCTGACCCGTAGAGGAGGCTTGTCACCGCGACCATCTGACCTTTCACCGCGTTCAAGAGCCCGTCGGGGAGTATGGTTTCTATCCCTGGGATCTCCGCTTCAATCCTGCCTGCAACCGTCGAAGGGGACACCCCTGGCTCCACCCTGACCAGCACCGCCGATACTTTCCCTTCAGGGATAGTGAGCTTCCTTACTGCCTTTGTATCGGACTCCGCAGCCATGACATAGGCATCCTCAATCCGGGTAAATACCGAGTTGTCCACGCCCATCCCCGTCGGATCGAGGATCCCGACCACGTGGAAATTATGGCCGTAGAACATCAGATCCTTACCGACGTTCTGAATGATATTGCTGCCGATGATGATGTCATCCTGCCCGAGTTTCACGCCAGCATTCTCCGCCAGCCAGGGGGAGACGGTAAAATCGTTCTCAGGATCTATCGCGATCATCTGGACCGGTGCTGCACAGCACGAGGCAAACAGGGTGGCAATGAAGATCTCCGGGCTGGCGTCTGCAACCCCTGGCACGTTCGAGATCCGCTCAAACCCGGAATCTGCAAAGAAGAAGCTGGTCGGCTGGCCGGTGAGGAGGATATTCTGTCCGGCCATGGCGTTCTCTTCCGGTATGACCAGGATATCTGCTCCCATCCGGGACATTCCCTTTTCAAGGCTCTGTTCTGCCCCGTTCAACAGGAACTGTGCTGAAAAGAAGGTTGCCGCGATCAGGGCAAAGACAAATATCGTCGCGATATTCCGGTACGGCCGGTTTACCAGGTTTCGCCGGATAAGCCTGGAAAAAGAAAAGTCCCCGGGATCACTCATGTCATTCCCGTTTCCAGATCAGGAATGCTCCGATGATGATAATAATGACCCCCAGGATTTCGAGAGCGGGAAGGGTCAATTGCCGGCAGGGATGATCTGCCAGTCTGCACATTCCGATGAGATACGTCGGGAACAACACAACAAGTATCCCGGCGGCAGCGCTGAATACCCCGACTGCCTGTCTTGTTTCGGGTGAGCGCCGAACCATAAGGAGGCCCCCGGCGACCATGATCAAGCCCCCCATCCCGGTCTCCGCCCGGGCGGTCCAGCCACATTTCATCGGCATCTGGACACCTGCTGATGTCGTCAGGTACATCCCTTCCACTTCACAGACCGGAAAAAGAACCCAGGGAGTCAGGATCACCAAAATACCGAGAATGATAAGAAGAGCGCCAATTCCACTGAACATTTTATCTGAAGTCATAGGATAGTAGTGTCATTTAACCTAGGTATTTAGCCACTTGGGATATTTTCAAATTTTGAAACATGTGAAATGATCGATATGGTGACTGGTTGGTAACTCATCTACCCCGCACCCTGTTGATCTCCGGCAAATTACCATCAGTCATCCAGGAGATCATGAGTGCGGGCAGGGGGATTGGAAAGTATCATACTATCTCCCGATTTTGTCGATATCATGGTGGTACGGAATCATCCTTTGTTATCTCCCTTTTAAGGGCAATCGTATCGATAAGACAATTCCGTGGAGTATTCCACACTTTGTTTCAAAATCTGAAAAGAGAACATGAGTATATCAAATGAGATGAGCACCTCCTGCACAGGATTTCATGTTCTTTTGTCCTTGAGGAGAACGTGGTAATTCTACCGATTGCCCATAGGGTGTTCATATGTCGAGACATAGAAACCATGAGATCGCTGGCTCCGGCACACGCATTGCCGGGGTAGTATCTAGCATTTCAATTGTGATTATCCTCCTGTTGTTCTGCTGCAGTATGGCATTAGCCGTGGAGAACGCTCACTCCGATGCTACAGTCGCAGACCAGGTGGTCATCATAACAGGGAATGATTCAGGAACTGATTCCGCCAGCAAACAGAGGATAGAACAGACGATCACGCCAGTTATCATTGGAGGTTCGAGCCAGGCTGATACAAAGAAGGACGATGAGAAATCGACCGTTCCTTCAAGCCAGTTCAACATCAGGGAGAGCAAGAAGATGCCCACCAAAGCTGAACTGAAAGAAGCCGCTGCCCGCTTCAATGAGGTCTATGAACCGGTACTCCTTGAAGGAGAGGTTAAACAGGCTACCATAGATCCCGGTGGAATTCCGCACTACTTCGGGCCATACCCGAACTATGCAAACAGCCCGATGCCGAAAGGCCCGGTCGATCCGAATATCGTTATAGACGCCGGAGGAAGCGGGTACTCCGCGAATACCACGGCAACGATTGTGGATGTGTATGAAGTAGGGTCTGGTGCAAGCGTTACACCGATCATCACCGCCGGGGTCCTTACCGGATTCATAAACTTCAATCCAGGTGCCAATTATTACGCTCCGCGTGTCATTATCACCGATCCCGATGGTACCGGTACCGGTGCAGCAGCATCAGCAACCATCACTCCTGACGGCGTCAGCGGGATTCGTAAATTCGTAGATACAGTGCCTTTATTGGATCCAAACACACCGAATAGTCTTGGGCAGTTCATTCCGGTCGCTATCCCTGACCAGACCACGTTCCCGGCCGGGGGAATTGGATATACTTCTGCTCCGACTGTTGTGATCTCCGATAGTACTGGAAGTGGAGCCTCGGCAACCGCATCGGTCGCGGGAGGGATTGTTACCGGTATTGTCGTTGATAATGGTGGCAGCGGTTATTCGGAAGCCCCTGTCGTCTCGCTCATCGGAGGAGGGGCGACCACGAATGCTTTCGCGACTGCTACCGTATCAGGAGGTGTGATCACCGCAATCAACCTTGTCGGTTGTGACTACTACGTGATCGAGCTAGGAGAGTTCGATGAACAACTTCACCCGGATCTCCCGCCGACAAGGCTTCGGGGTTACCGGCAGACCAATGCCCCCGATCCCGCCATCAACACATTCCATAACCTTGGCCCACTGATCATAGCCGAGAAGGATCGACCGGTGCGTATCCGGTTCATCAATAACCTACCAATGAATGCAGACGGAGTTGGCGATCTGTTCCTCCCGGTCGACAAGACCGTGATGGGAGCGGGCATGGGTCCCCTTGAGATGGATGTGACGCCTGGATGGTCCTTCAACTACTCTGAAAATAGGGCGACCCTCCACCTTCATGGCGGGGTAACCCCGTGGATCAGCGACGGCACACCGCACCAGTGGACCACCCCATATGGAGAGAACACGGACTATCCGAGGGGTGTGAGTGTCTATAACGTCCCCGACATGCCTGACGGTGGACCGAACCCGCCACAGGGCGTCCTGACCTTCTATTATACAAACCAGCAGAGCGCCCGTCTGATGTTCTACCATGATCATGCACATGGACTGACCAGGCTGAACGTCTATGCAGGAGAGGCAGGAGGGTACCTGGTGACCGATCCGGTCGAACAGGATATGATCCTTGGAACCGACACCACAGGGGTCAACCCGAACGGATTACAGGTCCTTCCCGATATCGGGATTCCTCTGATTATCCAGGACAAGACCTTTGTCGACGCCGCTACGATGCCTTTCCAGGATCCAACCTGGAATGATGGGACGACTGCCCCTGTACCCAACACAGGAGATCTCTGGTATCCCCACGTCTATATGCCTGTCCAGAATCCTGCCGATCTGGCAGGGATGAATGCATTCGGCCGGTGGCAGTATGGTCCATGGTTCTGGCCTCCGACAAATGTCCCATTCGGCCCTGTGCTGAATCCCTACTACCAGCCGAATCCCGACCTCCCCAATTATGCACCATGGGAGCCGCAGTACATGCCAGGTACTCCGAATCCCTCCATGGCAATGGAAGCATTCATGGACACACCGCTTGTCAATGGAGCGGTCTATCCGATATTAGATGTGGAGCCGAGGGCATACCGGTTCCGCGTCCTGAACGCAGCTGACGACCGGTTCTTCAATCTCCAGTTGTACGTGGCTGATCCTGCCGTTACTACGATTGATGGAAGGACAAATACCGAAGTGAAGATGGTTCCGGCGGTCTTTAACGCAATGTATCCGGCTGACTGGCCGACTGACGGGCGTGAGGGCGGCGTTCCAGACCCCGCGACAAGAGGACCCGACTGGATCCAGATCGGTACAGAGGGTGGATTTTTACCTGCGCCGGTAGTGGTGCCACAGATCCCCGTCAATTGGAACACTGATCCAACCACGTTTAATGCAGGAGTCGTCAACCAGCACTCCCTGCTCGTGGGATGTGCTGAGAGGGCAGATGTGATAGTGGACTTCTCTGGCTACGAGGGACAGACGCTCATCCTCTACAATGATGCACCCGCAGCATTCCCGGCACTCGATCCGCACTTCGACTACTACACCGGTAAGCCGGATCTGACGGATATAGGTGGGACACCGACAACCTATCCGGGATACGGCCCGAACACCCGGACGATGATGCAGATCAGGGTTGGAACTACCGTCACAAAGGACACCACCGGGGTGACCCTTGCAAACCTCCAGGCAGTCTTTGCCGATACCCCCGGAAAGAGGGGTGTATTCGAGGTTTCACAGCCACCGATCATCGTGCCTTCAGCAGAGTACAACTCAGCCTATGAGGGAGCGAACTTCCCGGCAGATACCTTTGTCCGGATCTACCAGACATCCCATACGTTCCGG
>Ga0116141_10004987_pt1 | contig 11135 bp, 8 predicted proteins | sample AD_UKC097_MetaG_FD_89744 | JGI IMG/M metagenome (GOLD analysis project Ga0116141, IMG submission 89744) | Active sludge microbial communities of municipal wastewater-treating anaerobic digesters from USA - AD_UKC097_MetaG | ecosystem: Engineered > Bioreactor > Anaerobic > Digestate | place: USA... | reverse complement strand
ACCCGGCTGCGCACGGGGTGCTGCGCCTGGTGCTCGAGATGGACGGCGAGACCATCATGAAGGCCGACCCGCACGTGGGCCTGCTGCATCGCGGCACCGAGAAGCTCGCCGAGCACAAGCCGTTCAACCAGTCGATCGGCTACATGGATCGCCTCGACTACGTGTCGATGATGTGCAACGAGCACGCGTACGTGATGGCGATCGAGAAGCTGCTGGGCATCGAGGTGCCGCTGCGCGCGCAGTACATCCGCGTGATGTTCGACGAGATCACCCGCATCCTGAACCACCTGCTGTGGATCGGTGCGCACGGTCTCGACGTGGGCGCGATGGCGGTGCTGCTCTACGCGTTCCGCGAGCGCGAAGACCTGATGGACTGCTACGAGGCGGTGTCGGGCGCGCGCATGCACGCGGCGTACTACCGTCCGGGCGGCGTCTATCGCGACCTGCCCGACCAGATGCCCCAGCATCGCGTGTCGAGCATCCGCAGCGACGCCGTCACGCGCGAACTCAACCGCGACCGCCAGGGCTCGCTGCTCGACTTCGTCGAGGCGTTCACCAACCGCTTCCCCGGGTACGTGGACGAGTACGAGACGCTGCTCACCGACACCCGCATCTGGAAGCAGCGTCTGGTCGGTGTGGGTGTCGTGTCGCCCGAGCGCGCCAAGGCGATGGGCTTCACCGGCGCCATGCTGCGCGGTTCGGGCGTGGCCTGGGATCTGCGCAAGACCCAGCCCTACGAGGTCTACGACCTGCTCGACTTCGACATCCCGGTCGGCAAGAACGGCGACTGCTACGACCGCTACCTCGTCCGGGTGGCCGAGATGCGGCAGAGCAACCGCATCATCCGCCAGTGCGTCGAGTGGCTGCGCAACAATCCCGGTCCGGTGATCAGCGACAACCACAAGGTGGCGCCGCCGTCGCGCGTCGACATGAAGTCCAACATGGAAGAGCTGATCCACCACTTCAAGCTCTTCACCGAAGGCTTCCACGTGCCGCCGGGCGAATGCTATGCCGCCGTCGAGCACCCGAAAGGCGAGTTCGGCATCTACCTGGTGTCCGACGGCGCCAACAAGCCGTACCGACTGAAGATCCGCGCGCCCGGCTTCGCGCACCTGCAAGGGCTGGACGAGATGTCGCGCGGGCACATGATCGCCGACGTGGTGACCATCATCGGCACGCAGGACATCGTTTTCGGAGAGATCGACCGGTGAGCGCAGTCCCCCAAACCACGCGCCTGCTGTCGCAGCAGGCCTACGCGCTGATCGACCGCGAGGTCGCCAAGTATCCGGCCGACCAGAAGCAGTCGGCCGTGATGGCGGCGCTCGCCATCGCGCAGGACGAGCAGGGCTGGGTGTCGCCCGAGGTGATCGACGACGTCGCACGCTACCTGGGCATGCCGCCGATCGCCGTGCACGAGGTCGCCACGTTCTACAACATGTACGACACGCAGAAGGTGGGCCGCTTCAAGCTGGCCGTGTGCACCTGTCTGCCGTGCGCACTGCGCGACGGCGCCAAGGCCGGCGAGTACCTGAAGGACAAGCTCGGCATCGACTACAACGAGACGACCGCGGACGGCCTGTTCACGCTGAAGGAAAGCGAGTGCCAGGGCGCGTGCGGCGATGCGCCGGTGCTGATCGTCAACAACAAGCGCATGTGCAGTTTCATGAGCGCCGACAAGCTCGACGCTCTGATCGACGAACTCCGATCCAAGGCGTGAACCTCATGGGTGTCAGTGATCTTCGTGCCCACCTTGCCGATGTCCGCGCATCGGAGACGTGTTTCCACGGCCGACACATCAATCCTCAGATCCTGGCGGGGCTGACGTCTCCGGACGGCTGGCACCTGAAGGACTACGAGGCTCGGGACGGCTACAAAGCCCTCCGTCGCATCATCGAGGAGAAGCTGACGCCCGAGCAGGTGATCGCCGAGGTCAAGGCGTCGGCACTGCGCGGCCGCGGCGGCGCGGGCTTCCCCACCGGCCTGAAGTGGAGCTTCATGCCGCGGCAGTTCCCGGGGCAGAAGTTCCTGGTGTGCAACTCCGACGAGGGCGAGCCGGGCACGTTCAAGGACCGCGACATCCTGCGGTACAACCCGCACATCGTGATCGAGGGCATGACCATCGCCGCCTACGCGATGGGCATCACCACCGGCTACAACTACATCCACGGCGAGATCTTCGAGACGTACCAGCGCTTCGAGGCGGCCCTGGAGGAAGCGCGTGCGGCCGGCCTGCTGGGCAACAACATCCTGGGCTCGGACTTCTCCTTCCAGCTGCACGCGTTCCACGGGTACGGCGCGTACATCTGCGGCGAAGAGACCGCGCTGCTCGAGTCGCTCGAAGGCAAGAAGGGCCAGCCGCGCTTCAAGCCGCCGTTCCCGGCGAGCTTCGGCCTGTACGGCAAGCCCACCACGATCAACAACACCGAGACCTTCGCCGCGGTGCCCTGGATCATCCGCAACGGCGGCCAGGCCTACCTCGAGGCGGGCAAGCCGAACAACGGCGGCACCAAGGTGTTCTCGATCTCCGGTGACGTCGAGCGCCCGGGCAACTACGAGATCCCCCTTGGCACGCCGTTCGCGAAGCTGCTCGAGCTCGCGGGCGGGGTGCGCGGCGGGCGCAAGCTGAAGATGGTGATCCCGGGCGGCTCGTCGATGCCGGTGCTGCCCGCCGACATCATGATGCAGACCGACATGGACTACGACTCCATCGCCAAGGCGGGGTCGATGCTCGGATCGGGAGCCGTGATCGTGATGGACGAGACGCGCTGCGCGGTGAAGTCGCTGCTGCGCCTGTCGTACTTCTATTACGAGGAGAGCTGCGGCCAGTGCACGCCGTGCCGCGAGGGCACCGGCTGGCTGTACCGCATGGTGCACCGGATCGAGCACGGCGAAGGGCGCATGGAAGACCTCGACCGCCTGAACCAGGTCGCCGACAACATCCAGGGCCGCACGATCTGCGCGCTGGGCGACGCCGCGGCCATGCCCGTGCGCGCCTTCCTGAAACACTACTGGGACGAGTTCGTCCACCACGTCGAGCACAAGAAGTGCGTGGTGCCGGCGTACGTCTGACACAACCCTCTCGCAACTCGAGACACTACGGATCGACCGGGCCAGCAGATGCTTGAACTCGAAATCGACGGCAAGAAGGTGGAGGTGCCCGAGGGCAGCATGGTCATGCATGCGGCCACGAAGCTCGGCATCTACGTCCCGCACTTCTGCTATCACAAGAAGCTGTCCATCGCGGCCAACTGCCGCATGTGCCTGGTCGACGTCGAGAAGGCGCCCAAGCCGCTGCCCGCCTGCGCCACGCCGGTCACCAACGGCATGAAGGTGTGGACGGCCTCCGAGCGGGCGGTGAACGCCCAGAAGGGGGTGATGGAGTTCCTGCTCATCAACCACCCGCTCGACTGCCCGATCTGCGATCAGGGCGGCGAATGCCAGCTGCAGGATCTCGCCGTCGGCTACGGCGGCTCGTCGTCGCGCTACCAGGAGGCCAAGCGGGTCGTCTTCCACAAGCCGATGGGTCCGCTGATCTCGGCCGAGGAGATGAGCCGCTGCATCCACTGCACCCGTTGCGTGCGCTTCGGCCAGGAGATCGCCGGCGTCATGGAGCTGGGCATGGCCGGGCGCGGCGAGCACTCCGAGATCATGAGCTTCGTCGGCCGCTCGATCGACTCCGAGCTGTCGGGCAACATGATCGACGTGTGCCCGGTGGGCGCGCTGACGTCCAAGCCGTTCCGCTATTCCGCCCGCACCTGGGAGCTGTCGCGCCGCCGCTCGGTGGCCGCGCACGATGCGCTCGGCTCCAACGTCGTCGTGCAGGTGAAGGCCAACCGCGTGATGCGCGTCGTGCCGTTCGAGAACGAAGGCATCAACGAGTGCTGGATCTCCGACCGCGACCGCTTCTCCTACGAAGGCCTGAACGCGCCCGATCGCCTCACCGTGCCGATGGTCAAGCAGGACGGCACCTGGCGCGAGACCGACTGGCCGACCGCGCTCGAGTACGCACGCCACGCGCTGTCGCACGTGGCGGCCGCCAAGGGTGCCGACAGGATCGGTGCGCTCGGCTCCGGCCAGAGCACGGTCGAGGAGCTGTATCTGCTGGGCCGTCTGATGCGCGGCCTGGGCAGCGAGAACGTCGACTTCCGCCTGCGCCAGCGCGACTTCGACGCGCGCGTGCCGGCGGGTGTCGCGCCCTGGATGGGCATGAAGATCGCCGAGCTCGCGTCGCACGACCGCGTGCTGCTGGTCGGCTCGTTCCTGCGCAAGGATCACCCGCTGCTGGCCGCGCGCGTGCGCCAGGCCGTCAAGGGCGGCACGCAGGTGTCGCTCGTGCACGCGGTCGACGACGATCTGCTGATGCCGGTGGCCGCCAAGGCGATCGGCGCACCGAGCCGCTGGTCGGCGCTGCTCGCGCAGATCCTGGTCGCACTGCTGCAGTCGCGCGGTGAAGCGCTGCCGCCCGCGGTGGCCGGCGTGGTGCCGGGCGACGAGGCCCGTGCGATCGCCGCCAGCCTGGCGTCGGGCACCCGCACCGCGGTCCTGCTGGGCAACGCCGCCGTGCAGTGCGACCGGTACGGCGCACTGCTCGAACTGGCGCGTGCGATCGCCGCGGCCTGCGGCGGCACCTGCGGTCAGCTCGGCGAAGCGGCCAACAGCGTCGGCGGCGTGCTCGCCGGCGCCGTGCCGGGGCAGGGCGGACGCAACGCGCGCACGATGGTCACCGAGCCGCTGGCCGCGTACCTGCTGCTCAACGTCGAGCCCAGCCTCGACCACGGCATGCCGCTGGGCGCCAGCGCGGCGCTCGCCAAGGCCGACACCGTGATCGCCCTGAGCGCGTACCGTTCGGCCGAACTCCTCGAGACGGCCGACTGCCTGCTGCCGATCGCGCCGTTCACCGAGACCTCGGGCACCTTCGTCAACTGCGAAGGCACGCCCCAGTCGTTCAACGGCGTGGTGCGTCCGCTGGGCGAGACCCGGCCGGCCTGGAAGGTGCTGCGTGTGCTCGGCAACCTGCTCGAGCTGCCCGGCTTCGACTTCGACACCTCCGAGGCCGTGCGTGATGCCGCGCTGGGCGCGGACGTGGGCGCGCGGCTGGAAGGCGCGACCGCGGCCGATCTCGGCGCGCTGCGCCTGGATGCCGCACCGCTTTCGGCCGGGTCGCTCGAACGCGTGGCCGAGGTCGGCATCCACTGGGTCGACCCGGTGGTGCGCCGCGCCGAGAGCCTGCAGAAGACCCGCGACGCACGCGCCCCGCAGGCGCGCATGAACGCCGCCACGCTGGCCGCACTGGGCCTGTCGAACGGCGCCCCGGTCCGCCTGTCGCAGGGCGGCGGCGAGGCCGTGCTCGAAGCGGCGCTCGATCCCACGGTGGCCGACGGTGTCGTCCGCGCGGCCGCCGCCCATCCGTCTACCGCACGACTGGCCAGCATGTTCGGCGCGGTTGCGGTCGCCAAGGCCTGACGGCAGCACACGGAGAACTGACGACAATGGATCAGCTGCTGCTGCAGATCACCACGACGGGCCAGTCGCTTCTGGGCGGCGCGTGGCCGGTGGTGTGGAACCTCGTGAAGATCGTCCTGGTCGTGGTACCGCTGCTGCTCTGCGTGGCGTACCTGACGTACTGGGAGCGCAAGATGATCGGCTTCATGCACATCCGCCTGGGGCCGAACCGCGTCGGCCCGTGGGGGCTGCTGCAGCCGATCGCCGACGCCTTCAAGCTGATGTTCAAGGAGATCATTCTCCCGAGCCAGGCCAACAAGGTGCTGTACATCATCGCCCCGGCGATGACGATCATGCCGGCGCTGGCCGCCTGGGTGGTGGTGCCCTTCGGGCCCGAGCTGGCGCTGGCCAACATCAACGCCGGCCTGCTGTTCCTGATGGCGATCACCTCGCTCGAGGTCTACGGCGTGATCATCGCCGGCTGGGCGTCCAACTCGAAGTACGCGTTCCTCGGCGCGATGCGCGCGTCGGCGCAGATGGTGTCCTATGAGCTGGCCATCGGCTTCGCGATGGTCGTCGTGCTGATGGTGTCGGGCAGCCTGAACATGACCGACATCGTGATGAAGCAGGGCACGGGCACGTTCGCGGGCATGGGCCTGAACTTCCTGTCGTGGAACTGGCTGCCGCTGCTGCCGATCTTCGTCGTCTACTTCATCTCGGGCGTGGCCGAGACCAACCGTCACCCGTTCGACGTGGTCGAAGGCGAATCCGAGATCGTGGCCGGCCACATGATCGAGTACTCGGGCATGTCGTTCGCGATCTTCTTCCTCGCCGAGTACGCGAACATGATCCTGATCGCCGCGCTGGCGTCGATCATGTTCCTGGGCGGCTGGTACGCGCCGATCGAAGTCGCCCCCCTGACCTGGATCCCGGGCTGGATCTGGCTGGGCCTGAAGACGTTCGTGATGGTGTCCCTGTTCATCTGGTTCCGTGCGTCGTTCCCGCGTTACCGCTACGACCAGATCATGCGTCTGGGCTGGAAGATCTTCATTCCGGTCACGCTGGTCTGGCTGGTGGTGGTGGCGATCTGGATGCAGACCCCCTGGAACATCTGGAAGTAAGTCTTAGGGCACCGACACCATGCAAGCAGTCAAGGATTTCTTCAGCAGCTTCATGCTCACCGAGCTCCTGAAGGGCATGCGCCTGACGGGGAAGTACTTCTTCGCCCGGAAGATCACGATCCAGTATCCGGAAGAGAAGACGCCGATGTCGCCGCGCTTCCGCGGCCTGCACGCACTGCGCCGTTATCCGAACGGCGAGGAACGCTGCATCGCCTGCAAGCTGTGCGAGGCGGTGTGCCCGGCGATGGCGATCACGATCGAGTCCGACGTCCGTGACGACGGCACCCGTCGCACCACGCGCTACGACATCGACCTGACCAAGTGCATCTTCTGCGGCTTCTGCGAAGAGTCGTGCCCGGTCGATTCGATCGTCGAGACGCACATCCTCGAGTACCACGGGGAGAAGCGCGGCGACCTGTACTTCACCAAGGAGATGCTGCTCGCAGTGGGCGACCGCTACGAAGCCGACATCGCCGCAGCCAGGGAGGCCGACGCGAAGTACCGCTGACGGACGCGGCGCGCGCCGCACCGGCCCGCTCGACGCCCCGCCCGGGGGCAGCGACGGCGACCGGGTCGGCAGCAGCGCGCCGGGTCACCCCGAGACGGTCACGCCCGAACCCACCGATCATGGACGCAAAAACCTTCCTCTTCTATGTCTTCGCCGCCGTCACCGTGCTGTCGGCGCTGCGTGTGGTCACCGCGCGCAATCCGGTGCATTCGGCGCTGTTCCTGGTGCTGACCTTCGTGTCGGCGGCCGGCATCTGGATGCTGCTCAAGGCCGAGTTCCTGGCCATCACCCTCGTGCTCGTGTACGTGGGCGCGGTGATGGTGCTGTTCCTGTTCGTGGTGATGATGCTCGACATCAACCTCGACAAGATGCGCGAGGGCTTCTGGCGCAACCTGCCGGTGGCGGCCCTGGTGGGCGTGGTGATCGTCCTCGAGCTGGCCGCGGTCATCATGCACGCGTTCTCGGGCGTCAAGGACGGCGACGCGCCGCTCGAGCCGGCCAACTACAGCAACACGAAGGCGCTGGGCAAGCTGCTGTACACCGAATACGTGTATCCGTTCGAGATCGCCGGCGTGATCCTGCTGGTGGCCATGGTCGCGGCCATCGCCCTCACGCTGCGCCGTCGCAAGGACAGCAAGTACAACGATCCGTCGAAGGCGGTCCGCACCCGTGCCGAAGACCGCGTGCGGCTGGTGAAGATGCCGTCGCAGCCCAAGGATTCCGCCCAATGACCCTGACGCTCGCTCATTACCTGACGCTGGGCGCGATCCTGTTCGCGATCAGCGTGATCGGCATCTTCCTGAACCGGCGCAACGTGATCATCGTGCTGATGGCGATCGAGCTGATGCTGCTCGCCGTCAACCTGAACTTCGTCGCGTTCTCGCATTTCCTCGGTGACGCCGCCGGACAGATCTTCGTGTTCTTCATCCTGACGGTGGCCGCGGCCGAGTCGGCGATCGGGCTCGCGATCCTGGTGGTGCTGTTCCGCAACCTCGACACGATCAACGTCGAGGATCTCGACGAGCTCAAGGGTTAAGGGAAGGACGCATGAAGACGGCCTATCTGCTCGCAGCCTTCGCACCGCTGGTCGGTGCCATCCTCGCCGGCCTGTTCGGGCGCACGATCGGGCGTGCCGGCGCCCACACGGTGACCATCCTGGGCGTGGCGGTCGCGTTCGGCGCGTCGGCCTGGACGCTGTCCGACGTGCTCGCCGGCAACACGTTCAACGGCCCCCTGTACGTGTGGTCGCTGATCGACAACATCCGCTTCGAGGTCGGCTTCCTGGTCGACCCGCTGACCGCCACGATGATGTGCGTGGTCAGCTTCGTGTCGCTGATGGTGCACATCTACACGATCGGCTACATGGCCGACGATCCCGGCTACCAGCGCTTCTTCGCCTACATCTCGCTGTTCACGTTCAGCATGATGATGCTGGTGATGGCGAACAACTTCCTGCAGCTGTTCTTCGGCTGGGAAGCGGTCGGCCTGGTGTCGTACCTGCTGATCGGCTTCTGGTACACGCGCCCGACGGCCATCTACGCCAACATGAAGGCCTTCCTGGTCAACCGGGTGGGGGACTTCGGCTTCGTGCTGGGCATCGGCCTGGTGCTGGCGCACTTCGGCAGCATGGACTACGCCGAGGTGTTCAAGGCGGCGCCCGGGCTGGCGGACAAGACCGTGTCGCTGTTCCCCGGCGCGCAGTGGTCGCTGCTGACGGTGGCCTGCATCTGCCTGTTCGTGGGCGCGATGGGCAAGTCGGCGCAGTTCCCGCTGCACGTGTGGCTGCCGGACTCGATGGAAGGCCCGACGCCCATCTCCGCGCTGATCCACGCCGCCACCATGGTGACGGCCGGCATCTTCATGGTGGCGCGCATGTCGCCGCTGTTCGAGCTGTCGGACGTGGCGCTCGGCTTCGTCATCACCATCGGTGCGATCACCGCGCTGTTCATGGGCTTCCTGGGCATCGTCCAGAACGACATCAAGCGCGTGGTCGCGTACTCCACGCTGTCGCAGCTCGGGTACATGACGGTCGCCCTGGGGGCTTCGGCCTACAGCGTCGCCATCTTCCACCTGATGACGCACGCGTTCTTCAAGGCGCTGCTGTTCCTGGCGGCCGGCTCGGTGATCATCGGCATGCACCACGACCAGGACATCCGCAACATGGGCGGCCTGCGCAAGTACATGCCCATCACCTGGATCACGTCGCTGCTCGGGTCGCTGGCGCTGATCGGCACGCCGTTCTTCTCGGGCTTCTACTCGAAGGACTCGATCATCGAGGCGGTGAAGTTCTCGAACGTGCCGGGCGCGGGCTTCGCGTACTTCGCGGTGGTGGCCGGCGTGTTCGTGACGGCGTTCTACTCGTTCCGCATGTACTTCCTCGTGTTCCATGGCAAATCCCGCTGGGGGCAGGCGCACGATGCGCACGATGACGCCCATGCCAAGGATGCGCACGGCCATGCGGACGACGACGCGCACGACGAGCACCACCACGGTCTGGGCCCGAACGACAAGCCGCACGAGTCGCCGCTGGTGGTCACGCTGCCGCTGATCCTGCTCGCCATTCCCTCGGTGCTGATCGGTCTCTACACGATCGGGCCGATGCTGTTCGGCGACTTCTTCAAGGGCGTGATCCACGTCGCCGACAAGCACCCGGCCATGGCCGAGCTGGCCAGGCACTGGCACGGGGCGACGGCGATGGCCACGCACGCGCTGTCGACGCTGCCGTTCTGGCTGGCGGTGGCCGGCGTCGCGTTCGCGTACTACTGCTACATGATCAACCCGGCGCTGCCGGCCTCGATCAAGCGCTCGTTCGGCGGCGTCCACCGCCTGCTCGAGAACAAGTACTACATGGACCGCTTCAACGAGATCGTCTTCGCCGGCGGCGCGCGTCTGCTCGGCAAGGGCCTGTGGAAAGGCGGCGACCAGGTGCTGATCGACGGCCTGGCCGTCAACGGCAGTGCGCGGCTGGTGGCCTGGTTCTCGTCGATGGCGCGTCTGGTGCAGTCGGGCATGATCTACCACTACGCGATCGCGATGATCGTCGGCGTGGCCGTGCTGCTCTGGTGGTTCGTCCCGTTGATCAAGCGCTGAGAAAAAGAGCATCCGACGATGAGTTCTCCATTCCCCTATCTCAGCGGCGCCATCTGGATTCCGGTCCTGTTCGGCGTGTTGGTGCTGGCGTTCGGCAACGACCGCAACGCCGGCTTCGTCCGCGGTCTCTCGCTGGTGGGTGCGCTGGCCGGCCTGGCCTCCACGATCCCGCTGTTCACGCGCTTCGACCGCAGCTCGGCGGCGATGCAGTTCGTCGAGAAGATGCCCTGGATCGACCGGTTCTCGGTCAACTACCACCTGGGCGTCGACGGTCTGTCGGTGTGGTTCGTGCTGCTCACGGCCTTCATCACGGTGATCGTGGTGATCGCGGGCTGGGAGGTGATCCAGGAGCGCGTCGCGCAGTACATGGCGTCGTTCCTGATCCTGTCGGGCCTGATGATCGGCGTGTTCTCCGCGCTCGACGGGCTGCTGTTCTACGTGTTCTTCGAGGCGACCCTGATCCCGATGTACATCATCATCGGCATCTGGGGCGGGGCCAACCGGGTGTACGCGGCGTTCAAGTTCTTCCTGTACACGCTGCTGGGCTCGCTGCTGACCCTGGTCGCACTCGTCTACCTGTACCTGAAGTCCGGCTCGTTCGCGATCCTCGACTGGCACGCGCTGCCGCTGGGCCGCAACGAGCAGATCACGATCTTCTTCGCCTTCCTGATCGCCTTCGCGGTGAAGGTGCCGATGTGGCCGGTGCACACCTGGCTGCCCGACGCCCACGTCGAGGCGCCCACCGGGGGCTCGGTGGTGCTGGCGGCGATCATGCTGAAGCTGGGCGCCTACGGCTTCCTGCGGATGTCGCTGCCGATCGCACCCGACGCCAGCCATGAGCTGTCGGGCATGATGATCGCGCTGTCGCTGGTCGCAGTCGTCTACATCGGCCTGGTCGCGCTGGTGCAGACCGACATGAAGAAGCTGGTCGCGTACTCGTCGATTGCGCACATGGGCTTCGCCACGCTGGGCTT
>Ga0116141_10004985_pt1 | contig 11136 bp, 7 predicted proteins | sample AD_UKC097_MetaG_FD_89744 | JGI IMG/M metagenome (GOLD analysis project Ga0116141, IMG submission 89744) | Active sludge microbial communities of municipal wastewater-treating anaerobic digesters from USA - AD_UKC097_MetaG | ecosystem: Engineered > Bioreactor > Anaerobic > Digestate | place: USA... | reverse complement strand
CGTTGACAAGGCAATCCCTATCTGCTACTCTGGCTATCGACAAACGGACTTCGTATAGCTCATCGCCATTCAACGGCGTTTCCATCGAATCGGAGGTGAGTCGTGCAAGCCGTAAGCAGATTTCCATGGATAGCCAGAGCTGTATTTTCTCTGACCGTCGTGTCTATGGCTCAGGCAAAGGTCATCTACGTCGATGATGATGCCACTGGGGCCAATGACGGCACGAGCTGGGGCAGTGCCTACCGGTATCTCCAGGACGCCCTGGCCGAGGCCAACGAGTCGACCAAGCCTGTCGAAATTCGGGTGGCCCAGGGTGTTTACTGCCCGGACCTGGGCGTCAATCAGATCCCGGGCGACCGAGAGGCAACGTTTCACCTCATCGATGGCGTGAGTCTTTTGGGCGGTTACGCCGGACTCCCAGGGCCAGACCCGAATCGTAGGGACGTGCGAGCCCATGAAACCACCCTGAGCGGAGAGATTGGCGGGGGGCGTTTTGCCACCGTCGAAGACAACAGCTATCATGTCCTGTCAATTCGGGGCTTCGCTGCCACCGTGACGGTAGACGGTCTTACGATCACAGGCGGCAATGCCAGCGGTTCCGGATCGTACAGTGGCGGCGGTGGCCTGTTCAATCACAACAGCAGCCTAACAGCGGCCAACTGCCTCTTCAGAGCGAACTCCGCCGGAGTGGGAGGTGGCCTATACAACAGAGACGGCAGTGTAGTGCTGGTCAACTGTCACTTCGCGGCAAACCGAGCGTTCCAGTGGGGTGGAGGCCTTTGTAGCGACAATGGCGAACTGGACGTTGCCCACTGCAGCTTTGGCGGCAACCTTGGAACATTTGGAGGCGGCATTTGCGACGCTGACAGTCCTGCGGCATTGACCAACTGCACCTTCTTCGGTAACGCTGCCCTTCAGGGTGGTGGAGTGCACTACGCCAAGGCTGTGTACACGAATCCGCAGGTATATCACGTGACGAGAAGATTTACTGTTCAGAATGAAACGGCACATGTGGATCGGATCGAAGTGTGGCTGCCAATGGCGATGGAGTGTGATTCACAGAGGGATGTTCTCGACCAGGAGGTCGTCCCTGGTGCAACTGACATATCGCACCAACCCCTCTACGGCAGCGAAGTTCGGTATTGGGACTTCCCAAGGGGACTGGGGCAGGACAAGTCTCTGTCCCTCGTAGAACGATTCACATATACCGCCTATGCGGTGCATCACCAGATTGATCCGACCCGAATTGGTGCCTACGATCAAGATGACCCGGTGATGGAGGTTTACACGCGTGCGAGCAAGTACATCGAAACCAATGACCCAAGGATGATCCAGACGGCAAGGCAAGTCGTTGGAGGCCAGACAAATCCATATTGGGCCGCCTACTCTGCCTACCTGTGGGTCATGCACCACATGACCTACAGGTCTGTCCCAGGTTTACAGGGGGCAAAGTTCGCTCTGGACAAGGGGTATGGTGAGTGCGGCGACTACGCTGCGCTGTTCGTTGCACTATGCCGAGTCGTTGGCATTCCCGCAAGACCTGTGGTTGGCCGATGGGCGCGCTCGAGCCCAGGTGGCTGGCATGTCTGGTCTGAATTCTACCTACCTGGATATGGTTGGATTCCGGTGGACGCAGAACGGGCCGACGGCACGGGAAGACCGGAGGATCACTTCGGTCGGCTTGACAACACTCGAATGATCTTCAATAAGACGTACGACGTACTCCTTCGGCCGTCGCCCCACTTCTTTTCCCCAGACGTCGGCTTCTTGCAGACTTACTCCTGGGAGTACCACGGGAGCGCGGGGGTGGTTCGAGTGAGCATGGAGTACGATGTCCAGCCCATGGAGAGCGGGGCAGTTGCGGGAGCGGCGGGCCGTTCCAGGTTCAAGCCGGTGATGGCCAATTGTATCATGTGGGGTAACAGCCCCGACCAAATTTACGCGGCAGTCAATCCTCCGCCGGTGCGCTTCACGGACATTCAGGGCGGCTGGCCCGGCGACGGCAATATCGATGCCGATCCATTGTCCGCCGACCCACAGAACGGTGACTACCACCTGAAATCTCAGGCAGGCCGCTGGGATTCGGGCGCCAACATTTGGGTCGTCGATGATGTCACCAGCCCCTGTATTGATGCAGGCGATCCCAGCAGTCCCGTGGCTCTTGAGCCAATTCCTAACGGCGGCATTGTCAACATGGGAGCCTACGGCGGGACAATCGAAGCGAGCAAATCACCGTGAGTCAGACTGGAACGTCCTCCTCGGAGGAGATAGTCCGTTCAGTTCTATTCTCTGTGCCTTTGTGCCATCGTGTGAGTGGGGGCTACTTTTTGCCCTTTCTCTTGCCCTTGCGGGGTTTTCGTTCGGCGCGGGCTTTCTTCTCTCGCTTCCTCGGTTTGGGCGCTTCGCGGCGTTGGCCGAGCGGCTCGACCGGGGCGACGTTCAACTGCCTCGCCGGGACGTTCACCGCGATGATGTGCACCCGCATCGGCTGGCCCAGGTGGATCATCTCGCCCGAGCGCTCGCCCAGGATGCATTGGGACACCTTGTTGAATCGCCATTCGTCGGGGCCGAGGTCTTCGAGCTTGATCAGGCCCTCGATCCCGAACTTGCGGCACTGGACGAAGACGCCGAAACCGGTCAGGCCGGTGACGACGCAGTCCAGCTCGTCACCGATTCGCTTGCTGAGCATCTGGAGGATCAGGACGCTGGTCAGTTCTCGCTCGGCGTCGTCGGCCCGCTCCTCGGTGAAGGTGATGTGCTGGCCGACCGCGAACAGGTCCTCGCCGGCGGCCTCCTGTTTGGCGGCGTCCATGCGGCCTTCGAGATGTCGCTGCAGAACGCGGTGGACGAGCAGGTCCGCGTACCGGCGGATCGGGCTGGTGAAGTGGCAGTAGTGCGTCGAGGCCAAGGCGTAATGCCCGATGTTCGTCGGCGCGTAGACGGCCCGCTCCAGGCTCCGTAACACGATCAGGTTCACCGCCAGCGACCGCTCGCTGCCCTGGACGTAGTTCAGAACGCTCTGAATCGCGGTGCGGTCGGGGCTCTTGGCAATCGGGACGCCCATGACGCAGAGCAACCGGGCCATGTTCTTCATGCTCAGCAGGTCCGGGTCGGGGTGAATCCGCCGCATGAACGGGACGTTCTGGCGATCCAGGAGCGAGGCGACTGCGTCGTTGGCCTCAACCATGAACATCTCGATGATCGTATGTGGATAGCTGTTCTCGGCGGGCTGGGCATCGACGACCTGCCCGGCCTCGTCGAGGATCAGTTGCGGCTCGGGCAGATCCAGGTGAATCATGCCGTGCTCGTTCCGGCGAGCTTCGATCCGTCGGCTCAGGGCGTCCATGTTCCGGAGCAGCTCGATGACCTCCCGTTTGGCCCCTTTCGTGTGCCCTTTCAGGATGCCGTCGGCCTCCAGGTAAGTCAGCCGGGCGGTCGAACGGATGACGCTGTTCGCATATCGTCGGGACAGGATATTGCCCCTCTCGTCGTAGGTGATGTACGCACTCTTGGTGAACCGCTTCTGCTCGGGCTGGAGGCTGCAAATGCCGTTGCTCAGGATCTCGGGCAGCATGGGGATGGTCTTGCCGGGCAGGTAGATGCTGTTGCCGCGAAGCTTGGCCTCCTCGTCGAGGGGCGAGCCCGGCGCGATGAAGTGACTGACATCGGCGATGTGAACCCCCAGGACCCAGTTACCCTGTGAATCCGTTTCGAGACTGATCGCGTCGTCGAAGTCTTTCGCGTCCGGCGGATCGATCGTGACGATCACCTTGTCGGTGATGTCCTCGCGGCCGTCGGCCCGCTCGGGGTCGAAGGCCGCCGCCGCGGAGCGGGCCTGCTCGACGCAGTCGGCCTCGAACTCCCCCGGCAGGTGGTACTGGCGTACGATCGATTCGATTTCCGCGTCATACTGACCCGCGCGGCCGAGCACTTCCACGATCACGCCGCGAGCCAGGTACCTCTCGCTCGGGTACGACAAGATCTCGACAACCACCTTGTCCTTCTCGCGGGCGTTCTTGGCGGTGATATCCTCGACGACGATGGGCTCAATGAACCGGCTGCCGTCCGGCTGGACGATCCAGGCCTCCGGATGCTTCATCAGCGTCCCGACGAACCGGTTGTTGGCGCGTTCGAGCACCTCCAGGACCTCGCCCGTATAGCGGGTCTCCGGCCCGCGTTTGCCCTTGCGGTTGACCTTGGCCAGGACGGTGTCGCCGTTCATGGCGTCAGCCGTGCTGTCGGGTGGGATGAACAAATCGCCGTGGGCATTTGGCTCCAGGGGGCAGACGAACCCAAAACCCTTTGGATTGGCCCGGAAGACCCCGACTATCTGTCCGGCCATCGCCGGCAGCGTGATGACGTTCCCTGAGCCGATGACGACGTGGCCGGCCCGGCGCAGATCGTCGAAGGCGGTCTTGAACTCGGGGTAGGCGTCCTCCGCGACACCCAGCGACCTGGCCAATTGAGCGAGCTTGAGCGGCTGGTACTCGGGGCGTTTGAGGAACTTCAGGATTCGGTCTTTGTAGATTTGAGGCATCCATGCCCTCCGTTGGCACGGCGGAATCTCAAGGCGCAAAAAAACAGCACCCCGTCAGACTCGTGTCGACCGGGTGCCGTGGTCTTGCGTGGTTGCCGCCATAGTCGTACGGCAGGAAGAGACTGACCTGAGAGGGGCCAGGTCAGGCTTTCTGCTTTGCCTTCAAGACGTTGAGCTTCTTGGCCATGCGGGGCTTCTTTCTCGCAGCGGTTTTCTTGTGCATCGTGCTCGTGGACGCCACCTTGTCCAGCTTCTTCGTGAGCAACTTGAACTGCTCCTCAGCGGACGCCACATTGCCCTCTCCGACCGTCGTCTCGAAACGCTTGATCTGGCTCTTCACCTGGCTCTTGCGCGAGCGATTCAGCGTCCGCCTTCTCGCATTCTGCCTGGTCCTCTTCTTTGCCGATAACGAATGTGCCACTTTGGTCTCCTGTACAGTTATATTCCGAACACTTTCTACCGAGAGGTTGGTTCCTACATTGCCTCGGGTGCCTCGGCCGCCGAGCCGCTCTTGTCCGTCCCGGCCCGCAGTCTGTCTACCCGTTCCCCGACATCCTTGTACGAAAAATCGACCTGGGCGATCTTGCGGTAGACATCCAGGGCCTTTTCGTTGTCGCCCTGCTCTTCGTACGCACGAGCCAGATTATACCGCAACTCCTTGGCAACTGCATCATCTTTTATTTCGTACGCCTCGATGGCCTGGGTGAATACATCGACCGCGTCCGCATACCAGCCCTTCATCAGGAAGCAATACCCCACCCTGTTCATCGACGCGATCTTGCGTCGCGGGTCCTTCTGGGCATCCTGGAAGAGCGGAATCGCCTCGTTGTACCGCCCGTCCTGCATCAGCCGCAATGCGTATTCGTACTTGTGGGCCGGGTCCGTCGGGTAGTTCTCGACGCAGAGGCGGTAGTGCTCCATCTCCGTGTCGTTGAGCGTGGCCGTCAGGTCCGCCATCCGCTCCCTGGCCTCGGTGTCCTGCGGCTTGGCCTCAAGCTGCCTGCGGGCCTCGCGCATTTTGCGGCGGAGTTGACGGATCTTGACCAGGCCGGCCCGCTCCTTGAAGCTGAACTCATGGTAGCGGACGCAGGCATCCTCCAGCAACTGGATCGCCTCGTTCTCGGACTGATCGGCTTCCAGGTCCGCCAGGGCCTCCGCCAGGGCGAAGATGTTCTTGGGCTGCTCCGGCTCGCGGGCATAGTCCTTACGGGCATCCTCCACGGCGGCAATGCGGTAATTCTCTGTCTTAAGGACGCGATCCTGTGCGTAGAGCTTGGCCTGCGTCTCCTGGTCCCGGATGGACTGGCGAAAATCGCCCTCGACGGTGTAGTTGCCTTTGGCCATCGTCAGCTCGGCCGAGAGATTTTTGAACTCATCCGCCAGCTCCTTGCTCTCCGGCTTGAGCCGATACGCCCGCTGGCAGGCCGCCACCGCCTTGTCATACTGCCCCAGGGCCTTGTAGCAGTCCTTCAGCAAAAGATAGGTCTGAAGCGAGGGTTTCTCGATGGCATTGTTCGTCTGAAAAATCAGGTTGGCGATCCAGTGGGCGGTTCTCGCATATCCGCCTTCCACGGCCGCTTTGAGCATCGCCTCGGCGTACGCGAGATTGTCCGGGTCCTTTACGAACAGGTACTCGGCGTTGAGCATCTGCTCCAACGGCGTCTTGCCCCGCATCCGCCGGACCTTCTCCATCATGGAGGGCTTCTTGCCGCCCTTGGCCCGTCTCTGGAATCCCAGCTCGCACAACGGCACGTGGCCCTCTTCCAGGGCGTCGGGGGCCCGGGCCAGGCCGTTAACGTACATGTCAATAGCGTAGTCGTATTGCTTGCCCTCGGCGGCTTTGCGGGCGTTGGCAAAGAAAGCCTTGGCCTCGGCCATCTGTTGTTCGTTCGAGGTCTGCGCCATGACCGCCTCACGCCGCGTAGCGGCGGCGTCTTCGCCCGGAGCCTCTTTCTCATCGCTCTTCGGCCGCTTACGATGCGGCACAGCCTTGCCCTCGTCTCGGACAGCCCTTGCCCTGGAGCCAGAGGCGACCCGGGCTCGCAACTGCTTCAGCGCGCGCAGAAGTTCTTTGTCCTCCGGCTTCAGGCGGGCCGCACGCTGGCACGCGGCAGCGGCCCGATGGAACTGGCCGATGGCAGCGTAGGCATCACGCAGGACAACATATAGCTGCGCCGAGGGCTTGGCCGCATTGTTGTTCGCCAGGAAAACCAAATCGGCGATCCACTTGGCCGCCTCGCGGTATCCCCCGGCGACCGCCGCACCAAGCAGAGCCTCTCCGTAGGCCAGATGCTCCGGGTCCATCGCGAGCAGATACTCGGCGTTGAGCATCTTCTCCAGGGGGGTATTGCCCAAAGAGAGCCGGCGGTTCACCTCCTCGGGCGAGGGTTTCGCTCCTCCTCGCTCCTGCCTCTGGAGCGCCAGGACACGAAGCTCGATATGACCTTCCGCTACGTCCTCCGGCGCAAGCCGAAGGCCCTCGATGTAGGCATCAATAGCACCATCGAAATCCCCCGCCTCGGAGTGCTGGCGGGCTCGCTCGAAATAGCCCTTCGCTTGCGATTGTGCTTGAGCATCCGGTTCAGCCATAACGTCGTTAAGTGATTGTCCTTCCAAATGATGGATCTGTCGCTATGGTAGTCATCGGCTCGAATTTGTCAATGAATAAATGCTTGTACGCATTCCCAACGCGTGTTATAAGGACTCCGAATCAGCCGCAACGGTGTACAGGCCCGGTTGAGTTTCCATTTGCAGAGTTCCACTTGTGATGTGTTTCGGAGAAGTCTTGATGAGGACAGCCCTCGAGCAATACGATCCGCAGATCTATGAATTGATACGCCAGGAGGAGGCCCGTCAGAGCGGGTCCATCCGCCTGATCCCGTCGGAGAACTACGTTTCCCGGGCCGTGATGATGGCCACATCCAGTTGCCTGACGAACAAGTACGCCGAAGGATACCCCGGGAAACGGTACTACGAAGGCCAGCAGGTCACCGACCTGATCGAGAAGCTGGCCCAGGAACGTGCCAAGAAGGTCTTCCAGGCCGACCATGCAAACGTCCAGCCGTATTCGGGCTCCGTGGCGAATCTGGCCGCCTACGCCGCGCTGATTCAGCCCCACGACACGATCATGGGCATGTCGCTCGTCCACGGCGGGCACCTCACCCACGGCTGGAAGGTCTCAATGACCAGCAAGATCTTCAACTCCGTCCCCTACGAGATCAACACGCAGACCGGCCGGCTTGACTACGACGCGATCCGAGACCTCGCCAAGAAGCACCGCCCCAAGATCATCATCTCCGGTGCGACGGCTTACCCGCGCCAGATCGATTTCGAGGCGTTCGGCCAGATCGCCAAGGAGGTCGGAGCCTATCTGGTCAGCGATATCGCCCACATCGCCGGCTTGGTGGTCGCGGGTATTCATCAAAGCCCCGTTCCGTATGCCGATATCGTCTCGACGACGACCCACAAGACACTCCGCGGCCCGCGCGGCGGCATGCTTCTGTGCAAGGCCGAGCACGCCGACAAGGTGGACCGAGCGGTCTTCCCCGGCCTGCAGGGTGGACCGCATATGCACACGCTCACGGCGATCGCCGTGGCGCTGGCTGAGGCCGATACCCCCGAGTTCGTCGCCTACGCCAGGCAGATCGTCGCAAACGCCAGGGCCATGGCCGAACAACTTCTGGAGTACGGCTTTGATCTCGTTTCCGGAGGGACCGATAACCACCTGATGCTGATCGACCTGCGGAACAAGGGCATCCCCGGCAAGAAGCTTGCCAAGGCGCTTGATCGGGCCCGCATCGTAACCAACTACAACACCGTGCCGGGCGACCCCGCCCCGCCGTTCAACCCGAGCGGCCTGCGACTGGGGACCCCGGCGATCACCACGCGGGGCATGAAGGAGCCGGAGGCCCGGCAGATCGCCACGTTCATCCATCGCATCGCCGAGAACATCGACAAGGAGTCGGTGATCGAAGGAATCGGCAAAGAGGTGTTGCTGCTGTGCTCGCAGTTCCCCGTGCCGGAGCATTTCATCATCCCAAGCAAGAACGGTGTCCGGCAGTGATCGACGGCCCCGGTCAGATAGGGCTGGGGAGCGGTCTCAGGTAGAGCGGAAAGACAGGAGCCCATTGCGGCGATATGGGGTCGGAGCGTTTGACTACCGCGATTCTCGGTCTGAACGAGACGGGCCGGTGTGTGCTGAAGGCGGCGTCGGAGACGGGCCTGTTTCAGATCAAGGCGGTAGCGGACCTGGACCAGCAGAAAGCGGAGAAGGCTGCCGCCGAATACGGGTGCGAAGTCTATGGCGACTATCGCAGGCTGGTCGTTGAGAACCAGCTTGACTGCCTCCTGGTCGCGGCAGAGACGCACACCTGCGACGAGCAGATCAAGACGGCCATCCGACGGAAGTTCCATGTTCTCAAGGCGGCCCCTCCCGGGAGGACTTTTGCCGAGGCGCTTGAGTATGTACAGTTGGCCCAAAGCGAGAACGTGCAGTTCGGCGTGGCGAATCCCGCGCGGTTCCGAACAGCCTATGTCACGGCCCGAGACGTGATTTCACAAGGCCGGCTCGGAAACATCTTCCTCGTCGCGGGCTACTGCGCGTTTGCCGGCACGGATCGTCCCTCCTGGCAGATCGATCCTCAAGTGGCGGGCGGAGGTGTGCTCCTCCATGACTGCTACCCGGTTCTGGACCAGATCCTCTGGAGTTTTCCACTGCCCGAGCAGGTGTATGCGCTCAAGACCAACCACGCCCCGGACAAGCAGCAGCGGCTGTGCCTGACGGAGGACACCGCCATCGTCTCCATGCGGTTCAGCGACGCCTTCATGGGCAGCCTGGTGGCCACCCGCAGCCATGAACTCAGGGCTGCCGGCACCGCCGTCGAGATCCACGGCAGGGAAGCGCGACTCACCGTCACCGATGCGGAAGTCGTTCTCACGGCGCGTGAGGCTGAGAATGACCAGAGGTGGCAGTGCCGGGAGGATGAGTACGTCCTCATGAAACGACTGCTGGCGAGTTTCGCACAGAGCCTGCGGTCCCCCGAGGAACACCAGTTCCCGGGCAGTGGCGCCGAGAGTCTCCGAAACATGGCCGTGCTGGAGTCGGCCTATCTGTCGGCGAGGACTGGCTTTCCGGAGGAGCCGGCGCGCGTCCTGCAGATGGCGGGCGCCCAATTTCGGCAATAGCAGGTGTTTGACAGGACGCCCGGGCGGCAGTATCTTCAGATCCGCCATCGCCGCGTGAAGAACCAGTATGTTCCACACGAACAGGTGACTTGAAATGACGCGAAGGAATCGGTCACTCACTTATGGGAGGTCTGATCTATGAAGAATGTGGTCTACGTGGGGATCATCGCCGTGTGTATTCTCGTCGCGGTGATCATGTTCCTGGGGAGACGAGGCGGCAGTTCGGGTGTGGACGCCCTCTCCGACACCGAGATGACGTGGGTGAAATGCCTCAAGTGCGGCCAAGGCTATGAGATGCCCCTGAAACAGTTCCTCAAGGAAGTCAACGAGAAGACCATGGCCAATCCGTCGCCCATGCCGGTTGCCCTCCCGATCACGTGCAAGATGTGCGGCCAGGATGGTGTCGTCCGGGCCTACAAGTGCGAGAAATGCGGTGAAGTCTTCCGGGCCAATTCCGTCCCCAACGATCTCGAGGACCGGTGCCCCAAGTGCAAATTCAGCGCGATGGAAGCCAAGCGGGAGGCCAACAAAGCCAAGATGCGGCAGGGAGGATGACGCCGCCGGGCAGTATCGCTCTGGATGGACAAGCCTGAGAAAACCGGTTTCGGAACACGAAGCCGGCTCTCATTTTGTCCCCCATGTCTCCTGGATCCGCGTGTTGACATGTTCCCGCGGCCGGTTCACGGTCGCCAGGACATTCGCGGTGTATTCCTCCTGGCCCGTCTTGAGACCGGTCAGGTTCGCGTACCGCCGAGCGATCCTCTCCTCGAGGTACGCAATGCGGCTCTCCGGATTCGGGTGCGTGGAGAAGAACTCGATCGGCCGGATCGTCTGAAGCTCCTGCAGGATACTCATCGTCTCGACCATGCCGTTGGGATCGTAGCCGGCCTGGGCCATGTAGGACAACCCCGTCATGTCCGCGTCCCTCTCGTCTTCGCGACTGTACTGCAGGCTCAGCACGCTGCTGATGAAGGTCGTCGCACGGGTCACGTCGGACGGTGCGTCGCCGGCCACGGCGGCCGCCAGGATCGCCGTCATGCCGATTTGCCGACTCATCGCCGCCATCGTGTCTCGCGCCACGACGTGCCCGACTTCATGCCCCAGCACGGCCGCCAACTGCGACTCGGACTTGAGCTCCTTCAACAGCCCCCGTGTGATGTAGACGTAACCGCCCGGGACAGCGATGGCGTTGGCCCCCTCTTCCTCCACCGCCGTGAAATAGTAGGACAGGTCCGGCCGGTGGCAAACCCGCGCGATCCGCTGGCCGATTTGATTGACGTAGTTCTGCAGGTTCTCATCCGGGATCCGCCCACCGAGCTCCTTCTCGATGTACGGCGCATACTTGCGACCGAGCGCGATGTCCTTCTCGGGCGAGAAGAGCATCATCTCTTCCTCCCCCGTAGTCGGATTGATCG
>Ga0116141_10004978_pt1 | contig 11142 bp, 10 predicted proteins | sample AD_UKC097_MetaG_FD_89744 | JGI IMG/M metagenome (GOLD analysis project Ga0116141, IMG submission 89744) | Active sludge microbial communities of municipal wastewater-treating anaerobic digesters from USA - AD_UKC097_MetaG | ecosystem: Engineered > Bioreactor > Anaerobic > Digestate | place: USA... | reverse complement strand
TGCCCTCCGCGACGAAGCCCGTGCGGCATCGATGGTCCGCTGCGTCAGTTCGTCAGACCATCTCTCGAGATCCCGGTAGTAGGGGCTTTCGACGATGCAGGAGTGCTCGGGCTCGAACCTCTCTCCGTTCGGGTTGAAAGAGAGGAATATGCCGGGCCACCCGTAGAACCCTCCGGTACGCGCGTAAGCTCTCTTCAGGATCTCGATCATCTCTTCGAGAGTTGCGACGTCATTCCCCGTAGCAACCTCTTGAAAATTCCGCTCGATTCGGCTCCCGCAGCGATACTCGAGCTCCCCGGAGACTCTCTGGCGCACCAGAATCGAGAGTGGTCGGCAGCTCGCGATTCCAGTGCCGAGTCGAACGGTAACGATCTTGACTCCTTCGCTGAACTGCCACACGTACTTCGCCCCGGAAGGCGGCAGGTGCTCGTATAGCAGCCAGTCCACGCAATGGCCTTCCTCCAGCGCCTTCAGGCACACGTCTCGCGCCTCTCTGACCGGTATCGACTCGACGAGAGCCCGAGCGGCGCTGGCGACAGGGAAAGTGATCACGGGTCTATAGGACATGTCGTAACGCTCGGGGTCTACCACGCTGAGGACTCCTTGCTTCGGGAGGTCGAGATGTTCTGTTGCCGTCGGAGTCTTTCCCTGCAATGCTCAGATCGCTTTCTTAGCCGCTCTTCGACGGAGGAAGGACTATGGAGGCGATAGCGCTCCGGTAGCGCGAAGTAGATGCCTAGCCAGTCGACAGATTGGTTCCACTCCCTAAGGCGAACCAGGGCTCCCGTGAGCCGATCGATCCAGTACCCCAGTTGTATATGTTCCACGTAGACCAGTTCTTCGCCGAGCTGGATCAGACCCCGACAATACGTTCCTAGCTCCGTCGCCGCAGCGGTAGCTTCCGATGCGTCCATCATGAGGAGTCGCTGGAAGCCGTTGGCTTTCTGAAATCTCCTCAACGCGTCGCCGTCACGCTGCGCGCGCATCCGATCTTCTGGCTTCGGCCCTTCTGCAATCTCCCGGCGGATCTCGACTATCCGTTCCGGCGTCTGCTGAGCCAGCCAGTAGGCGCCGGGGGCCGCGACTTCGAGTCGCACCATGTGACTCAGGTGCTCCGCGCGCTTCGCTCCTGGCATGGCATCGAGGAAATCGAGGAGCCTGGGGACCTCCGCAAAGCCCGGGTTCGCATCTTTGGGGCCTAGGACCTCCGTCAAGAGGAAGCATTCGCGGCGAATACGTTCCTTCGGGGTCGCCGCGTAGTGTTCGAATAGCGAACGATAAAACTCGGTCTCTCGAACGGATTGATACTTCGCGAGTAGTTCTGCGGTGCCGTGCCGCGAAAACGCAAGCCTGTACTCACCTCGCTGCTTGGGTGACAGGCAGGAATACTGAACGCTCAGGTGCGTCGGGGAAGGAATCTCGCCGTCCGGGCTCGCTTCAGGGAGATTCTCTTCGGAGGGGAGCCTCTCGAGAAAACCCCACTCCGTGTTGAATCTCTCCAGCATCGCTTGTCGCTCTCGCCCGTGGTCGGCGAGTCGCTCAAACCTCTTCCTTGCCTCGCGGTAGCGGGGTTCGTCAATCAAGCCTAGGCGTCTCGCGCTGTCCCCGCGCCGCAGGTGGGTGACCACGATCTTCCACTTGGTGCTTGGCGCTCTGCGAATATTCAGCTGAGCGCGGCTTTCAATGTGGTTCCAGAAGCGTGGGATTGTCCTGTCCCAGTCTGGCCACCATTTCAGGCCCCAGGCGCCCAGAGAGGAGGCGTCCTCCATCCTGCCGGCGAAGCGCAGCCAGTCCGCGGTCCTTTGGGCAAGCGTGTCGGTCAATCCCCCGGAGACTACGTTGCCGTCACCAGGGAGCTCCGACAGCGCCTGGAGTCCGGCTTCGAGCTCCTTTCTGCCTCTGATGCGCTGGAAACACGCATACGCCTCGTCGAAGGAATAGTCATCATCGAGGATCTGAATGAGAACATACCAGGCAAGTGCTTCGAACTGGGCGGCATTCAGCGCCCCCCACTTGCCTCTCGGCCGGTGCCCTCCGCCGACGACAAGGCCTTCCACGTCACCTGGAACGCGAGGCGGCGCGGCAACCGATCCCCCCGAAGCTCTCGGAAGGAGTGCGACTACGCATTCCGAAAAGGCTTCGTTCAGGGCCACCATCGTGTCGTGAGAACCACCCCTGTCTGGGTGATGAATGCGCGCGGCTTGCCGATAGGCGGCCTTCAGCTGCTCGAGTGAGGAGTCGACTGGTACGCCCAAGAGAGCGAACCCCTTCGGATTCGTCTCTCTCACGGCCGCCAGATGGCTGAGGTGCGAACTGACGTCGGTGCGGGTGTCTCCCCTTACAATGAGAGGGTCGAGACGAAGCGCCGCGCCTGGGTTTTCAAGCTCTCGGAGGAGCACTCGAAGGGCAGCGGCGATTCGAGGCGCCCGGCTGCGCCGAGGTCCGACGTGAACGTCCGAAACGTATGCTGCTATGGCCTCGAGAGCGGAGAAGTAAGCGAGGAACAGGGGGTCCGCAAGGTAGTCCTCGGCGCCACGGGCTCCTGCCTTCTGAAGTGAGGTCGCTTCCCCGTGTGCCATCAGGTCCTCCGACTCGTGCCGTGTACCGGCAAGGAGCCTTTGAACAGCTGAGAGATGGTAATCACGCCGCCTTCTGATGGGAAGAGAGGAGGTGGGGCCTGCTGAGCGCGGTCTCCTACAGGCGCGAGAGAACGGTGGCAGTTTGCGAGATCGCTTCCTCGAGCGTCTTAGCCTTCTCGCGGCTGAGGGGCCTCAGCCTCCACAGCTCCCGAGCGTTCACAAGCTCTTGGTGGAGTGCGCAAAGGAAGCCAGGGTTCTCCGTTTCAATCATCTTGAGGATGTCGACTTCGCGAAACGGCAGTTGCAGCAGGGTCGAGACAAGGTCCGTCGTTACATTGACCGCGATTCCGTCGAGCAACTCCGGATGGTCTCTGAAGAGACTGGTGTCGAAGCCGTGGAGCTCAGCGCCGTCGGCCTGCGCGTCGAAATGAACGAGGGTCCGGGGGTCAGGTCGGCCCAGGTCTTTCCAGTGGCTGAGATAGTAGGAAACCTTGGCGGCGAACGCACGCTCCTCGTCTGAGCCGAACTTCATGGAATGAGCGACCTGCACCTCCTGCTTCTTCCCGGTCACTCTGACCTTGATCCGGAACTCTCGGTTCGCGCGCATGGATCAGCCCTCCTGCAGGTCTCGGGATCGGCTCGGTGTAATTCTCAAGGTCTACTCTGGCGGCAAGGACCGTAACCTTCGCTTGTGCCGCGATGGAAGCGCCTGCCGGGTTCGGGTTCCGATTGTCGGCACGTTACGCCAAGACAGCTGTGAACGTGAATGATGCCTTCCTTGGAGGGCAGGGTTAAGCCTAGAGTTCCCATGGGAGCCCGGGCCTTCCGAAGTGCCCGTAGTTCGTCGTCGACGCGTAGATCGGGCGGAGGAGGTCCAGCTGCTTCGCGATGCCGGCCGGTGAGAAGTCCTGCTGCTCGACGAAGCGCCGGGCCGCGTCCTCGTCGCCCGTGCCGAAGGTCTCGACCATCGTCGAGACGGGCTCGGGCCGGCCGATCGCGTAGGAGACCTGGACCTCGGCCCGGCGGGCGAGGCCGGAGTCGACGATCTTCCGCGCGATCCAGCGGCAGAAGTAGGCGCCGCTGCGGTCGACCTTCGACGGGTCCTTGCCGCTAAAGGCGCCGCCACCGTGGCGGGCGAAGCCGCCGTAGGTGTCGACGATGATCTTCCGGCCGGTGACGCCCGCGTCGGCGGAGGGGCCGCCGAGGGTGAACGAGCCCGAAGGGTTGACGAGGAGCTCGAGGTCCTTCCAGTGCCAGTCGCCGAGGGCGCGGGGAAGGAGGTCCTCCCTCACCCAGGCCGCGATGTCGGGCTGGCCTATCTCCTTCGCGTGCTGCGTGCTGACGAGGACGGTCTCGACCTTTTCCGGCCTTCCGTCCCGGTAGCGGACGCTGACCTGGGTCTTCGCGTCGGGCCGTAGCCCGTCGACGCGGCCCTCGTGCCGGTCCCTCGCGAGCTGGGCGGAGAGACGGTGGGCGAGAAGAATCGGGAGGGGCATGCGCTCCGGTGTCTCGTCGGTGGCGTAGCCGAACATGAGCCCCTGGTCGCCGGCGCCCTGGGGCTTCTCTTCGGCCGAGGCGGCGCCGACGGCACCGCCGATCTCCGTGGACTGTCGCGAGATCAGCTCGTGGATGAAGACGCCGTCGGCGTGGAACGGCTCCTTCGGATCGGTGTAGCCGATGCGCCGGATCACGTCCCGCACGAGGCGGGAGCGGTCGACGGTGGCCCGGGAGGTGATCTCCCCGGCGAGGACGACGTTCCCGCCCTTGCACAGGACCTCGCAGGCGACGCGGGCATCCTTGTCGCCGGCCAGGTGGGCGTCGAGGATGGAGTCGGCGATCAGGTCGCAGACCTTGTCGGGGTGCCCTTCGGAAACGGACTCCGACGTGAAGACGAACTCTCGTGACTCGCTGCGGGTCATGGCACCCCCTCTGTGTCGCGAGGACCCGCTGGGCCGGTATCCCGCTGGGCGGGAACCGGGCTGCCGCGGAGCCCGCGCACGAAGCGTCATCGTACCGCTCGGCCGGAGGCCGGGGCACGGCAGAGATCGGGCCTCGGGCCGGCCCCTCGGGCAGAATGCCGGCGGAGGCGCTTCGGCGAATCGATGGCCACGTTCATCCCGCCGCTCGACCACGTCCGCGACGCGCCGTTCTCCGAGAGGAAGGTGCTCGAGGCGCTGCAGGCGCTGCCGGACGACTGGCGGGTCTTCAGCGGGGTCCGCTTCGTCGTGCCGCCGTCGGGGCCGCACCCGGCCACGGAGCGGGAGATCGACCTCCTCCTCCTCCATCCCGAGCACGGGATGCTCGCGATCGAGGTGAAGGGGGGCGGGGTCGAGTACGACGCGCGCTCTATGGGGGGCTTCTTCTCGACGGACCGCGCGGGCGGGAGGAACCGGGTCGCGGACCCGTTCCGGCAGGCGAGCTCGGCGCTGCACGCGCTGGAGGCTCTCGTGGGGAGGGACGGGCGCTGGCCGGACGGGAGCGTCGACTTCGCCCGCGGGCACGGCGTCGCCTTTCCCGACTGCGACTGGGAGCCCCGGGCGACGCCCCCGGACGGGCCGCGAGAGCTGGTCCTCGACCGGCGGGACCTCGCGGGCGGCGCGGTGGAAGAGAGGCTCGTGGGGCTTTCGCGGTTCTGGGCCGCGAACCGCGGGCAGAGCCTGAAGCCCCTCGGGAAGCAGCGGCTGAAGAAGCTGGCGCAGGAGGTGCTCGCGCCGCACTTCGGCCTGAGGCCGACGCTCGAGGGGGCGATGGCCTGGGAGGAGACGGCCCTCCTGCGCCTCGCGGAGGACCAGGAGCAGGGCCTGGAGTTCCTCGCGCTGAACCCGCGCGCGCGGGTCGTCGGCGGCGCGGGGTCGGGCAAGACGGTGGTCGCCGTCGAGCACGCCCTGCGGCTCGCCGCCGGGGGCCGGCGAGTCCTCTTCCTCTGCTTCAACCGGCCGCTGGGGCAGCACCTCCGCGCGGCGGTGGAAGCGGGCGGCCCGCAGGCGCGAAGCGTCGACGTCTGGACGTTCCACCACCTGGGCCGGGAGATGTGGGAGAAGGCCGGCCGGGTCTGGGACGAGCCGGCGTCCGGGACCCCGCCGGAGGAGGCGGCCGCGTTCTGGAAGGAAGAGGCGGCGCGCCGGCTCGGGGAGGCGCTGCAGCAGGTGCCGGAGCGCTGGGACGCCCTCGTCGTGGACGAGGCGCAGGACTTCGAGACGACGTGGTGGGAGACGCTCCACTGGGCCCTCGCCGACCCCGAGCGCTCGCCGGTGGCGCTCTTCCTCGACCCGGCGCAGGACCTCTACGGCCGGTCGGGAGACTTCGGCCTCCCGCTGCCGGTCTTCCCGCTGCGCGCGAACCGAAGGTCGACGCGGGCCATCGCCGACTTCGCGGCGAGGCTCGGAGGCGTCCGCGTGCGCCACCCCTACGGCGTGCCGGACGGCGAAGTGCCGACGGTCTCCTCGTGGGCGACGCCGGAGGAAGAGCGGCGGCTGGTGGAGGGGAAGCTCCGGTGGCTCCTCGAGGAGGAGAAGGTCCCGCTCGGCCGGATCGTCGTCGTGGGGACCCGGAGGCTCGAGAAGTCGTTCCTCGCGGGCGCGCCGAAGCTCTGGGGGCTGCCGGTCGAGACCATCGACGACTCGGGGCTCACGCCGGGAGAAGGGGCCGTCCGCTACTCGACGCTCCAGCGCTTCAAGGGGCTCGAGGCCGACGTCGTCCTCCTCGTGGACGTGGACGGCAGCCCGCACGCCTGCACCCCGGTGCACCTCCACGTCGCGGCCTCGCGGGCGAGGCACCGGCTCTACGTCTTCGCGCGGCAGGGGGTGGACCTGCCGGGGTGAGGGGCGGGCGGGGCCTCGCGATCTCGACCCGCAACTTCCGAAGTGCCAGGAGTTCTGGCGTTCGGGTCGTCAGTTCCGTTCGGCGCCATCGGCTGGTAGAAGTCGTACCGGACGGCGGAGACCTTCGGAAGCGGGCTGCACGAGGAATCCGCCCTTCCACTCCAGGGCGAGCGTGGTCCGATCGGTGACGAACCGAACGAGGCGGCGCCACAGGATGACAAATGCCCGGTGGACGTTGCGCTCGAAGGCGCCGAAGCGGATTCGCCACCAGACGTTCTTCGGGATCTTCGCCAGGCGGTAGCCACGGACGCCGGGCCGGACCTCGTAATCCACGAGGACGAAGCCGCTGTGGCCCGGGAGCCTGGGCAGAGCGAGGGGCTCGAGTTCGGGTGCGTGCGCCGCCCCGGCGGTGAGACGCTCGGCCGCGATCCGGCGAAGGAGGGCGGGCGTCTCCGGATTGGAGATGGAGCCGTCGGCGACGTACGCGAGGGCGAGGTCGACGAGGTCGGGCGAGGGGGTGAGATGGATCAGGACCGCGCGAGCGCGCGCCAGGCCCGAACCCGGTCCCTTCGGTTCCTCCGTCATCGGGCTCTCCGCAGGAGCGTCGCGAGCAGGTTCCCGAAACCGACGAGGTTCCCGTTCACGTCCCAGGTCATGTTCGTGCTCGGGTCGTAGCGGCCGACGGGCTGGTTGTCGGGGTACTGGGTGATCCACTCGGAGCCGTCGCTCCGGCGCTCGAGCCGCCCGACGTACTCGTTGTGCGAGTCGCGGAGGAAGCCGTTGTCGGGGAACTCGTCCCAGGGGCTGTCGCTCATGTCCGATCTCCTCTTTCCGGGGCTGACCGTTCGGCCGTCAGCTCCCGAGACCAAGATCGGGCTATGGGTCGGACATGTGAAGTCCGACCCTCGAGAAGGTGCGATATTCGACGAGCTGCTCCGGGTCGGCTGGGGCGGTCTCGAGGAGGCCGAGGAGCCCGGCCTCTCCGACCCACGCCTCGCCGGCCGAAGCGCTCCGGCCTTCCAGCGGGCCGGGCCAGGCTCCGCGGTCGAAGTCGCTGTCGAAGACGAGCTTCATTGTTCCGTTCCGGGCGGGCCGCCCTGCCGGGAATGCTGCCAGATCGGTGCGGCGGCTCGTCAGGACCGCGCCGTCACCTGAACTTCCCGCCGAAGTCGTTCCGGCCGCCCGGGTCGAGGCTCGGACCCTACCCGTCCGACCCTTCGCCCTACGCTAGACGGCGACGGGAGGAGCCATGACGCGAGAAGAAGACGAGGAGATCCTGAGCCGGCTGGAGGCGAGGGCCCGCCAGGCCGAGGTCGATCGGGAGCGGCTCACGGCGGAGGCAGAGGAGGCCGTGGAGAAGGCGGATCGCGAGAAGCTGGCGGCGCGGGACGCGCTGCGGCCGGCGTTCCGCGAAGCCGTGGAGGAGGCGGCGCCCGTCCTCCGGGCCTTTCTCGAATCCCCGGAGTGGGACCGTCTCCTGGAGGCGCGAGGGAGGCTGGCGGGAGTGGTGAAGCCGACGGAGCTGGAGCTGCCGCCCGTCTACCTGACCGGGAACGCCTACCGGGAGCCCTTCACCGCGCGAGCCGTCTTCGAGGACGAGGTTCGTTCGGTGGATCCGAACGCCGGCGGGGTCTATCGCTGGACGATCGGAAGGCGCCTCGTTCTGACCGGGCGGTGGCATCGGATGCAGCCCGCCAGGGTCCTCTTCCAGAGCGAGGCGGGGCTCCTGTCGTTGATCGACTGGTACGAGGAGGGGAGCCACTTCGATGGCGCCGTGCCGGTCGCGCTGCGCTTCTGCCAGCTCGTCACGGGCGGTCAGCTCCTCCGGCGCCTGGCGGACCTCCGCGGCTAGCGGGAGGCCCCTTCCGGGTCGGTCTCGACGAACTCCCGCATCGCAGCGTCCTCGGCGGCGGCCTTCCGCATCGCCTCCTTCATCCGCCCCCGGAACTCCCAGGTCGCCGCGCCGACGAGGTCGAGGCAGCGGGGGAGGACGGCGCGGAGGGCCTCGGGGCCGTTCACGAAGAGCTCGACGGCGACGCCGGTCGCGCCGTCGGAGCGGAGGGAGATCTTCGCGACCTTGAGAGAGGCGTTGAGGCGGTTCGCGACGGTGAGGGCGAAGAAGCGCTGCTCGGCGTCGTCGTCGCACTTCCAGAACTCGGGGGCGATGACGCGGACGTACGAGGGGTCGTCGGCGTCGAAGACGACGAAGACGTCGCGCCCCTCGTGGCGCAGGTGGACGTCGCCGTCCTCGTCGAGGCGCGCCCGGAAGCCTTCGCGCTCGAGCCACTCGAGGATCGGCTGCGCCGGCGCAGGCGGCGGGACCGGGGCCGAGACCGTCGAGGCCGGGGCGGGCTCGAGGTCGTCGAGGCTGGGGAAGTCGGGCATGGCGGCTCCTTATGCGTCCTTGTGCGTGGCGACGAGGGCGAGGCGGGGGGCCGGAACGGACGCCGGGGCGAAGCCGACGACCGTCTTCCCCTCCGCGGTGCGGGCGAGCTGGGCCGCGGCGGCCTCGTGGAGGTCGGCGCGGGTCAGGAGGCGCTTCGCGTCGGGGCGCGCGGCGGCCTTCGCGACGGCGAAGAGGGCCGCCGTGCGGATGTGCGAGCCGCTGAGGGCGTAGGCCCGGGCCAGGGCGGTGAGGTCGACGTCCGCGGCGCGCGGGGCGCGCGGCGGGAGGTGCCGGGCCCAGAGCTGCTCGCGTTCCTCGGGGCCGGGCATCCCGATCTCGAGGCGGGCGAGGAGGCGCCGCTCGAGCGCGGGGTCGAGGGCCTCGTCGCGGTTCGTGGTGAGGACGACGACGCCCGTGAAGCTCTCGATCTCCTGGAGGAGGAGGTTCGTGAGGGAGATCTCCCAGCGCTGGCGGTCGCCGGCGCGCGAGGAGAGGAGCGAGTCGGCCTCGTCGACGAGGACGACGTCGCCCGCCTCGCGGGCGGAGCGGAACGTGGCCGCGAGCTTCTTCTCGGACTCGCCGACGTACTTCGACAGGAGCTGGTCGGTGCGAAGGCGCCAGAGGGTGCGCCCCAGCTCGCCGGCGATCGCCTCCGCCGCCAGCGTCTTGCCGGTGCCGGGAGGGCCGTAGAGGAGGAGCGCGACGCCGGGGGCGCCGAGGAGGCTCTCGGAAGCGCCCCAGTCGGCGGCGGCGGCGAGGGCGCGCGGGACGGCGAGCGCCTCGGTGAGCCGGAGGCGCAGGCCGGGCGCGAGGACGAGGCCGGAGAGGGTGAGGCGCGGCTGGACCTTCTCCACGGTGTCGTCCCCCTCGGACTTCGCGGCAGTCTCCCCGTCGCGCGGGCGGACGAGCGCGAGGCCCGAGGGGACGACGCGCGCCCGGGCGGCGCGGGAGGCGCGGAGGGTGACACCGCAGTTGTTGCCCCGCCCGGCTTCCTCGACGAGGCCGGCGCGTCCGAGCGGCGAGGCGGGCCCTGCCAGGGCGGCGCGGTCGGTGCCGACGCCGGGGAGGCCGTCGAGGGCCTCCGAGAGGAGCGCCCAGGCGACGGGCTCGTCGTCGGCGCTCCGCGAGAGGAGGGTGGCGAAAAGGGCGGCCTCGACGGGCGTGTGGGCACCGGCCTCCCGGAGGGCCACGGCGAAGGGATCGGACGAGCCGTCGCCCCCGGGGGAGAGGTACCAGGAGAGGGCCGCGGAGAGGAGGCGGCGCGCCGGGGAGAGGGAGTCCCAGCCGGGGGCGTCGGGGCGGGCGTCGGACCAGGCCTGGACCCGGTCGGTCGCCAGCGGCCCGACGAGGAAGAGGAGGCGCCCGGCCCGGTAGAGCGTGGCCTGGAGCCGGGCGGCGGAGGTGGCCGCCTCGGGAAGGCTCTCTTCGCCGGGCTCCGTGCGGCCGGCGAGAAGCGCGGACTTCCAGCGCGGGTCGAGGCGGTAGCAGCGCTCCGGGACGACGGTGTCGGCGTCGGACTGGAGGAGGCGGAGGCGCCGGAGGGTGCCCGCCACCTCGGCGCGCGTCCGGACGGCGTCCTGGTGGCTCCAGTCGGCGGCGCCGACGGCATCGCAGAGCTGGCCGAGGTTCATGCCGCGGCCGGTGCGGACGTCGAAGGCGTCGCGCAGGAGCGCGAGGAGGAGGAGCCGGTCGAGGAGGTCGAGCCCGAGGCCGTCGAAGGCGTCGAAGAGGCGAAGCGTGCCCCCGGCCGCGCGGGTGGCGCGGTTGCGCTCCGCGAGGCGACGGAGCGCGGGCAGCCGCTCGCCGACGGGCGAAAAGAGGGCGGCGTGGGTCGTCGACGGGTTGCCGCTCATCGGGCCGAGCGCCCCGAACCAGGCGTCGAGGCACTCCTTCTCGTCGCGGAAGGGAGGGGCGCACGGCCCGGCGGGCGCGGGCGCCGAAGGGGTCGCGTTCCTGTCCTCGGGTGTCGTTCCGGTCATCGCGTCCTCCTCTCTGCTCCAAGATACGCACGGGGTCGGACGGACGGTGTCCAAGCCTCCGAAGAGCGCGCATACTGCGGGCGGGAGGAGCCATGGCCTTCAAGGACCGCCCCTATTTCCGACGGATCCTCGAGCTGGACGACCTGCTGCGCCAGGGAATGAAGGTGACGGCGACGACGCTCGCCCAGAGGTGGGAGACGTCGACGAAGACGGTGCAGCGGCTCATCGAGAACCTGCGCGACGAGTTCGAGGCGCCGCTCGAGTGGGACGCCCGGCGCGGGACGTACCACTACTCCGAGCCGGGCTGGCACCTGCCGTGGCTCGCGATGGAGGGGGCCGACCTCTTCGCCGTCGGCGTGGCGATGAAGGTGCTCCAG
>Ga0116141_10004977_pt1 | contig 11148 bp, 11 predicted proteins | sample AD_UKC097_MetaG_FD_89744 | JGI IMG/M metagenome (GOLD analysis project Ga0116141, IMG submission 89744) | Active sludge microbial communities of municipal wastewater-treating anaerobic digesters from USA - AD_UKC097_MetaG | ecosystem: Engineered > Bioreactor > Anaerobic > Digestate | place: USA... | reverse complement strand
CGCAAGACCCAGAAGACGCAGGAGATCAAGGAGATCAAGATGCGTCCGAACATCGACGATCACGACTATGACGTGAAGATGCGGGCGATCCACAAGTTCATCGGCGAAGGCGACAAGGTGAAGGTCACCCTGCGCTTCCGCGGCCGCGAACTGTCACACCAGCAGATCGGCATGAACCTTCTGAAGCGCGTGCAGGAAGACACCGCCGAGGACGCCAAGATCGAGGTCTATCCCCGCATGGAAGGCCGTCAGATGCTGATGGTGCTCTCGCCCAAATAAGCAGTTCGACTCGCCGCGTCAGGCCCCGCGCGATTGCCCGGGGCCTGGCGTCGGATTGACCCGCCGGTTCAGGCGGCGGCGTTGCGCTTCATCAGCACGCCCAGCACCAGCGCAACCAGCACCAGCGCAGGCACATCGCCGTACAGGTGGCCGTGATGCATCGGATCCTGCAACGACTGATAAGCCATCACCACCGCATGGACGAGGCTTGACCATACCGTGAACCAGATCAGCGAAGCATGGGCGGCGGGGTTCCCGGCGGCCCGGATCAAGCACACGCCCAGCGTGGCGTAAACGCCGACAATCATCATGTAATAATTGTTCGAAGCGGGATTGCCTTCATGCCATGCCCAGCCCGAAGGCCAGACGATCGCCAGCGGATAGATCAGGCAGAATATTGCTCCGAAAGCAAACAGCGCAAGGCTCAAGAGACGATTGTTGTTTGTCATTTTACTCTCCCATCCGCCGGCTATACTGGTCGATAGGCGTGAGACTGGGCCAGATTGGTAACAGCCGCAACCTGAATTGCGAGCACTTGCCATCCAGGCTTGTCAGTTGACCGCGCAAGTGGTTTGAAGAACGGGACGGGGGGACAAGGAAGACCGCTAAGCGCATCGGCTTCTGGCTGGGCCTTGCCGCCTTTGTTGCCACCCTGATTCTCCCCGTGCCGCAGGGAATGCCGCCCGCCGCCTGGCCGACCGCCGGGCTGGTGGGCTGGATGGCGCTGTGGTGGATGACCGAGGCGCTGCCGCTGTCGGTCACCGCGCTGCTGCCGTTCATCGTCCTGCCGCTGCTGGGCGTGGCGGACGCCAACCAGACGGCCGCGGCCTATTATTCGCCCACCATGTTCCTGTTCGTCGGCGGCGCCTTCATGGCGCTGGCGATCGAGCGGACCGGGCTGCACCGCCGCCTGGCCCTCGCCATCCTGCGCCATGCGGGGCACACCAGCACGCACCTGCTGCTGGCGGTGATGACCGCGACGGCGCTGATTTCGATGTTCGTTTCCAACACCTCGACCGCACTGATCATGATGCCGATGGCGCTGGCCATGCTGGCGGCGGGCGGTGCGAAGGAGGGGGATACCCACGGCCTGGCTGGCGCCCTGCCGATGGGCGTTGCCTTTGCCGCGACGCTGGGCGGGTTCGGCACGATCGTCGGCACGCCGACCAACGCGATCGCGGTGGCCCTGCTCAAGAAGAGCCTGGGGGTGGAGATCACCTTCCTGGAATGGAGCCTCTACGGCCTGCCGCTGGTGGTGCTGTGGGTGCCGCTGGCCGCGTGGATCATCGCCCGGGTGCAGCGTCTGCACGAGCACGCCTTCGATCCCGCCGCCGCGCGCGCCGCGATCCACCTGCCATCGCTCTGGAGCCCGGCGGAAAAGCGCCTGGCGCCGATCTTCGCGGTGGCGGTCGCGGCCTGGGTGGCCATGCCGTGGCTCAAGGGACAGGTGCCGCCGGGCGGAATAGACGACGGAACCATCGCGGCGATTGCCGGCCTGGCGCTGTTCATCGTGCCCGATGGCACGGGCCGCCCGCTGCTCAACTGGACCGAGGCGATGCGCGCACCCTGGGGCGTGATCCTGATGTTCGGCGGCGGGCTGGCGCTGGCCATGGGCATGTCGGAAAGCGGGCTGGCCGGCTGGCTGGGGCAGATGCTGCTGCCGCTGCGCGCGGTGCCACTGCCCGTGGTGGCGCTGGTGCTGGTCGGCTTCGTCGTCCTGATCACCGAATTTGCCAGCAACATGGCGGCGGCCAGCGGGATCATGCCGGTGGTCGCCGCGCTGGTGGCCGCGCTGGGCGCCGATCCGATCCTGCTGGCCCTGCCCGCGGCGATGGCGGCCAGCTGGGGCTTCATGCTGCCCGCCGGGACCGGCCCCAACGCGCTGGCCTGGGCGACCGGCCACATCGCCATGCCGCGCGTGGTCAAGGCCGGGCTGCTGCTCGACCTGGTCGGCGTGTTCCTGATGGTCGGGATCGTCTGGGGCATCGCCGCGCTGACATGACCGGCGCGGGAACCCCCGGCACGGCCCGTTCGTAATAGCTCTGCCTCAAGCCCAAGGACCCCGTGTGACCGACCAGCCGACCCCGCCCCGCAAGCCCAAGCCCGCCCTGACCCATATCGGCGAACGGGAACTGGCACCCTCGACCCGGATGATGGGTCATGGCTATGATCCGGTCCTGTCCGAAGGCAGCCTCAAGCCGCCGGTGTTCCTGACCAGCACCTATGCCTTCGCCAGCGCGGCCGAGGGCAAGCGGTTCTTCGAGGGTATAACCGGCCTGCGCCCCGGCGGCGCCGAGGGGCTGGTCTATGCGCGCTTCAACGGTCCGAACCAGCAGATCGCGGAAAGCCGCCTGGCGGTGTGGGACGGGGCCGAGGACGCGCTGGTCTTTTCCAGCGGCATGGCGGCGATTTCCACCCTGCTGCTGACCCTCTGCGGACAGGGCGACGTGGTGGTCCATTCCGGCCCGCTCTATGCCGCGACCGAGGGGCTGATCGCCCGCACCCTTTCGCGCTTCGGCGTGGGCTATGTCGATTTTTCCGCCGGAGCAGAGCGGCAGGAAATCGAAGCGGCGATCGCGCGCGGGCAGGCGCTCGCCGCGCAGCAAGGCGGCAAGCTTGCCGTGATCTATCTCGAAAGCCCCGCCAACCCGACCAACGCGCTGGTCGATATAGAGGCTGTGGCGGCAGCCCGCGATGCGCTGGCCCCCGCAGTGCCGGTGGCCATCGACAACACCTTCCTTGGCCCGCTGTGGCAGCGCCCGCTGGAGCGCGGCGCCGATGTGGTAGTCTATTCGCTGACCAAGTACGCCGGCGGCCATTCCGATCTGGTCGCGGGCGGGATTTCCGGGGCAAGGCGCTGGATCGATCCGGTGCGGATGCTGCGCAACACGCTGGGCACGATCTGCGATGCCCATACCGCCTGGATGCTGACCCGTAGCCTGGAAACGCTGGAGCTGCGGATGAGCCGCGCGGGCGAGAATGCGGCACGGGTCTGCGCCTGGCTGGCGCGCCACCCCAAGGTGGAGCGGCTGGGCTATCTCGGCATGATCGCCGATCCGCGCCAGCAGGACATCTTCGATCGCCACTGCACCGGGGCGGGCAGCACGTTCAGCCTGTACCTGCGCGGCAGCGAGGCGGAGGCGTTCCGCTTTCTCGACACGCTGAAGATCGCCAAGCTCGCGGTCAGCCTGGGCGGCACGGAAACGCTGGCCAGCCACCCGGCGGCGATGACCCACCTGTCCGTCCCGCCAGAGCGCAAGGCCATGCTCGGCATCACCGACAACCTGGTGCGCATTTCGATCGGGATCGAGAACGCGGACGACCTGATCGCAGATTTCCAGCAGGCGCTGGAAGCGGTCTGAGCCGCGCGGGCGCGGCCTGCGTTGCACCACGACGCTTGCGGGATGGCCGCGCTTGTGCTTGGGCCAGCACCATGAGCCACGAACCGCACGACAAGCTGGTCGCTGACGACGCCGCCCCCAAGCGCCCCGGCCTGGTCCGCGTGGATCAGGGGCAGTGGGCCGGCTGGTATCACTACGAACCCTCCGACGCGTTCGAGGATCACACCGGGCCGTTCTACTGCAAGCCGGACGAAGGGCGCGGGATCATCTGCGGCTTCCTGCCCGATGTGAAGAACTGCAACGCCGGGGGCAACATCCACGGCGGATCGCTGATGACCTTCGCGGACTATGCGCTGTTCATGATCGCGGGCGGAATGGACGCCTCGGTCCACGGCGTGACCGTGACCTGCAACAACGAATTCGTTGGCGCGGCGGAACCCGGCCGCCTGCTGACCGCGCGCGGCGAAGTGATCCGCGCCGGTTTCTCGATGGTCTTCGTGCGCGGCGTGATCAGCGATGGCGAACGCCCGGTGATGGCGTTTTCCGGCACGATCAAGCGCGTTCCCGGCGGGCAAAAGGGTAATGGGTAACTAGCTGGGTGCGCCTTGCGCGTCCGCGAAAGGCTTGGCCTGGTCGGGCCGGGCGAGTGGGCCGGCCAGGCCAGGGAAGCACGGTCGTGCTTCCCGCACCGCCGTCAGGCGGATCAAGGACTCTCCCCTTCCCCCATCAACCTGTCCGCGGCTGACGTAACCGCCACGTCCATCGTCACGTTGCCCAGTGTGCGCATGATGTCGGGCAGCATTTCCACCGCCACCAGCAGCGCCAGCGGGGCGATCGGCACGCCCATGGCATTGGCGATCGGGCCGACCGAGATCACGAAGCTGATCGTGCCGGGCAGCGAGACGGAACTCAGCGAAACGAGGAAGGCCACGAACACCCCCGCCGCGAGCGCCGCCGGGGACAGCGGCACGCCGGTCAGCTTGGCGGCATAGATCGCCACGGCCATGTTCATCGCCGGGCTGGTCGCGCGGAAGATCGCGACGGCCAGCGGCAGGGCGAAATCGGCGGTCGATTCGCGCACGCCCAGCCGCCGGGTCGCCGCCAGCATGGCGGGCAGGCTGGCGAGCGAGGACTGGGTGGAAATCGCCACGGCATGGACCGGCACCATCGCCCGTGCGAACCTGCCCAGCGGCTGGCGGGCCAGCACCACGGCCAGCACGAAGCCGCCGATCAGCACCACCAGCCCCGCCGCGCTGACCACCAGGATGTAATGTGCCAGCGCGCCGATCGCCCCGGCCCCGGTCTTGGCCGCCAGCGAAACCGCCAGCCCGAACACGCCCAGCGGCGCGAGCATCAGCACCCAGCCGACCACCACCATCATCGCCGCAGCCACCCCTTCGAAGAACTGCACGATCAGGCGGCGCGGACCATCGGCCACGCGGGTCAGCGCGAGCGCGAACACCGAGGCGAACAGCACCACCGGCAGCATCGCCCCCGCTGCGGCGGCGCTGAAGATGTTTTCCGGCATCATCGCGTTAAGGATGTCCGCCACCCCCGGCACAGTGCCGGCATCGCCCGCTCCGCCACTCAGCGCGCGGGCCGCGCGCTCGGGAATCGGGAACAGGGCAAGCAGCGCGGGCACCAGCAGCGCGGCCATGGTCCCCGCCGCCAGCAGCACCGCCACGAACAGCCCCACCGCGCGCCGCGCCAGGTGCCCGCCGCTTGCCGCCGCGAGGGTCTGCGAGATGCCGGTGACGACGAGGCCAATCACCAGCGGCAGGATCGTCAGTTGCAGGGCGCGCAGCCACAGGCTGCCCATCGGTTCCGCCACGGCCAGCAGCGGCGCCAGCGCGGCGCTGTCCCTGAGCAGGATGCCGGCCAGGAAACCCGCGACCAGTCCCGCAAAGGTCAGCCCTGCCGGCACCCGGATTTCAGGAAAGCCGCTGGCGGCGGCGGCTGGTTGCGGCATGGAAAGTCCCCTGAACCCTTCGATCAAGCGCGTGACTTTAGCGCCGCCGCGCGACATAGCAATTTGCAAGGAAAAGCGGAGCTACAGAAGGTTTATGGGGCGGAAATATTTCGGGACTGACGGTATTCGCGGGCGCACCAATGCCGGGGTGATGACCGCTGCGACAGCGATGAAGGTGGGGCAGGCCGCAGGTCGCCGCTTCCTGCGCGGCAGCCATCGCCACCGCGTGGTGATCGGCAAGGACACCCGTCTGTCGGGCTACATGATCGAAAACGCGCTGGTCGCCGGTTTCACCAGCGTTGGCATGGACGTGATCCTGCTGGGGCCGATGCCGACCCCGGCGGTCGCCCTGCTGACCCGCGAACTGCGCGCCGACGTGGGCGTGATGATCTCTGCCAGCCACAACCCTTACGAGGACAACGGCATCAAGCTGTTCGGCCCGGACGGCTTCAAGCTGTCGGACGAGGACGAGCTGGCAATCGAGGCCATGCTGGACCAGGACCAGCCGCTGGCCAATGCGCCCGAGATTGGCCGCGCCCGCCGGATCGAGGACGCGCGCGGGCGCTATATCCACGCGGTCAAGGGCTCGCTGCCCGATGACGTGCGGTTGGATGGCCTCAAGATCGCGGTCGATTGCGCCAATGGCGCGGCCTACCAGGTCGCGCCCTCGGCGATCTGGGAGCTCGGCGCGGAAGTGATCGCGGTGGGCGTCACGCCCAACGGCACCAATATCAACGACAAGTGCGGCTCTACCCATCCCGGCCTGCTGAGCGAGACCGTGGTCGCCAGCGGCGCCGACATCGGCATCGCGCTGGATGGCGATGCCGACCGGCTGATCGTGGTCGACGAAAAAGGCCAGACGGTCGACGGCGACCAGATCATGGCGCTGATCGGCAGCCAGCTGGCCGCGCGCGGCGCCCTGCGCGGCGGCGGCGTGGTGGCCACGGTCATGTCCAACCTCGGCCTCGAACGCTTCCTCGCCGGGCAGGGGCTGGACCTGTTCCGCAGCAAGGTGGGCGACCGCCATGTGCTGGAGGAAATGAAGGCGCGCGGCTGCAACGTCGGCGGCGAACAATCGGGCCACATGATCCTGCTCGATCACGGCACCACGGGCGATGGCACGATCGCCGCGCTGCAGGTGCTGGCCGCGCTGGTCCGCTCTGGCCGCCGGGCGAGCGAGTTGCTCCACCTGTTCGATCCCGTGCCGCAGCTGCTGCGCAATGTCCGGTTCGCCGGAGGCAAGCCGCTGGATGACGCCCGCGTCAAGGCCGTGATAGCCGAGGCGGAGGCGAGCCTTGCGGGCCGGGGCCGCCTGGTGATCCGCCCCTCCGGCACCGAACCGGTGATCCGCGTGATGGCCGAAGGCGACGATGCGGGCGAGGTAGAGGCCGCCGTCGCCGCGATCTGCGCTGCCGTCCAGGAGGCCGCCAATGCTTGAGATGCGCCCCGATTGCGAGAAGTGCGGCGCGGACCTGCCCGCCGAACTGCCCGGTGCCTTCATCTGCAGCTTCGAATGCACCTTCTGCACCGAATGCGCCGATGCGGTGGACGAACGCTGCCCCAATTGCGGGGGCGAACTGCTCGACCGCCCGACCCGGGCCAAGGCGCTGCACGCCAAGGCCCCGCCATCGACCGTGCGCAAGTTCAAGGGCTGAATGACCACCCCCCGCATCCTGTCCATCGCCGGTTCCGATTCCTCGGGCGGGGCGGGCATCCAGGCCGATATCAAGACCATCACCGTGCTGGGCGGCTATGCCATGACCGCGATCACCGCGATCACCGCCCAGAACACGCTGGGGGTGACCATGGTCGAGGCGCTTGTCCCCGAAATGGTGGCAGCGCAGATCGACGCCTGCGTCAGCGACATCGGCGTCGATGCGGTCAAGATCGGGATGCTCGGCTCGCCCGCCATCGCGCACTGCGTGGCGGACCGGCTGGAGCGGCTGGACGTGCCGGTGGTGTTCGATCCGGTGATGATCGCCACCAGCGGCGCGGCCCTGGCCGACGCGGAAACCATCGCCGCGTTCGAACGGCTGATGCAGCTGGCCAGGCTGACCACCCCCAACGTCCCGGAACTCGCCGCGCTGGGCGGGCATCAGGGCATGGCCGCGCGGGGCGTGGCCTACCTCGCCAAGGGCGGCGATGCGGAGGGCGAGCGGGTGGAGGACTGGCTGATGCTGCCGGGCGAGCCGGCCCACGTCATGGCCGGCACCCGGATCCACACCCGCCACACCCACGGCACGGGCTGCACCCTGTCGAGCGCGATCGCCACGTTCCTGGGCAAGGGCCTGGACCTCCCCGAAGCCGTCGACCGCGCCCGCCTGTTCGTGCGCAGCGCCCTGCGCGCCGCGCCGGGGTTCGGCGCCGGCCATGGCCCGCTGGGCCATGCGGAGGCGCGGGGTTAGGGAGTAGGTGTCCGCCTCGAGGCGGTGCGGGAAGTGTCCTTTGTTTGGTGCGCCAATCGCCTCCGCGATTGGCTTGCAACACCGGCCCGCTCCCCCGGCCCGACCACCCACAGGGTACCATAAATGGGTGGTCGGGCCGGGGGAGCGGGCTGGTGTTGCAAGGAAGGCCCGGACGGGCCTTCCGCACCGCCGTCAGGCGGATCAGGACTCACCCCAGGTCGTAGAAATCCACCACCTTGTCCCAGGCTTCCTCGGCGGTTTCCACCCAGTGGAACAGGCCGATGTCGGCATGGTTGATCACGCCCTCGTCGGCCAGGGCCTCGAAATCGACGACGCGGTTCCAGAACTCCTTGCCGAACAGCAGGATCGGGATCGGCTTCATCTTGCCGGTCTGGATCAGGGTCAGCAGTTCGAAGAATTCATCGAAGGTGCCAAAGCCGCCCGGGAACACCGCCACCGCCTTGGCGCGCAGCAGGAAGTGCATCTTGCGCAGCGCGAAGTAGTGGAACTGGAACGCCAGGCGCGGGGTGACATAGGCGTTGGGGGCCTGCTCGTGCGGCAGGACGATGTTGAGCCCGATGGTTTCGGCCCCGGCCTCCACCGCGCCGCGATTCGCCGCCTCCATGATCGAGGGGCCGCCGCCCGAGCAGACCACGAACTGGCGCATTCCCTGTTCCACGATCGCGCGGGTCGAGGCGATGTGGCCCAGCTGGCGCGCTTCCTCGTAATAGCGGGACTTGGCGGCCAGCCGCTCGGCCACGGCCTTGCGTTCGGGCGGCGCGCTGGCCACCAGCTCCGCCGCCTGCTCGGGCGAGGGAATCCGGGCCGAGCCATAGCAGACCAGCGTGGAGCCGATCTTGGCCTCGTCCAGCAGCATCTCGCACTTCAGCAGTTCCAGCTGGAAGCGCACCGGGCGCAGTTCCTCGCGCAGCAGGAAATCCGTGTCGCGGAAAGCCAGCTTGTAGGCGGGACTGCGGGTCTGGGGGGTAGAGGTGTCGTGCGCCTCGACGAAACCGGCTTCCTGTTCGGCCTTGTAGAAGCGGCGCCGGTGCAGCCGCTTTTCGCGTTCTTCTTCAGTCATTGACGCCTCATCGCCTGTCTCGCGCCGCGTGTCAAAGGCCGGCGGCCGCCACGGTAGTGGCGGGCCGGAACAGGCGTTCATGTGGGAAAGGTCTGGATGCCCCGCGAGGATTATAACCCACTTCCGCCATCTTCCGCGATAGCCTAAAAATACCACGTAACGCCTATGCTTTGCTTATAATGCATTCCGCGCTTCGCCGTTGACGACCGCCATAAGCCGTCATAAAGTGTGGGGACTGATGTGGGGAAACCAATGGGCAAGCTGACGGTTGCAAAGGTGCGGAGCGCGAAGCCGGGGCGGAATGCCGCTGGCCAGCCGATTAAGGCCGCCTTGCAGGATGGTGATGGCCTGTTTCTGATTGTCACCCCGAGCGGGGCGAAGTCGTGGATGCTTCGCGTTCAGGTGGACGGCAAGCGCCGGGACATTGGCCTTGGCGCGGTCGATACCGAGAGCGCGGGCATGGGCGCCTTCGCGGCGGGCGATGATCGGCTTTCCGAATTGCCCCTTATGCTGCGCAAGAACCTGTCACTTGCGGAGGCTCGGGAGAAAGCCGCCGCGCTGCGCAAGCTGGCCAAAGCTGGAAGCGACCCCAAGGTTGAACGGGACCGCCTGCGAGTAAAGGTGCCCACCTTCGCCGAAGCCGTGACCGAGACTTACCAGGCGTTCAAGTCCGGCTGGAGCGACCGCACCGCCAAGGCCTTCAAGGCTTCGCTGGAGGAACACGCGAACCCCAAGCTGGGCCAGCTGAAGGTGGACGCGATCGGGAGCGCCGAAGTCGTCGCCGCGCTCGCCCCGATCTGGACCGCCAAGCCGGTGATGGCCCGCAAGGTGCGCAGCCGTATCGGCCAGGTGCTCGCCCTCGCAAAATCGCGCGGCTGGCGCGCCGATGCCCCGCCCGATGCCCGCGAACTGCGCGGCGGTGGACTGTCAAATCAGCCGCTCGCTGGCAACTTCGAGGCGATGCCGTATCAGGACTGCCCCGGCTTCTTTGCGTCCCAATGGGGTAAGGAACTGACTTCAAGCCGCGCCGCCATGCTGTTTGCGCTGTTGACCGGCAACCGCTCTGGCTCTGTCCGCAACGCCACTTGGGATCAAATCGACCTGGAGGCCCGCGAATGGCATTGCCCGCCCGAAACCATGAAGGCGAAGCGCGCCCATGATGTTGCGCTGTCCGATGCCGCCGTTGCCCTTTTGCGGCGATTCCAGCCGGACGCGGCCTTGCGCACGGGCCTGATTTTTCCCGGCGCGAAAAGGGGGCGCCCGCTGTCGGATATGAGCCTCACGAAAATCCTGCGCCTCGCTGGCCGGGAAGAAACCGTGCACGGCTGGCGCACTTCCTTCCGATCATGGGCGGGCGAGCAAATGCCCCATATCCCGTGGAACGTGGCGGAGTTGGCGATCAGCCACAGAGTCGGGACCACAGTTGAGAAGGCATACAACCGGGCCGATTACCTCGCCATGCGCCGCGCGCTGTTTGACGGCTGGGGCCAGTTTGTTGCCCCCGCCCTGTCCGGCGCTGCCTCGAACGTCACTCCAATAAGGGGAGCAAAGGCATGATCCACTATGACGCATGGGGCCTGCGCGCACGTGAAGCCGCTCGCCCGCACATGGCTAAAGTCGCCAAGGCGCGACGTTCATTGGCCAGACTGGACCGCTTCGCACTGGAGGCCATCGCCGAGGCGGCAATCTCCATGCTGGACGAAATGTCCGACCCGGACGAGGATTGTTGCACGGCAGGCGATGACGGCTGCGGGCCATTCATGGGCGGTGAATTGCGCGGCACACATTGGGGCAGTCAGTGGGAGGGCGGGGACGTTAACTCCCCTATCCCCACCTACGGTGACGATCAGCGCGAGCTTATGGGGCCATTCGGGGTTGCTTACCGTGTCGAGTGATGGCGCCAAAGCCGATAGATGAGAGACGGCAGGGGATAGGACGGCCATCCGACAAGCGCGCTTCCCACGCGCTTCCCCTGCCCACCTTGGGAACCGCTTGGGAGGCGGGAATGCGAAACATGACCGAAGCCGAACTGTTGGCTTGCCAAGGGATGGTTGAGGGCGACATTCGCCCGCT
>Ga0116141_10004973_pt1 | contig 11152 bp, 9 predicted proteins | sample AD_UKC097_MetaG_FD_89744 | JGI IMG/M metagenome (GOLD analysis project Ga0116141, IMG submission 89744) | Active sludge microbial communities of municipal wastewater-treating anaerobic digesters from USA - AD_UKC097_MetaG | ecosystem: Engineered > Bioreactor > Anaerobic > Digestate | place: USA... | reverse complement strand
TCCGCGCCTACTTACGATCACCATGGATCATCTCAACGAGCTTAATGGCTTCTTCTTCCATCTCAACCAAAAACCCATCCACTTGCGCCCTAAAGTGACGATACGCAATCATGCTGGGGATAGCAATCACCAGACCAAACCCAGTATTGTAAAGCGCAACAGAAATACCATGTGCCAATGCTTGCGGGTTATTGCCAGAAGCCGTTGGCGCACCAAAAATCTCTATCATGCCCACCACTGTGCCAAACAAGCCCATCAACGGCGCAATAGTTGCAATCGTGCCCAGCGTCGTGAGATATCGTTCGAGATCATGTGCTACGCCACGACCCGCTTCCTCGATTGACTCCTTCATTACTTCGCGAGAACTTTTTGCATTTCGTACGCCTGCAGCCAAAACTCGTCCAAGGGGGGAATGACTTTCTAACTTCGCAATAAAAGCATCATTTGCCCCATTTTGACGGTATTCCGCAATCGCACCTTGCAATACGCCTGTCGGCAAGACCTTCCTTTGCCGCAAAACTGAGGCTCTCTCAATAATCAACGCAACCGAAATAACGGATGCAAACAACAACGGCCAAATAGGCCAACCAGCTGCTTGAATAATTGCAAACACGTGAACAACTCCTAGTCACCAGCAAAGTCTGCACTTTATCCGGAAGCTATGTTTTGGGCAACACGGAAAAAACATCAACACCTGCTTTATTCGGCAAATCCTTTAGGTTATCCCCAAATTCTGTGGATAACTCAGTGGAAAAATGCACAGATTTTTTCTAAGTCTCAACAAATAAGTCACTTTTTTAAGCCGTCTCAAATTTAATCAATCCATTTTTAATTTGCATTTAACATCCGCTCATTGAATTTTAATGTCTTCAATTTTCACCATGACCCTATTTACAGCACCCATTTCCATTAGCGAGCTTAATCGGCTGACACGCCAAACTCTTGAGCAAACATTCCCCTTGCTCTGGGTAACAGGGGAAGTTTCCAACCTAACACGCGCGACATCCGGACATATTTACTTTACGCTCAAAGATCATAACGCCCAGGCCCGCTGTGTAATGTTTCGGACACGAATGCAACTCATTCCTTGGCGCATTGAAAATGGTCAGCAAGTTGAAGCACGAGCACTTGTTTCATTGTACGAACCACGAGGTGACTTTCAATTAAATATCGAAACCCTTCGCCGTGCAGGGCTTGGACGCTTATTTGAAGCGTTTTCTCAATTAAAGCAGAAACTTGAAACAGCAGGACTTTTTGCGGCAGAACGCAAAAAACCTATACCAATATTTCCCCATACTATCGGCATCATAAGCTCGCCAAAAGCGGCAGCACTGCAAGATGTACTGACCACACTGCAACGTCGCGCCCCCCATATTTCTGTCGTACTCTACCCCACACCTGTTCAAGGTGATTTAGCAGCAATTTCAATTGCCAACACCATCGCCTTGGCTAACCAGCGGAGCGAATGCAATGTTCTGCTTCTAGTGCGTGGTGGTGGCAGTATTGAAGACCTTTGGTCATTTAACGAAGAAATAGTTGCCAACGCTATAGCAATTAGCACAATACCGATCATCAGTGGCGTAGGTCATGAAACAGATGCCACCATTGCTGACTTTGTAGCCGATTTACGCGCTCCCACACCCACCGCAGCAGCAGAAATCGCAACTCAATACTGGTATGCACAGCCCCAAAGACTAATATCGATACATCAAAAACTATTGCGCACAATGCACCACCTAATTTCAATCAATCAACAGCGTATTGACCACCTCGGTGAAAGACTTGTCCACCCGCATAACGCCCTAACCCAACGCCAAATCCAAATAAGTCAACTTGAAACCCAGTTTAAGCGCCATACTGATTATTTTTTGCAGAAAGAGCAGCATCAACTCAACCAATTAAGCATGCAACTTAGTCATGCTAAACCCCGGACTCAGCAGAATCAAGGACAAATCACTTTATTAGACCAACGCTTTAAATATATTAAGAATTCTTTTTTTATTAAAAAAAACAATATCCTAGATAAAATATCCGAAGCACTAGAACATCTCAACCCAGAAAATACACTCTCACGTGGCTTTGCGATTATTCGTGATGGGCAAGGTCATGTAATTAGCAATGTTCTTGATACGGCAACAGGTCAATTAATTGACATTGAGCTCGCCAGCGGTAGGCTCAATGCTAGCGTTTTAAGCGTTACTCCCCATACAAGTAAAAAAATCAAAAACCAGCCCAATAGACGAAATAGAAAAAAATCGCAAAAAGCCAGATTTTTTAGTAAAAACACTCCCTGAGCATTACATCTACCCCTTGCATCTACCTAAAGAGTCCTTTATAATTAAAAAACTTTTTAATGCTTTCATCTTTCTTTTCTTATTAATTATTCACTATGGCTAATACAGCACAAGCTCGCAAACGCGCACGCCAGTCCGCTAATCAACGCGTGCACAACGTAGATCAACGTTCATCTTTGCGTACTGCAATTAAAAAAGTTCGCAAAGCGATTGCAACTGGTGACAAAGCAAGTGCTCAAACAGTTTTTATTGCCTCACAAAAAATCATCGACTCAATCGCTGACAAAAAAATTATTCATAAAAACTTAGCTGCTCGCCAAAAGAGCCGCCTCTCTGCAGCCATTAAAGCACTCTAATTTTTATTAAACTGTTTTCTAAAAAAGCTGCATCTCCTGATGGAAGATGCAGCTTTTTTTATCTATATTTTTAGACTTATTTTCAATGCATTTTGTTTTATGCTCAGCTATCGTAAAAATAAACGCTGTACCCTAGGAAACCATTTTTAGGGAATTCCTTTCACTTGCGTGCCAACAGCAACTCCCTGTTGATTGAACCAGCCTTTGTTCATTTCTAGTACATAACGTGCACTTTTTTTCGCACAATGTGCAGTTTCTGTTTTTGGCTCCATATCCTCTATATTAATGATATGCCCGCTTTCATCTAAAAAAGCGACCGAAATGGGAATAAAAGTATTCCGCATCCACATGCAATACTTCATAGAAGAAGGAAAGACAAATAACATCCCCTGATGTTGCCCCAGGATACGCCGAAACATCAAGCCTTCAGCACGTTGTTCTGATGTTTTTGCAATCTCTACCTCTATGCGATATGAGGCTATCAATAAGTCAGCTTTAGTAAGTGGCTCATGCTTAACCTCAATCAATTGAGCATTGCTTTCTGGTTTTGCCGCAGCAAATGGACAAAAAATACTACCCACCAACATGCTAATCAATACCAAAAAGATGTTTAAAGCATACCTGAGCCGCTCTTTTACTTGAGATAAGTTGATCAATGGCTCGTCCTAATAGATAACTTCACGCCAATGGCCTTGGGGTAAGTTAGTCAAATCCCAACCACCTACAGCCCAGCGAACTAGCCTTAAAGTAGGAAAGCCAATTTTTGCAGTCATGCGACGAACTTGCCGATTTTTTCCTTCCATAATCCTAAGCCGTAACCAAGTTGTGGGTATTCTCGCTCGATAACGAATCGGAGGCTGACGTACCCACAATTCGCTAGGCTCGACGATGATATCTACTTGTGCAGGTAGCGTCGTAAAGTCCCCCAAACTAACCCCATTGCGAAGGGCCGTTAAATCTTCATCAGTAGGCTCACCTTCGACTTGAGCCCAATAAGTTTTCAATAATTTGTGCCTAGGATGAGAAATTTTGGCCTGTAATTGACCATCATCAGTTAACAAAAGCAATCCTTCTGAATCTGAATCCAAACGTCCGGCAGGATAAACCTTAGGTATTTTAATAAAATCCGCCAAAGTAACGCGACCTGATTCGTGCGTAAATTGCGTCAATACACCATAAGGCTTGTTAAACAAGATAAGTCTGGCCATTATGAAAATCAATTTTTTAAATCAAGACAACAATTATGGGGAGGCGATGATGGAGTCGTAATACTTGATCATAAGTAAAGCAATCAGTCACGATACCGCGCCGCATGTACGATGGATTTTTAGAAGCTCACATTCAGCCATCTTCTCAGTTTCATCATAATCATAAAAAGCAATATGACTATAACGTGTAACACCAAAACTCTTCCATAACTTATCTCCTGAAATAATATGTTCAATCGCTAGTTCTTTATCGAGTTGCCATACTGCGGAGTAATCCCCCCCCCGGAAACTAGCGGCAGTTAAAAGTAAAACTTTCTCCACAGCAACCCGAGAAGGTTTTACATCAAGACGTCATGCTTTTCAGACAGCCAGATCATCACCATTCTCAAGCAAGCAGAAGGCGGGAACACCGCATCCGTTCCGCAACACTTTACAAATGCCGTAGCAAGAAAGCTGGTACCGAGATTCATTGGGAAGAAAAAACGGCGGTCATAAATAGCGATGTACGCAGTCGTAATTGCGCCCTGATTGACCAGACGCCAGTGACTCTTGTAGAGGGAACTTGCGTTAAGGCGTATCAGTGACCGCTACCGTCACGAACCAACGCAAGACATTGCAGTTAGGCACGCCGCAAAATTTGACAGCAAACTAAATTAAAAAGTTTTCATCATGCAGGCTGCCAGTATCGCCATATCAAACCAAGCTCCAATATATTGGTTTGTTGCCATACTTCCCCATTTAAATTATCAGCATTAACTTCTGCAAAAATTTGTACAGAGGTTTCTATTACATGCGTCTCATAAACTGAATGCCACCTTTGACTTTTTGCCGGCCGTCTGGCCATTAAGCATCTTTGAACCGCTGCTTTACACTCTCAGAACACTGATTTAGCGAATATCTAGCACTAACTTTTTAGTTTTAACTGGAAATTTTTCTTTTAACGTAGCAACCCAAGCTGAGATCTCCTCTTCAGTCACCGCCTGTTCGTATGATGACAACATGAGACGATTTTCTGGATTATCAATGCCTGAATTGGCTGCTTTGACTGCAGTGATACGATATAAGCTGTAATCCGCTTGATTGGCAACTCCAACAAACGAAGGCAACTTGTTTACTTTTGCTTTGAAAATGGCATTTAACGCATTAGGTGGCACTACACCGACCGATGTGCGACTCAATGTTTTAGGCATTGACCAAGAAAGACTTGCGCCACCGCCTTTTGTTAAGAGTAATAACTTTTCTTCACCATCTTTAACTGCTAACTTCTCTGCAGCAGATTGAATTAACTGGTTCTCTATCGTCGCCTTGACACTAGAGAAGTCTTGTCGACTTGCCTGCTTATACTCCAAGACTCTTGCCGCCACCAAAACCCCAGGAAGCACTTCTACTGCTTCAGTGTTGTGTTTTTTCTTGATCGTATCAGCATTGAATAAAGCATTCAAAAGTTTTTTATTATCAAATGGAAATGCTAATTTATCAGTTTTTTTCAACCAGCCCGTTTTTTCCGAGTTGATTTTCCACTTCGCCATCACCGGTGACAAACTGTCGGATTGCTCATAAACCATATTGCCAAAAGACTCTACAGCCTCTGCATATTGCTTTGCCCCTAAATCGCGTTTTAGTTCTGCAGCTATAGCTTCCTTAACCTCATCAAATAGCTTGACTCTTTGCGGCTTAACTCCAGTCACACGGATAACATGAAAACCAAACTCGGTTCGAGCAAGCACTGGAGGCCCATTTTCTTTTGCACTGAAGACTGCATCTTCAAACGCTTTTGTCATCAGTCCGCGGCCAAACCAGCCTAAATCGCCGCCCTTTTCAGCAGACTGCAAGTCTTGAGAGTTTTGTTTTGCCAATACATCAAAACTGGATTTATTTTGATTGAGTTGATTAAGAATACTTTGTGCCTTTTGTTGTGCCAACTTAACTGCTGGCTCTTCTGCATCCTTAGTCAAGGCGATAAGAATATGACTCGCCCGTCTCGATTCAGGCTCCGTATAGCGGCTTGAATCCGCCTCATATCGAGCTTTAACAGCTGGCTCATCAATATCAATTTTTGCTGCCAGTGCATCTGCATTAAGCACAACAAACTCAGCACGTACTTGCTCAGGCAACTCAAATAACTTCCCGTTCTCAACATAATACTTGTAAGCAGCATCCGGTGATAAATTGACTTGGGAGTAATAATTTACATAAGGCAATTGCACTTCATCAATCACGCGCTGCTCTAGCTTTACAGACAACCAGTGAGCAGCTGAAGCTGCACTAAGAAGGCGCGCAGAAGATACAGGCAGAGTCAATTGCTGCACCATCAAATCTTGACGAACCCTCGCCTCGAAAAACTCTGGCCTGATGCCTTGAGAAGATAAGGCGGCTTCATATTGACTAGCCGAAAACTGGCCATTTTCCTGAAACGCTGGAATGCTTGCGATGGTGTTGACTAGCTCATTTTTGCTGACGGACAATTTGCTTTGATTGACCTCCAAAGCCAAAAGTTTTTTTGTCACCAATCCATCCAGGACTTGCTGGCGAGCTTGGGTGGTGTCAAAAGCAGACGCATCAAAAGAAGCACCCATTTGCGCACTCAAGCGTTCTTTTTGTTCATTCAGAGCCGCATTGAGTTCTTGTTGCGTGATTTTCACCTTACCAACTGTTGCAATTTCCTCTCCGCCACTACTCTGAGAAATATAAGACTCAACCCCCCATAACGCAAAAGGAATAGTAATAAGAACAAGAAAGATTTGAACGATTTTTTTGTTATTACGAACGCTGTCAAACATAGCTATAAACCCTAGATGTAACAAAGGCGAACAAATGTTCGCCTTTGTTTTAATGGTGGGTGCTGACGGGCTCGAACCGCCGACATTCGCCTTGTAAGGGCGACGCTCTACCAACTGAGCTAAGCACCCGCTGAACAAAATCTAATTGTTGAGCGTAAACGGAAATTCTATCATTAACTAATACATTTCTGTGTGCCAATTCAATGCGGCAAAACAGTATTTACACTCGATTCTACGACTGTTTTGGTTTCAACAGGTGTTTCCGAATTTTCATCTAATGGTGTCGGCAATATTGCCAACGCCAATTCCAACACACTATCAATCCAGCGAACAGGTTTAATTTCAATACGATTTTTAATCGTATCTGGAATTTCTGCCAGATCCTTAACATTTTCTTCGGGAATTAGCGCCAAACGCACGCCCCCGCGCACAGCAGCAAGCAGCTTCTCTTTTAACCCGCCAATCGGCAAAACCTCACCCCTTAATGTTATTTCTCCTGTCATCGCAACATCCGCTCTAACGGGGATCCCAGTAAGCGCTGAAACCAATGCCGTACAAATTGCAATACCAGCACTTGGACCGTCTTTAGGCGTCGCCCCTTCAGGCAAATGGATATGCAAGTCACTTTTTTGGTAGAAATCCTCAGAGATACCTAATTGCTTACTGCGTTTTCTTACAACGGACAAAGCTGCCTGAATTGATTCCTGCATGACTTCGCCCAACTTGCCTGTTGTAGTCGTTTTTCCTTTTCCAGGCAACACAATGGCTTCAATCGTCAACAATTCGCCACCAACTTCAGTCCAGGCTAACCCAGTCACTTGACCGACTTGATTTTCTTTTTCGGCCATACCGAAGCTATAGCGACGCACGCCCAAATATTTATCAAGATTTTTTTCGTTCACAATCAACTTATTTTTGCGTGGCCGCATCACAAGTGACTTAACCACTTTGCGACAAATTTTTGAAATATCACGTTCAAGTGAACGTACGCCAGCCTCTCTTGTGTAATAACGGACAATATCGCGCACCGCATCTTCAGTGACTGTTAATTCAGAAAGCTTGATCCCATTGTTTTTCATCTGCTTTGCAAGCAAATAACGCATTGCGATACTTACTTTTTCATCTTCCGTATAACCGGACAAACGGATGATTTCCATTCTATCGAGCAGGGCATGGGGAATATTCAACGTATTCGCCGTAGCAACAAACATAACGTCAGACAAATCAAAATCGACTTCCACATAATGATCCTCAAACGTGTGATTTTGCTCAGGATCTAATACCTCAAGCAACGCAGAGGAGGGGTCTCCACGAAAATCCTGGCCCATCTTGTCGACTTCATCAAGCAAAAACAACGGATTCTTGACACCAACCTTAGCCATGTTTTGCAAAATCTTGCCTGGCATGGAACCAATGTAAGTACGGCGATGCCCGCGAATCTCAGCTTCGTCACGCACACCACCTAAGGCCATGCGAACAAATTTCCGATTCGTTGCTTTAGCAATAGATTGCCCGAGCGATGTTTTACCCACGCCTGGCGGCCCAACTAAACACAAAATAGGCGCTTTAACTTTATCTACTCGCTGTTGAACAGCCAAGTACTCAACAATTCGCTCTTTAACTTTTTCCAAGCCATAGTGATCCTTATCCAGCAGCTTCTCTGCTGCAGGCAAATCTTTACTAATACGCGATTTTTTACGCCAGGGTAGACCGATTAGGGTTTCAATATAATTCCTGACCACCGAAGCTTCTGCTGCCATCGGCGACATTAGTTTAAGTTTTTTCAACTCGTTCGTTGCTTTTTGCAAGCCCTCCTTGCTCATACCGGCGGCTTTAATTTTTTTCTCAAGCTCATCAATATCAGCGCCTTCTTCACCCTCACCTAATTCTTTCTGAATAGCTTTGGCTTGTTCATTGAGATAATACTCACGCTGACTTTTTTCCATCTGTCGCTTGACGCGACCGCGTATCCGCTTTTCAACTTGTAAAATATCCAACTCAGCCTCTAGCTGGCCAAGCAGTTTTTCGAGCCGAACTGTCACGCTAATCGATTCCAGAACCTCTTGTTTTTGCTCCAACTTCAGCGGCAAGTGCGCAGCAATCGTATCAGCAAGCCTTCCACCTTCATCGATCCCCGCCAAAGAAGTCAACACTTCTGGTGGAATTTTTTTGTTTAGCTTAACGTACTGATCAAATTGCGCCAGCACTGTGCGTCGCATGGCTTCAATCTCATGATTAGCGACACTTTCGTCCGCAATCGCCGAAATGTTTGCCGTAAATAGCTCTCCCGCATCTTCAACACTTAGCACCTTTGCCCGCTCTACCCCCTCAACCAGAACCTTGACTGTGCCATCGGGGAGTTTCAGCATTTGTAGAATATTGGCCATACAGCCAATATCGTACATATCATCGACTGTAGGCTCATCTTTAGCCGCATGCTTTTGCGCCACTAAAAGAATGTTCTTACCGCCTTCCATCGCCAACTCTAACGCTTTGATGGATTTAGGGCGTCCGACAAACAGCGGGATGACCATATGCGGAAACACCACTACATCTCGTAATGGCAATAGGGGTGTTGCCGAAACATCGGCGCCAACAGGCGTTGTTGTTGGGGAATCCATCTGATCAGACATCATCGTGTCCTTTAAAGTTATAAATCACATTTGCCATATGAGGCTGAGTGAAGAAATATCAAGAGCTGAAAAAATTTCAGCTCTCCGCGCATGATGCGCAGATCAATTAGCGCCGGAAACCTTGGGTTGATCTGCAAAAATAATCAATGGCTGGGCACCGCTGTCTATTGTTGTTTCATCTACAACAACTTTTGTTGCATTTTCCATTGTCGGCAATTCGTACATCGTATCCAGAAGTACGTTTTCCAAAATAGACCGCAATCCTCGGGCACCTGTTTTACGCTTCAAAGCCTTTTTAGCAATCGCCTGCAATGCTGAAGGACGGATTTCCAACTCCACCCCCTCCATGGAAAACAGCTTTTGATACTGTTTCACCAAAGCATTTTTTGGCTCGATCAAAATCTCAACTAAAGCAGCCTCATCTAGCTCTCTTAGCGTCGCCAATACAGGCAGACGCCCAATTAACTCGGGTATAAGTCCGAATTTAATCAAGTCTTCCGGCTCGACTTCACGCAGCACATCAGAAACACTCCCGGCATCCCGGCTTTTTACTTCAGCACCAAATCCGATTCCCCCTTTTTCTGAACGCGCACGAATAACTTTATCCAAGCCATCAAATGCACCACCACAGAAGAACAGAATATTGGTTGTATCGATTTGGATGAAATCTTGATTGGGATGCTTTCGCCCACCTTGAGGGGGAATACTGGCTACCGTGCCTTCAATAAGCTTCAACAAGGCTTGCTGAACACCTTCACCAGAAACATCTCGCGTAATTGAGGGATTATCTGCCTTGCGTGAAATTTTATCAATTTCATCAATATAGATAATGCCTTGCTGCGCTTTTTCTACATCATGGTCGCAGTTTTGCAAAAGCTTTTGAATGATATTTTCAACATCCTCACCCACATAGCCAGCTTCGGTTAGCGTCGTCGCATCGGCCATAACAAAAGGCACATTCAGCATACGGGCAAGCGTTTGAGCTAACAGGGTTTTACCTGAACCTGTGGGGCCAATCAGCAAAATATTACTTTTAGCCAGCTCAATGCCATCGCTGCCTTTTTCTTTATGGCGAATTCGTTTGTAGTGGTTATATACAGCAACGGCAAGAATTTTCTTTGCATCATCCTGACCAATGACATATTGATCAAGCAACGCACGAATTTCCTTTGGCGTTGGCAAACCATTGCCATTCTCACCCTCAGTATCTGAATTGGCAATTTCATCTCGAACGATGTCATTGCATAAGTCAATACACTCATCACAGATAAAGACAGAAGGCCCAGCAATTAATTTCTTAACTTCATGCTGGCTTTTGCCGCAAAAAGAGCAATACAACAGTTTGTCACCGTCTGCTGTCTTCTTTTCCACTATCGTTATCTCCGCGAATAGTTAATTCAGCTTGTCACAACATCTGTACGACTGGTCAAAACCTTATCGACCAGACCATACGCCACAGCCGCTTCAGCCGACAAGAAATTATCACGATCGGTATCGCGCTCAATTTGTTCTAATGATTGACCAGTATGCATTGCCAACATGCCGTTCAGCTTTTGCTTTAAAAACAAAATTTCTTTGGCATGAATTTCAATGTCAGATGCCTGACCCTGGAACCCACCTAAGGGTTGATGAATCATTACTCGTGAGTTAGGCAAGCAATAACGTTTACCTTTCTCACCAGCTGTCAATAAAAACGCCCCCATACTGGCAGCCTGCCCGATGCACAAGGTAGATACGTTAGATTTAATGAACTGCATGGTATCGTAAATCGCCATGCCAGCAGAAACCGAACCACCAGGAGAGTTGATATAGAAAAAGATATCTTTGTCGGGGTTTTCCGACTCCAGAAAAAGCAATTGGGCAACAATCACATTCGCCGTA
>Ga0116141_10004971_pt1 | contig 11153 bp, 7 predicted proteins | sample AD_UKC097_MetaG_FD_89744 | JGI IMG/M metagenome (GOLD analysis project Ga0116141, IMG submission 89744) | Active sludge microbial communities of municipal wastewater-treating anaerobic digesters from USA - AD_UKC097_MetaG | ecosystem: Engineered > Bioreactor > Anaerobic > Digestate | place: USA... | reverse complement strand
GCCATGGAATAACCATGGCCCTATTTCCTCGGTTTTTTATTTTTCCCTCCCTTATTTATTTGAGGAAAAGGGGCTCTGGATTAATCCATGCCCCCTTAAAATAATCAGCACTCCAGCGATGTCAATAAAAGAACTAATAATATCGAATAGATAGGTAAGCCGAGCAATTGCTCGGCTTACGCGTAGTTGCTCGGCTTACGTATTCTTCTTCAGTAGCCTTTTGCTGTTTTTGAATTAAACTCAGCGACCCTGTGCTCTTTGATTCTAGATTCTCTCTTTTCGGTTCTTTTTTTTTCGTCATCCTTGAGTCTCTGGCGAAAGTTTCTCTGGTATTCTCTGTTTTTCTCAGGAGTCGCTCTTGTTTTTTTTGAACATATAGAACACCGCCTCTGTTCCTTTATTTGTTTGTTGGCGATGTAAAATTTTTTGCACAGTTCGCATTTTTTTAAATGCTCGATGTTGTTTTTGACATTAAAAAACTCTTTGCTGCAGTAGGCTATCGGATAGTTATAAACTCTAAATAAAAAGAGGAAAGATAAATCTGACCTGTCGGTGAAATATGCCTCTTCAAGCGATGCTTTGCTGAATAGTTCAGTATTAATCGGGACAGGAGGTGTCAAGACATCCTTTATAAATGATTTCAATTTATCCTGGATAACTTCGATATTGATTGGGGCAGGAGTTTTCAAAATATCCTTAATAAACGATTTCAAGTTTTCTTGGGTAAATTCGATATAATTGTGTTCTTCTCTTATATCCGCGAATGTGTCTTGTAGTAAATAGAGCTCCTGATATTTTTCATCAGAAATTTCTTTTTCTTCTGTAATTCTGTTTTTCAACCTCATAAGTTTTGGCAGGGAGGTCGATAAAGTATCTTCAATATGGTCCTGGAAAATAGGCTCTACGACTCTTCGTCTAATCATTTCTTCCAGTTCTTCAATTGATACATCTCTGGATATTCGTTCTATACTGGGATCTTTTGCTAATGTGCCGTCTCCAAGTTCTATTTCTTGATAGACATCAATGTGGAATGTTTTTGAATAGGCATCATATTTTAAAGAATCTACGCAAAGGGTTGAAGCAATTTCATTTTCAAGTGTTTTTATTTCGGATATTTGTTCAAGGTATTTAATTTCCTGTTTGGTCAGGGGAGAATAAAAATCTTTTAACGTCGGGAAATTATTTTTTGCTTTATCAATAAAAGAGTAGGGCAGGTCGAAGGCCTTCTGTATGTTTTCAAAATATTTGAGCCCTGCTTCATCGGTGGAGGCTGCATTCGCAAAATCCACTAAGACTTGTCCGTACAGACGCTGTTTTTCTGGTATAGCCATTTCAAACACCCATATGCGATAATTTGTTTAAAAGATCGTTACGCGACGTACGATCTTCTAACAGATTTATGACTTATATGGCAAAGAGAAATATTTACCTGTTCATGTATTTTCTTGATGTGGAAGATATTTAATCTGCCTAATACCATAGAACATTGCATGACATTTAAAAATATGCGACGCGCCCTTGTCGTTTCGACATTGACACTAATAAACAGATGAAGCTATGATTAATTATAAAAAGTGGAGATAATATGGTTCATAATACAATGAAAACTTGCATAACGGCGAGGATAGGTGTATGAAACTATGCACTAATTGCGGACAACCCATTCAGGAAGACAACAGCAAGAATCCAATAGAGATTTTGAGCGAAATCCAAGGAACGTCAACCGGTGAGGTTGACGATGAGAATCTTTGTCAAGTTTGTAAAGAAGAACTGGGCATGCTCAACCTGATGGGATTTGGCGTGTGAATTTATAGTTTTTCATAAATTTTGTCGTAATTTATTATTATTTTCATACTGAGCTGTTGAAATATCAGGAGTATATTGTACGGCTGCTATGATCACTGATTATGTTGAGGTCTACTGCACCAACTGAAACTGTAAATTGTTTCAGTGCTATGTATATTTAATTATTTTAAAAAATGTTAGGCGGGATCTGGAACAGGGATCTGGATATTTTTTCTATGTCACGGAATCGAAAAGGTAACCATTTAGTTTTGCATAATCTTGTGCCAGATTGGCTGACATATGACTGGAGGGCGGTATGACAACTGCTGAGCTTTTGGCGGCATTAACGCGGGAATGTCCAAACGGTGTGACTTTTGATCCGATGTCCGTGCGTCTGTTGAGACAGAGAGTCCCGTTTGAGGAACGGCATATTGAAGATCTTAAAAAAGCAATGTTTCAGCTGAGGAACGGGTCGTGGGTATGCCGCGAGATGATCTTGGACGATGAATCCAAGTCGACGTTCGATGTACAGGCGATTGGATGGCTAATGGCATACGGTTGCTTTTCGGTTGAACGACTGTTTAGAGATTTTCGCGGTTTGTTTCGAAAGATTGACACGCTGGAGGATTTTGTCGCATTTCTTAAACATTCGGATTTCAATGTTGTTTGGAGGCGAAGGGGAGGTTATTTCTGTACTCAGGATTCACCTATTCTGGAGGATCGTTTGGCGTCAATCTCGAAAACAATCGCCGGATGGCTTGAAGAGGCGAACGGCACGTTGACTCTTCATGAAATCGAACAGGCACTTCCACAACTGACTGCTGAGGCGTTGGAAGGTATCCGCGCTCAATTTCTACCGGACGTTCATGTTTCAGAAGTCGGTGAGGTGTGTTGCTGGTGTAGGACGGAGGCGATCCACCTACCGGATGATTTTGCGGAAAAACTGACAAACGCCGTCGATACGCTGATTGTGCTGGAAAAGAAAATGTCTGTTGCAAATCTAGAATTCGCGTTGAATTTGCTTTACCGTCTGCGTTTCCGAGAGGAATACGCCCTGACGGATAATGAAACCTTCATGCGAATTTGCGCGAAACACTATCAGGGCGGGAACAATGTCTTTTCAAATACAAAGAAACCAAACGTAAAAGCCAACGGCGGGTTCGGTCGAATGACCTTTGCTGAATTGGTCAAATCAGCAAAGAAATCCAACGCAAAGACATGCGGTGGATTCGTTCCGGGCAAGCGTGTACGTAGTCCGAACACCTGCTTCCGTAACCTTAGTGTACCGGTTGGCGCCATACTGGTCTTCACAAAGGACAGTCATATCACTTGCACAGTGCTGGATGACTCCAATCAAGTGGAATATAACGGAAAGACATGGTCGATTTCGACATTGACGATTCACTTGTTAAGAGTGTCGTCCGCAAATGGCTTTCGCTTTTTTACCTATGAAGGAGAAACATTGTGGGAGCGACGGTTGCGGTTGGAAAGGGAGTACAAATACGACGAATATTAGACAGATTAGATGTTAACGCACGATGATGTACGGGAATCGAAAGATGAAATAGTCGGCTTGGATGGGCGGACGATTTCGCTGGCAATTTAGTTTGCTTTCAAAAGTGTCCGCACTAATCCGCGTGTCGAAGGACGGACGCGATTCATGTCACATGGGAAAGCCTGGAAAATATTGCAAAAGAGAAAGGTCGCATGGATTCGATAGTGAAGGAATACATCATAAATTGTCGCCGCTATTTAGATATTTGTGAAGAAAACGGCATCATGTTGAAGGGCGGTTTGGATGTATAGTTATGAATGGAACAGAAGCACGGGCGGTTACCGCCTGACGACGCAAACAGGTAAGTTCGTGGCTAGCGAAATTCGCCCGGTCTTCGCGGAGGAACTGGCACTTACGGGGTTAGATGCAAGATTGGCTTTCGATCATAAGGAAAGGCATCCACTCCTCTGGGCTAAGCAGAATATGTATCTTTATCGCGGTGAAGAAATAGCGAAACTCCATAAAACACGTTACGGCAAGCCATTGGACATCGAATGGAAAGGTGTATTGTGCGGGAACGAAGGCTCGTCCGAAGGTACGAAATCTCAAAGAAAATTGAAGCTTGTTCCGATTGATGTTGAGGCAATGGTAGCCCAAAACTGTGACATTATGGCCGCGCTGGTGGCGGATACGCTCAAGCGCATCAAGGAGATGTACGACGCCTATGCGGGAAAATGCGATGCAATCTATATCGGCTTTAGCGGTGGCAAGGACTCAGTGGTTCTGCTCGACCTATGTCATAAAGTCCTGCCATTGGATGTACCGGTTGTTTTCAGTGATACGGACATGGAACTGCCGGATACCTACAACGTGTGGGAAGAAATTCAAAATCGCTACGAAGGTCGCCCCTTTTTGAAGGTCTCAGCAAAGACTCCCGCCTTGGAAAATTGGCAACTTTTCGGCCCCCCATCGCGGTCAGTGCGCTGGTGTTGCGCTGTTCACAAGAGTGCACCCGCGCTGATCGAACTCAAACATCGGTTAAACGTGACATCGGTCAAAGCGGCTGCGTTTCTCGGTGTCCGTGGCGAAGAGAGTTTGAGCCGATCCGCCTACGAAGACATCGGTGAAGGCGTAAAAACATCATCCCAAGCTAATCTGATGCCGATTCTGGAGTGGGGGGCGCATGAGTTGTGGCTTTATCTACTTGAAAATGATTTAATGATCAATCGTGCTTACCGATACGGCCTGTCCCGTATAGGGTGCGTGATGTGTCCGGAATCTTCCGAAAAGTACACATGGTTCGTTGATGCGGTCTATCCGGAAGCAATCAAACCATATAGTGACGTAATCATTGAAACCAGCGCAAAAGAGTTTGTTTCCCAAGAGGAAGCGCGAGAATTCTTGGGAAAATCAAACTGGCAGGCACGGAAAAGCGGCGTGACATTGAAGAAACAACTTTCACGTCCCTATGAAAAAACAGATGGGTTGAATGTCGAATGGTGTGTCTTGGCATTGAATGGTATATTGTTTATGGAATGGTTGAAAACAGTGGGAAAGGTCTTCATAGATGACCTCAAAGGTGGCTTCCGGCTAGTGTTGAAAAACGGCCGGAGTGAAGGCGTTTCGTTCAAGGTATGTGATGCTATCAATGGTGCTGGGAATATTAGGTTTTCATTTGTCGATGATGCGGAACGGAAGCGGCTTTTGCCGGTCTTGCGGCGGTTTTGCGAAAGTCCGTGGCGTGTGTTGGTTGCCAGGCGTGTGAAGCTGAATGCCCAACGGGTGCGCTTCATGCGAGCAATGGCAGGCTGGTAATTGACGAAGCAAAATGTATCCATTGCCTACGGTGTCACAGTATGGACTATGGATGTTGGAGGTTTAAATCAATGTATGTTGCTGATAATTCGCAATCGGGGTTAAAAGGAATCAATGCGTATAACAATTTCGGGCTTCGAACGGAATTTGTTTCCGTCTATTTAGCTGAGCGCGGTGAGTTCGACCAGACAGCGAAACTCAACCGTGCCAAGCAGGTTCCAGCTGCGAAAGCATGGTTCCGTCAAGGATTGCTGATGGACGCGAAAACATCGGTGCCCACGAAGTTGCTCGACGTGTTCGAGAAAAGAGGCGTGGAAGATTTATTGACATGGGACTGTGTTTGGATGGGGTTATGCAACTATGCACCAGTTGTGAAATGGATGGTGTGTACATTGAAAATAGACGTGTCCTATACGGATGCCGATCTGTTTGATATGCTTGGAAATGACATCAGGGATGTGACCAAAAAAGGTGGCATGCAAGCGTTAAAAAACATGCTGGTCTCGACTCCGTTTGGTACAGGCGAAAACAGCGTGTGCGAGTTGACGAAAAAAGGGAAGCTCACCGTCGGATTCACTCGCCGTTCTCGTTCGGTAGATCCGCTCGTAGTTCTTTACGGGCTTTATGTGATGGCGGAGAAGTCTGGGCGCGATGCTTTTACGGTGCGGCAGATGATGGCGGCGGTGTTCGACGACGAGGTTGTCTCGCCACTGGTGGCGTTCGGCATCCCGCCGGACGAGTTCAAGAAGCAGTGCATGGGATTGGCGGCGGTGCATCCAGAATTCATCGCGTGCAGCTTCACGTTAGGTTTGGATGAGGTTCGATTGTTCCCTGAAACGAAGAATCGGGACCATGTGGTTGAATTGATTTTGCAAAAGTAGCCAACAACAGGGGAGTTGAAAAACATGGCATTCTACAAAGACTATTTCGGGATCAGGCCTGATTATGCGCCGTGCATGACGCTGGCGGACATCAACAAGACACCGGAGACCTGGTTAGGATTCTATCCGCACGATTCGTTCGTGGAGATTTTGCGGGAACTTCTAAAAAGTTTAGAAGGCGGGAACAAGACGTTGTGGATCACGGGCGCGTATGGCACGGGCAAAAGCCACGCGTCGCTGGTTTTGCAAAAACTGTTCACGGACGACGAGACGCGCGTCCTGAAATGGCTCGCGTTGCGCAAAGCGCAGATCCCGGACCCCGTGTGCAAGGGGTTGCTGGCGCGGCGCGGAAGAAAAGCGCTCGTCGTCTATGATGTGAATGCCGACGGCGTGGACGCGAAAAACCAGTTCCTTATGCGCTTGCAGCGCGGGATCACAAAGGCGCTGGAGGCGGGTGGACACACGATTCCGCTGAAAGGCAAGCTGGATGAAGTCATTGAGCGCATCCGGCAGGACGAGCCGCATTTCTTCGCAGAACGCGACGCGATGCAGGCGCGGCTTTCGCACCTGAACGCGGGTATCAAAACGGCGGATGTGCTGGAGAAGAAGCTGCGTGATGCGAATCAGGAGGCGGGGCTTGTCAGCGATGCAATGCGGGTTTTGGTGGCGCGGCACATCTATTTGGATTTGAGTGCGGATGATTTTCTGATGTGGGTGGACGCGTCCTTGAAAGCGAACGGACTTTCTAAGTTGGTCTATATCTGGGACGAGTTCTCGTCGTTCATGGAACGCAACCGCTCGGAATTAAAGACGCTGGAGCAGTTGGCGGAGGCCGCACAACAGGGTCGCTTCTATTTTGTACCGGTGACGCACACGGATATTTCGTCATATGTGGCGGCCGGGTCCGAGAGCGCAAAGAAGGCAAACAACCGGTTCAAGTTCAAGCGGCTAGACCTGCCGAACGAGACCGCGCTGAAACTGGCGGCAGACGCCTTCGTTATCAAACAGGAGAAAGCAACGGAGTGGACGCAAGAGCGCGACGTGCTGTGGCACAGTGTTAACGGCGTGGCTGAAAATTATATGGTCGTCAACAAGGCAGGCATCGATGCGGCTGATTTTAAGGGTATCCTACCTCTGCACCCGATGGCGGCGTTCCTGCTGAAACATCTGTCGGTGGCGGTTGGTGCAAACCAGCGGAGTATGTTCGAGTTCCTTAACGGCGAGGAATTCAAAGAATTTATTGAGAAAGGCGGGCTGGATGTTTCCGGTCATCAGTTCCTGACGGTGGATCATCTGTGGCGGTATTTTGTAGAACGGGACGATTTGGGGACGGGGCAATCCGTGCAGGAAGTACGGGCAGAATACGCTAGACGCGAACAGGATTTGCAGCCGGACGAGCAGCGTGTATTCAAGACGGTGTTGCTGTTTCACTTGATCGAACAGATTCAGGGAAAAGGGCATCCGCTGTTAAGTGCGACGGTGGAAAATATCCAACGCAGTTTCGAAGGGGACGGTGCTTTGCAGGCCGTGGATGTGATTTTACGCAATCTGGAGCAGAAACATTGCTTCGCGATAGTGAACGGCCGTCGTTGCGAACTTTTCCATGATCGCTCGGACACGAAAGAGATTGAGGAGAAAAAAGCGGCATTGGATGGCAAGTTTAGTGACCTCGTGCTTAAAGACACCGAAACGGAGCTACTTAAACAGTTGAAAGGTGTGAATTACGGCGGTCGTTTTGATGTGCGTGCGGCGAGTGTCGGTGGTCTTTCGGCGTCAAGTATCGCGAGACGCGAGACTTTTAGTGAGACAGGAAACCGAATCCTTGTGCAGTTCATTCTTGCGCGGGACGAGCAGGAACAGTTGCGTATTCCCGACAAGGTGCGGGAATTAGCGAAACAGTTCAAAGACCACCGGATGCTGTTCGTGACGCTGCCGGAGGTCAGCTTCTGCCGCGACAACGCAAAAGCATGGGAGGAGTTCACGGAAAACAACGCCCGTCTCGCATTGGCAAGCAACAGCAACAGCAAGACTCTGTTCGAGACGCAGGTCAGTAGCGCCAAGGCGGCGTGGTATTCCAAGGTGACGAGTGCAGCAAAACTCATAGTGTACAAACCCAATGTAAATGGTGAGCCGTTCGCTGAGGAAGTGACGTGGGGGCAATTGAAAAAGGACTTGCTTACCAGTTATGCGAAACAGACGTTTAGGGCATATACGGATGATCTTTGCGGCTTCAACATCGCTGCGTTTGCCGCGCCGAACGCACTGCAGAGCTGGGCAATGGCAGGTATGGAGTTCGACAAGTTCTCCAAGCCCGGCGCGTGGAAGACTGTGGTGACGACGTGGCAGAAGAACGGTGTCACTGGCGAGGATGCATGGTTCGATGCAAATCCAAACCATCCGCTGACGCAATTGCGGGATTTCTGCAAGAATCGTCAGGACAACACGGTGGGCGCAGGAAACCCCTGTTCGATCCGCAAGCTTTACATCGACTTGCAACGTCCTCCCTTCGGACTGCTATGTGTTCCGCATTCGGCCTTCATACTGGGCTTCGTGCTGAAAACATGGTTAACCGGACAGCGCAAACTGCAATGGACGGACGGCGTGACAAGCAAGGCGCTGGACGCAGCGGCGCTGGCGGAAATCATCGAGGCGGTGGTGAAAGACGACGGCACCAACGCCATCAGGAACGAGAAACTGATCTGTCGCCTGTCGAAACAGGAAAAGGCGTTCATCGAACAGAGCAGTGTGATTTTCGGGAACAGTCCGCTTGCGGACGGAACGGTGGAGGCGGCGCTGAATGCGGTCGGGACAAGGTTGGAACAGATTTCACAGCGGGTTCCGCTGTGGGTGCTGCCGGAGTACATCCACGCACAATCTGATCCCAACGCGGAAGAAATGGGCAAAGTCATCGGCTTGCTGTGTGCGGCAAACAGCATCAGTTCAAAGGGTGACACTGAGACTCGCGGCAACAAGGTGAAGGAGATCGGTGATATTCTTCTGGCGACGCCGGGGCTGGCTGAGGCGATGGCCAAGTATATGACGCCCGTGGTGTTTGAGGAGGCGTTTCAGCGGTATGTCGACAGCGCCAAGCCGGAGTTGAAAGCGGTGGCGGAGCGCATGGACGATTCTTTGCGCAGCTATTGTAGAGCGGTCAAAAACCGTTTTGCGGCAACGAGCGGCTGGCTATGGAAAGACAGTGACGCCAAAGCCGTGTTGGAAGAGGTTTTTCGACAGACGTTATGCGCAGAGCATATCCGCGGGCTGACTGGCGCATCGGGATACATTAGCTTCGATGACGCGATGAACCGCTTACGCAACGCGATATTGAGCGAGAACAAAGTGCCAACGGAGTTCTGGACTAGAAAGCATCCGGCATTTCAACGCTTCTTTGAATTGCTAAGTAGGCCGTCGTTGTCCGGCGAGGACGTAAAAGCTTTTGAAGAAATTTTAAAACAGCAAGCTGGGCTTATCCGCTTAGTGTTCTTCGATGTAGCACAGACGCGGCAACTGGGCGCGATGCGGGAAATTTTCGGAGAGATCTGGCCGATGGCGATCGCTGAAGGCCGCGAGCTTTACAACGCCTTCCCGTCCAATTCCGCGAAAACCGATGAGCAGAATTTTAAGGCACAAGGACATGGCAAGATCGAGGAATACAGCCGGACGCTGGTTTCCAAGCAGGTGGTTGCACTGTGGCGCGAACGCACAGGCACGGAATCGCCTGTCGAATGGGGCCGCAAACACGCGCTGCCCGCCGAATATGGTTTGGCGGTGAAAGATGCCAAGGGCATTGTCGATGCGGTTGCGAATCCCGGAGAGGTGTCGGCGGAACGTTTACAGTATGTGCATAACGAACTTAAAAAAGAGAGTGCATTTGCAGATGTGGACACTGCGGGTGAAAATTTCCTCAAACGTCTACTGCCCGCGCGTTATCAAAAGATCGGCTTCAGTGTCAAAGAACTGAGCGCTTGGTTGTGCAGAGAATTGGGTGACGAAACGGGTCTATGGCTGGCGGACTCGCGGCTTCACGAAGTGGTCGAAAAGTTTATCAAGCAGGCTTATGATACACGTGTGCGCATGATAGCTGCGGGAAAGGTGAATGTACTTTCAGATGCTGAGGCGAAGGTACTGCTTCTAAAGCTGATCGATCAAATCCCTGATGTAGGGCTTTCGGTACTGGAGTAATACCATGACACTAAGCGAGTACTGCGAATATATCAGGAATCCCCTCGCGGAGGCGAAGACGCGAGTAGTGATCCTGCCACCAGGACAGAGCTGGACGACGTTGCGCCGGTTCTATAAAGAACGTGGTGACATTGAGTTGCATTTGAGCGATCTTGTGAGGGAAGGCGCGTGGCTTCCAATGCCTGAAGAAGTCTTCGGGAGAGTGCGCGATGCGATAACGGCACAGGAGGCAAATGGTAAGGCTATCGTATTACTGGGGTTGCACGGCTATCTTGCACTGTTAACGGACGAGAATAAGCGGACTGCGATTGTCGCTTTACGCGAAAAGGTGGACGGAGCGTCTGGGCGGGAAGTGGTCTTCTTTTTGCGGAGTGATGACAGCACGGGATTGATACTTAAGGATGTTTTCGCCAATCCACGCTACCGTCAGGGGCAGCAACTGATTGAAATATCAACAGCCGCCCCCGAAGAAGCTGAAAGAATCGTGGGGCTTACGGAGGTGCTACTGGTCGGGGACGATTTGGCATCATTTATCCCGGAAGCGTGCGACACATTTCAGAAGTATTTGCAATATACCGAAGAGCATCCGAATGACAGCTTTGCCCGGCGGATTGTTGTAGCCTCTGAAGGACGCGAATTAGCGGGGATCAGCGCCGAGGTGAGGCAGGTGGTGTGCCTGCGGGATTTTGCTCACGTGTTTTACGACGTGGAAGATGCTGGATTGTCTGAAGATGCATTACGGTGGATGTGCGAGCGGGGTAAAGATGGTGCAGGGAAAACACTGTTGGAAAAGCTAAAGGCGCTTTTATTCCCAGATGGTGGTGTCACAAAGCATGTCTTGCATGTGTTTGACGTGCGTAAAGGTGTGGAACGCGAGGCATTGCTATGGCTGCTAAAAGACGTTGCACCCAAGGGAAGTTACCTTCAGTGTGTCGTAAGGCAAGAGGGGGTTCGTGTCGGCAACTTCCGCTCCGCATACGTAACGGGCGCCGCGG
>Ga0116141_10004967_pt1 | contig 11157 bp, 9 predicted proteins | sample AD_UKC097_MetaG_FD_89744 | JGI IMG/M metagenome (GOLD analysis project Ga0116141, IMG submission 89744) | Active sludge microbial communities of municipal wastewater-treating anaerobic digesters from USA - AD_UKC097_MetaG | ecosystem: Engineered > Bioreactor > Anaerobic > Digestate | place: USA... | reverse complement strand
TTATCCGGTGGAGCGTTATTTTCGGCGGGTGTCCTTTGATGAGGAAAATCGCTGTCGCCATTGTTATGAAGAGCGGTTGGCGGTTGCGTTTTCCCGGGCGGTGGAAAAAGGGGTGGACGCCCTGACGACGACGCTTCTGTACAGCCGGTATCAGAAACATGATCTGATTGTAAAGACGGCGGAAAGCCTGTCTGCACAATACGGATTGCCTTTTTTCTATCATGATTTTCGTGAAGGCTGGCAGGAGGGTATCCGGTTATCCAAGGAGCGGTCGATGTACCGGCAGCCTTACTGCGGCTGTATTTTCAGTGAAAGAGAACGATTCTGCAAAAATTGATTTTCCGGATGGTCTTGTTCGCACTCCCACTCATTTCTGATAAAAACCATGGAGATAACCGGTCGATGCTGCGGAAGGAATGCCACGCATTGCATGAAAATGTGTTTTAAAAGACACAGCATCATGGACGCACCCTAAATCAGTGGAGAAAGCAATAAAAATAAGTTTAATAGAATTAAGTACATAAGGAATATAAATTAATTATAAGCGATCTCACTGACTGGTATGCTTTTTGTAATCTCAATTTTTAGAAATGAAACGAGAGGATAAGCCGGTTCTGGCCCGCCGGGGGGAAGGGTTAGCGCCGGAAGGTGGAAGACGGTTTATGTATTTACAGAGAACAATTCAGAATCAGGTAAGCTGCTCCAGTGTCGGTCTGCACACCGGCCGGAAAATCAGCATGACTGTCAAACCGGCCGGGGTGAACGAAGGCATTACGTTCATCCGGCAGGATGCTGCGGGAGAGAATAAATACATCAAGGCCTCCATCGAAAACGTCTCCGATACCACGTTGGCGACCACCATTGGCAATAACGGCAACTCCATTTCAACGATTGAGCATCTCCTTTCCGCTCTCCGGGGAATGGGAATCGATAATGCGGTGATCGAAATCGACGGACCGGAAGTCCCCGTCATGGACGGCAGCGCCCAGCCTTTTGTTAATCTGATTAAAAATGCAGGCATCCGCGAACAGGATCGGGGCAAGCAGTTTCTGGTCATAAAAAAACCCATTTCGGTGTCGGACGGCGAGAGCTGGGCTGAGCTTTTGCCGGCGTCCAAGTTTAAGATTACTTATGAGATAGAGTTCAGTCACCCCCTCATCGGCAGGCAGGTGTACGACCTGGATCTGTCGGAGGCTGCCTATGAACAGGAAATTTCGTTTGCCCGGACTTTCGGTTTCTTGAAGGATGTGGAGTATCTCCAGGCCCGTGGTCTGGCTCTGGGGGGATCGCTGAAAAACGCCGTTGTGCTGGACGATGTCAGATTATAAATAAAGAAGGTCTGCGCCATCCCGAAGAATTCGTCAAACACAAGATTCTCGATGCCATCGGCGATCTGTACCTGATCGGGATGCCCATCCGGGGTCATTTCAAGGCGTTCAAATCCGGTCACAAGCTGCACTTCATGCTGTTGAAGGCATTGCTGGCGCAGCCGGAGAGCTGGGAGATCATCCGTTACTACGAAAATAAATCCCTGGGAGATAAGTACCTTTCACCAGCCCCGCCGGTCATGGAAGTGGTCGATTCGGCGCACCTGTAAAACCCTTGACCTCCGCATCAAGTCGTCCCATGGTTTTCACCTGCCGTAAATAGCGCTTGCTTTTTGGGGATTAGTTTCTTAGAAAAAGCAATCCATTATTAATCCGGTAAGGGTCATTGTGAAGCCCATGGGGATGATCGAAACGCGTAAATTCATTCGTCTTGCTGCAGTTTTGCTCTTGTCATTGTTTCTGCTGTCCTGCGCCAAGAGCGGGCGCATCAATGACGTGATGGTCATGGATGACACCCGCGACGTCCTGGTTTACGCCCGGCTCCAGAGTCTGCTGAAGGAAGATACGGAAAAGATGATTCATGCGGGCGTCGCCGTTTCCTGTACCTTCTATGTCAATTTTTATCAGCAAAGATCTTCCTGGTTCGACCACCGTCTTTCCAGCCAGGTGGTGCGCAACACCATCAAATACGACAACATCAAGAAAAATATTTACGTCAAAATGCACCTCAACGGGAAAGTAATCGATGCTGCGCAGTTCACCGACTTTGACAGCGCTGTGTCCAGCCTGATCGATCTGAACGGCATCTCAGTCGCCCATGTCGGTAAGCTGCGTAAGACGGAAAAGTATTATGTCGAGATCAAGGCGAAGGTTGGAAAGGCTGAGCATTCCGGCTTCGTTCGCTATATCATGTTATTCCTGCCGTTCATGGAAACGGAGACGCCCTGGTACCGGAAGGAGTTCGTTTGGAAAGAATGAAAGAGCCTGTCGGCCAGAATCAGATGGATATCCGGGAAAAGAGGAGAAGAAAAAGAGAGCGCATCCTCATCATTATGACGGTTATCGTCATTGCCTTCCTGACCTATGCCGGTAACCAGTTTTTCCAGAAACAGGCCGACTGGGGCGCCGCGAACAACATCTTCTTCGTCGGTCTTCTCAATATCAATATCATCCTGATTCTTTTTCTGATTTTCCTCATCGTCCGCAATGTCGTCAAACTGGTTTTTGAAAGACGCCGGGGGATCCTCGGTTCCAAATTGCGGACCAAGCTGGTGACGGCCTTCGTCAGTCTGTCCCTGATTCCGACCGTTATCCTGTTTTTCGTCTCCATCAATTTTCTGTCCAACAGTATTGAAAACTGGTTCAGCGTTAAAATTGGCGATGCCCTTAACCAAACCCTTGATTTGGCTCATATCCATTACCAGCAGACAGAGGAACAGGCCAAATACTATGCCCGGCAGATCGCTTCGGATATTACCCTGAATCAACTCTACGATCTAGAAAGAACGGATTTTCTTGTTAATCTCGCCCAGTTGAAGCAGAAAAATTTCAAGCTTGGCTATCTTAGGATTACTTTCGATAATCGAGATAAGGACGTTGTCTTTCAGGACGCCGCTTTCCCCGGCGTGCCTGCCGATATCTTTACCGCCAAGGTCCGGGAGGATCTCTATGCCGGGAAGGACATTGCCATCGTTAAACCGTCGAACTCCGGGGATCTCATCAATGTGCTGGTGCCCATTTACTCACATGTCAGCCCGTATGAGGTCATCGGATACGTCTTTGTCGGCGCTCTCATTCCCAAGGATATTGTGGACAAAATGGCCGTTGTTTCCAACACATCGGAAGCCTACAGTCAGCTGCGCCTGTTCAAGACGCCGATCAAGTTGAGCTATATCATCACCTTGTCCATTGTCACGCTGCTCATCATCTTTTCCGCAACCTGGTTTGGCCTGTTTCTGGCGAAGGGTATCACCGAACCCATTCAGGATCTCGCGGAGGCGACCCATAAAATCGCCGAGGGCAACCTGGACCATCAGATCAATATCGTTGCGGAGGATGAAATCGGTGTTTTAGTGGACTCCTTCAACCAGATGACGAGGGATCTGAAAAAAAGCGACGAAAATTTGCAGTTGGCCAATGCCGACCTGGTGGAGCGGCGAAAATACATGGAGGCGGTCCTGCTCCATGTTTCCGCCGGTATTCTTTCCCTGGACAAAGACGGCATGGTGACGACCATTAATCGGGCAGCGGAGGTCATGCTGAATATTCAGGCAGGCAATGTGCTCCACCGTCCCTGCGCCGAGTTGCTGGCGGCGGAGAATATGTCCGTGATCAATGAACTGCTTGAAGATGCCCAGATCAGCGGGCGCGGCGTCGTGGAAAAGCAGGTGGAACTTCTCATTCCTGAGCGCCCCCTGACCGTGCTGGTCACCATCACGGTGATTCACGAAACCACGGGGGAGAATCTGGGCATGGTCATGGTTTTCGAAGATTTGACCCAGTTGCAGAAGGCGGAACGGGCAGCCGCCTGGCGAGAGGTTGCGCGTCGGATGGCCCACGAGATCAAAAATCCCCTGACACCGGTCCAACTTTCCGCCCAACGCCTGCAGAAACGTTACAGCGACAAACTGGGCGACGACAGCCAGGTGTTCCGGGAATGCACGGACACCATCATCAACCAGGTCGAGGTGCTCAAGAACCTGGTGAACGAGTTTTCGCGCTACGCCCGGATGCCTGTGACCAACCCTGTTATGAATGACCTGAACGAGACGGTAAACGATCCGGTTCTCCTGTTCCAGGATGCTCATAAGGAGATTACATTCACCTTTAACCGGGGCGACGGTATTCCGCCCTTGCATCTCGACGCCGAGCAGATCCGGCGCGTCATGGTGAATCTCCTGGATAACGCCGTGGCTGCCATGAGCAAGGCGGAGGGACAGATTGAGGTGACGACCGCCTACGATGCTGCGTCAAGAAAAGCCCGGGTGTCCGTGACCGATAACGGCTGCGGCGTACCGCCCAGCCACACGATGAAAATATTCGAGCCCTATTATTCGACCAAAAAATCCGGCACCGGTTTGGGTTTGGCCATTGTCAACTCCATTATTGCCGATCATAATGGCGCGGTGACGGTCCAGGCCAATTTGCCGGCAGGGACGGTGGTGACTTTTGAACTTCCCGTTCCCGAAATTTCTGCCGAGCAGGAATACGGCAAGCAAATTGCAAGTGTTTGAACTGTATTGAGATTTCCGATTGCCCCGGAATCAAATTTCCGGGAGATGTGAGATAAGCGCGATGAAAAGAACCGTACTGGTTGTTGACGACGAAGAAAGTATCTGCAGTTCCCTCCGGGGGATTCTGCTGGACGAAGGTTACGAGGTCCTGACCGCAAACAGCGGCGAGGAAGCCATCAAGGTCATCGACGAGGAGCTGCCCAATCTGGTCCTTCTGGACATCTGGCTTCCGGGTATGGACGGCATCGAGACGCTGAAGCAGATCCGCGCCGACCATTCCCAGATCCGGGTGGTCATGATGTCCGGCCACGGCATCATCGAGACCGCCGTGAAGGCGACGAAGCTCGGCGCCTTCGATTTCATCGAAAAACCTCTCTCGCTGGAAAAGGTGATCCTGGTGGTGGATCATGCCCTGGACATGGTCCGTCTGGAAGAGGAAAACCTCATCCTGAAACAAAAGGTCGTCCACGATTACGAGCTGACCGGTGAAAGCGAACCGATTACGGCACTGAAGGAAATGATCGACATTGTTGCGCCGACCAACGCCTGGATTCTGATCATGGGCGAAAACGGGACGGGGAAGGAACTGGTGGCGCGATCCATCCACCGGAAAAGCAAACGGGCCAATCGTCCCTTTATCGAAGTCAACTGCGCGGCCATTCCGGAAGAGTTGATCGAAAGCGAATTGTTCGGTCATGAAAAGGGTGCCTTCACAGGGGCGACGGCGGCTAAACGGGGCAAGTTCGACCTGGCCCACGAGGGGACGATTTTTCTCGATGAAGTGGCCGACATGAGTCTCAAGGCCCAGGCCAAGATTCTCCGGATTCTCCAGGAAAAGAAATTTGAGCGCGTCGGGGGGACCAAACCCATTTCCATGGATGTCCGGGTCCTGGCGGCGACGAACAAGGAACTGGAAAGGGAAATGGAATCGGGGCGGTTCCGTCAGGATCTATACTACCGGCTGAACGTGATTCCCCTGGTGGTGCCGCCGCTACGGGAACGGAAGGAAGACATTCCCGTTTTGGTGAAGCGCTTCCTGAAAGATTTCGCCCAGCGGGAGGGGGAGATAGAAAAGACCATCACCGATGACGCCCTGGCGCTTTTTCAGGACCATGACTGGCCGGGTAATGTCCGGGAGCTGAAGAATTTCACGGAACGGCTGGTCATCATGACGCCGGACCTGACCATTACCGAAAAGGAGATTCCCTCCCTGGAGAAGAAAATCCACGGCGAGGGTGCGGAAGAACTGTTGAAAATGGCCGATTCCTACCGGGAAGCCAAGATCGATTTCGAGAAGAGTTTTATCGCCCGCAAGCTCCAGGAATTCGACGGCAACATCTCCAAGACGGCGGAGGCCATCGGCCTGGAACGCAGCAACCTCCACCGGAAGATCAAAGCCTATGGCCTGGAAACGAAGGGGGATTAAAACGGACGCGATCCCTGTCCTCTAGAAAGATCGTTCCCCCCACCTGGTGTTTTCATCTACCGTTTGTGTCACGTTTGGTCCCTGACTACTACCTGTTTTTCGGGTTGACTTATCTGCAATGTGCCCATATAAAGGAAACACAAATTCCAAATTGAGGCGCAAAATGGAATTATTACCGCGTTTTCTCACCCCCCCGGGGAACAGTTTCTTTCTCTTTGGTCCCCGTGGAACCGGGAAATCGACGTTCATCCAACAGTCGTTTCCTGATGCCCTGTATATAGATCTGCTTGACGTTGCTCAAGCACGCTCCCTGGCTGCCCGACCGGAACGTCTTAAGGAACTGATAGCCGGCCGATCCAAGTCAACACATGTCGTCATCGACGAAATTCAGCGCGTACCCGAACTCCTCGCCTTTGTGCATAGACTGATCGAATCGGAAAAAGATCTGAAGTTTGTTCTCACCGGGTCCAGTGCCCGAAAACTTAAACGCACAGGCGTCGATCTGCTGGGTGGCAGAGCTGTCATGCGGACGATGCATCCCTTTATGGCATGCGAAATCGGGCACCGGTTTGAGCTTGGTCAGGGGTTACGGTATGGGCTGCTGCCCATTGTTTTTGCCGCGGAAGAGCCCGCCGACGTATTGCGTGCCTATGCCGCTCTTTACATCCGCGAAGAGGTTCAGATGGAAGGCCTTGTCAGAAACATGGGCCATTTTTCTCGGTTTCTGGAAGCGATAAGTTTTTCTCACGCATCCCTATTGAATATTGCGAACATTGCCCGTGACTGTGAAGTGGAGAGAAAGACGGTGGAAGGGTACATCCAGGTTCTGGAGGATATTCTTTTGGGGTGGCGTCTCGATATCTTTAGAAAAAGGGCAAAGCGGGAACTAGCAGGGCATCCGAAGTTTTTTCTCTTCGATGCCGGCGTTTTCCGTTCGTTGCGCCCTGCGGGGCCGCTGGACAGATCGGAAGAGATAGAAGGGCAGGCGCTGGAAGGTCTCGTTGCCCAGCATCTGCGGGCCTGGATTGCCTACTCCGGTATGGAAAGGGAATTATATTACTGGCGCACCCGTTCAGGTGTGGAGGTGGACTTCATCGTCTACGGACAGGACGGCATCTGGGCCATCGAGGTGAAGAACACAGGACAAATTAGACCTGCGGATTTGCGGGGCCTTCTCTCGTTTCGGGAAGAGTACCCGGAAGCCCATACGATTTTCCTGTATAGGGGTGCGGACCGCCTGCTCAGAAACGGCATCTTGTGTCTGGCGTGTGATCAATTCTTAATGTCTTTGCGGCCAGATCGCTCCCTTGAGGCGCCCGGCGGCGGTACGTGACCTTTATGCTTCGTGCCTGTTGGAGGTGTCTCCGCGTTTAAGCCTCCGAAGGCAACATCTCCAAGACGGCGGAGGCCATCGGCCTGGAGCGGAGCAACCTGCACCGGAAGATCAAGGCCTACGGGCTGGAAACGAAGGGGGATTGATACGGTCGGATATTCATTAATATCAGTATATTACATGGTGTGCCGCCGAAAAAACCTGCATGGATGTCCCCGAGTTTCCCGAGTTTTGAGTTTCCCCAAGAATCTTGTCCCTCAGGTATCAGTTTTCTCTAAGATTTCTCCCTGTGGTCGAAGTGAAAAAAACGACTTAAGAATCTTTACTTTGCCGGTGCATTAAATTCCTTTAGCTTTTCGCGGAGATAGGTTTCCGACCTGACCAGTTTCCCATCCGGCAATCTGATTAGATAGGATTTCCCTGTCACGAATGACTTGGATGCACACAGGCGGATAAAATCGTCCGCAGTCTGAACCCGACGGCCGACCTTATCGCGCTTCATTTTCAAGTGTTCCGCGGCGTCCTTGCCGTCATACTCGGAGCCGTTCCGGATGAATTTCGCGCCCGTTGAATGCTCGACCGAAGAGATCAGAAAGTCGATCTTATGCTTTTCTACATGGTCCTGCGCCATGGCTGCTCCCGAAAAGAGTAACAAACCGGACAGGACCACAGCGAGAATGTTTTTCATGCTTCGAGGGTGTTTCAATTTTTGACGTACCCTGCTGCAAAACCGGAAAGATGACGGGTGCCAGTGTTCTACGCCGTTTCATCCGACAAAACGCCGATGGTGATGGGCCGCCTCTTATTCGCCTTGCTATTCATGTAATTGCATACAGTGGTTAAGTGACATGCCACCGGTCCGTATAATATTCGCTTGTAAAAAGTGGCCGTCATCGACATGCTGAACTCTTTCAGGTAATTAGCCCCGTTTCGGCACTAAATTCCCCATAAAGTTAGCGTTCAGATCGAAGAGATCATGGTTACGGTTGTTATATCGGAGCGCCAGTGCTTTCAAATAAAGAGGGAAATATTCTTTGGAGACGCCGTGGTGTTTAATCAGCCGTTCCTTGGCCCAATTCCAGAATCCCTCTAAACCATTTTAATAGACTGTTCCGGAAGAGAAAAGATTTTTACGGTCGATCTTCATGTGTCGATATCCGCAAAACATCAGGCTGTCGCAACTCCTTAATTTATAAATGTAAAAAACACTAAGTTAACTCACAAATTACCTAATACAAAGCAAGCAAATCAAAGGAACGCTTTGAGAAAAAAAGGCTTTCGTTGATGTGTGTATAAACAATCCCATGTCATTCCCCCGGTTTCGCGCGCACTATACCGAAGCGATTTTGTTCTTGTCAATGAAATATGTTGCGGTTTCGGGTGATAAATCTCACGTATCATTCGGTTTTTCGCTTCGCAGCTCCCGCAGGGGAAAACGGTTGAAGGGAAGGAAAGCAAGTCCCAGGATCAGGGTTATGCCGACGGAGAGGGCATGATAAACCACGGCGAAGCTCAGGGCGTCGGCCTTGGCGAGTCCGAAGAGCGTCAGGGCCAAAATGCAGGCGTAATGCCAGTTGCCCACAAAACCGGGTGCCGTCGGGACGGCGATCCCTACGATCAGGATGAACATGAGGACGAAGGCGGCCAGAGGCGACAGAGTGTAGCCGAAGGCGAGAAATAAGGCATAAATAACAAGCACATCGACAATCCAGACCAAAAGCGACAGCAAGAAAAGCCAGGCCAGTCTCTTCCAGTCGGTGATGACGGCAAAGCCGTCGATGAAATGACCGATCAAGCGGCTGAGCTTTCCGGCGTATCTTCTGCGCAGCGATGAGGGGAGCCATCTTTCCGCGCTCTTCAGTGCGTTTCGCCTGACGATGAGCAGGATGAAGCAGGTGACCACCACCAGCGTGATGATCGCGATCAGAGAAACGGACCGGACCAGCCAGGGAGGAAGCGGAATCGAGGGAAACACCAGAGCCGCCATGAGCAGCAGGGCAAACATATCCAGGATCCGTTCGACGAGAATGGTGGCCAGAGCCGCCGCCATCGGCACGTCCTTCTTCCGGGAAATCAGAAGGGGCCTCACCAGCTCGCCCAGGCGGGCGGGAATGGCGACTACGGCCAGGAAACCCACATTCGTAATCGAAAAGAGGGTGAATGGATCAACGTGTGCGATGGGTTTCAGGATGCCCCCCCAGCGGATCGCGCGCAGCACCTGCATCAAAAGCATCATTGCCAGAGACAACAGGACATAGGACGGCCGGATGCCGTGAATCGCTTCGGCGACGGCTTGAAACTGCAGTCCGCGTAAAGAAAGGTAGACCAGAACAGCACTCAGGACGATACCCAGGATTATCTTCTTCATACCTGGCGAACCTGTTCCTCAACCCGCGGATGCATCCCGGGAGAAATAACCGATGATTTGTGCATGACTTCCGGTTTCTCCATGTGCGTGTTCATCTTCACCACGGCCTGTGCGGTGCTCTTTTTCACTTGTCGAACAGGAAAGATTGAAAAGCAATACATGGTGTAGTAAGTATTGGCAACTGGAAATTAAGCCATCATGCTTTTTATGCCCGGGCAACGCGCACAATGCCGGCGTCTTTTCACGCCCCTGACTGCACGTTCGGATATGGTTCAGAAACCGGATTCTACCGGATGAATATATTTCAGGGAGGAATTTATGGAGATTTTCTTGATCACCCTTCAGGCGGTTGTCACCCTGCTCGGTATCGGCGTCCTTGGCTTCTGGATTATCGGACATCACCGCGCATCGGGCGAAACCCTCGGGTTTCTTTCCGCCCTGTCCATCGATGTAGCCGTGCCGTGCCTGGTTCTGGCCAGCCTGATCGTCGATTTTTCACCCCAAAAAAACCCCGACTGGTGGCATATGCCCCTGTGGTGGCTGGGCTTTCTCGTCGTGTCGCTTTCACTGTCCCTCCTGTGCTCCCTGCTCGCCCGGCGGGAATACCGGGGGGAATTCGCCATGGGTCTTTTCTTTCAGAACGGCCTTTTCTTCCCTCTGATCATCGTGACAGGACTGTTCGGTACACAGAACCCCTATTTCGTGCCCCTGTTTCTTCTGGTCTTTCTTCATCCGACGCTGATGTTCAGTACGTATCAATTCTTCTTCCCCCGGAAAGAGCAGGCTCAGGTTTTCAGCATGGCCCGGTTTTTCAATCCGGTGCTTGTTTCGACCATCGTCGGCATGGCCATCGCCCTGATCGGCATGCAGGCCTATGTACCCCACTTCGTCAAAACCATTTTCATCATGGTCGGCGCCATGGCTTCCCCTCTGTTCATGCTGATCCTGGGCGGCAATCTTTACCACGACATGATGTTGGAGGCGGGAGGGAAGAGAGCTTTTTACTACGGAGAGGTGATTAAGTTTTCTCTGGCCAAAAATTTTGTCTTCCCCCTGGTTGCCCTTGGGATCTTGATCCTCGTCAAACCGGCTTTTCCCGTGGCCCTGATCCTTATGCTGGAGGCCGCGGTGCCGCCTGTGACGGCGATACCCATCTTTGCCGAACGTTCAGGTGGAAACCGGGCCCTGGCCAGTCAATTTATTATCGGGAGTTTCCTGCTTTCCCTGATATCCATTCCCATTGTTCTCTACCTCTTCAGCCTGTTCTTCCCGTTCCCGGGGTAGGGAAAGACAAGAAAAGAAAGGACGGCTAAGCAGTCCAGAAACGGGGCATGAGAGTCCGTGGAAGGGATTAGTTGACTTCCAGGCGCATCAGTTGCGCCATTTTAACGGCCGGCCGGTCATCTATGCGGCGTCCGTCATGGTAGAAGGAGACCAGTTCCAGCTTGCCGTGAAGGGCCGCCGGGATG
>Ga0116141_10004954_pt1 | contig 11173 bp, 10 predicted proteins | sample AD_UKC097_MetaG_FD_89744 | JGI IMG/M metagenome (GOLD analysis project Ga0116141, IMG submission 89744) | Active sludge microbial communities of municipal wastewater-treating anaerobic digesters from USA - AD_UKC097_MetaG | ecosystem: Engineered > Bioreactor > Anaerobic > Digestate | place: USA... | reverse complement strand
GCGCCCCGTTCCAGCAGTTCCAGCGCGAGGTCGGCATACAGATCGGCGAGTGCGTTGGCGGCGAGCGCTGCGCGCGCGATCTCGTCGGGCCCGCTGGACTGCAGGTCGGCCAGCACGCGTCGCAGCGGTGCGGGCATGTCGCGGCTGGCGAAGGCCAGCGTCGAAGCGCCGGCGGCGCTGAACGTGACGAGCGCGCCGTCGACACCGTCCATGCTGGTGCCCGACATCAGCCCGATGTAGCGCCGGGCGCCGTCTGCGGCAGTGCTCATGTCGGTGTGACCCTTCGGGTGCGGTCCCGCGCCGCCTGACTTGCCGGGCGGTTACTGGAAGCGTGCCACCCGGTAGGTGTCCTGGCGCGTCATGCCGGCGCGCAGCTCCGCCACCGACGCCTGGAAGCTGCGGCGTTCGGCCGACGCGAGCGCCCGGCCTTCGGGCAGCACCAGCGTCATCGGATCGACCTGCTCGCCGTTGACCTTCACCTCGTAGTGCAGATGCGGGCCCGTGGCCCATCCGGTCTGGCCGACCGACCCGACCACCTCGCCCTGGCCGACCTTGGCGCCGACCTTCAGGCGATCCTCGATCTCGTGCAGGTGCGCATAGAGCGACGACATCTGGTTGCGGTGCTTCAGGATCACGACGTTGCCGTATCCGCGCTGCTGGCCGACGAATTCGACGGTGCCTTCGGCCGACGCACGCACGCGGGTGCCGACGGGCGCCGCAAAATCGACCCCCTTGTGCGCCCGCCATTCGCGCAGGATCGGGTGCATGCGCGCTTCGGTGAAGCCGGAGGTCATGCGGCTGACTTCGAGCGGGTTGCGCAGGAAGGATTTCCTCAGGCTCTTGCCGTCGAAGGAGTAATAGTCGCCCTGGCCGCCGGCCTCGAACCAGTAGGCGTCGTAGCGCTTGCCGCCGGTGATCAGTTCGATGGCGAGGATGCGGCTGACGACACCGGCGTCGAAGGCCGTGGCATCGCGCGCGCTCTCGTAGACCACGCGCAGACGGTCGCCTTTACGGAAGTCGCGCTGGAAGTCGATCTCGCTGCCGAAGATCTCGGCCACCTGCAGCGCGACGGCCTCGGGGATGCCGGCGGCGTCGGTCGCTGCGAACAGCGAAGAGCGGATCTCGACGCTGCGCGTCTCGGTCCAGCGGTCGAGGGGCACCTCGGCGACTGCCGCGGTGAAGTGGTCGTCCGCACGCTGGATCACCAGCTGGCGCGGTGCCGGCGTGCCCGCCTTGGCATCCTCGTCGCCGACGGGCAGGCGATACGCGAGCCGATGCACACGACCGAGGGAGTCGAGCTCCGCGTGGAGGACGCGGCCGGCGCGCAGCTGCAGGATTCCGCGTGCGGTCGGGTCCTGTGCCGCGAAGCGCAGAAACTCGGGGTCGGCGGCGCCGATCCGGGACAGCAGGCTCGCCAGCGTGTCGCCGCGACGGATCGCTTCGGTCTGGACGAACCGGTCGACGGCGTCCGCGGGCTGGAGGTCGAGGGCCAGGGGCTCGACCACCGTCTGCCGGACGGGGAGTTCCGCATCGGCGAGCGGTGCGACACCGAAGGCGGTGACGGCGCCGAGCGTGCCGACGATTGCGGTGGCGATCGCCACGTGGGTGAACCGGATTCTTGCCTGCATCGTTCTTCTGTGCTTCATCCCTGGTGAGGCATCGCTCGGCTAGAATCCGCGGTCTGCCGGCGTTCTGGTGGCCTGTTCCCGAAGCCGTTCGACGGGCGGGCCGGCGCCGCGGCAGTCCGGGACTTCACGCCGCGGGCCACGGCTTCGTGGCAAAAGCAACACCGTCGGCAACGAGCGTGCCGTCTGCCCTGGATTCTAATCGATTAGTCCGTTATCCGAGCCCCAAGCGATGAACGTCGAACAATGGCCGACCAGCGATGCGACCCGTCATGCCCTCGAGGTGTCCCTCAGGGGGTGTGACGAGCTGCTGATCGAGGCCGAATGGAAAGCGAAGCTGGCGCGCAGCGAGGCCACCGGCACGCCGCTGCGCATCAAGCTCGGCCTCGATCCCACCGCGCCGGACCTGCACATCGGTCACACCGTCGTGCTCAACAAGATGCGCCAGCTCCAGGACCTGGGGCACACGGTGATCTTCCTGATCGGCGACTTCACCGCGATGATCGGAGACCCGTCGGGGCGCAACACGACGCGTCCGCCGCTCACGCGCGAACAGATCGAGGAGAACGCGCGCACCTACTTCAACCAGGCCAGTCTGGTGCTTGACCGGGCGCGCACCGAGATCCGCTACAACTCGGAGTGGTGCGATCCGCTGGGCGCGCGCGGCATGATCCAGCTGGCGGCGAAGTACACGCTGGCCCGCATGATGGAGCGCGACGACTTCACCAAGCGGTTCAAGGGCGGGCTGCCGATCTCGGTGCACGAACTGCTGTACCCGCTGATGCAGGGCTACGATTCGGTGGCGCTGAAGTCGGACATCGAGCTCGGCGGCACCGACCAGAAGTTCAACCTGCTGGTCGGGCGCGAGCTGCAGCGCGAGTTCGGCCAGGAACCGCAGTGCATCCTCACCATGCCGCTGCTCGAAGGGCTGGACGGCGTCGAGAAGATGTCCAAGTCCAAGGGCAACTACGTCGGGATCACCGAGGCACCGGGCGAGATGTTCGGCAAGCTGATGTCGATCTCCGACGACCTGATGTGGCGTTACTACACGCTGCTGTCGTTCCGGCCGATGGACGAGATCGGGCGCCTGAAGGCCGAATGCGCGAGCGGGCGCAACCCGCGCGACGCGAAGGTGCTGCTCGCGCAGGAGATCGTCGCCCGCTTCCACGACCAAGCGGCGGCCGAGCGGGCGCTGGCCGAGTTCGAGGCGCGGTTCCGTCAGGGCGCGATTCCGGACGACATCCCCGAGGTGCGTCTGGCCGGCGCGCCGATGGCGATCGCCCAGGTGCTCAAGCAGGCGAACCTGGCGCCGTCGACGTCCGAGGCGATGCGCAACGTGGAGCAGGGCGGTGTGCGCGTCGACGGTGACCGCGTCGAAGACAAGGGATTGAAGCTGCCGGCAGGTACCTACGTGGTGCAGGTGGGCAAGCGCAAGTTCGCGCGCGTGACGCTGGCGTGATCGCGCTGCTGCAGCGCGCCGCGCGGGGCGCCGTCGAGGTCGACGGTCGCGTGGTCGGGCGCATCGGACGCGGACTCGTCGTGCTGTGGTGCGCCGAGCGCGGCGATACCGAGCGCGAGGCGCAGGCGCTGCTGCGGCGGGTGCTGCAGTTCCGCGTGTTTCCCGACGATTCCGGCCGGATGAACCGCGCGCTGCGCGACCTGGCGTCGGACGCCGGCGCGGCGGTGTCTGCCGACACGGCGGGGCTGCTGCTGGTGCCCCAGTTCACGCTGGCGGCCGACACGCACAGCGGGACGCGCGCGAGCTTCACGCCCGCTGCCGCGCCGCAGGAAGGGCGGCGCCTGTTCGACGCATTCGTGGCGCTGGCCCGGCGCGAGCATCCGGCGGTCGAAACCGGTATCTTTGGCGCAGACATGAAGGTCAGCCTGACCAACGACGGTCCGGTCACGTTCTGGCTGGACTGCAAGCCCTCCAACGCCTAGGAGACCCGATGAAGCTCTGGAGCGATTCCTTCCAGGACGGCGGCGCGATTCCCCCGCGAAACGCGTTCGGCCGGATCGACCCGGCCGCCCACGTGGCCCTGTCGGACAACCTGAATCCTCATCTGGCCTGGCGCGACGCGCCGGTCGGCACGCGTTCGTTCGCGCTCGTCTGCACCGATCCCGACGTGCCGTCGGCGGGCGACGACGTCAACCAGGAGGGGCGCACGGTGCCGGCGTCGCTGCCGCGCGTCGAGTTCTTCCACTGGATCCTGGTCGACATCCCGGCCCGCGTGACCGGCCTCGCCGAGGGTGAGTGCTCGAGCGGCGTGACGCCGCGCGGCAAGCCGGGCCCGTCGGCCGCCCGCGGCATGCGCCACGGCGTCAACGACTACACGGCCTGGTTCGCCGGCGATCCCGACATGGCCGGCGACTACTACGGCTACGACGGGCCCTGCCCGCCGTGGAACGACGCGATCGTCCACCGGTACGTGTTCACCCTCTACGCGCTCGACGTCGACGTGCTGCCCGTGATGGGGCGGTTCCACGGTGCGGACGCGCTGAAGGTCATCGAGCGCCACGCGCTCGGGCGCGCCTCGATCACCGGCACGTACACGCTGAACCCGGAGCTCGCCGCTTGAGCCGGGTCGAGCTCGTGCTGGTGCGGCACGGCGTGACGGCCTGGAACAAGGATCGCCGCTTCCAGGGGCACATCGACATCCCGCTCGACGCGGAAGGCGAGCGGCAGGCACGCCGCGCAGCGCGGCGCCTGGCGGCCGAGGCGGGTGGGCCGCCGCCGATCGGGGCGGTCTACGCCAGCGATCTTTCGCGGGCGCGCCAGACGGCGGCCCCGATCGCAGAGGCGCTGGGGCTGGCGCTCCAGGATGCGCCCGGACTGCGCGAGCGCCATTACGGTGCCTTCGAGGGCCGGACCGGCGAGGAGCTCCAGCGCGAGCACGCGGAGGCCTTCAACCGATGGCGGGCGCGCGAGCCGGATTTCCCGCTGCCCGGCGGGGGCGAGTCGCTGCGCGCCTTCCATCGTCGGGTCGAGGACGCACTGCTGGCGCTCGCCCGGCGCCATCCGGGCCAGCGTGTCGTCGCCGTCACGCACGGCGGGGTGCTCGATTGCGCGTATCGCGTCGCGACCGGCCTGGACCTCGCCGCCGAACGGCGCCACGACCTGCTCAACGCCAGCCTCAACCGCATCGGCTGGGATGGCGAGCGGTTCTCGCTGCTCGGCTGGGCCGACGTGGCGCACCTCGAGCACTCCGAAGACGACGTCGAGGCGCGCGCCTGGCGCTGACCCGCGCTGCCCTGTGCGCTTTGCCCCGTTCGCATGCAGCGCAGGGATGCGCCGGCCGGGGAGGCGCGGTAAAATCCCGGCTTCCGCGTGACTGGCGAAACGGCCCGCGGGTGCCCTCGCACCCGATCCGGCCGGGGTGAATCGACACCGTGAAGCGCGGAAGCTGCCTGCCGATCGCCTGGGCGTAGTTCTCGCGGCACGTGCCGCGCCATCGAACCACGCAACCGAAGGAACACACATGTTCGACCGTAACGTCGGGATCGCCCAGACCGATCCGGAACTCTGGAACGCCATTCAGCTCGAGAACCGCCGTCAGGAGGAGCACATCGAGCTGATCGCCTCCGAGAACTACGCCAGCCCGGCCGTGATGGCCGCCCAGGGCGGGCAGATGACCAACAAGTACGCCGAGGGCTACCCCGGCAAGCGCTACTACGGCGGCTGCGAATACGTGGACATCGCCGAGCAGCTGGCCATCGACCGCGTGAAGACGCTGTTCGGCGCCGACGCCGCCAACGTGCAGCCGCACTCGGGGGCGCAGGCCAACGAGGCCGTCTTCCTGGCGTTCCTGAAGCCGGGCGACACCATCATGGGCATGAGCCTGGCCGAGGGCGGCCACCTCACGCACGGCATGGCGCTGAACATGTCGGGCAAGTGGTTCAACGTGGTGTCGTACGGCCTCGACGCCAACGAGGCGATCGACTACGACGCGATGGAGCGCCGCGCGCGCGAGACCAGGCCCAAGCTGATCATCGCGGGTGCGTCGGCCTACTCCCTGCGCATCGACTTCGAGCGGTTCGCCCGCGTGGCGAAGGAGGTCGGTGCGATCTTCATGGTCGACATGGCGCACTACGCCGGGCTGATCGCCGCAGGCGTCTACCCGAATCCGGTGCCGCACGCCGACATCGTCACCTCCACGACGCACAAGAGCCTGCGCGGCCCGCGCGGCGGCATCATCCTGATGAAGTCCGAGCACGAGAAGGCGATCAACTCCGCCATCTTCCCGGGCCTGCAGGGCGGGCCGCTGATGCACGTGATCGCGGCCAAGGCCGTGGCGTTCAAGGAGGCGCTCGAACCCGGGTTCAAGGTCTACCAGCAGCAGGTGGTCGACAATGCCCGCACGCTGGCGCAGACCCTGATCCGGCGCGGCCTGCGCATCGTGTCGGGCGGCACCGAGAGCCACGTGATGCTGGTCGATCTGCGCGCCAAGAAGATCACCGGCAAGGAAGCCGAGGCGGTGCTGGGCAAGGCCCACATCACCTGCAACAAGAACGCCATCCCGAACGATCCCGAGAAGCCCTTCGTCACCAGCGGCATCCGCCTGGGGTCACCGGCCATGACCACGCGCGGCTTCGGTGTCGCCGAGGCCGAGAAGGTCGGGAACCTCATCGCCGACGTGCTCGACGCACCGGGCGACGAGGCCAACCTGGCGCGCGTGCGCACGCAGGTGGGCGAGCTGACCGCGAAGTTCCCGGTCTACCGCTGACGGCCAGACCACCGGATGCGTTGCCCGTTCTGCGACAACGACGACACGCAGGTCATCGACTCGCGTGTCTCCGACGAGGGCGACAGCATCCGGCGGCGGCGGCGCTGTCCCAACTGTGACAAGCGCTTCACCACCTACGAACGCATCGAGCTGTCGATGCCGGCGGTGGTCAAGAAGAACGGTTCGCGGGCCGACTTCGATCGCCGCAAGTTGCGGGCGTCGCTGCAGCTCGCGCTGCGCAAGCGGCCGGTCAGTGCCGAGCAGGTCGACGCGGCCACCCATCGCATCGAGGAGAAGCTGATGAGCCTCGGCCTGCGCGAGGTGGCGAGCGAACGGGTGGGCGAGCTGGTGATGCGCGAGCTGCGCAAGCTCGACAAGGTGGCGTACGTGCGCTTCGCATCCGTGTACCGCAGCTTCGAGGACGTCGACGAGTTCGCCGACGCGATCGAGGAACTCAAGCCGCGGAAGCGGCGCGCTCCAGAGTAGCCGTCGCGTCGGGGGCGCCGTGGGCGCGGCCCTCGGTGGGGAGCAGGTCGCGCGGCTGCGTGGTCCTGCGGTCGACGATCCGGTTGCGCCCCATCGCCTTGGCCAGGTAGACGCGACGGTCGGCGACCACCAGCAGGTCTTCGAGCGACGCGCCTTCGCGCGTGGTCGACATCCCGATCGACACGGTCAGCCGGATCTCCTGTCCCGCCTCGAAGAGCGGGTGGTCGGCGACCGACTGGCGGATCGCATCGGCGCAGGCATGGATCTCGTCTTCCGAGCCGCGCCGCATCAGCGCGCAGAACTCCTCGCCGCCGTAGCGGCCGGCGAGATCTCCGTCGGCGAGACCGTCGCGCAGGAGGCTGCCGAAGTGCGCGAGCGCGCGGTCGCCGGCACCGTGGCCGAACCGGTCGTTGATCTGCTTGAATCCGTCGAGGTCCAGCATCAGGAGTCCGGTGACCGGACCGCCCGCGTCCGGGCTTCCGAGCTGGCGGCGGGCGTGTGCGAAGAAGTGCCGCCGGGTCGCCAGCCCCGTCAGCGCGTCGATGGTGGCGAGCTGCCGCAGGTCGCGTGCGATCCGGGCGTTGACCCAGCCCAGCACCGTCATCGCCTGCAGCATGGGCAGCAGCGCGAACAGTCCCGCCACGGTGCCCTGGAGGGCCCCGGTGACGAAGGTGCCGCCGGGCACGGTCGCCACCCCCGAGCGCAGGATGACCGCGCTGCGCACCAGGTGGATGACCACCCCGATCACCGCCAGCACGATGGCGGCGTTGACGGGGATCGCGGGATCCCTGCCGATGCGCCGCACGAGCAGCGGCAGCATCGCGGCCGCGCAGAGTCCCTGGACGGCGGAGGTGGCCAGCAGGCGCTCCGCGTGGACGTCGGGCGAATCGCCCAGCCAGAGGTGGAACACGAGCAGGCCGGCGGCGATTGCGCCGACCAGCCAGGGCTTCGGCCGCGCCATGCACAGCCGGCGCGTCGATTCGTACAGCATGGCCACGCCCAGGGGGCCGGCGGTGTTGGCCATCTGGTACGTGACGAAGTCCGGCAGCCAGCCGCGCAGCGAGAACCCCATCATGGCCAGCCCGATCAGCGCGAGCCCGCCGCTGCTCCAGGCCACGCCGGCCGTCGACGCGCGGTGCAGGCGGCGCGACGCGAACAGCATCACCGCGCAGATCAGGCTGGTCAGCGCAGTGATCAGGTAGGCGGTCCGGATGTCGAAGGTGATCTCCACCCGGGCAGCCTAGCAGCGGCGGGTGGGGGCGATGGCGGGGGTACGACGTACGTGCCCCCGACGCCGACGGACGTTGCACGCGGACGGGCGCGTGTGGTCCGGCGCACGGGTGATCGACCCGTTGCGCGCCTGGACGACCGGGCCCGAGCCGCCCGGGTGCCGAGCCGCCCGGGTGCCGTGCCCGTCCGGCGCGCCCCGCGTTCAGCCGCGTTCCGACGCCAGCCGGGTCTGGGCCGCGGCGCGGATCTGGTCGAGCGTCTGCGCGGGCGTGATCGCCTGCGGGTCGACCTTCAGGTGCAGCACGGCCGGCCGGCGCTGCGTGTTCGTGAACTGCAGCGCGGCCTGCAGCGCGGGGCCGAAGTCGGCGGTGCGCTCGACGCGGGCGCCGAATCCGCCGAAGGCCTCGCACAGGCGGGCGAAGTCGGGATTCGCCAGCTCGTTGCCGATCATGCGCTCCGGGAACTCGCGCTCCTGGTGCATGCGGATCGTGCCGTACATGCCGTTGTCGAAGACGATGACGATCACGCCCGCGCCGTACTGCGCCGCCGTGGCCAGCTCCTGGCCGGTCATCAGGAAGTCGCCGTCACCGGCGAAGCAGACGACGGTGCGCTCCGGCTGGACGATCTTGGCGGCCACGGCGGCGGGCACGCCCGCGCCCATCGCCCCGGAGGTGGGCGCGAGCTGGGAGCGTGTCTGCGAGCCGTCGGGGCGGGCCTTCAGCGGGCCGTAGCGCCAGAACCGGTGCGCCCAGGTGGCGAAGTTGCCCGCGCCGTTGGTGACGATCGCGTCGGCGGGCAGCGCGGCGCGCAGCTGCTGCACGACCTGCCACTGGTCGACGGCCGGCGTGATCGCCCGCATCACCGGCGGCTGCTGCTGCCATGCTTCGTAGTCGGCGCGCGCCTCGGCCGCGGCCGTGCGCCACGCGGTGCTGTCCACGCGCAGGTCGCGCACGCCGGCGGCGAACTCGGCCATGCCCGAGTTGATCATCAGACGGGCCTGATACACCCGGCCCAGCTCTTCGGCGCCGCTGTGCACGTGCACGATCGGCTGGCGGGGCACGGGCGCGTCGAACAGCGTGTACCCGGAGGTGGTCATCTCGCCCAGGCGCGGCCCGATCGCGAGCACCAGGTCGGAGCCGCGGATGCGCTCGGCCAGCTTGGGGTTGATGCCGATGCCCACGTCGCCGACGTAGTTGGGATGGTGGTTGTCGAACAGGTCCTGGAACCGGAACGCGCACGCCACCGGCAGGGCGTTGGCTTCGACGAACCGGCGCAGGTCGTCGCAGGCGCCGGGCGACCACCCGCCGCCGCCGAGGATCACGATCGGGCGCTTCGCCTCGCCCAGCATCCGGCCGAGCTGCGCGAACTGGGCCGGCGACGGGCTGGCCTGGATGGCGACGTAGGCGCCGGTGTCGGCCACGGTCGCCTCGGTGACGAGCATGTCCTCGGGCAGCGCCAGCACCACCGGGCCCGGGCGGCCGCTGGTGGCCACCTGGAACGCGTGCGCCATGTACTCGGGGATGCGGTCGGCACGGTCGATCTGCGCGACCCACTTCGTCATCTGCCCGAACATGCGGCGGTAGTCGATCTCCTGGAACGCCTCGCGGTCGACGAAATCGTTGCCCACCTGGCCGACCAGCACGATCATCGGCGACGAATCCTGGTGCGCGGTGTGGATGCCGATCGACGCATTGGTGGCGCCCGGGCCGCGGGTGACCATCAGCACGCCCGGCTTGCCGGTGAGCTTCGCGTAGGCGTCGGCCATGAACGACGCGCCGCCTTCCTGGCGGCAGATCACGAAGCGGATCCGGTCCCGGTGGTCGTACAGCCCGTCGAGCACCGCCAGGTAGCTCTCTCCGGGCACGCCGAAGATCGTGTCGACGCCGTGCACGGCGAGTGCATCGGCGATGAGGTGGCCGCCGTTGCGCCGGCGCGGTTCGGTGTGGACGGGCGTGTTCACTCGGGTCTCCTGTTGATCAATCGCACGGTGCCGCTGAAGGTGACGCTGACCTGGCTGCGTCCGGGTTCGATGGGCACGGGGACGGCGGCCTCCGACTGCACGGCCATCGCCATCGCGCGGGCCTGGATCGGTGGCGACGGCGGCATGCCGGTGTTGAGTCCGACGTCGACCAGCTCGAAGTCGGCATACCCCAGGGCATTCGCCGCCAGTCGCGCCTTCTCCTTGAAGCGGGCCGCAGCCTCGGCCGTAAGGTCGTTCTCGGTCTGGGCACGACGCTCGGTCGACAGCCGGAACCCGATGCCGGCGACGTTCAGGCGGCCCGCGACCTGGGTGACGGCCCGCGACACGGCGGCCGCGTCGGCGGACTCGACGACGACGTCGGCGCGCACCTTCCAGCCGTCGATGCGGCCGTCGCGTGCGTAGCGCGGGCGGGTCGAGTATCCGCCGGAGCGCACCTGCAGCTGCGGGTCCGACTTGAGGTCGGCAAGGGCGGTCTGCAGCACCGCATTCACGCCCGACTGCAGCGGTGCCGGCTGCGGGCCGTCGCGCTCGACGAACAGCGTGGCCGTCACCGTGTCGTCGGTGACCTCGCGCTGCGCCTGGGCTTCCAGCCGCAGGGTCGGGCCGCCGCGGGGGCCCGGGTGGCCGGGCGCCGCATGGGCGGGCTGCGGGCCGGCGGGCTGGGCCGCCACCGGTGTCGTCCACGACGCTGCGGCCGCCCCGAACGCGCAGGCGGTCACGGTCGCGCAGGCGGTCACGGTCGCGCGCAGCGCGCGGCGGATCGGTCCGATGGGCATGGTCGTCGCTCCTGCGGTGAGTGGGGGCGCATCGCGGCGGACCGGGGCCCGCCGCCGAGGTGCAGATGGTACTCGGTACAATCGCCGACCATGTTCACGAGCGCCGATCACGAATTCATGGCGCGGGCGCTGGAGCTCGCATCCCTCGGCCTGACCACGACGACGCCGAATCCGCGCGTCGGTTCCGTGATCGTGCGCGATGGCCGCGTCGTCGGCGAAGGCTGGCACCGGCGCGCGGGCGAGCCGCACGCCGAGATCGTCGCGCTCGCCCAGGCGGGCGGGCTCGCGCGCGGCGCCACCGTCTACGTGACGCTCGAGCCCTGCAGCCACTTCGGACGCACCCCGCCCTGC
>Ga0116141_10004946_pt1 | contig 11181 bp, 10 predicted proteins | sample AD_UKC097_MetaG_FD_89744 | JGI IMG/M metagenome (GOLD analysis project Ga0116141, IMG submission 89744) | Active sludge microbial communities of municipal wastewater-treating anaerobic digesters from USA - AD_UKC097_MetaG | ecosystem: Engineered > Bioreactor > Anaerobic > Digestate | place: USA... | reverse complement strand
GCTAACCGCTCATTAGACAGCCGGAGAGGGGGATAAGCCGACTGCGGATTCTGGTCTTCGACATTTCCTTCCGCAATCTAATCCCCGCTTCCGACAGGAAGAGCATCGCGGTTGCCGCCGTCTAAGCCGATTGGCTTAGACACCTTGCGAAGGTCCCTTCCCGCTCGACGCGGGTCGCTGCGCGAGGAGGACGAGGCGGAGGGAGCGGGCGTCGTAGGGGGCGGCGCCGTCGAGGGTGGAGGAGGCCCTCGCGTGCGCGAAGCCGGCCTCCTCCGCGAGGGCGGTCAGCTCGGCGGCGGTGAAGAGGCGCTGCTCGCAGAGGAAGGTCTCCGGCCGGCCGCCGCGCTCGACGGTCCACTCCTCGCGGAGGACGCCGCGGCTTTCGTCGAACGCGCGGCGGACGGAGTAGCGCGCGCCGCCGATCTCGTGGGTGGCGGCGTCGCCCGACCAGGCGGCCCGCCCCTCGCCGAGCGTGTCGAGGACGAGAGAGCCTCCGCCGCGGAGGGAGCGGCGGAGGAGCCTCAGGAGGCGACGGTGCGTGGCGTCGTCGAAGTAGGCGAACGACGCGTTCAGGCTGCACGCGAGGTCGAAGGCGGCGGGGCGGGAGAACGTGCGGAAGTCGGCCTTCAGGAGCTCGACCTCGACGCCCGCCTCGGCGGCGGCGCGCCCGGCGGCCTCGAGGAGGGTGGCGCTCCGGTCGACGCCGGTCACCCGGAAGCCGCGGGCGGCGAACGCGACGGCGTGGGCGCCGGCGCCGCAGCCGAGGTCGAGGACGCGCGCGGCCGAGGGCGGCCGGGTCGCCTCGAGGATCGCCGCCACCTCCGTCTCGGCGACGGCGCGCCGCGCGGGGGCCGCGAGGGCAGGCGCGAGCGCGTCCCAGAGGCGATCGTCGTCGCTCCAGCCCGGGGCGCGCGCGGGCCGCGCCGGCCCCGTCTGCGCGCGCTCCGCGCCCCTCGGTGGCAGAGACCGAGCGCGCGAAGCGGGCGGACGAGGGGCGTCGTTCACGAGACCGGGACGGGCAATCCGAGCGAGCATCGCGCGGCCGGACCCCGGCGCGCAAGGACGTTCTCGGCCTCAGGCCTTGCGGCGGCCCGCCCGCTTCGGACGGCGGACGAGGACGAGGCGCGAGGGGCGCCCTTTCGACTCGCACGCCGCGCAGAGGCGGGCGCGACCGAAGGCGGTGCGGCGCGTCCACTCGCCGAGGCAGCCGATGCAGCGGTAGACGTAGCGGGCGTTCCGCGCCCGGACGGCGGCGAGACGCTCGGTCTCGGGGGCGCTCCGGCGGCTGACGCCGAGCTCCTTCGCGATCTCCCAGAAGCGCGAGGAGTGCCCCTCGTCGACGCCCCAGCGGTCGTGGCAGATGGCGTGCGCGGTCTCGTGGAGGAGGGTCTCGCGGCGGTCGGCGGGAGACATGTGCGCCGAGACGCGGATGACGTGAGGCGGGCCGTACTGGATGACGCCGCCGGTGGCGCGGCGCGAGGAGAGCTCGACGCGCGCGGGCGGGAGGCGGTAGGCCTCGGCGAAGGCGTCGTAGAGCGCCTGGAGCGAGGCCTGGTCGGCGACGAGCTCCGCCCGGGTGGGCGGCGCCTCGGAGAAGAGGTCGAGCTGGACGAGCGCTTCGATCTTCACGACAGTCCCTCCAGCGCCTCGCGGTGAGGCGCGAGCGGCCGGTGGAGGACGAGGGCGACGACCAGGGGGACGAGGAGGGCGGCGAGGACCTCGAGGATCGGGACGGGGGCGCCGCGGAACGTCGGGACGACGAGGACGCGGGCGGCCCAGAGGAGGTAGAGGGCGGCGGCGCTCGACTTCCAGCTGCCCGTGCCGAGCGCGAGGAGGCAGAGCGCGAGCGAGATCGGGTACTCGACGAAGAGGGCCTGGCCGAGGACGAGCGGCGTCGGGACGGCCGGGAACGGAAAGAGGAGGTAGCGGGCCGCCACCGGGACGATCGCGCCGACGAGGGCGACGGTCGGCGCCGCGAAGCCGACGCGCAGGCGCGTGCGGAGCGCGCCGTAGAGGAGGCCGCGGACGAGGAGCTCGTGGAGCGCGACGGCGAGGAGCGCCGGGACGAGGGCGAGGTGCCAGGCGGCGGGGCGCGTGAAGACGGCGACGGTCGCGTAGCGGAGGGCGCGCGCGAAGGGGAGCCAGGCGTAGGCCGCCGCGAGGAAGGCGACGACGGCGAGCGCCGGGAGGATCGTCCGCTCCGCCGTCCGCGTCATGCGTGGATGTTAGCGAACGTTGACGCCTCCCGACAGGGCGGAGAGACTCGCCGGATGAGCTCGACACCGAACCTGCGCGCCGGCTTCGCCGGCCTCGGAACGATGGGCCTCGGCATGGCCCGGAACCTCGCCGCGAAGGGCTTCCCCCTCTCCCTGACGAACCGGACGATGGAGAAGGCGGTCCGCCTCGCGTCCGACCTCGCCGGCGGCCCCGCTCCCGTCGCGGCGCTGCCGACGCCGGCCGCCGTTGCCGCCGCGAGCGACGTCGTCGTCTCGTGCGTCTCCGACGGGCCCGACGTGGAGGAGGTGCACCTCGGGCGGAACGGGACGATCGAAGGGGCGCGCCCCGGGACGGTCGTCGTCGACTGCTCGACGGTCGACCCGGCCGTGGCCCGGCGCGTCGCCGCGCGGCTCGCCGAGAAGGGAGTCGCCTTCCTCGACGCCCCCGTCTCCGGCGGGCAGAAGGGGGCGAACGAGGGGACGCTGTCGTTCTTCGTCGGCGGCGAGGCCGCGGCGCTCGGGACGGCGAGGCCGGTGCTCGAGGCGATGGGGAGGCGGATCACGCACCTCGGGCCGTCGGGCGCCGGGCAGCTCGGCAAGGCGACGAACCAGGTGATCGTGGCGGGGACGCTCGCGGCGGTGTCGGAGGGGATGGCGTTCGCGAAGGCGGCGGGGCTTCCGATGGAGGCGATCCACGCCGCGCTGACGGGCGGCGCCGCGAACTCGTGGGCGCTCGAGGTGCTCGGGAAGAAGATGCTCGACCGCGACTTCAAGCCGGCGTTCGCGATCAAGCACCAGCAGAAGGACCTCGCGATCGTGCTCCGCGCCGCTCGCGCGAACGGCGTGCCGCTTCCCGCGGCCTCGCTCGTCCACCAGCTGCTCTCGTCGCTCGAGGCGAAGGGGCGCGGCGAGGAGGGGACGCAGGCGCTCTTCACGCTCTACGAAGAGCTGTCGCGCTGACGCGGAGAGGAGCGCGCCCGCCGGGGCGCGCTCCTCAGCGGGCGGGCGGCGGGACGCGGGCGGGAGCGGCCGCGAAGCCGGCCCGCCGGCCGTCGACGATCCCCGTCCAGCTCCCTCGCGCCTCGTCGCGCGCGATGCCGTTGATGCCCCCGAAGACGCCGCTGTCGCGGCTCGGGGCGCGGAGCACCCAGACCTTCGGGTAGCCCATCGCCTCGAGCGCCGCGACGTCGCGCTCGGTGAAGGGTGGCGCGAGCTCGAGCATCACGCGCGGGCCGGCGAGGTCGTCCTCCCAGATCATCCGCGGGCGCGCGGCGGCGGCAGCGATCCCGTCGCCGCCGTCGACGAGGCCGACGACGAGGTTGAGGAGGATGGAGGGGATCCGGCTGCTGCCGGGCACCCCGGCGACGAGGACGGGGCGTCCGTCGCGCAGGAGGAGGAGGGGCGAGACGGGCATCTGGGCGGCGCCGCCGGCCTTCAGGTACTCGGCCGAGGCGGGGTCGTCGGAGACGAGGGGCTCGAGAAAGGCGTTCAGGAGGAAGCCGAGGCCGGGGGCCGCCCAGGCGGCCCCGTAGTAGCGGCCGAGCGTCTGCGTGAGCGAGACGACGTTGCCCTCCGCGTCGGCGACGGAGACGTGAGACGTCCCTCGGATTCCCGCGGCGAAGGGCCGCTCGTCGCCGAGCTCGGACGGCGGCAGCGCCCGGTCGGCGCGGATTCGCCGGGCCTGCCTCTCGGCCCAGGCCGGCGAGAGCCACTCGGAGCGGAGCGGGCCGTCCGGGACCTCTGGCTGCCCGCGGTGCGCCGCCGTCTCGGCGCGCGCGATGCGGACCGCCTCGACGATCGCCTGTCCGCGCGAGAGGCCGGCCTCGGCGAGGCGCTCCGCGCCGAGGGCGTCGAGGACCTGGAGCGCCATGACGAGGACGCCTCCCCCGCCCGGCGCCGGGACGGAGAGCGCGGTGAGGCCGCGGTAGGAGCCGCGGACCGGCGTGAGGTCGAGGACGCGGCCCGGGACGCGGGCGAGGTCGCCCCGCGTGAGGAAGCCGCCGGCCGCGAGGACCTCCCGCGCGAGCGTCGCGGCGATCTCGCCCCCGTAGAAGTCCTCCGGCCCGCGCTCCGCGAGCCGCGCGAGCGTCCGGGCGAGGTTCGGGAGCCTCACGCACGTGCCGAGCGGGGCGGGGCCGGGAAACCCCGAGTCGTCGGCGGGACCGGTCAGGTAGACGGGATAGAGGACGTCGGAGTCGAAGAGGCGACGGCGGTAGTCGCCGAGATAGGGATGCTCGAAGGACTGCGTCCTGTAGCCCGACTCGGCGGCCTCGACCGCCGGCGCGAGGACCTCCGCGAACGGCTTCGTGCCGTAGGTGCGCAGGGCGTGCGCGAGCGTGGCGACGGTCGTCGGGACCGCGGCGGCCATCGGACCCCAGAGGTCGGCGCCCTCCTGCGCGGCACGTAGCCGGCGGCGGTCGATCCGGAGCGGCACGGGAGCCGGGCAGAGGATCGCCCGCTCCTCCCCGGAGGCGAGGTGGAGAACGAGCCACGTCTGCCCGCCGAGGCCCGAGCCGCCGGGGTCGGCGGCGGTGAGGGCGAACGCGGCGGCGACGGCCGCGTCGACGGCGTTTCCGCCCGCTTCCAGCATCCGTGCGCCGGCCCACGACGCCTCCGGCGACGAGGTGACGACCATGCCGAGCGGCGAGGAGACGACGGAGCGGGGACGGATCGACTGCTCGAGGATCCGGACGCGCTCGGCCTCGCCCGGTCCGTCGGCGGCGGCCCGGGTCCGAGCGAGGGGGAAGGCGAGGAGGACGAGGAGGCCGCCCACGGCAGGCCGGCCGCGGCGGCGGAGGGCTCCGCACATCTTCAGGAAGGAGAACGCAGCGCGGGGGCGCTGTCAACGAGACGCTCGACGGGGCGCGCCGCGCCCGTAGAATCCGGCGCGAGCCCAGCACGACGACCGGAGGCCCCATGAGACGCACGGTTCTCGCTCTCTCGACGCTCCTCGCCCTCTTCGCCCTCGCGGCGGGCGCGTTCGCCGACGCCGGCGAGCGGAAGAGCTACACGAAGACACACCCGTTCGGCCGGGACGCGGAGGCGAAGGTGGGGATCCGCCAGGGCCCGGTCACGATCGAGTCGGTCCGCATCCGCAACTGGCCCGACGCCGACGACTTCGCCGACGCCGAGGACGACGCGGGCGAGACGCACACGATGGTCGTGGAGTTCGAGTACACGAACCGCGACGAGGCACGCGACTGGAAGTGCCGCTACACGGTGAAGGTACCCGGGAAGGACGGCGGCCTCTGGGCCGAGAACGACCGGACGGCGACGCTCGACGCCGGGAAGACGCACGACACGAACAAGGTGTTCGTGCGGATGAAGACCCGGAACTACAAGAAGGCCAGGTCGATCCAGGTCAAGTACGAGATCTGGCGGGACTGACGTGAACGCGGAGGACCCGGCCCGCCGGGTCCTCCCCCGGCGCCTGCGGCGCCTCCCTCTCCGCGCGGTGTTGCTGCGCTGCGCGCCCGCCCGACCGTGAACGGGGAGGACCCGGTCCGCCGGGTCCTCCCCCGGCGCCTGCGGCGCCTCCCTCTCCGCGCGGTGTTGCTGCGCTGCGCGCCCGCCCGACCATGAACGGCGAGGACCCGGTCCGCCGGGTCCTCCGTCAGCGTCCGCCCGCCTCCGGGAAGAGAAGCTCCTGGGGCCGGAGCGCCGGGAGGAGGCTCTCGATCGCGCACTTCGCCCAGCCTTCGCGGCAGACGGCGTCGAGCGCGACGAACGGCACGCTCCACTCCTCGAGCGTGGCGAGGAGGAGCGCGTCGATGTCGTGCTGGAACGCGAGGTCGGTGTCGCGCACGCCGTCGAAGCTCGGGTCGCCGACGATCGGCACCCGGAAGAGGGCGTCGTAGGTCGGCAGCCAGGCCCTCACCAGGTCCTCGAGCACCTTCACCTGCGGGTCACCCGGCGCGGCGCGCTTCAGGTAGCAGTAGTTGTCGAGGACGGCCCGGTCGCAGACGACGACCTCGGCCTTGGCCTCGGCCTGGAGCTCCCAGGCGATCTGAGTGTGGAGGATCCACGCCTGCGCCTTGATCGTCGTGTCGCGGTTGATGGGGAGCGGACACTCGCGCGCCACTTCGCGCACGAGCTCGACGGTCAGGTCGCGCCGCTTGAGGGCGGCGGCGAGGTCGTAGCAGAGGGTCGTCTTGCCGACTCCGTGAGTCCCGATGAACGCGATCTTCATCCCGCCCGATCCTCGCACGAACGGGCCGGAGATGCCCGTCGCGAAGAGTCTCAGTTCACGAGCAGGCCTCGAGTGTCTTTGTTGGCACGACCCGGGGGGTCCGGGACGCCTCAGGACCAGATGGTCCGGCGGACGACGACGAGGGTCGTGTCGTCGGCGGGCTCCCCCTCGCCGACGTGCGTCCGCCAGTCGCCGAGGAGCGCCTCGAGGATCGACTCGGCGGGGCGCCGCCAGAGGCCGACGCGCTCGAGGACGCCGCGCGGGCGCTCGTAGCCGTACGGGGCGTCGAAGCGGTCGGGCCCCTCGAAGAGACCGTCGGACGCGAAGACGAGGCTCGCCGCGCCCGGCAGGTCGACCTCCATCTCGGCGTAGGTGCGCGCCGGCCCTTTCCCGAGCGGGAGGCCGGAGAGGGCCAGCTCGCGGACGCGCCCCTCGACGAGGAGGAGCGGCCAGGGGTGTCCGGCGTTCGCGAGGACGACGCGGCCGGTGGACGGCTCGATCCTCACGAGGACGAGCGTCGTGAAGAGGCGCGCGGCGCGCCCCGCGCGGAGGACGCGGTCGATCTCGGCGAGGACCTCGCCCGGGCGGCGCCCCGCCTTGACGAGCGAGAGGAGGCACGCCTTCACCATCGCCCCCTGGATGCCGCAGGAATAGCCGTGTCCGGCGACGTCGCCCGCCGCGATCCAGAGCGCCCCCTCCTCGTCGACGAGGAACTCGTAGAGGTCGCCCCCCGCCTCGGTGGCCACGATCGTCCGGGCCGCGATCTGGAGCCCGGGCACGTCGGGCGGCGCGTCGGGGAGGAGCGCGAGCTGCATCCGCGAGAGGAGGTCCATCTCGTACTTCACGCGCCGCTCCGCCTCGAGCCGCTTCACGACCTCCGGCGCGTCCGTCTTCGCCTCGTCCTCGCGCTCCGGGCGGCGGGTCGCCCCGACGCCGATCCAGGCGAGCGCCGCGAGCGCCGCCGCAGCGAGGAGGAGCGGAAGGACGAGCTCCCCCGGGAAGCGGAGGGCGGCGAGGAGGTCGCGGAAGAGGCCGGGCGCCGTGGCGGCGACGAGGAGGCCGGTCAGGCCGTGAGAGCGGAACGCGAGCAGGAGGACCGCCGACTCCGCGAGCGTCAGGACGAGGAGCGCGCCCCACGGCTCGTAGGAGAACGAGAGGGAAGAGAGGAGCGCGAACGCGGCGGCGCCGAGGGCGTCGGCCCTCTCGGGGCGCAGGAGGTTCCGGAGGAGCGCCACGGCGAGGACGAAGGACGCCGCGGCGTACGGCCCCTCGAGGAAGGCGTTCGCGAGGCCGCCGAAGAGCGGGAGGGAGTAGGAAGGGGACTGCGGGACGACGCCGGGGACCCCGGCGGCGGCGACGCCGGCGGCGAAGAGGAGGCGCAGTCCGGCGACGGCGGCGCCGAGCCCGAGCCCACCCAGGACCGCGCGACCGAGGCGCGGCGTGAGCCGCCCGGAGGCGAAGGCGTCGAGGCTCGTCCGGAAGCCGGTCTTCGAGTCCCGGAGGAGCGCCTCCGCGATGGCCCAGTAGCCCACGAGGACGACGACGCCGATGAGCCGCCCGGCGACGAGGACGCCTGCCACGAAGCCCTGCTGGCCGCCGACGTCGAAGAAGGCGCCGGACAGGAGCATCGCGGCGAGGGCGAGGACGGCGAGGGCGGTGCCGATCCGGAATCCGAGACGCCTCCGGAAGAGGAGGACGCCGAAGAGGACGAGGACGCCGATGCCGAAGACGCCGAAGAGGGGGATCGCGATCGCGAGATAGCGGAAGAGGTTCTTCTCGTACCGCGCCCCGATGTCGGGGTCGCCCAGCTCGCGGGCGAGCATCAGCATCGCCGCGCTCGGCGAGGTTTTCGTGACGACTTCCGCCGGCCCGCCGCCACGGCCCTGGAGGGGCCAGACGCGGACGACGGTGTTCCCGCTCTCGAAGTCGGAGGAGGCGCCGAGCTCCTGGCCGCGGGCGAGACGGGCGAGGACGGCCGTGGCGAAGCGCTCCCGCGTCTCCTGCATCTGCGTCTGGGGGTCGCCGATCCGGAAGAGGCTGCCGCTCGTGAAATGGAGCCGTCGGAACGTGCCGTCGCGCGCGATGGCGATCTCGGCCGGACCCGTCCCGACGCCGGGGACGCGGAGCTGGCCCCGCACGGTCCAGGTCGCGAGGGCGCCGTGGCGGGCGAGCCAGGAGGGCGCCTCCCGGCCGAGCCGCCGGAAGGCCCGCTCGAGCTCGTTCGAGGCGAGGAGGTTCTGGACCGTCGCCGTCGGCGCGAGGAGCGTGGCTCCGGCGGCCGTCATCTCCTCGGTCGCCGTCCGGATCGCGTCGGCCTTCCTCACGCCGAGCGGCTGCCACTCGGGAAGGACGCGATGCGCGGCGACGGCGCCCGCGACGAGGACGACGAGCCCGCCGAGAAGCGGCCCCAGCGGGACGCGGGGCCTCGGACGCGGAGGGGCGTCTTCCGTCACGACGTCGGGCGGCTCAGGAGCGGCCGAGCGCGGGGACGAACGTCTTCCCCGCCGTCAGCTCGAGCATCCTGTCGAGCGAGCGCTTCGCCGCGACCCGCGTCTCCTCGGGGACCTCGATCGCGGGCGAGAGGTCGCGGAGCGCGAGCCAGAGCTTCTCCAGGGTGTTCCGCTTCATGTGCGGGCAGGTGTTGCAGGAGCAGCTCTCGTCGGGAGGCGCCGCGATCAGCTCCTTCCCCGGCGCGGCCCGGCGCATCTGGTGGAGGATCCCCTCCTCGGTCGCCACGATGAACGAGCGGTGCTCGGACTCGGTGACGTGCTTCAGCAGCGCGGAGGTGGAGCCGACGAAATGGGCGTGCGCGAGGATCCGCTCGTCGCACTCGGGGTGGGCGACGAGGCGGGCGTTCGGGTTCCTCACAATCAGGTCGAGGATCCGCTTCTCGGAGAAGGTCTCGTGGACGACGCACGTCCCCGGCCAGACGACGAACTTCCGGCCGAGCTTCTTCTCGAGCCAGGCGGCGAGGTTCTTGTCGGGGGCGAAGACGACCGGGTCGGGGATCTGGTTCAGGATCGCCTCGGCCGAGGAGGAGGTGACGATGACGTCGGAGAGCGCCTTCACCGCCGCCGAGCAGTTGATGTACGAGGCGACGGTGTGGCCGGGGTACTTCCGGAGCCACTCGGCGAAGAGGGGCGCCGGGCAGCCGTCGGCGAGCGAGCAGCCCGCCTCGAGGTCGGGGACGACGACGGTTTTCTCGGGGGTGAGGATCTTCGACGTCTCGGCCATGAAATGGACACCGCAGAACGCGATGACCGGCCTGTCGGAGGCCTTCCCCTTCCGGGCCAGCTCGAGCGAGTCGCCGACGAAGTCCGCGAGGTCCTGGATCTCCGGCTCCTGGTAGTAGTGCGCCAGGATCAGGGCGTCGCGCTCCTCCTTGAGGCGGAGGATCGCGTCCGGCAGCTCGGCGGGGAGGGGGATCTCGAGCGTCGGGAGAGGGTTCGGAGGGCTCGCCACGCGGGCATTCTACGGCTCCGAAAGGGCCGCGAGCCCTCTGCTACCATCCGGAGCTTCCGGGGGTGCGACCATGAGCTCTGTCGAGACGACGACCATCGACACGAGAGGCGGGACGGAGGTCGCGCAGGGATGACGTTCCGCCCGGCCCGTCTCCTCGCCTCCGCCCTCGCGGCGCTCCTCCTCGCGGGCGCGGTCGCCGAGACGGCCGAGGGGGCGACGAAGCGGAAGCGGCGGACGCGCCGCAAGCCGGCGCCGATCCCGGCCGTCCCCCGTCCGCACGACCCGTTCGAGGTGACGATCCCGACGGCGGACGGCGTCCGTCTCTACGCGACCTGGAAACCGGCGCCGACCGGCCCCGCGGCGCCGGCCGTCCTCCTCGTCCACGCCTTCTCCCGCGAGCGGCGGGACCTGGCCGAGCTCGCCGACGAGCTGGGGGCCCGCGGCCTCTCGACGCTCGCGATCGACCTGCGCGGCCACGGCGAGTCGGTGTGGAAGGGGGGCGCGCGGATCGGCCTCTCCCCGTCTCTCCAGACGTCTCCGTCCGCCTTCCCGCGCGACGTCGAGGCGGCCTGCGCCTGGCTGAAGGGCCGTGCCTCGCGTGTCGGCGTCGTCGGCCTCTCACTCTCGGGGAACCTGGCCGCCCTCGCGACGGCGGCGGGCTGGGCCGAGGCGGGAGTCGCCGTCTCGGCGTACGCCGACCGGCTCCCGGCGCTCGCGGGCTCGCGGCCGACGACGCCGCGCGGCCTCCTCGTCCTCGCGTCCGAGGCCGATCCGGGGCGCGTCGAGTCGGCGCGGACCCTCGACGCCGCCGGACAGGAGCCGAAGGCCGTCGCCGTCTTTCCGGGGGCCGCTCACGCTCTCGACCTCCTCACGCTCGAGCCGGACGCGAAGAAGGCCGCGATCGAGTGGCTCGAGGCGCGCCTCTCGCCGATCCCGCCGCTCCCCGTCGCGACGGCGGCGCCCGAGGCACCGGAGGCCGCCCCGGCGGAGCCCCCGAGCGCCGAAGGCGTGGAATGAGCGCGGCCCCCCGGCCCTCCCGCCCTCCGATTGGAGGACCGCTGTGAAGACTCTCGTCCCCACCGGGGGGCCTGAGCTCCGCGCGGCCCCCCGGACCCCCCGCCCTCCGATTGGAGGTCCGCTGTGAAGACTCTCGTGTATGACATCGAGACCGTCGGGCTGCCCTGGCTCGATCTCGACCCGATGCTGCGCGAGTGGCTCACGCGGGGGGCCGAGGACGGCGAGGCGTACCGGTCGAAGAAGGACTGGCGGTCGCTCTCCCCGTACGCCGCGAAGGTCGTCGTCGTCGCGGCTTTG
>Ga0116141_10004933_pt1 | contig 11197 bp, 10 predicted proteins | sample AD_UKC097_MetaG_FD_89744 | JGI IMG/M metagenome (GOLD analysis project Ga0116141, IMG submission 89744) | Active sludge microbial communities of municipal wastewater-treating anaerobic digesters from USA - AD_UKC097_MetaG | ecosystem: Engineered > Bioreactor > Anaerobic > Digestate | place: USA... | reverse complement strand
TTTTTTCACTTTTCCGTAAGCTTTTTTGTATCTTTCCAAAGCAATGGAGAATTGTTTTCTCTCAAAAGCTTCGTCGGCACCTTTGGCTGGGTTTCTTTGCCCAAAAGCATGATTGTTGGCCAACAGCATTCCAATCAACAAAATGAAAGCGGAGAGGTATTTTGTCATATTCTTAAATTCAATTCCTAATAACGTCGTGAACTTCATTTTATTGAACAATTCATATTCTTCTTTCCACCCTTCCGGTTTCATCTTCGGGTGATGGGTTTGCATCCTCCGGCGCCTCAGCTGTTGATGTCTGTTGCACCTCAGGTATTGAAGTATTTTTTGTTTTCGTGCTAATTGTTTCACCGTTTGTTGGTTTGACTTCTGCATCCGTGGCTCTTTGCTGCAGAAAATCGGAGAGTCGTGCTTCTCTGTCGAGGCGTTGCACTTCCTTATTGATTTCGTTTTTGAAACCAGCCGAAGCCCTTTTCATTTCGTTGATTGTTTTGCCCATTGTGCGGGCCACTTCCGGAAGGCGTTTTGGTCCTAAAACCACGAACATGACTAAGAGGATCAGAATTATTTCGCCGGAACTAAATTCAAAAAAAAGTAGCATAGATTTCCGATTTACATTGCAAAAGTAACAATATTGACCAAGTGGCTATTATGTTCCGTAGCAAAAAAAAAAGTCCGGTACAGTCAACTGTGCCGGACTTTAATGTATTAAGTGTCGAATTACTTTTTCTTGCTTTCTTTTGAAGCAGTCTGATTTGCCTCAGCAACGTCTTTTGATTTTCCGGCGTTTAACAAGTCAAACACAACAGGACTTGCATTGAAGATTGAAGAATATGCACCAAAAGCGATACCGAACAACAGTGCAAACACGAAGCCGCGAATAACTTCACCGCCGAACATGAAAATCGAAATCAATACAACAAGCGTTGTACCTGTGGTGTTGATAGAACGTGTCATTGTGGAGTTGATCCCATGGTTCATGTTTTCAAGGAGTGACTTTTTCGGATGGAGATTGATATTCTCCCTGATACGGTCGAAGATGATTACGGTATCGTTGATTGAATAACCAATGATTGTAAGAATGGCAGCAATAAATGCCTGGTCAATCTCCATGTTAAATGGCAGGAAAGTATAGAAGAAGGAGTAGATACCAAGCACAATGATAGTATCGTGGAAAAGTGCAATCACACCGGCAAGACCGAATTGCCATTTTCTAAACCTGACGGCGATATAGGCAAAAATCACGATAAGTGCGATGATAACAGCCATAAAAGCTTTATTTCTGATATCGTCAGCCACTGTTGGTCCGATCTTTTGAGAACTCAATATACCTATGGTAGCATCGTCAGAAGAGAATTGCTGGTAATTGACATCGGATGAATAGAAGCTTGTGAGACTGTGGAACAATTTTGTTTGAATGATCGAATCAACCTCGATGGCATCGCTTTCAATCATGTATTTTGTTGTAATTTTCACCTGATTGTCAGGGCCAAAAGTCTTTACCTCAGGCGCAGCATCCGGAAACTCGGCTGCAAGCGACTTTCTGACTTCTCCTACTGTAATATCACGGTCGAAGCGTACAATATAAGTTCTGCCACCTGTAAAATCAACGCCATAATTTAGACCTTTAAAGGTAAGAGATGCAAGACTGAGTACAAAAAGAACACCAGAAAAAATATAAGCTTTCTTGCGCATTCCGATCCAGTTGAGGTTAACTCCTGCAAGAAAATGCTCAGTACGACTGTTGCTGAAATTGATTTTCTTGTTTGTGTCCAACATGTAAATGAATGTGAGCCTTGAAATGAAGATCGCCGTAAACATCGAAGTAAGAATACCAATGATCAGCGTTGTTGCAAAACCTTGAATTGGACCTGAGCCAAAGACATAAAGTACGATACCGGTTAGTAGTGTGGTAACGTTACCGTCAATGATTGCAGAGTAAGCGTTTTTGTATCCGTCTTCAATGGCAAGTTTAATTCCCTTTCCGGCCCTAAGCTCTTCTTTGATACGCTCATAGATGATTACGTTGGCATCAACTGCCATACCCATTGTTAATACGATACCGGCGATACCTGGCAATGTCAACACTGCCCCGAGTGAAGCCAACACACCAAACAAAAGGAAAATATTAACCAACAAAGCGATGTTTGCAACAAGACCGGCCTTGTTGTAATAAAGCTGCATATATAACAGAACGAGGATAAAGGCAAGCACAAAAGAGTACAAACCAGCCTGAACAGCTTCGCGACCGAGTGATGGCCCAACCACGGCTTCTTCCATAATTCTTGATGGAGCAGGAAGCTTACCGGCCTTAAGGATATTGGCGAGGTCCTGTGCTTCTTCCACGCTCATTTCACCGCCGGAGATGCTTGACCTTCCGTTGGGGATTTCATCGTTTACAACAGGGAATGAATACACATAGTCATCGAGCACGATGGCCACTTGCTTTCCAATGTTTTCGCCGGTGAGGCGTTTCCAGCTTTTAGCACCTTCGCTGTTCATCTGGATAGTGACTTCCACTTTTCCGTTTTGGTCATAATCCTGACGTGCGTCAACGATCACTTCACCACCCAAAGCAGCTTTGTTGTCGCGCGAGCTCTTCAGAGCCACAAGTTCGAGCACATCAGGAGCACCTTGTCCGCCCCTGGGTTTTACAGTCCAGGCCAGTTTCAGGTTTCTTGGAAAAACACCTTGAACCTGACGCAGCATATTGTTAACGCGGGCAGTATCTTTCACCATTGCCTGTCCAACCCTTGCTGTGCTGCCGGGGTAAAACTGACCTGATTCGTTTTGCACATATGATGGCATCAGGTAAGCATACAAAGGATTGTTTTTAGCATAGTTTTCAGCATTATTATCTTTCTTTGTAGTGTCAGCTTCAGAGGCAATCTGATCTATCAGGCTTTTAGTGGTGTCAGCAGGATTTGATTCTGTTGCAGTCTTATCTGTTGATGAGCTTGTTTGGCTTGCTGAAGATGCAGTTTGTGACGAACTTGCCATATCTGCAAGGCGTTTATTGGCTTCATCAAAGAAGGTGTAGAGGTCGGTAAAGTTATAGGTTTCCCAAAACTCCAGCTGGGCTGTTCCCTGCAGCAGGTTACGTACGCGTTTTGGGTCTTTGATACCGGGAAGCTCCACCAAAATACGGCCGGAGGTAGCAAGCTTTTGAATGTTCGGCTGAGTCACACCAAAGCGGTCAATACGTGTGCGCAGAATTTGGAACGACCTGTCAATAGCACCTTCAGCTTCGGCGCGGATCACCTTCATTACTTCTTCGTTTGTAGAATTGGTGGTGATGCCCTTGTCTTTGAACTCGTACAAAAATATCGAAGCCAATCGGGCGTTCGGATCAATTTCATTGAACGACTCACCAAAAAGGGTTACGAAATCCTTTTGGCTGTTTTGCTGTTTCCTGACTGCAGACTCCATGGCCTGCCGAAAAACCGGGTCCTCGCTGTAGCCTGAGAGTGCGTTGATGATATCCTTTACAGAAACTTCGAGCACTACGTTCATACCACCCTTGAGGTCGAGACCAAGATTGATCTCTCTTTCTTTCACATCCTGGTAGGTGTATTTATCAATGAGGATGTTATAAACCACCTGACTTTCCATTGAGTCGAGGTAATAAGTTTCCCTGGCTTCAACTATCGAGTCTAATTTTCGTTCGTAACTGACCTGATCACCTTTTGAAAGTTCGGTTGCAAGATTTTTTGCGACGAGATTGTTCGCATATTTCTTCGCCTTCCCCTCTACTCTTCCCGACACATAGGTGAAGGAAAGCTGGTATAAGGACACGATCGCCAAAGCAATTGCAAAAACTTTGATAGCTCCTTTGTTCTGCATTTCTGAATTCGATTAAATTACTTAACTTCTAAATGTCAATTTTTTTGAGGGTGCAAAATTAAAAGAAAATTTGACAACTGCCAATATTTCAATGATTAAATGAAAAAGCTGTTATATCAGTTAATATTCGCACCCGAGAATGTGCCAAACCCGCATTATTAATTTCCTATTTTCAAAGCTGAAAATAAATAAATTGAAAGCGTTTTGAACAAAATTCTGCTGAAAAATCAATCTGCGATTCAAATATTATGGTTCTTCAGCGTTGTGTCCGATACATTTCATTATTCTGATGAACTGTTTATTTAGAGCAGACAAGCATCAGTTGAAATCGCACTACAAGGTAAACGTATTTTTACGCCATTTTAATGAGAATAGTCTTAAGTGCCTCAGAAACATCCTCTGTTTTATTGACTGCTTTTTCGAGTGAGGACAGAATATCCTTCAATTTAATAACTTCGGCAAGTTCCTTTTCGTTTTCGAAAAGATCGGTTATTCCCATGCTATAGGCAACATCAGCCTTTTTTTCCAGGTCATGAATTTCATCACAAACCCTGAAAATCTTCTCGCGATGCTTGGTTGCATTGGATAGTTGTTTCATTGCTGAGTCATTCAGCAAACCAAGCTGATAAAGAATCTCAGAAACTTCAACGATTTCTTTTGTAAGCTTTTTGGGTTTATACAGCTTGATACGCTGTGCTGCAGTGTTGATATGATCCAGCACATCGTCCATTTTTGTGGCAAGTTTGTGGATATCTTCCCTGTCAAAAGGGGTAATAAAAGATTTGTTCAGTTGAGCGAAAATCTTGTGCGCCACTTTGTCGCCATCTTTTTCGACCTTTCTAATTTCGGAGATGAACGATTCCATTTGCTCAGGACTGTCAGCTTTTGAAAGGCTGACCAACAATTCTGTACCTTTTATAAGTACTTTTCCACCTTCTTCAAACAATGGGAAAAATGCAAATTCCTTTGGGACAAACAGTTTTAAGAACTTATCAACATTCATGATTTCTGATTATTATGCAAAAAAAGTTAGTTAAGCAACAAGATTATGCCATAGACGGCTGCGCTGATCAATGCAGAAACAGGAATTGTGAGTATCCAGGCCCAGAAGATATTGCCAGTCACACCCCATTTCACAGCTGAAACACCTTTTCGCGCACCGGCACCAATGATTGCACCGGTGATCGTGTGGGTTGTGCTCACCGGAATGCCCAGTCCTGTCGCGCCAAAGAGTGTAAGTGCGCCAGCTGTTTCGGCACAGAAGCCTTCAAATGGCTTTAGTTTGGTTATTTTCTCTCCGATTGTTTTGACAATTCTCCATCCGCCAAACAATGTTCCAAGCGCAATGGCGCTGTGGCATGAAAGCACAATCCAGAGGTCAATTTCAGAATCTTTTGTCACATGACCGGTAACAATCAAGGCAACCCATATGATCCCCATTGATTTTTGTGCATCGTTGCCGCCATGTCCAAGGCTGAATGCCGAAGCAGATAGCAGTTGAAACCGCCTGAAATATTTGTCCACTTTATATGGTGAAAAATTCCTGAAGCTATACAAAACAATGGCCGAAATGAAAAATGACATCAGCATTCCGATCACAGGTGAAATAAAGATAAAAGCTGCAATCTTTAAAACTCCCGACAACACCACAGATGAAAAGCCAGCTTCGGCTACGGCAGCACCCACAAGACCTCCAACGAGGGTATGTGAAGAACTGGAAGGAAAACCCCACCACCAAGTGAGTAAGTTCCAAACAATAGCTGCGATCAAAGCTGCAAATATTACATTCAGGTTGATTACATCCGGCTCCACAATGCCCTTGCCTATTGTGGTTGCCACCGTAAGTGGAAAAACCAGAAATGCAATAAAATTAAAAAAGGCTGCAAGCAAAACTGCCACGAAAGGTGAAAGCACTTTTGTAGAAACAACAGTGGCTATGGAGTTTGCCGAATCGTGAAATCCATTGATGAAATCGAAAACAAGAACCAAACCAATTACGATGTATAAAAACTCCATAAGTAAAAAATTTGCCAAAAGTATTCATTTAACATGTTAAGTTCCAATTCCAATGTTAAGTTATTGTTAACAAAATCACAGAAAGTTCGACTCCAATGATATGATGATGGTCGTTGTGGAGTAAAATATGCTGTCATTGGTGATACCTCTCTGTATTCCGCCCCAGGATAGTCAAAACCACCAGAAAATTCCTGAAAAAACTTTGCGTGCTACCTTCATAGCACTTAAATCGAAGATTCAGTAGTGAATTAACACATCATTTTTTCACAAATTATTTAGAATCATTCCACGAAATGTCTAATTTTGCGCCATCAAAATCACCTTAATCAAAATTTTACCAAATGAAAAAATCAATGATGTTCGCCCTGATGCTTGGTGGCGTGATTGCACTCCAAAGCTGTGGCGGAAGCACCGAATCAAAAACCGAAGCACCTGCTGAAAAAGCTGTTGTCAAAACTGAAACACCTGCTGCACAGGAAGAGCCTTTTGCTGCCGGAAAGAAAATCTACATGGAAAAATGCATTGTTTGCCATCAGGCCACCGGCGAAGGCATTGCCGGCGCTTTTCCTCCACTCAAAAATTCTGATTACCTCCTTGCCGACAAAGTTCGTGCGGTGGCCCAGGTTTTGAACGGATCAAACGAAGTGATGGTTGTGAACGGACAATCATTCAACGCACCAATGCCTCCACAGGTTGACACCAAGGAAGACGCTGTTGCCGTGATCAATTATGTATTGAATTCATTCGGCAACAACGGCGGAACCGTGACACTCGAAGATGTGAAAGACGTTGTGATCAACCCACGCCAATAATATCTGAACTGATGATCATTTCACGCCATTTGATGCTGCTGCTTTTCTCGGCAGCCATTGTATTTTCCCAATCCTGTGGCAGTCCCAATCCCAAAAATGAAACCGAAGAAACGGCAGAGGTAGTTCTACCTTCAGTAGGTGCCTTTGGAGAAGCGATTTCAAAAGAAGGAGCAGTGCCGGTGTCGGAGATTGCCAGCCTGATAACTACCGACGAGGCCATCCCTGTCAAAGTGAGCGGCACAATCGTTGAAGTTTGTCAGCACAGCGGTTGCTGGCTGACCCTTGATTTAGGTCAGGGCCAGACGTTGCAGGTCAATATGAAAGACCACGCCTACAGTGTGCCAAAAGATGCCTCCGGTAAAAAAGTCTGGGTCGAAGGCGAAGCCCTCAGAGAGCTTATTTCGGTGGAATTGCTGAAACATTATGCCGAAGATGCAGGGCGCAGCCGGGAGTATGTTGACAGTATCACCCGGGATGAGTGGCAATATACCATCGAGGCCAAAGGAGTGATCATTGAGGAGTAAATCCGGCATTTGAATTTTTAAAGACCGCCCCGCAAGGCGGTTTTTTTATTTTAGTCTAACCGCTGTGCCGGCAGGAGGGTTTGCTCCTTCGGACCAGTGATTCAACTTTTCAAGGCGCGAAAGTCTCACGCCATACAACTGCGAAACATCTTTCAGGGTCTCGCCTTTACGCAATGTATGCGCTTTGTATTTGGACGACTTTCTTGCTTTCTTCTCCACATACACGATGGCACCTTGACTCAGGCTGTCGTCATTTGCCAGGTCATTGTATTTTAAAAGCTGCCATGCATACACATTCAACTCCCTGGCCAAGGCAGTTATGCTTTCGCCTTCTATTGCAAACAGCAGTTTTTTTCCGTTGTTGCGATGCAGATATCTTCCTGAAGGTGTTTTTCCAACCACTTCAAAACCACCGGGATGCGGAGGTACCTGGCTGATAAGCTCCGGCTGTGCTTCGATGTCCTTTTTCTCCTGTTTCTTAAGCAAGCCCATTGCAATACTGTCGTAGCGGTGGAGGTTGTAGCGGTTCACCTGGTTGAGCAAAAGCTCCGGATAGCGTGGGTTGGTTGCATAGCCGGCTTTTTTCAGACCCTCGGCCCAGCCCTTATAATCCATGATGTCGAGCTCAAACAGGAAGGCATAGCGGCTGCGCTCTGTGAGAAAACGCGAATGGTCGTCGAAAGATTCTTCAGCATGTTTGTAGGCACGGAAGCATTCGTTTTTTTCGTCGTCGTCCATGTGAAAGGTCTTGCCTGTCCACTCTTTGTGGCACTTGATACCGAAGTGGTTGTTGGCTTCCCGTGCCAGGGTACTGTTGCCGCTTCCCGACTCCAGCAAACCTTGTGCAAGGGTGATGGAGGCTGGAATTTTGAACTCCTGCATTTTTTTTACCGCAATAGCATTATACCTTATTATATAGTCCTCACTGCTCAGACGTTCCTGAGCGAAAAAGACAAGGGGGAAAAACCAAAACAAGAAAAACAAGCAAACTCTTCTCCAAACTGTCATTGTTAACTATCACATTTGCTGCAAAAATAACCTATGTAGCGAAACAGGAAAGCATAAAACCATAAATTATAACATTTGGAGCAAACAGGTCATTGCATTGCTTTCTGCTTTATTTTTGCGCTTTAATCACAGCTATGGACCTCATCAGGAAATATTTCGATACGCTCAGCGCGGAACAACTTCGCCAATTTGAAGCCTTGCTGCCGCTTTATACCGACTGGAACAGCAAGATCAATCTGATCTCGCGCAAGGATATGGAACAGTTTTATGCGCACCATGTGCTGCACAGCCTCGCCATTGCCAAATATGTGAAGTTTGTGGCAGGAACAAAAATTCTTGATGTTGGCACAGGGGGCGGCTTTCCGGGAATCCCGCTGGCCATCATGTTTCCGGAAGCATCGTTTCATCTTGTTGACAGCATTGGAAAGAAGATTATGGTGGTTAAGGAAGTTGCATCGGCCCTGGGACTCAACAATGTTGAAACCAGTCATCAACGGGCTGAAACCATCAATGGCCACTATGATTTTGTGGTGAGCAGGGCTGTGACCAACCTTCCCGACTTCGTTGTTTGGACTGCAAAACGCTACCACGGGCGCAGCCGCAACCTCAAACCAAATGGAATCCTTTATTTAAAAGGAGGCGAAGTGCAGTCAGAACTGGCGCTTCTGCCCAAGCGCTATATCAGCAATGTGATGCCTCTAAATGCCTGGTTTGATGAGCCCTATTTCGAAACCAAGCTTTTGCTCCATCTCTATTAATCGTATCCGGTTGATTTTATTTCAGCTTTTTTAATGTCAGGCCGGCATAAGCTTCTTTTTTCTACTTTAGCCGCTTGTTTCACCATTAAAAACTGATATATGGAAAAAATCAAAACCTCCCTCAGAGAATCAGCAACAGCGCGGTGGATTGCGCTGGCACTGATTTCGATCACCATGTTCTTCGCCTACTTTTTTGTTGATGTGGCGGCACCACTTCAGAGTTTGCTGGAGCGAAACTATGGTTGGTCGCCCGAAACCTTTGGGATGCTTGGCGGATCAGAATTCTTTTTAAATGTATTTGCATTCTTTTTAATCCTGTCAGGAATTATCCTCGATAAGATGGGAATACGTTTTACCATTTTGACTGCAGGTATTGCCATGGTGCTTGGTGCTGCCATCAAATACTATGCACTCACCGAAGGATTTGCTACGTCAGGCCTTGCCAACACACTGGGATCGTTCTGGACAGGTGTACCCGCCACTGCAAAACTTGCTTTTTTTGGCTTTGCCATCTTTGGTGTTGGTGTTGAAATGGCCGGCATCACAGTGTCGAAAGCCATTGTGAAGTGGTTTAAAGGCAGAGAACTGGCTTTGGCGATGGGATTGGAAATGGCCACAGCCCGCCTGGGAGTTTTTGCAGTTTTCAGACTTTCACCCATTTTTGCAGAAAGTGGAGGCCCTTCCAACTCAATTCTTTGGGGTGTTGCTTTCCTCGTGATCGGTTTGCTGACATTTTTCGTATATACCTTTATGGATGCCCGTCTCGACAAGGAGATTGGTGCTGATGCTTCATCTGAACCTGAAGAAGCTTTCCGTATCAGCGACATCTGGCTTATCTTCAAAAATCCGGGATTTCTTGCTATTGCAGGGCTTTGCGTACTGTTTTACTCAGCCATTTTCCCTTTCCAGAAGTTTGCTACTGATATGCTTGCTTCCAAACTCGACATCAGTATCAAAGATGCCGCAGCGATGTTTTCCTATTTCCCGATTGGTGCTATGGTCCTAACACCTTTTATTGGTGCATTTCTCGACAAAAAAGGTCTTGGTGCAACCATGATGCTGTATGGTGCTATTTTGCTAACCGTTTCTCACCTCATTTTCGCACTTGTTCCTGCTGAAGCATTTACCAATTTTGTTGCCTACGCTACCATTGTTGTGCTTGGTCTGGCCTTTTCGCTCGTTCCTGCTTCGATGTGGCCCTCCGTTCCAAAAATCGTTGAAGACCGTTTCTTAGGCTCAGCCTACGGCTTGATTTTCTGGATTCAAAACATTGGCTTACTTGCTGTTCCGATCCTGATAGGATGGGCACTCAGCGCTGCCAACCCCGGTGTGGCTGATGCCATCGCAGCCGGCGAAAACGTAAAGTACAACTATACTGTCCCGGAATTAATCTTTGCGGGTTTTGGCGTACTTGCAATGATCTTATCACTTGTGTTGAAAACAGTTGATAAAAACAAAGGCTTCGGACTCGATCTGCCGAACAAAAGATAAATTCCGCAAAATAAAACCGAAAAACAGCTGCCCAAATGGCGGCTGTTTTTTTTGCCGGAAAAGTGATCCGGTCTATGCAGGGAAAACCGGCAAAAGATTTTTTAGCGTTATTTTGTGCATCTGTCCGGCATTCCTCCTTTAACCGGCATATCAGGCCTGCAAAATGAAAAAAGAAACAAACACTTTTCACTATTGCACACAAAAATTGTTTAAACATTGTTCTCAACAATTTAAGGGGTTTCTCGGTTAGCCGAAACACTTCCGGTATAAAGCCTGAGACGTAAATCACGACTAAAGAGAAGCTGTTAACAAAGATTCACAAAGCCAGAAAGAAAAATAAACTAATTTTAGCGTTTTAAATTTATTCAGGTCTAATCCTAAAAACAGAAAATACAATGAGCTCAATTCTCGATCTTGAACCCAAAGGATTGTGGAAAAATTTCTACAGCCTCACCCAGATTCCGCGTCCATCAAAGAAAGAAGAAAAAGTGATCGCCTTCACCCGTGAATTTGGCGAAAAGCTTGGCCTCGAAACCATCGTGGACGAAGTTGGCAATGTCATCATCCGCAAACCGGCTACCCCCGGTTTTGAAGACAGGCAAGGCGTTGTTTTGCAATCGCACCTCGATATGGTTCCACAAAAAAATTCCGGTACAGATCACGATTTTGAAACTGATCCCATCCAAACCTATATCGAAGACGGCTGGGTAAAGGCCAAAGGCACCACACTCGGTTCGGACAACGG